>Ga0209983_1000048_pt1 | contig 17635 bp, 17 predicted proteins | sample InoplaM1SPM_FD_187590 | JGI IMG/M metagenome (GOLD analysis project Ga0209983, IMG submission 187590) | Arabidopsis thaliana rhizosphere microbial communities from the Joint Genome Institute, USA, that affect carbon cycling - Inoculated... | ecosystem: Host-associated > Plants > Roots >...
GCGACCTGTCCAAGAAGATCACGGTCGAGGTCAAGGGCGAGATCCTGGAGCTGAAGAACACGGTCAACACCATGGTGGACCAGCTCAGCTCCTTCGCGGCCGAGGTCACCCGCGTCGCCCGCGAGGTCGGCACCGAGGGCAAGCTGGGCGGCCAGGCGCAGGTGCAGGACGTGTCGGGCACGTGGCGCGGCCTCACCGAGAACGTGAACTTCATGGCCGCCAACCTGACGAGCCAGGTGCGCGGCATCGCCCGGGTGGTCACCGCGGTGGCCAACGGCGACCTCCGGCAGAAGCTGACCGTGGAGGCCAAGGGCGAGATCGCGGAGCTGTCGAGCACCATCAACAGCATGATCGACACGCTGGCCACCTTCGCGGACCAGGTCACCACGGTGGCCCGCGAGGTGGGCGTGGACGGCAAGCTCGGCGGCCAGGCCCGCGTGCCGGGGGCGGCGGGAACGTGGCGGGCGCTCACCGACAACGTGAACCAGCTCGCCGAGAACCTCACCACCCAGGTGCGGGCCATCGCCGAGGTGGCGACCGCGGTGACCAAGGGCGATCTGACCCAGTCGATCAAGGTGGAAGCGCAGGGCGAGGTCGCGGCGCTCAAGGACAACATCAACGAGATGATCCGCAACCTCAAGGACACCACGCTCAAGAACAGCGAGCAGGACTGGCTGAAGACGAACCTCGCCAAGTTCAGCCGCATGCTCCAGGGCCAGAAGGACCTGTTGACGGTGGCCGGCCTCATCCTCTCGGAGCTGGCTCCGGTGGTGAAGGCGCAGCACGGCGTGTTCTACATCTTCCGCGCCGCCGAGGAGCCGGCCCGGCTGAGCCTGCTCGCCAGCTACGCCCACGGCCGGCTCGGGGAAGCGGTCAGCGAATTCCGCCTGGGCGAAGGCCTGGTCGGCCAGTGTGCGATGGAGCGGCAGAAGATCCTGCTCGACAACGTGCCGCCCGACTACATCCGGATCTCGTCGGGGCTCGGCCACGCGGTGCCGGTGAACATCATCGTGCTGCCCATCCTCTTCGAGGGCCAGATCAAGGCGGTGCTCGAGCTGGCCTCCTTCGAGCGCTTCACCGCGAGCGACCAGGCCCTGCTCGATCAGCTCACCGAGAGCATCGGGATCGTCATCAACACCATCGAGGCCAACATGCGGACCGAGGGCCTGCTCCGGCAGTCCCAGTCGCTGGCCGCCGAGCTGCAGAGCCGGCAGGAGGAGCTGCAGAACACCAACCACGAGCTGCAGGACAAGGCGCGGCTCCTCGCCCACCAGAACGTCGAGGTCGAGCAGAAGAACCGGGAGGTGGAGCAGGCGCGGAAGGCGCTGGAAGAGAAGGCCGAGCAGCTGGCCCTGACCTCGAAGTACAAGTCCGAGTTCCTCGCCAACATGTCGCACGAGCTGCGGACGCCGCTCAACAGCCTTCTGATCCTCTCCGATCAGCTCTCCCGGAACCCGGACCGGAACCTGTCGCCCAAGCAGACCGAGTTCGCCAAGACCATCCACGCCTCCGGGACCGATCTGCTGATGCTGATCAACGACATCCTGGACCTGTCGAAGATCGAGTCCGGCACGGTGGCGGTCGACGTGAGCGAGCTGCGCCTCACCGACCTGCACAACTACGTGGAGCGCACCTTCCGCCACGTCGCCGAGTCCAAGGGCGTGGCCTTCTCGGTCCATCTCGACCCGGACGTGCCGCGGACCATGGTGACCGACGCCAAGCGGCTGCAGCAGGTGATCAAGAACCTCCTGTCCAACGCCTTCAAGTTCACGCGGCGTGGCCAGGTGTCGCTCGAGATCAAGGCGATCGCACCGGACGCCTTCCGCGACGACCAGAGCCTGCGCAAGGCCGACTCGGTGCTGGGCTTCGTGGTCGCCGACACCGGGATCGGCATCCCACTCGAGAAGCAGCAGATCATCTTCGAGGCCTTCCAGCAGGCCGACGGCAGCACGAGCCGCAAGTACGGCGGCACCGGCCTGGGGCTGGCGATCAGCCGCGAGATCGCGCGGCTGCTCGGCGGCGAGATCCAGCTGGTGAGCGCGGTCGGGCGCGGCAGCACCTTCAGCCTGTACCTGCCGCAGACCTTCGCCCAGCCCGCCACCGCGCGCGCGGTCCCGGGCGCGAGCGCGGGCGCGATGGCTCCGCCCGCCGTCGACGCCGAGGACGAGGAGGAGCCGACCCGGGCCCCGGTCGGGGAGATCGCCGACGACCGGCACGCCCTCGAGCCCGGCGACCGCTCGCTCCTGATCGTGGAGAACGACACCACGTTCGCGCGTCTCCTGGTCGACGTGGCGCGGGAGGCCGGGTTCAAGGTGCTCGTCGCCTCGTTCGGGTCCACCGCCCTGGCCCTCGTGCGTCAGTACCAGCCCTCCGCCATCACCCTCGACATCTCCCTGCCCGACATGGAAGGCTGGCGAGTGCTGGAGCGCTTGAAGGGTGACTTCGAGACGCGTCACGTGCCGGTCACCGTCATCACCACCGGTGAGGACCTCCGACGCGCGCGCGCCCTGGGCGCCGTCGCCGCGCTCGGCAAGCCGGTGAAGACGCGCGACGTCCTGCGCGAGACGCTCGACGATCTGATGAGCATCGTGGCGCGGCCGCAGCGGGAGCTGGTCGTCGTCCATCCCGAGGAGACGGAGCGGCTGGCCCTGACGCGGCTGCTCGCCTCGGACGAGGTGCGGGTCGAGCCGCTGCCGAGCCTGTCCGCCCTGAAGGGGCAGCTGGACGGCCGTCGGATCGACGCGGTGGTGCTGGGGATGGGCGCGGAAGAGGACGCGCTCGAGATGATCGGCAACGGCGACGGCGCCGCCCTGCGCGCGATCCCCCTCATCGCCTACGGCCCGTCGGACTGGACGGCCCGGCTCGAGGCGCAGCTGAAGTCGCGCGGCAGCGACGTGATCCTGATCTCGACCAGCTCCCAGGAGCGGCTCGTCGACCAGTGCATGCTGCGCCTGCACCGGCCGACGTGGACGCTGTCGGACGGCCATCGCCATATGCTGGACCGTCTGCACCACGGAGCGCAGACCCTCGTGGACCGGCGCGTGCTGATCGTGGACGACGACATCCGCAACATCTTCGCCCTCACCAGCATCCTCGAGCGCTACGAGATGGACATCATCTCGGCCGAGACCGGCCGCGGGGGGATCGATCTGCTCGACAAGCACTCGGACGTGGAGATCGTGCTCATGGACGTGATGATGCCGGAGATGGACGGCTTCGAGACCATGCGGGCCATCCGGCAGGACGCGCGGTTCCGGACCCTGCCGATCATCGCGGTCACCGCCAAGGCCATGAAGGGCGATCGCGAGCGGTGCATCGAGGCCGGCGCGTCGGACTACCTGGCCAAGCCGGTCGACTCCGAGGAGCTGGTGGCCAAGATGCGGGACTGGCTGGCGCGGTAGGCCGCCCGCATGCGCCCGTCGCCCGTGAAGACCGGCCCCGGGACCAGCTTGCCCGTCAACATCCTGGTCGTCGACGACGTGCCCGCCAAGCTCCTCGCCATGGAGGCCCTGCTCTCCGAGCTGCGCGAGAACGTGGTGTGCGTGCACTCGGGGGCCGACGCCCTCCGCCAGCTGCTCGAGCGGGAGTTCGCGGTGATCCTGCTCGACGTCAACATGCCGGACATGGACGGCTTCGAGACCGCGGAGCTGATCCGGCAGCACCCCCGCCTGCGCCGCGTGCCGATCATCTTCATGACCGCGGCCAGCGACGACACCCACGCCCTGCGCGGCTATTCGCTCGGCGCGGTCGACTACGTGCTGACCCCGGTGGTGCCCGACGTGCTGCGCACCAAGGTGCGCGTGTTCGTCGAGCTGTTCCGCATGGCCGCCGAGCTGCGGCAGCAGGCCGAGGAGCGGGTGACCCTCGCCCGCGAGCAGGCCGGTCGCGCCGCGGCCGAGGAGGCGGCGCGGCGCTCGGCCCTGCTGGCCGACGCGGGCAAGCACATCGCCCGCTCGCTCAATCTGGAGGCCACCGCGAAGACGGTCCTGGATCTGCTCGTGCCCGACCTCGCCGACTCCGCGACGCTGCGCCTGCGGCGACACGGCAGCGACACCGTCTACGCGCGCCACCGCCACCGGGCCGACGCGGCCGGCGAGGCGTCGCCCCCCGCGACGCGGGACGCCCCGGCCGGGGTCGAAGCCACGGCCGCGCCATCACCCGCCGTGCTCCAGGCGATGGACGCCGCCGCCGCCACGCTCGGCCGCCAGCCGATCGTCGACCGCGCGGGCGGCGCGGAGTCCGTTCGCGGGGTGGCGTGCCCGCTCTTCGCGCGAGGCGCGCTGCTGGGCGTGCTGGCGGTCGTGCATGCGCCGGCCGGCGGTCGCGTCTACGACGCCGCCTCGGTCGCCCTGATCGAGGAGATGGCGGGCCGCGCGGCCATCGCGCTGGACAACTGTCTCCTCTACCGCGAGATCGAGGAGCGCGACATCCGCAAGGAGCAGTTCGTCGCGATGCTCGCCCACGAGCTGCGCAACCCGCTGGGGGCGATCACCTCGGCGGTCGCGGTCATGGAGATGGTGGGCGGCGATGCGGGAGACCGGGCGCGCGAGATCATCAAGCGACAGCTCCACGGTCTGGCCCAGCTCGTCGAGGACCTGGTGGACACGACCCGGATCACCACCGGGAAGATCAGGCTCACCCGCTCGCCGATCAACCTGGCCGAGAGCGTGACCCGCTGTCTCCGGACGATCGAGATCGCCGGCCGCACACAGGGCCATCACGTCGCGGTGGACGCTCAGGAGGCCTGGATCCACGCGGACTCCGCGCGGATCGACCAGGTGCTCGCCAACCTGATCGGCAACGCGCTGAAGTACACGCCGGCCGGCGGGCACATCACCGTCCGGGTGCGCGCCGTCGACGACCGCGCGGTGTGCGAGGTCACCGATACCGGCCTCGGCATGTCCCCCGAGGTGCTCCAGCGGGCGTTCGAGCTCTTTTACCAGGAGGAGCGGTCGTCCGATCGCGGACGCGGCGGTCTCGGCATCGGCCTCACCCTCGTGCGCCAGCTGGTCGAGCTGCACGGCGGGACCGTGGACGCCACCAGTGACGGGGAGGGACGCGGCAGCCGGTTCACGATCCGGCTGCCCCTGAGCGTGCCGGGCGGCCCGACCGAGACCGGCCCGGCCGCGGCGCCCGCCGACAGCGCCCGCTGGCGCATCCTGCTGGTGGAGGACAACGGCGACGCCCGGCAGATGCTGCAGATGCTGCTCATCCTGGCCGGGCACGAGGTCGACTCCGCGGCCAACGGCGTCACCGGTCTGGAGCAGGCGATCCGCAACCGGCCCGACGTCGTGGTGATCGATCTGGGACTGCCCGAGCTCGACGGCTACGAGGTCGCGCGCCGGCTGCGCGCCGAAGGGGCGGCCGTCGGCCTCGTCGCCCTGACCGGTTACGGCCAGCCCGGTGACCGCGAGAAGGCGCTCGCCGCCGGCTTCGACGCCCACGTGGTCAAGCCGGTCGACCCCGCTCACCTCACCGACGTGATCGCCTCGGTGCTCCTGAGGCGGCGCGAGCCGCCGCGGAGCGAGACCGCCGGCGCGGGCGACCTACCGGTGAAAGACGGGCGCCCGCTTCTCGGCGAAGGCGCGTAGTCCCTCGGCGGGGTCGGCGCCGCGCATGTGCTCGGCGGCCAGGCGCCGCTCCAGCGCGAGGCCTTCCGGGAGCGTGAGGTCGAGCCCCTGGTCCACGAGCCGCTTGGCGACGCGGCTGGCTGCGACGCTCTTGCCGGCCAGCTCGCGCGCGAGGGCCAGCACGGCCTCCTCGAGCTGACCGGCCGTCGCCACGCGGTTGACGAGCCCCCAGGCCAGGGCTTGCGGCGCCTCCACCCACCCGCCCAGCAGCATCAGCTCCTTGGCGCGCCGAGCGCCGATCAGCCGAGGCAGCCGCTGGCTCCCGCCGCCGCCGGCGATCAGGCCGAAGTTGGCGTGCTGGTCGCCGAGCCGCGCCGTCTCGTCCATGACGACCAGGTCGGCGACGAGCAGCAGCTCGAGGCCTCCGGCCAGGGCCAGACCGTGCACCCCCGCCACCAGCGGCACCGGCAGCGCCTCGATCCGGTCGAACACGCGATGCCAGAGGCTCATGAACGCGCTCCAGCGCTCAGGATCGCCGACCGTCTCGCGCACCGCGCGGAGATCGGCGCCGGCGCAGAAGGCGCGCCCCGCCGCGGTCAGCGTGGCCGCGCGCACCGCCGGGTCACCCTCGATGGTGGCGCACACGCGATCGAGGTCTCCGAGCAGCGCGGGTGAGATGGCGTTCAGCTGCGCGGGCCGGTTCAGGACGATCCGGGCGATGCCGTCGCCGGACGTGTAGGTCACGGTGGTCAGGTCCATGATATGTCCTCTCTGGCGAGGTTCTAGTGCGGCCGGCTCGTCGGTGTCAAGGCCCGCTTGCGCTTGACCGCGCATGGATGTCGGTGGACGATGGCCCCACACTCCCGCGGCACGGAGGACGACCGATGATGAACCCGGATCACCGCCACCGGCTCGGGCGCCGTCGGCTGCTGCAGCAGGGCCTGCTGACCGGACTCGGCCTGAGCGCGCTGCCCCGGCGCGCGATCGCGGCCCCGCCGCCGGCCCGGACCGGCGCGACGGTGCAGCGCTACGTGACCCTCGGCCGCACCGGAATCAAGATCTCGGACGTCTCGTTCGGGGGCAGCCGCCTGGGTGCCGGTGAGGGCGACACCGTCCGGCACGCGCTCGATCGGGGCATCAACTACTTCGACTCCGCGGACAGCTACACCGGCGGCAGCTCGGAGGAGACCATCGGCGAGGCGCTTCGAGGCAAGCGCGACCGCGTCTACCTCACCTCGAAGACCTATACCAGCCCGAGCGACGGCCGCGACGCCATGATGCGCTCGCTGGAGGCCAGCCTGCGCCGGCTCCGCACGGATTACGTCGACGTCTACTTCAACCACGCGGTCAACGACGTGGCCCGCGTGAAGAACCCGGAGTGGCACGAGTTCACCGCGCGCGCCCGCCAGCAGGGCAAGATCCGTGCGGTCGGCATGTCGGGACACGCGGGCCGCCTGATCGAGTGCCTGGACTACGCCCTGGACGCCGACAGCGTCGACGTGATCCTGGTGGCCTACAACTTCGGCCAGGACCCCGCCTTCTACCAGCCCTTCACCCGCTCGTTCGACTTCATCGCGCGGCAGCCGCAATTGCCCCGCGTGCTGCAGAAGGCGAAGAGCAAGAACGTGGGCGTCATCGCCATGAAGACGCTGATGGGCGCGCGCCTGAACGACATGCGCCCCTTCGAGAAGGGCGGCGCCACCTTCGCGCAGGCCGCGTTCCGCTGGACGCTCTCCAACCGCAACGTGGACGCCCTGATCGTCTCGATGACGAGCCCGTCGGAGATCGACGAGTACCTCGGCGGCTCGGGCTCGCCGCCCGCGGCCGGCGAGGGACTCCCGCTGCTGCAGCGCTACGTACGGATGAACGGTGCCTCGCAGTGCCGCTACGGCTGCTCGGAATGCCTGAGCGCCTGTCCCCGCGGCGTCCCGATCGGTGACGTCATGCGGAGCCGGATGTACGCGGTGGACTACGGAGACCCGGACCTGGCCCGCCGCGAGTACGCGCGGCTGCCCGCCGACGCGTCCGCCTGTCTGTCCTGCGCGGCGCAGCCGTGCCGGGGCGCCTGTCCGCACGGGGTGCCCATCGACCGGCTGCTGCCGCCGACGCACCGGCTGCTGACGAGCTGACCGCCCTGAAGAAGACGCTGATCGTCGCGGGCGTCGTGGTCGCCGGCCTGGCCGCGGCTCTCGTGATGCTTCGAGTGGTCGGGCTCGAGCCGCGCGAGCGGTGGCCCGGCCTCTGGCTGACCGGCCAGGTGGTCACCACGCCGGTCTCCGACTGGTCCTTCACCGATCGCTATCCGACCATCGCGGTGCAGACCCGCTCGTGGTACGGCCTGCCGCATTCGGTGACCGTCACCTGCACCGCGCTGGACGGCCACCTGTATCTCACGTCGGTCTACGCGCCGGGCCTCGAGTTTCCGCGCGACCGGCACTGGAACCGCAACGTCATGCGCGATCCGCACGTGCGGCTCGAGATCGGCCCGCAGGTCGACGACCGGACGCTCGCGCTGGTCACCGATCCGGCCGAGAAGGATGCCGTCCTCGCGGCCAAGGCGAAGAAGTACCCGGGGCAGACCGCGGTGGACAAGAGCCGCGTGCATGTCTTCCGCGTCGGACCCTAGCTCCGCGACCGGCGCGTCGGCCCCGCTGCCCGGCCGCGCGCGACGCGCCCGGTGGTGGCAGCGGCTCCTGCCCTGGCTGGTCACCGCGGGCTGCTTCCTCTATCTCTACGGGCGGCTCGACCGCGCCGCCGCGGCCTCGGGTCAGGCGCTCGGTCCCTACCTGGCCGACGTCTTCGGCCACGTGAGCTGGACGCGCTGGCTCGCGCTGATGGTCCCCTACTGCGCACTCTTCGTGCTGATCGACAGCGCGGTGGTGTGGCGAGTGGTGGGCTGGTTCAACGCACGCCTGCGCTACGCCGACGTGCTGCCCATCCGCGCCAGCGCCTACATCCTCTCCATCGTCAACGAGCAGGTCAGCAAGGGCGCGATCGCGGTCTACCTGAGCCGGCGCCACGGCGTGCCCGCGTGGGAAGTGGGCTCGAGCATGCTCTTCCTGATGTTCTGCGAGTACTACTACCTGCTCGGCTGGGCCACGCTGGGCGTGCTGCTGGGGTGGCACCGGCTCCCCGCGGTGTTCCAGGTGATCCCCTGGATCGCGGCGGTCTCCGCGGTGGTCTTCGTCCTGCTCTATCTCTTCTTCCGCGGACGGATCGGCGGCGGGGCCGCCTTCCGCGAGCGGCCGCTCCTGCGCGCGTTCAGGATGGCCACGCTCCGTCACTACCTGACCGTGCTCGCGCTGCGCTCGCCGGCCATGCTGGCCGCGGTGCTCGTCTACGCCGCGGCGCTGCGCCTGTTCGGCGTGACGGTGGGCCCGGTCGAGATGCTCGGCTACCTCCCGGTGATCTTCTTCGGAGCCGCGGTGCCCGGCCCGATGCACTCGGTGGCCATCGTGCTGTGGGTGCTCTTGTTCCCGGATCGGCCGGGGGAGATGACCGCCTTCGGCTTCGTCCAGCACAATTTCTTCGTGCTCTTCAATGCCGCGACCGGTCTCCTGTTCCTGCGGCGAGCAACCCGCGAGCTGTTCGCCGAAGCTCCCTGACCGCCCACAGCCGCTCGCCCATCGAGACCAGCGTGCTCACCACGAGCGCCCACACCAGCAAGCTGAGCACCGGCCGAAGCGCGCCCCAGCCCAGCCGGACCAGGACGTCGACCACGAGCGGGACGAAGTAGAGGATCCCGTTCCAGCGGCCGAGCCGGCTCGTCCGCAGCGACCGGCCGCGATGAAGCCAGTACGAATCCGCCACGTACTGCGCGAACGCGGCGACGACCAGCACCGGCAATATCCAGGGGGCGGCGCTGCGTCCAGCCATCGCGGCAAGGCCGGCGGTGACGAACAGGCAGTCGGTGGTGTGATCGAAGAGCCCGCCCGCCGCGCTGGCCGTCCCCCGACGGCGCGCGATGATCCCGTCCAGCACGTCGGACACGATGGCCACCGCCAACACTCCGGCGGCGAGAGCGGCGGCGTGCGGCTCGCCATGAGCCATCAGGAGCACGAACGGGAGGATCAGGAGGAGCCGGACGGTGGTCAGCGCGTGGGCCATCTCCGTGAACGGTACCACGGCCCGCTCGGAGTGCAGGCGCGAGCAGCACGTCGCTATGAATCAGCACAGAATCTCTCGGTCTACGTCTGGGCCATCGGCGCGCTCGTCGCCCTACTGCTCTTGGCGGGGCAAGCCAGTGGCGATCCGGAGTCTCATCCGCTGGATGAGCTCCGGATACGACGAAGACCGGATGACGCGGTCGAACTGGGCTCGGTAGTTTGCCACCAGGCTGACGCCTTCGATCGTCACATCACGCACCATCCAGCGCCGGTCGCGATAGACCAGGTCGTAAATGACAGGTATCAGTCTTCCGGCCCGGCCGACGACCGCAATCTGCACGGTCGCAGTCTCTCGCTCAACGGACTCCCTCAGAAAGTGGACGGTGACCCCGGCACCATGAGTGTCGACATCGGCCACTGAGGCCAGCCAGTAGACGAAGCCGCGCTGCATGAACTCGGCGAAGAGCCGGGTGAACTCATTTTGCTCCGCCACGCTGTTCGCCTGCCATTGGGCTCCCAGTGAGCGCTCGGCCGCGCCACGGAAGTCAAAAACGCTGCCGAAGAGGGCCCGGATGGCGCCCAGGCGCTCGAGGGGGTGTCGTTCCGACGTCGGATCGGTGAGGATCGTGTTGGCGTCTCCGAACGCGGCTCTGAGCGCATCGCTGGGAGGTCCTGCCTCGCTCGAGCGCGCCGGAGACAAACACAGCACGACCACGGCACAGAGGCTCACCTGCGAAAGCACCGACGAACCGATACTCAACCTGCCGAGCTCGAGGAACGTTTCTTGTGATCGATGAGGTGGTCTGCGTCCTCGGCGTCCTTGCGCGGAGTGGACAGGGGCTCACCGGTGAAATGCGGCTCTTCAGCCACCGCACCGTCGGTGCCGATCTCCCTCCCGGCACAGGTCATCGTGCCGGCCTCCCTCCGGAAGAGCCCGCCACGGGCGCTGGAAATCCGAACTGGCGTGATTTGAGTCTCGCCACCAGGCCGTCATAGGAATCGGCCCGGACGATCCTGTCGAATTGCGACCGGTAGCTTGCCACGAGGCTGATCCCGTTGATACTGAGGTCATAGACTTGCCAGCGGTCGCCGCGCTGGTGCATCCGGTAGTCGAGCGACATCCCGCCCGCTTTGCCGAGGAGGAGCGTCGTCCGCACGATGGCCTGGTCCCCATCGACGACGTCTTCCCGGAACGTCATCTCGGAATTGTACTTGTCCACCTTGGAGAGGTACGTGCGCTGGAGCAACTCGGTGAAGAGGCGAACGAACTCTTCACGCTCAGCCACCGTTCGCTGGGCCCAATGTTGCCCGAGGGACCGCTTCGCCGTCTCGCTAAAGTCGAAGATCTCGTCGGCGACTTTGTTGACGGCGGCGCTGCGCTCGTCGATCTTGGTATCGCCGCTCAGCTCTGGGGCCATGAGGATGGCGACCACCCGTTGGACCCCATCGCGGAGCTGATCGGTGGGAGGTCCTGCCCACGCGCCCTGAACCCAGGCGAGCGCGAGGACCACAATCAGAATCGGTAGGACCGTGTGCAGGATGCCCGGTGCTGATGCCGAGGCCAAATATTTCATGGACCAACCTCCGCGGGTTTTCTCCCATCACGTTAGGGCCCCGGTGGGAGTGCCGCCTAGCTGGACCTTGGTCCAGCACGCGGCCGGACCCGGATCTCGGGAATGGTGCATCTGGATGGCAACTGATTTCGCGGGGATGCAGGCGGACCGGCGGCCGATCGCGATTCCACCGACGACTCGCCCATGATCGGAGCGGCACAACCCCGATTGTGCGCTGGCACAAGGGAATGGTGCACCGTCAGGCCGGGACGCTAGGCGGGGTCCTTGGTCGAGTCTTCGGACGCTTTCGGACGAAGCGTCGTCTCGCCGCGGGCGTGGCTCATTCCAGCCGCAAGAAGCCTCGCCAGGCCGACCCTGTCCGCCTACCTAGTAGGCTCCCTCTTGACTTCAGCTGGGGCAGCCAAGCTCTCCGGTCGCTCGTGCCGGTCCGTGAGCCTATCGCAAGAGCAAGACCGACGACGAACCCGAAGCCCACCGCGGCGGTCAGCGCGGTCATCGGCTCCCTCCGAGTATAGGTAATGACTTCATCCCGTCGCTCCTGAATACCAGTGCCGACCGCGGCCGCAGCCTTCTTGAGGATGGCCTGGACAGCTTCGCTACCCTTCGCGACCTCCGCGCCGACTGTCGTCCCGACCTCCGAGTTGGCATGGGTGATGTCAGTCGGACCAGATTCCGACGCCGTCCCGACTCGATGTCCCACATCGACGAACTTTCGTTCCATCGCTGTCTCCTTCCGCGTTTGCCGACGCTCCACTCGGACGAGGCACAGGAGCCGCAAGTGACGTGCCACGCAAGCGACTAACGGGATCCGGCACGCCAGAGCGGCATATCAGGGAGACACGGTCTCTGGGATCCGGGCTCTTCGGGCTCTCTCTGACATCTCGTCTCTGCGCTGGCCGTGACGCTGTGCCACCACGGCGGCCGTGGGCCTACGCGGCGTTACTTGGCAACGGCGGTCTTGAGGAGCGCAGCAGCGCAGCCCTCTGCTACGGCTCGATTGGGATCCGCCTGCCCTGGAAATGTTGCCCACCCGGCCTTCATCACGAATTCCGTCTGGTCATAGGACGACGTGATGGCCGTGAGCTCGCCGAGCTTTCCGCGGGCACCATCGGCCTTCTCTCCCGCGACACATATCGGCACGAGCGCACCGGTGACCGCGGCATCGGCCTGCCTCGCCGCCACCTGCTGGGCTGTGCTGTTCGTGGTCCATCCTCCCCACCCGAATCCTAGGATCATGGTGAGAACGCTGCCGACTACAGCGCCCCAGACCCCCGCCTTGAGCGACACGGTTTGCAGTTGCATCGAACGCCTCCTGGCACTCCGGAGAATATTTCAGTTGAGCTGCAACTGTAGAACGCCGCGGGCAGCCTGGATAGTGGACCAAAGTCCAGTCCGACCTGTTTCAATGGTCGTGGGATCCGTGCGAGTCACCGCATGCCCCACCAGCGGACCTCTCGATCCCGTTCAGAATCCGCAAGCACCGGCCGCCCGTCGACGCTTCACCGGCCCGTCGCCTGGACGCGCGGATTCAACGCGCCCGGCAGCCGCTCGTCTGCTTGGGGCGTCCAGGTCCCCGCCGCATACTCCCTTAATCCCCTCAGGAGCACCTGGCGTAGCGTGGTCCCTTCTCTCGCAGCACGGATCCGCGCCGCTTGCTGCACCTCGATGGGTACGCCGCGCAGCAAGTAGATCCCCGTGGTCGCCAGCCGCGCAAGTACGCGAGTCGGCGTGGGCCGTGGTCCTGTCTGCCCATCAGGCTCGGCGGCGAGTCCAGAAACGGCTCCCGCCGCACCACGCGAGGGGCGGCCAAGCTCGGCCAGCCGAAGCCGTGCCTTGCGCTCCCGGGCACCGGGCTCACGCGGCCAACCGAGCCGTTGCACGACGATCGCACTGGTTGCCAGGACGAACCCGATGACGAACGTGACGACCATCCCGGCTGGAAAAGCGGCCATAGCCAGGAGTACGCCGCCCCCGATGAGGCTCGCACCAATGCCGAGGGCCATGTCGACGATCAATCCGTACCCTCGCCGGTGCATCAAGTTTTCGGACAGCCAGCCGGCACTGAGGCTGGCAAGAATCCACATCGGACCCACATGTACGATCTGTTCATTCATCGTCCCCGTCCCTCCCTGCGCTGGGCCGGCCTCGCTGATTGGCCGGGCCGCAGAGCCACCCTATGACCAGCAGGCTCACAACTACGGCCAGAATGCTCAGAACGCCGTCCAAAGCCTGGCCGTTGTCGGGAGGCCTTGCTCGCTCGCGGGCTCTCGGGATCGCGGATGATAGCTGACCGACGAGGCCTGTGGAGCGGAGCAAATCATTTTTTACCAAAGCCCGGCTCGGGACGATCGGCGAGGCCGACCTGCCGGATCTTGTACAGCATCGCCTTGTAGCTGATCTTGAGGAGCCGCGCGGCTTCCGCCCGGTTCCAGCGCACTTTCTCGAGCACTTCCTTGATCACCGCCTTCTCGGCCGCCCTGGCCGCGTGCCGGGCGATGTCCTTCAGCCCCATCTCCGTCACGGGCGTCGAGGGCGCCTGGTGTAACGGTGCTGCGGCCGGCACGGCGCCCTCCGGCTGTTGGGTACAAGGTTTCTCGCTCCGGAACGCGAGCTCCTGCGCGATCAGTGCCTCGGTCTGGAGCACCACGGCGCGCTTGATCATGTTCTCGAGCTCCCGGACGTTGCCAGGCCAGGCGTAGTCCTGGAGCAATCGGATGGTTCCCGCCGAGATCTTCAAGGCGTCCCGGTTGTACTGTCGGCAGAAGCGGCTCATGAAGTACTCCACGAGGACCGGAATCTCCTCCCGGCGCTCTCGGAGGGGCGGCATGGAGATGGCCACCACGTTGAGCCGGTAATACAGGTCCTCGCGGAACAGCCCGGTCGTCATTATCGAAGCCAGATCCTTGTTGGTGGCCGCGATCAGTCGAGCGTCCGAGGTGATGACCTCGCTGCCTCCGACCCGAAAGAACTGGCAATCCTGAAGGACGTGGAGCAGCTTGGCCTGTAGCCCCAGCGGCATCTCCCCGATCTCGTCGAGAAGGAAGGTGCCTCGATGGGCAAGCTCGAACTTACCCGGCTTTCGACGATGGGCTCCAGTAAAGGCGCCTTTTTCGTGGCCGAACAGCTCGGACTCGAGCAGGTCCCCCGGCAACGACGCGCAGTTGATCTTCATGAATGGCTTGTCTTGTCGGTCGGAAATGGAGTGGATGGCCCGCGCCACCATCTCCTTGCCAGTGCCACTCTCACCCTGAAGCAGGATCGTGGCGTTCGTGTCGGCCGCGCGCCGGACGACATCTCCGACCGCCCGCATCCGCTCGCTGTTCTGGAACAGTAAATCAAGGTCCACCGCCGCCCGGCGGCCGCCCGAGCCGTTCCCACCCTGTGCCGCGACAAGGTTGTACATGCAGTTCACGTATGCCGACGGTTCAACTCGAGGTACGTGCAAGCTTGACAGGCGCGCCGACAATCTTGACGAGTCTGACCGCCGCGAGGCAACGAACCACCACCCACGACGGATCGAACTCAAACCGTCGCATGCTGAACTTCGGTGCGCGCGGGTGTGCATGATGATTGTTGTGGAGACTCTCCCCGCCCGTCACCCAGGCGAGTACCCGGGAGTTATAGGCCGTGTTGCCAAAGTTTTGAGCCCCTCGCCAGTGCCCGAGGCCGTTGATCAGCGGGGCCAGCACGAAAACATATAGGATTGCGTGCGTCAGCCCGGCCATCAGGCCGACCCACATCCCGAACACCGAGCACAGCAGCGCGATGCCGAGCGCGAGGCCCGTCAGTCCCCGGGAGAAGACCACCCGATCCAGCCAGTCCTCTGCGATGTCGGGCGCAAACGTTCGGATAGTCTCCGGGTTGCGGGCTTCCCGCATGTAGTAGTAGACGTTCCAGAACTGGACATGCCAGAACCCCAGCAGCTGAGGGCTGTGAGGGTCTCCCTCCCGGTCCGTGAAGGTGTGATGCTTGCGATGCACGGCGACCCACTCACGCCGGCTCTGGCCGGTGGTGAGCCAGAGTACAGCCCGGCAGCACGCGTCCGTGACCCGATCCAGGCGTAGCGCGCGATGCGCGAGCCCGCGGTGCAGATAGACGGATGTGGCGATGACGGCGATCTGGGTCAGCGTGAAGGCGATCAGCGGGACGATCCACCAGTGATATGGCACCGTATCCTCCGTGCAGCGATCCATTGGCCGCCTTTCGAGAGGCGGCGTTCCGAGACCGGCGCGCCCGGCGCACTCGCTCCGACCAGAGCCGCGACGATGCTCACCAGTTCCGAGCGTCCACCGACTTCGCCGCACGCAGCCTCCGGATCAGCGCGTAGCCATCCTCGTCGGCCATCTTGATATCCGAGAGCACGACATCGGGCCGCTCTCGTTCCAGGGCTTCGAGCGCTTCCGCCACCCCGCCGGCGGCGGTCACCGCCGCGCCACACTCCACGAGACGCCGGCTGATGACCTCGCGCACGAGCCCGTGGTCTTCCACGACCAGCACACGCACCCCGTCCAGCGGGGAATCATGCACGACCTGGTGTCCCCATGGTCACCTCCGCCGCGCCAGACTCGGCCCAGTCGCCCATAGCCAGCTTCGCGCATCTCCCCTTCATGGATACGCCGCTCGTCCCGCGGAATCTGTCCAGACTTGAACAACGCGATCTGTATCGAATTGGACACTAAGCGGATGCGCGTCCTCGGCGTCGGTGTATTCGTCCAGGGGCTCGTGCTGCACACGATGACGCGCGGGCGGGTCCGCCCTCTCCCCTCTGGGGGAGCGACAACTAGGGCCGCGGCCTGCCGAGGCCCTGGGGCTCGTCGCTCGAGAGCTCCGACGCGCTGCGGGGCGGCACCGCGGAGCTGACAACGTCCGCCATCGACGCGGCCCGGTGCGCCAGCCAATGCTGATAACCGACTGACAGAACGGCGACGGCCGGAATCGCCAGGAAGATGCCAGCCACACCCCCAAGCTCGGCGCCGCAGAGAATCGCCAGGATCACCGCCAGCGGATGCAGCCGCACTCCGTGCCCGATGAGTCGCGGATAGACGACGTAGTCCTGCGCGAGCCGCAGTACACCCAAGAAGAGCAAGACCAGAAATGCGAGCGCGAGCGAGTGGAAGCTCGCTACCAGCACGGCAATGCCGGCGATCACGAGCGGTCCCACCAGCGGAATGAACTCCAGGAGGCCGGCTAACAGGCCGAGCACGAGAGCATACGGTACGTTGATGAGGATGAATCCAATCGTACAGACGACCCCGACCAGCAGACAGGCCAGCAACTGGGCCCGAACGTAAGCAGCGAGCACGCGGTTCACGTCACGAAGCAGGTCGTCGACCCGCCAGCGCAGACGACCCCGCGGTACCATCAGCAGCGCCCCGCGACGGAAGCTATCCGCATCCTTCAGGAGGAAGAAGGCCAGGATCGGCACGAGGACGAGCCACGGCAGGAATCCAAGCAGGGCGACCAGACCCGCCAGGGCGGTGCTCGTTTGCTGCCCGGCTGCCGTCATCGTGCGCGCCGGCACGCTGTCAAGCGCCTCGCGGACGGCCGCCGGAAATCGCTCAGGCTTGATCACTCTGCTCCACCCCTGCACACGCTCGCGGACATGAGCGAAATAGGCCGGTGCCTGTTGCGCGAACTGCGCCGTCTGGCTACCGAGTCGGGGCAGCAAGAGGTAGAGGGCGCCGCCGAGGGAGCCGAACAGCATAAGATACACAATCACAATCGCCAGTCCCCGAGGCACCTCCCGCGTGCGGCCGCGCACCGGTATGCGACGACGACAGAGGTCGACAAGTGGACTCACCAGGTACGCGAAGAAGACCGCCAGCACCACCAGCAGAAGGACGCCCTTGAGGGCGTGGAGCAGCCAGAGGACGAGCGCGACACCGAGCACGATGAAGATCACGCGCAGAATCGATCGCGCGGGCGGCGAGCTCGCGGGAGCCGCTGTCGCGCGCCCGGTATCCGTATCCGGATCAGCGTGCCTCAGAATTCGTTCCCGGTCAGCCAACGTTGGTTTACTCACTCGAGCCGTCAGTACTCTGCTCAGAGTCATCAGCGTGAAGGCCCCTGCCCCAAGTCCGACGGACGAAAGACTTCCGGGCGCCTTGCCGGCGCGCCGATCTCGTCACCCGATCGCGATTCATTCGTAGTCCCGTAAGATTCGCACCGAGGTGGCCATGATGACGATCACGATCACCACAATGGGAACAATGCCGAAGATCGAACACAATACGGCCCGTGCCGTTGCCGGCAAGGGCCGCACCGTCAGCCCCGACCCGCCGGGCTAGAAGTCCCCGTGTGGCATCGGCGGCGCCGCCGCGGACTTCTCCTCGGGCAGATCGGTGATGAGCGCCTCCGTGGTCAGCAGGAGCGACGCCACCGATGC
>Ga0209983_1000051_pt1 | contig 17495 bp, 17 predicted proteins | sample InoplaM1SPM_FD_187590 | JGI IMG/M metagenome (GOLD analysis project Ga0209983, IMG submission 187590) | Arabidopsis thaliana rhizosphere microbial communities from the Joint Genome Institute, USA, that affect carbon cycling - Inoculated... | ecosystem: Host-associated > Plants > Roots >...
ATGCCGTAGCCGCTGATCAGCACCCACGCGGCTTCGAGCAGGAATACCGATACGTTGAACGAGCCCAGCAGCGACAGCAGCACGCCGCCGGCGCCGAACAGGTTGAGCAACTGGTAGACGATGCCGGTGCCCGACAGCCGCCCGGCCTGCAGCAGCGCGAACGCACCCAGCACCATCAGCGTGCCGGCCATGCCGACCCAGTCGTACCACTGCAGGTTCATGCCATTGCTCCGTCGATGATCATTGCCAGTTCCTTGCAGGAGCGGCTTGCAGCCGCGAGCCCCGATCGGGTTGCATCCGGGCAAGAGCTCGCGGCTGCAAGCCGTTCCCACGAACAACATTGGCGTGATCAGGCCTGTCGCTGCCGCACGGCCTCGAACAAGGTCACGCCGGTGGCGACGGATACGTTGAGGCTTTCGGTGTCCCCGGGCATCGGGATCTTCACCAGCTGGTCGCAATGCTCGCGCGTCAACCGGCGCAGGCCGTCGGCCTCGCCGCCCAGCACCAGCGCGACGTTGCCCTTGAGGTCGATCGCGTACAGCGAGGCCGCGGCGTCGCCGGCCAGGCCGTAGATCCAGACGCCCAGCTGCTGCAACTCGCGCAGGCAGCGCGCCAGGTTGGTGGCGCGGATCACCGGGATGCTGTCGGCGGCCCCGGCCGAGGTCTTGCGCACGGTGGCGTTGACCTGCACCGCCTTGTCCTTGGGGATGACGACCGCGGTGACGCCGGCCGCGGCCGCGCTGCGCAGGCAGGCACCGAGGTTGTGCGGATCCTGCACGCCGTCCAGGACGAGGACCAGCGCCTTGCCCTGCGCCGCTTCGACCAGGCCCGGCAGTTCGTGCTCGTCCCAGGTTTTCGCCGCGGCATAGCGCGCGACCGCGCCCTGGTGGCGCAGGCCGCCGGCCACGCCATCCAGCGCCTGTTGCGCGACCCGGCGCACGTCGATGCCCATGCGTCGCGCATTGCCTTCGATCTCGACGATGCGCGGGTTCTTCGCCCCGGCCTCGAGCAATACTTCGCGCACGTTGCCGGCGTCGTGCTCGATCGCCGAGGCGACTGCATTGATGCCCGCGATCCACTGGCTGTCCTTGCTCATCCGGCTATTGTGCCCGAGACAGGTACCCTGACCGCAGATCGTGCGCGCCTGGGACGCAACCCGCGCCATGGGCGTGCGCCACATCCGCCGGGAGCGCGCGGCGCGCGGCGTGCCGGCCATGGCGTCCGGCGGCGGCGACTCGAACGTGGGCGGGGAGCGGGCCATCGCCCGGCCTGGCCGCCGGCAGTGGATCGGCCCTCGTCAGTACCGCTTCTTCCGCCGCTTCGCCGGCTGGCCGCGTTCCTGCAAGGGCTTCTGCCCCCCGGCATCGCCCTCGACCAGGCGGAAGTCGATCTTGCGGTCTTCCACGCTGGCCTTGAGCACCACCACGCGCACCCGGTCGCCGAGGCGATACGAGCGGCCACGGCGTTCGCCGGTCAGGGTCTTGCGCACCGCATCGAAGTGGTAGAAATCGTTGGCGAGCTGGGTCACGTGGACCAGCCCGTTGACCTTGGAGTCGTCCAGCTCCACGAACAGGCCGAAGCTGGTCACCCCGCTGATGGTGCCGTCGAACTCCTTGCCCACGTGGCTTTCCATCCACGCCGCGCGATAGCGTTCGTCGACTTCGCGCTGCGCCTCGTCGGCGCGCCGCGAGCGTTCCGAGCATTGCAGCGACAGGCTCGCCATCGCATGCGGCGTATAGGTGTAGGTGTCCGGCTTGCCGCCGGCCAGCGCGTGCTTGATCGCACGGTGCACCAGCAGGTCGGGGTAGCGGCGGATCGGCGAGGTGAAGTGCGCGTACGCCTCCAGCGCCAGCCCGAAATGGCCGATGTTGTCCGGCGAATACACGGCCAGCGACTGGCTGCGCAGCAGCACCGATTCCAGCAGCGTCGCGTCCGGGCGCTCGCGGATCTTCTCCAGCAGGTTGCGGAAATCCCGGGGCTGCACTTTCGCCCATGGCGGCATCCGCAACTGGAACTCCTTCAGGAACTCCAGCAGGTCGGCATACTTGGATTCCGGCGGCTTGTCGTGGTCGCGATACGGCGCCGGGATGTGGGTGGACAGCAGGTACAGCGCGGCCTGCACGTTGGCCGCGATCATGCACTCCTCGATCAGCTTGTGCGCGTCGTTGCGCTGGAGCATGCCGCCCTGGGTCACTTCTCCCTTGGCATCCAGCAGGAAGCGGACCTCGCTGCTCTCGAACTCGATCGCGCCGCGTTTGGCCCGCGCGCGCTCGAGCACCTTGTACAACTGGTGCAAGTGCCGGACCTGCGGCAGCAGGTTGCCGACCTTGGCCAGCGCCTGGGCGTGCTCGTCCTCGGCGATGCCATCGCCGACCACGTTCCAGACATCGGTGTAGGTCAGCCGCGCATGCGAATGCATCACCGCTTCGTGGAAACCCGCGCGGGTGACCACCCCATCGCGACCAACCTGCATGTCGCACACGAAGCACAGCCGATCGACCGTGGGCATCAGCGAACAGATGCCGTTGCTGAGGGTTTCCGGCAGCATCGGCACCACGAATCCGGGGAAATACACCGAGGTCGCGCGCAGCTGCGCTTCGTCGTCCAGCGGCGTACCCGGTCGCACGTAATGCGAGACATCGGCGATCGCCACGATCAGGCGGAAGCCGTCGCGGTTGGGTTCGCACCAGACCGCGTCGTCGAAATCCTTGGCGTCCTCGCCATCGATGGTGACCAGCGGGAAGGCGCGCAGGTCGAGTCGCTTGAGGATGTCGGGCTGCTGCACTTCCAGCGGCACCGCGGTCGCCTGCGCCAGGACCTCCGGCGAGAACTCGTTGGGGATCTCGTGGCCATGGATCGCCGCCACCACCGCCAGCGACGCGGTCAACCTGTCGCCAAGCACCGCCAGCACCTTGCCGATGGGCGGGCGATGCTGGTCCTGCGCCTGGGTGATCTCGACCACGACCAGTTGTCCGGGCCTGGCGTCCTGGCGCGCATCCTGCGGGATCATCACGTTGCGCTGGATGCGCTTGTCATCGGGCACCACGTAGGCGATGCCGGCTTCTTCGGTGTAGCGGCCGAGCAGGCGGTTGAGGCGGCGTTCGAGCACCTCGACGATCGCGCCCTCGCGGCGGCCGCGACGGTCCACGCCGGTGACGCTGGCGAGCACGCGATCGCCATGCATCGCCTTGCGCATCTCGAACGGCGGCAGGAACAGGTCGTCGCCACCGCCCTTGTCGGGGCGCAGGAAGCCGAAGCCGTCTGGATTGGCGATGATCGTGCCGGCGATCAGGTCCGCGCGTTCGGCCGGCACGAAACCGCCGCGCCGGTTCTGCAGCAACTGGCCGTCGCGCAGCATCGCGCCCAGGCGCTTGCCCAAGGCATCCAGGCGGTCGGGGGTGGCCAGCGCCAGTTTCGACGCAAGGGCTTCGGCATCCATCGGCCCGTCGTGCGCCGCCAGCACCTGCAGGATCATCTCGCGGCTGGCGATCGGCTGTTCGTAGCGCGCGGCCTCGCGCGCCGCCTGCGGGTCGGGCATCCCGCCGTCGGCGCCCGCCGCCGCCCTGCCCGGCCCCATGGCACGCGCCAGCCCCGCGTCCGGCAGCCACGACGGGAGATGCGCACCGGCGTGCGGCTTGCGGCCGTGCCCGGACGATGGCGACTTGGCGCCGACGGGTTTGCGCGGCGTCTTGCCGCCGCGGTCGCTACCGCGCTTGCTGGGTGGCTTGGTCATCGCCGCGATGTTACACGGGCCGCACGCAGGCCCGTGTATTCGCGGGTTCCCCCGCAGTGACCAGGGGGCAATACCCGCGCCATTCCGCGGGCAATAAAAAACCCCGCGATTGCGGGGTTTTTCAGGTCAATCCGACGCTGATGCCGTCGCCTGCAGCCTGGTGCCCGGGAGAGGACTCGAACCTCCACGAAGTTGCCCCCGCTAGCACCTGAAGCTAGTGCGTCTACCAATTCCGCCACCCGGGCAGGGTGCAGGGCGCGTATGTTGCGTTGCGGCGTTGGCATTGTCAACGCCAATCGCCCGCTGCCGGCATGTTCCTTCGCCGGCGCAGGAGAAGACCCGAAGCGGCCCCGCTCCGTGGCGTGCGACAATCAGTCCTGGGAACGCTTGGCGGGCGCTTTCGCGGCATTGCCCGCGTCGGCGATCCGCCACAGGTACAGGCTGGCGTAGGTGCGATACGGACCCCAGCATTCGCCTCGTTCGAGCAGCGCCCTGGGCGCCGGCATGGCCTCGGCCTTGTCGACCGCCTGCGCACCCTTGCGGATGCCCAGGTCGTCCACCGGCAGCACGTCGGGGCGGCCGAGCCGGAACATCAGCATCATCTCCACGGTCCAGCGGCCGATGCCGCGGACCGGCACCAGGGCAGCAATGATGGCGTCGTTGTCCATCGTCGACATCCGTCGCAGGTCCGGGATCTCGCCGCGCGATTCGCGCAATGCCAGGTCGCGCAGCGCCAGCAGCTTGTTGCCCGAGACGCCGCAGGCGCGGATGGCGGCGTCGTCGCAGCGGGCGAGCGTGTCGCAGTGGAAACGGTCGCTGCCGATCGCGGCTTCGACCCGGCCGACGATCGTCGCCGCGGCCTTGCCGCTGAGCTGCTGGTAGAGGATCGCGCGCGCCAGCGCATCGACCGGGTCGAATGACTTGCGCCAGCGCGGATCCGGCGCGATCGGACCGAGCTTCTTCATCCAGCTGCCGAGCTTGCGGTCGCGCCGGGCCAGGTGCGCGAAGGCCGCGTCGGTGTCGAATCCGCGTGCGTGCCGGGGCATGGCGTCAGCGCCGCAACAGGTCGATGGCCAGCAGCAGCCAGCCGCCGATCAGCAGCATCCCGCCCAGCGGCGCCAGCGTGGTCGGCCAGTGCGCCAACACGCTGGACACCAGGCTGCCGCAGAACAGCAGCACGCCCAGGGACAACGCCGCCAGCGCGCAGCGCCCGAGCCGATGGCGGGTCGTCGGCGCCAGCAGCGCCAGGGCCAGGCCATGGCCGAACGCGAAGATCGCCGCGGTCTGCAGCCGCGCCTGCGCATGGCCCTGGACGGCGTGCGACGCATAGGCCGACAGCGCCACTGCCGCGGCGGCGTACAGCGCGCCGTTGGCGGCAAGCCAGCGATCCGCGCGCATGGTCCCCGGAGGGGTCGACTGTGCATGCATGCGCCTGGGTCCTCCTGTCGATTGCCTGATGCGATCCGGCCGGGGCAGGTTGCGACCCACTGCGGGGCCGCAAACGCAACGCGCCGCGTCAGGGACGCGGCGCGCTACGGTCGCTGCGCGGGGCGCGTCGTTTTACGGCTTCAGCATCCAGTAGACCTGGTACTCGCCGTCGGCGGTGAAGGCCTGCTCGATGCCGTTCTTGTACACCTCGTACGGGCGCCCGACGGCTTCCTCGCCCTGGGTCAGCGCCCAGGCACGCACCGCGTTGCGCACGGCTTCCAGTTCGGCCATGTAGCCGGTGTAGGAACCGGTGGCGGCGCGGCCGCCTTCGGTGTGCTCGTACTTCACCGGGCCCTGCAGCTTGATGCCGGTGAGCGGACCGCTACTTGCGGCGGAGGCGACCGGTGCGGCGGCGGCCTCGTCCTCCGTGCCCTCGCCCGCGGCGGCGGCATCGGCCTTGGCGGCGCCCCTGCGCACCGGCTGGACGACGTCGAAGGTATAGGTCTCGCGTCCCAGTTCGGTGGAGACGATCCGCATCGGACCGGCGGCGACCAGGCCGCTGGCGGCCATGGTGCGGTTGATCCACTCCATGTTTGCCTTCATCGAATCCTTGATCTTCTGGTTGTTGCGCTCGATCGAACCGGCGCTGACCACCAGCAGGTCCTCGGCAGGCACGTCGACCACCTTCAGCCCGGCGAGCTTGCTGCCCTGCATGCGGTAGTCGACGTTGGGCACCTGCGCCAGCATGTTGGACAGGCGCTCGAGGCCCAGCTGCATGTCGTCGCCGACGTGGCGGCTGACGTACAGGCCGGCGTAGCGGCCGAGCAGGTCCCAGCCGTAGTCGACATCGTAGCTCTGGGTGATCTCGACGTTGCGGCCGGCGCGGCCGGTCGGCTTGAGGCTGAACACGCTGCGCTTGTCGTGCCCGCGCTGCGGATTGACGATCGCGTAGGTGACACTGGCGTTGGGCTCGGTCGCGACGATCTCCCAGCTGCCGGTACCCAGCTGCGGGTTGCTGGAGCTGTAATCCATGCGGGCGCCGACACCGGAATCCGGGCCCGACAACTGCAGCTTCATGCGCGGATCGCGCAGCACCAGCGGATTCCAGTCCCGGAAGCGGCGCAGGCTGTTGAGCGTGTCGTACACGATCGTCATCTTGCGGTTGGTCTCGACCTTTTCGGTCAGATGACGGCTGGACGGCAGCACCAGCGCCACCAGCAGGAACAGCACGGCGACGATCGCCAGCGAAATCAGCACTTCGATCAAACGGGTCATTCAGGATTCTCCAGGGCCGGCCCGGCCCGGCCCGGTAGCCGGGGGCGCAGACCTCTAATCGTAGCGCGCCGCCGCGCCGCGAGGAAGTCGCCCGGTGACGACTTCCGACGCGCCGGCGCGCGGGGAGACTGGCTTGCCCGGCTTTCGACCGTCACGGCCGCGGCCCATCGCCGGCCCGGCGCAACTCCGGCGTGCCGCGCCGTCGCGCAAGCCCCATCGCGACCCGGCGCGCAGAACACCAGACGCAGATCAGACCAGTTGCAGCTCGAACGCCCTGAGCACCGCCCGGGTGCGGTCGCGGACGCCCAGCTTGCCGAGGGTGAGCGACCGCTGCTTGCGAGCCACCGGCTCGCGCGGTCGCGAACGCCCGGCGCGCTGCGCCGGGCGGGGCATCCTGTCGGTCAGACCAGCTGCAGTTCGAAGGCCTTCAACACCGCACGGGTGCGGTCGCGGACGCCGAGCTTGGACAGGATGTTGGAGACGTGGTTCTTGATCGTGCCCTCGGCCACGCCCAGCGAATTGGCGATCTCCTTGTTGGAGAAGCCCGAAGCCATCAACCGCAGGATTTCCGTCTCGCGGTCGGTCAGCGGATCGGGCCGGTCGAGGCTGACGAAATCGTTGCGCATGTGCTCCAGGCCCGACAGCAGGCGCTGGGTCACCGCCGGCTGCACCAGCGAGCCGCCGGCGGCCACCGCCTGGATCGCGCCGACCAGCTGCTCCAGCGACACGTCCTTGAGCAGGTAGCCCTTGGCGCCGGCCTTGAGCCCGGCCAGCACCAGCTGGTCGTCGTCGAAGGTGGTCAGGATGATGGTCGGCGGCAGCGCGTCGATCCGGGCCAGCGCCTGCAACGCCTCCAGCCCGGACATCGCCGGCATCCGCATGTCCATCAGCACCACGTCCGGCTTGACCTGCGGGATCAGCTCGACCGCCTGCTTGCCGTCGCCGGCCTCGGCCACGACCTCGATGCCCTCGGCCAATGCCAGCAGCGAGCGGATGCCCTGGCGTACCAGGGTTTGATCGTCGACCAGGCAGATGCGGATCATGCGGCCTCTCTCCGAAGGTGCGTTGCCACGGGGTTGCCCGGGATGTTCATTTCAGTACCACCGCGGCCTCGGCCGGCCCCATCTGCACCGGCGCGGTGACGACGGGACCCTCTTCCAGCGGCAGGCGCAGGTCGACCGCGAACCCGCGGCCGGGCCGGGTATCGATGTCTACCCGGCCACCGTAGGCAGCCAATCGCTCGCGCATGCCGCGCAGGCCGTTGCCGGCGACCGGCGCTTCGGCGCCGCGGCCATTGTCGCGCGCCTGCAGCCGTACCAGGCGGCCATCGTAGCGGTAATGCAGGCGCAATTCGCCGGCCTGGGCGTGGCGCACGGCGTTGGTGATGATCTCCTGGGTGCAGCGCAGCAACACGTGCGCGCGCTCCGGGTCGTCGAGCAGGAACGGTTGCGGCATCTCCATCGCGATCTGCAGCCCGGCGACGTTGTCGGCGAGCGGCCGCAGGGTCGCCGCCATGTCGATCGCGGCATCGTCCTCGCGCAGCCGGCTGACCGCCTCGCGCACGTCGCTGAGCAGCAGCCGCGCCAGGGTGTGGGCCTGGTTGACATGTTCCTGCGCCTTGCCCTGCACCAGGTGTCCGGCGACTTCCAGGTTGAGGCTGAGCGCGGTGAGATGGTGGCCCAGCAGGTCGTGCAGCTCCCGGGAGATGCGGGTGCGCTCGTTGATCCGCGCGCTCTCGGCCAGCAGCGCGCGGGTGGCGCGCAGCTCGGCGTTGAGCCGACGCTGGTCCTCGCGCGCCTGCGCCTGCTGCCGCGCCACCAGGCTGGTGACGAACACGAAGCCGGAGAAGCCGGCGTACAGCAGCGACTGCATCAGCGCCTCGACCCAGGACATGTCGAGCCAGCGCACGTACACCGGCACCACCAGGAACTCGCTGAGGACCAGCCAGGCCACGCCCAGCGGCAGGGGCAGCAGCCACGGCAGCACGCAGGCGGCGACCATCAGCAGGATGCTGCCCAGGCCGCTGGCGCTGTAATAGCTGATCGCCACCGCGCTGGCGGTGAGCACCAGCAGCAGCAGGTAATCGAAGGCGCCGACGCGGCGACTGCCCAGCGCCCGGGTCAGCCAGCCATAGCACAGCCCGAAGGCGGCATAGGCCGCCCAGGCCTGCCAGCCGATGTCGGCGCTGGCGATCGCCCCGCCGCCCTGCTCGGCCGGCAGCAGCGACAACAGCAGCAACGGCATGCCGATCACGGCCCATGTGAACAGGCCGGCATAGCGCAGCAGGCGGCTATGGTTCAGGTGCGCGAACATGCGGCATCTTAGGCGCAATGCGCGATCCGCGGAGCCCCACGGAAGTCATGCCCGGGGCGCCCGCGCGGTCGCCCCGGCGCGCCCGGCCATGCGATAATCCGCGCCGGCGCAGCACTGGCGCGTCGCGACCGCTGGGCCACCCGCCGGATCAGAATTTTTGCAGACCGCCACCAAGCCGGAGTCAGGAATGCCGATCGTCATCCGCGACGTGCGCGAGCACGAGCTGGATTCCGTCCTTGCCCTCAACAATGCCGCCGGCCCCGCCATCCTGCCGCTCGACGCGGCCAGGCTCCGCCGCTTCCATGCCGACGCCGACTATTTCCGCGTCGCCGAGCGCGACGGCACCCTGGCCGGGTTCCTGGTCGGCTTCGGCTCCTCCGCCAAGCACGACAGCGACAATTTCCGCTGGTTCGGCGAGCACTACCCGGATTTCTTCTACATCGACCGCATCGTGGTCGCCAGCCGCCGGCGCGGCGGCGGCGTCGGTCGCGCGTTCTACGCCGACGTGCAGAGTCATGCCGAGTTGCGCCATCCGCAGCTGGCCTGCGAGGTGTTCCTCGACGACGGCAACGACCCGGCATTGCTGTTCCACGGCAGCTTCGGCTTCCGCGAGGTCGGCCAGCACGTGATGCCGGGCGTGGACGGCAAGCCCGGGCACCGCGCCGCGATGCTGATGAAGGACCTGTGCAGCTACCGCTGGGTCCACGACACCTACGGCGGGCACCTGCCCGACGTCCCGTGGATCGCCGCGCCGCGCGCCCATCGTGCATCGGCGCATCGCGCCACGGGCACCTGAGGTGGCGGCAACCAGGATCGATTACGAGCCGGCCGGCGAACTCAAGATCGGCCAGGTGGGCATCGCCAACCTGCGGGTGCGCACGCTCGACGTCGAGCAGCTCGCGGCGGAAATGCGCGAACGCGTGGCGCGCGCCCCGAAGCTGTTCGCGCGCGCCGCCGTGGTGGTGGATTTCGGCGGCCTGGCCAGGACGCCCGAACTTCCCGTCGCCCGCGCCCTGCTCGAGGCGCTGCGCGAAGCCGGCGTGCTGCCGGTGGCGCTGGCCTACGGCACCAGTGAAAACGATGCCCTGGCGCAACAGCTCGGCCTGCCGTTGCTGGCGAAGTTCCGCGCGCAGTACGAACGCGCCGGTGAAGCGCCCGTGGGAGGGGCTCCAGCCGCCAAGCCCGGGGCAAAGGAGCCCGCGGCTGTCGCCGCTCCCGCAAAACCTGCTCCCGCAGGCAGCGCGCCTGCCCCGGCCCGCCCGGGCGGCGAGCCGGGCATGATCCAGGCCGCGCCGGTGCGCTCGGGGCAGCAGGTCTACGCCGAGAACCGCGACCTCACGATCCTGGGCACCGTGGGCGCCGGCGCCGAGGTGATCGCCGACGGCTCGATCCACATCTACGGCGCGCTGCGCGGCCGTGCGCTGGCCGGCGCGCAGGGCAACGAAAAGGCACGTATCTTCTGCCGCGAGTTCCACGCCGAGCTGGTTGCGGTCGCGGGCAACTACAAGGTGCTGGAAGAACTACCCAAGGAACTGCGCGGCAAGGCCGTGCAGATCTGGCTCGACAACCAGGAACTCAGGATCGCCGCGCTCGACTGAGGGCGCGCGGCGGAATTCCTCCAATAAAGCTGGGCAACAAGGAGAAGTGTTTTGGCCGAAATCATCGTAGTCACGTCCGGCAAGGGCGGCGTCGGCAAGACCACCACCAGCGCTTCCCTCGCCTGCGGCCTCGCCCGCCACGGCAAGAAGGTGGCGGTGATCGATTTCGACGTCGGCCTGCGCAACCTCGACCTGATCATGGGCTGCGAGCGCCGCGTGGTGTACGACTTCGTCAACGTGATCCACGGCGAGGCTTCGCTGAAGCAGTCGCTGATCAAGGACAAGCGCTTCGACAACCTGTTCGTGCTGGCCGCGTCGCAGACCCGCGACAAGGACGCGCTGACCACCGAGGGCGTGCAGAAGGTGCTCGACGACCTCGCCGCGGACGGCTTCGACTACATCGTCTGCGACTCGCCGGCCGGGATCGAGAAAGGCGCTTTCCTGGCGATGTACTTCGCAGACCAGGCGGTGGTGGTGGTGAACCCCGAGGTGTCGTCGGTGCGCGACTCCGACCGCATCCTCGGCCTGCTGGCCTCGAAGACGCGCCGCGCCGAGGCCGGCGAGCGGGTCAAGGAGCACCTGCTGCTGACCCGTTACAGCCCGGCGCGCGTGGAGACCGGCGAAATGCTCTCCATCGGCGACGTCGAGGAAGTGCTCGGCCTGAAGACGATCGGCGTCATTCCCGAATCCGGCGACGTGCTCAATGCCTCCAACAAGGGAGAACCCGTGATCCTCGACATGGAATCGCCGGCCGGCCAGGCCTACGACGACGCCGTCGCGCGACTGATGGGCGAGGAGCGCCCGATGCGCTTCACCCAGGCCGAAAAGAAAGGCTTCTTCAGCAAGCTGTTCGGGGGTTGAGGCATGGGCATGTTCGATTTCCTGAAGGTCAAGAAGAACACCGCCTCGATCGCCAAGGACCGATTGCGCATCATCATCGCGCAGGAGCGCAGCATCCACGGCGGCCCTGACTACCTGCCGCTGCTGCGCCGCGAGCTGCTGGAGGTGATCCGCAAGTACGTCAACGTCGACGTCGACGCGGTCAAGGTCGACCTGGTCAAGGACGGCGAACACGACGTGCTCGACATCTCGGTGTCGCTGCCCGAAGGCCGCGCCGCCACCGCCTGATCCGCGTTGCTTTTGTAGGAGCGGCTTGCAGCCGCGAGCTTTTCGAGCCCCCGCATGACCCGCCAAAGAGCTCGCGGCTGCAAGCCGCTCCTGCAGTGAGCCAGACCGTATTGCCGCTGCGCGACATCGCCTTCGCCGATGCCGCCGCCCTGCTCGCCCGCTACGGCCTTCGGCTCGCGCATGTCGCCGACGGCGCCCCGATCCCCGGCAGCTACTGGGGCGAGCCGGAAGCCGGGATCGTCGGCAACCTCGTGCATGCGCGCGGCGACACGCCCGTGCATTCGCTGCTGCACGAAGCCGCGCACCTGATCGTGCTCCCGCCGGAACGCCGCGCCGCGGTGCACACCGACGCCACCGATTCGGTCGAGGAAGAAGACGCCGTGCTGGTGCTGCAGGCCCTGCTCGCCGACGAAATCCCCGGCGCCGGTCGCGGCCGCATCCTCGAGGACATGGACGCGTGGGGCTACACCTTCCGCCTCGGCTCGGCCCGCGCCTACTTCGAGCACGATGCCGATGGCGCCTGGGCATGGTTGGCGGCGCGCGGCCTGGTCGATGATCGGCGCCGCTTGCGCCCGCCCGGGTCCAAGGGCTGAACGCGCCGGCCATCGGCGCCGCGGCATGGATCGTGCTTGCGTCATCGCGGGCGCGGCACTAGCCTGCCGGTTCCGCCGCCCGCTGCGTCGTCGCGGCCACCGCAGAGGATCGCCACATGAAGCACTGGCCCGTGAAGTCCCGCCGCGCCCCGATGCTCGCCAGCACGCTCGCGCTGGCGATCGTCGCCACGTTGTCGTTCACCGCCTGCAAGCGCACGCCCTCGCCGGGCAGCGAAGCGCCCGCGGCGGCCGCCGGCACCGCGCCGGCCAACGAGACCGCCGACCAGTTCATCGCCCGCGTCAACCAGGAAATGCGCGACACCTACGCCGAACTCAGCGCGGCGCAGTGGATCTCCTCGACCTACATCAACGACGACAGCGAACTGCTCGCGGCCAAGGCCAACGAGCGCTGGCTGACCCAGCTCAACGGCTGGATCGAGCAGGCGCGCAGGTTCGAGGGGCAGCCGATGTCGCCGCAGACCGCGCGCTCGATCATGCTGCTGAAGCTGATGACGGCGATGCCGGCGCCGCGCGATCCGGCCAAGCTCGCCGAGCTGACCCGCATCGCCACGAAAATGGAAGGCATGTACGGCTCCGGCGAGTACTGCAGCGGCTCGGGCGCGGACAAGCAGTGCCGCCAGCTGGGCGAACTGGAGGACGTGCTGCGCAGCAACCGCGACTACGCCGTCCAGCTCGACGCATGGAAGGGCTGGCACACCATCGCGCAACCGATGCGCAAGGACTACACCCGTTTCGTGGCGCTGGTGAACGAAGGCGCCAAGGACATGGGCTTCGCCGACGCCGGCGAGGTCTGGCGCTCCGGCTACGACATGCCGCCGGCGCAGATCGCCGCCGAGACCGACCGCCTCTGGGGCCAGGTCAAGCCGCTGTACGAACAGCTGCACTGCTATGCCCGCACCCGGCTCGACGCGAAATACGGCAAGGACAAGGGCGAAGTCGCCGGCGGCATGCTGCCGGCGCACCTGATGGGCAACATGTGGCAGCAGGACTGGAGCAACCTGTGGGACCTGCTGCAGCCCTACCAGGACGCCGGCAGCCTCGACATCACCGGCGCGTTGCAGCAGCAGTACCGGCAGGACTACACCGATGAACTGGCCAGGCACGCCGGCATCCCGGATGCCGACGACCTGGTCGAGGTCGAACGCGCCGCGCAACTCGACAGCGCCAGGCAGATGGCCGCGCGCGCCCAGGACTTCTACGTCTCGCTGGGCATGCCCAAGCTGCCCGAGAGCTACTGGGAGAAGACCCAGTTCATCAAGCCGCGCGACCGCGACGTGGTCTGCCACGCCAGCGCCTGGGACATGAACATGGCCGGCGACGTGCGCACCAAGATGTGCATGAAGCCCAACGAGGAAGACTTCACCACCATCTACCACGAGCTCGGCCACGTCTATTACTACCTGGCCTACAACAAGCTGCCGCCGATCTTCCAGTCCGGCGCGCACGACGGCTTCCACGAGGCGATCGGCGACACCATCGTGCTGGCGATGACCCCGCAGTACCTGCACTCGATCGGGCTGGTCGACGCGCAGCAGCAATCGCACGAGGCGCTGATCAACGCGCAGATGCGGATGGCGCTGGCCAAGGTCGCGTTCCTGCCGTTCGGGCTGATGATCGACCGCTGGCGCTGGGGGGTGTTCGACGGCTCGATCAAGCCGGACGAATACAACAAATCGTGGTGGGAACTGAAGGCGAAATACCAGGGCGTGGCGCCGGTCCAGGCGCGCGGCGAGGAGTTCTTCGACCCGGGCGCCAAGTACCACGTCCCCGGCAACACGCCCTACACGCGTTACTTCCTCGCCGACATCCTGCAGTTCCAGTTCTACAAGGCGCTGTGCGACGCGGCCGGCTACAAGGGCCCGCTGTACGAATGCAGCTTCTACGGCAACAAGGCCGCCGGCGAGAAATACCTGGCGATGCTGGGCAAGGGCGCCAGCCAGCCGTGGCAGCAGACGCTGAAGGAGCTCACCGGCGGCGAGAAGATGGACGCCGCCGCGGTGCTGGAATACTTCGCCCCGCTGCAGGACTGGCTGAAGCAGCAGAACGAAGGCCAGAGCTGCGGCTGGACCGGAACGCCGGTCGCGGCTTCGCCCGCCGCCACGCCGGCCGCGCCGGCTCCGGGCAAGACCTGAGGCGCGCCGGGACGCCAATCGATCCGCGGCTGGTAGGCCGGCTGCATGACTGCCGGATAACGGCTGTCGGCAAGCCGGCTCCCGGCCGCGATCCCGGCGATATAGTGGTTGCATCCGTCAACTACCGGTTGCATGCCATGAATCCGAAATCCCGTTCCATCGCCATTGCAGCGAGCCTGCTGCTCGGCGCTTCCGCCGTGGCCCAGGCGCAGTCCACTTCCGGCAACATCACCGGCACCGCCGTCGCCGGCGAAACCATCGTCGTCGACGGCGTCGGCAACGGCTTCCATCGCGAACTCCGGATCGACAAGGACGGCAAGTACGCGATCCGCCGGGTCCCCACGGGCGCCTATGTGGTCACCCGCACCCGCGCCGACGGCAGCGCGGAAAAGCCGCAGCGCATCGAGGTCCACGTCGGGGTCACCGTGCGGGTCAAGTAGTCCGCCGCGATCGCGCTTCCAGAAGGCCGGCGCAAGCCGGCCTTCGCGTTGGCGGCCAGTACCAAAGTCACTTGCGGGCGGGATCGGCGACCCGCCAACCTCGGAGCCACTCTCCGCGAGACGGCACGACATGGCCCATGGAAAACCGAAGTCCCTGCTGTTCGGCCTTGCCCTCGGCATCGGCCTGGTGTCGGCTGCCCAGGCACAATCGAGCTCCGGCAACATCATCGGCAACGCGGTTGCCGGCGAAACGATCATCGTCCGCGGCGCCGACACCGGGTTCCACCGGGAAGTGACGATCAAGGAGGACGGCAAATTCACCATCCGCCGCATTCCGACCGGTACCTACACCGTGGTCAAGATCAGCCCGGATGGCACCTCCGGTACCGCGCAGACCCTGGTCGTGCAGGTCGGCAGCACGGCACGCGTGCAATAGCGCCGGCCTGCGGAAATGGCGGGCGTCCACCGCGCGCCCGCTTTCCCTTTGCCGGTGGCGAGCGATACTAGGTGCATGGACAGCATGCCGGCCCCTGGCGACCTCGCCCCACAATCCCTGTCGCAGGCGCGCGCGCTGCCGGCCCGTTGGTATTGCGATCCCGCCACGGTCGCGCTGGAACGCCACGCGATCTTCGACCGCGGCTGGCACCTGCTCGCGCACGCCAGCCGGCTGCGCGCGCCCGGCGACCATGTCGTCGCCGACTGCGCCGGACTGCCGGTGCTGGCGGTGCGCGGCGGCGACGGCCAGATCCGCGCCTTCCACAACGTCTGCCGCCACCGTGCCGGCCCGATCGCGCAATGCGACGGCCTGGCGGCCAAGTCGCTGCGCTGCCGCTACCACGGCTGGACCTACGGCCTGGACGGCCAGCTGCGCTCGGCGCCGGAAATGAAGGATGCCGAAGGTTTCGATGTCGCCGACGTACGCCTGCCGCAACTGGCCGTGCGCGTCTGGCAGGGGCTGGTGTTCGCGGCCGTGGATGCGGCGTCGGCGCAGGACTTCGAGGCGCTGGTCGCGGGCATCGACGCGCGGATCGGCACCGGCCGCGGCCTGGAACACTACGGCCACCACCAGCACGTCGCCTACGAGATCGCCTGCAACTGGAAGGCGTACGTCGACAACTACCTGGAGGGCTACCACGTCCCGCACGTGCATCCGGGCCTCAACCGCCTGCTCGACTACCGCAGCTACCGGACCGAACTGGCGGACTGGCATTCGCTGCAATGGAGCCCGCTCGAAAGCAACGCCGAGCTCTACGGCAGCGGCGATGCGCTGTACTACTGGCTGTGGCCCAACACCATGCTCAACATCCTGCCGGGCCGGCTGCAGACCAACCGGGTGCTGCCGCTGGGCGTGGACCGCTGCCGGGTCGAGTTCGACTTCTACTATCCGCCCGACGACAGCGGCCAGGCGCGCGCCCGGCGCGAGGCGGACCGCGCCTTCAGCGACGAGGTGCAGCTGGAGGACCTGCGCATCTGCGAGGACGTGCAGCGCGGGCTGGCCTCGGGCTCGTACGTGGCCGGGCGCCTGAACCCGCTGCGCGAAAGCGGCGTGCACCACTTCCACGAACTGCTGCGCGCGGCCTGCCGCGCGGCCACCTAGGCCCCGCCCGTGGCCGCGGAACCGACATCGGCGCGACCCCTGGGCCTGTGGTCGGCGACCGCGCTGGTGGTCGGCAGCATGATCGGCAGCGGGGTGTTCCTGCTGCCGGCATCGCTGGCGCCCTACGGCGCCGCCAGCCTCATCGGCTGGGCCATCACCCTGTGCGGCGCGCTGCTGCTGGCGCTGACCTTCGCGCGCCTGGCGATGCGCTGGCCGCAGACCGGCGGCCCCTACGCCTATGCGCGCAACGCCTTCGGCGAGCTGCCCGGGTTCGCGGTCGCGTGGAGTTACTGGGTCTCGATCTGGTGCGCCAACGCGGCGATCGCGGTCGGCTTCGCCGGCAGCATCGGCGCGGTCTTCCCCGCGCTCACCGCCACCCCGGTGCGCGCCGCCGGCTGCGCGCTCGCCGCGCTGTGGCTGTGCGTCGCCATCAACCTGGCCGGGGTGCGCGAAGCCGGGCGCATGCAGGTGTTCACCACCGTGCTGAAGCTGTTGCCGCTGCTGTTGTTCGGCTTCGTCGCGCTATGGTTCCTCGACACCAGCCAGTACGCCCTCAACCCGAGCGGCGAGCCGCTGCCGCACGCGATCCAGGCGACGGTGGCGCTGACGCTGTGGGCGTTCCTCGGCCTGGAGGCGGCGACGGTGCCGGCCGGCTCGATCGCCGATCCCGAACGCACGATCCCGCGCGCGACCCTGCTCGGCACCCTGCTCGCCGGCATCGCCACCATCCTCGCGTGCACCTCGGTGCTGGGCGTGCTGCCCGCGGCCCAGGTGCAGGCGTCGTCCGCGCCGATGGCCGACGCGGCGCATGCGCTGTGGGGGCCGGCGGCCGGCATCGCGGTCGCCGTGGTCGCGGCGGTGTCGTGCTTCGGCGCGCTCAACGGCTGGGTGCTGCTGTCCGGCCAGGTACCGCTGGCGGCGGCCCGCGACGGACTGCTGCCGCAACGCTTCACCCGACTGGACAAGGGCGGCACGCCGGTGTTCGGGGTGATCGCCAGCGGCGTGCTGGCGTCGGCGCTGGTGCTGGCCAACTACAGCCACAGCCTGGTGCAGCTGTTCACCTTCTCGATCCTGCTGTCGACCGCAGCGACCCTGCTGCCCTACGTCGTCAGCAGCGCGGCCTGGCTGCGCAGCGGTTCCGGCAAGGGCCGCGTGGTCGCGGCGCTGGCGCTGGCGTACAGCCTCTACGCCCTGGTCGGCACCGGCGCCAAGGCGCTGCTGTGGGGCGCCATCCTGG
>Ga0209983_1000052_pt1 | contig 17479 bp, 14 predicted proteins | sample InoplaM1SPM_FD_187590 | JGI IMG/M metagenome (GOLD analysis project Ga0209983, IMG submission 187590) | Arabidopsis thaliana rhizosphere microbial communities from the Joint Genome Institute, USA, that affect carbon cycling - Inoculated... | ecosystem: Host-associated > Plants > Roots >...
CTCGCCGCGCTCGATGAACTCGAGCAGGGCGCGCACGTCGTCGCTGTCGCGGGCGAGTTCGGCCAGTTGCGTGCGCGCCTCGTCGAGTTTCGCGCCCGACAGGTACAGCGCCCGGTACGCGCGCTTGATCGCGGCGATGCGTTCGCCGTCGAAGCCGCGCCGCTTCAGGCCCTCGGCGTTGATCCCGCGCGGGCGGCCGTAGCCTTCCTGCGCGACCAGCACGTATGGCGGCACGTCGCCGTTGACGAACGCGCCCATGCCGATGAACGCGTGTGCGCCGATGCGGCAGAACTGGTGCACGCCGACGAAGCCGCTGAGGATGACGTGGTCGCCGATCTCGACGTGCCCGGCCAGGGTCGCGTTGTTGGAGAACACGCAATGGCTGCCGACCTGGCAATCGTGGGCGACGTGGACGTAGGCCAGCAGCCAGTTGTCGTCGCCGATGCGGGTGGTGCCGCCACCGTTGCCGGTGCCGCGGCTGATGGTGGCGAATTCGCGGATCACGTTGCGTTCGCCGATCACCAGTTCCGTGCGCTCGCCGCCGAACTTCTTGTCCTGGGGATCGCCGCCGATGGCGGCGTGGCCGTGGATGCGGTTGTCGCGCCCGATCCGGGTCGGGCCAAGGATGCTGCAATGCGCGCCGACCGCGGTGCCGTCGCCGATCTCCACGCCCGCGCCGACGACGGTGAAGGCGCCGATGGCGACATCGGCGCCGATCCGTGCCGACGGGTCGACCACCGCGGTGGCGTGGATGCCCGGTGCGCCGCTCATGTCACTCCGCCACTTCCGCGCAAAGGACGTCGGCGCAGGCGACCTGCTCGCCGTCGACGCGCGCGACGCAGGCGTACATCGCCATGTTGCGGATCGTGCGCTTGAGCTCGACCGCCAGTTCGAGGCGGTCGCCCGGCACCACCATCCGGCTGAACTTGGCGTTGTCGATCTTGACCAGGTAGAACAGCTTGCCCTTGGCGTCGGTGCCCTGCGAGAGCTGGGTCAACAGGCCCCCGGCCTGCGCCAGCGCCTCGATCACCAGCACCCCGGGCATCACCGGATGGCCGGGGAAATGGCCGTGGAAGAAGGGTTCGTTGATGGAGACGTTCTTGATCCCGACGATGCGCTTGTGCGGCTCGAACTCGACCACCCGGTCCACCAGCAGGAACGGATAGCGGTGCGGCAGCAGCTTCTGGATGGTGATGACGTCGATGGGCAATTGCAGTTGCACGTTGGATTCGTCCGTGGATGTGGTGCGATTTCTGTCGCGGAACGCCAGGGGAAAACCGGGAGGGCGGGCCCGCGATTGCGTGCGGATTCAATTATCGCGCAAAGCGCCGATGCGGCGGGCGAGGGCGTCCAGCTGCTTGAAGCGCGCGGCGCTCTTGCGCCAGTTGCGGTTGTCCATCAGCGGGGTCCCCGAGGAATATTCCCCTGGCTCGCGGATCGAGTGCGTGACCAGGCTCATGGCGGTCACGATCACGCGATCGCACAACTCCAGGTGGCCCAGCACGCCGGCACCGCCGCCGATCAGGCAATAGCGGCCGATGCGGGCGCTGCCCGCGACCGCCGAACAGCCCGCCATCGCCGTATGCGCGCCGATGTGGACGTTGTGGCCGATCTGGATCTGGTTGTCCAGGCGCACGTCCTCCTCGAGCACGGTGTCGTCGATCGCGCCGCGGTCGATGGTGGTGTTGGCGCCGATCTCGCAATCGTCGCCGACGACGACGCCGCCAAGCTGGGGCACCTTGAGCCAGCGACCAGCCTCCATCGCCAGCCCGAAGCCATCGGCGCCGAGCACCGCGCCCGGATGGACCAGCACGCGCTTGCCCAGGCGCACGCGCCTGACCAGGGTGACGCGGGCGCCGAGTTCGCAATCCGCGCCGACGACGCAGTCCTCCCCGATCGCGCAGCCGGGACCGATCACCGCACCGGCTTCGACGATGCTGCGCGGGCCGATGCTGGTGAAGGCGCCGACCTGCGCACCCGGATCGACCACGGCCGTCGCGTCGATCGCGGCGCCGGCATGGATGCCGGCGGCGACCGGCGGGCGGATATCGAACAGCGCCGCCGCCCTGGCGAAGGCGACATACGGATCGGCCGCGATCAGCGCGGTGCCGGCATAGCCCTCGGCGTCGGCCGCGCCCATCACCACGATGCCGGCACGGGTTTCCGAAAGCTGCGCCCGGTAACGCGGGTTGGCGAGGAAGCCGAGCGACGCAGGCGTTGCCCTGGCCAGGGTGGCGACGCCCGACACACGGGTGTCGGGATCGCCACGCACGGCCAGGTCCAGGCGTCGGGCGAGCTCGGCGGCGCTGAACTGCATGGCGCCGCCGCGGCTAGAACTGGCCGCCGAAGGAGAACTGCAGGCGCTCGGTCTCGTCGAACGGCTCGGTGCGCAGCGGGATCGCGTAGCTGATCGAGATCGGGCCCATCGGCGAGCGCCACAGCAGCGCCACGCCGGCCGACGCGCGCAGCAGGCCGGCGTCGAAACTGGCCCAGTCCTTGTAGACGTTGCCGAAGTCGACGAACGCCGAGATGCGCGCGGCCTTGGTGTCGAACAGCCGCGGGAAGAACAGTTCGAGCGAACCGATCGTCTTTACCGAGCCGCCGATGGCGCGGCTGAAACCGAAGGCGCTCGCGGTGCGCGGACCGAGCGTGTTGTCGACGAAGCCGCGCACGCGGCCGCCGGAGACGATGCCGCCGGCGTAGAAATTCTCGAAGAAGGGCAAGCCGTCCGCGGTCACCGTCTTGATGTAATCGGGCGAGGTGCCGGCGATGCACGGATCGCTGGGCGGGGGCGGCGCCGGCGGATTCGGGTTGCTGGTCGTCGGTGGGGTGGGCGGGGTGTAGCACAGGTCGCGAACGAACGGATCGCCGTAGCTGTCGCCGTAGCCCAGGTTGAAGCCGGTGCGCAGGATCAGCGCCGGGCTCAGCGGCCAGTACTTGGAGAATTCGTATTCGAGCTTGTAGTACTCGACGGTCGAGCCGGGCAGCGCGACTTCGGCCGAGATGCGTTGGTAGGTACCCACGCTCGGCATGAAATAGTCGTTGCGGGTGTCGCGGGCCCAGGCCAGTTGCCCGCGCCAGGTATGGAAGGTGCGGTTGCCCACGGCGTTGATGTAATCGATGATCTCGGGCGGCGTGCTCCCCGGGAAGGCGAAGATCTCGTTGCTGTCGACGCCGAACAACGCGGACACCGTGTCCCATTCCGTGATCGGCAGGCCCATCACCACCTGTGCCGCGCCGCTGTTGGTCGAGTACTGGGCGACGTTGAAGTTCGAGTAATCGAACTCGCGCCACCACAGGTTGTAGCCCAGCGACATGCCTTCGTCGGTGAAGTACGGATTGGTGAACGAGAAGTCGTAGCGCTTCTGGTAGGTGCTCCGCTGCGCGGCGACCGACACGCGGTTGCCGGTGCCCAGGAAGTTGTTTTCGGACAGCTGCACGGAGGTGTTGATGCCGCTCAGCTGCGAGTAGCCAATGCCGAACATGAAGCTGCCGGAGGTGGTTTCCTTGACCGTGTAGACGACATCCACCTGGTCGTTGCTGCCGGGCACGGGGACATTCTCGGCGTCGACGGTTTCGAAGTAGCCGAGCTGCTGCAGGCGGATCTTGGAGCGGTCCAGGGCGGCCTGCGAGTACCAGCTGCCCTCGAACTGGCGCATTTCGCGGCGCAGGACCTCGTCGGAGGTCCGGGTATTGCCCTTGAATTCAACGCGGCGGATGGTGACGCGCGGCCCGGGAATGACGTTGAAGGTGATGCCGACGGTGCGATCCGTGCGGTTGACCTCGGGTTGCACGTCGACCTTGGCGAAGGCGTAGCCGATGTTGGACAACGAGAGGCTGATCGCATCCGACGTGAGGTCGAGCAGGCGGCGCGAGAACACCTGCCCCGGGACGACCCGGAGGCGCTTCTCGACCTGCTCCTTCGGCAATACCGTGTCGCCGGTGACCTTGACCTCGGAGATCTTGTACTGCTCGCCTTCGGTGAGCCCCGCGGTGATGAACATGTCGCGCTTGTCGGGGCTGATCTCGACCTGGGTGCTGTCGAGGCTGAAATCGACGTAACCGCGGTCCAGGTAGAAGGAGTTCAGCTTCTCCAGGTCGCCGGACAGCTTCTCGCGCGAGTACTGGTCGTCGTTCCTGTACCAGCTCAGCCAATTGCCTTGCCTGGATTCCCAGGTGTCGGTGATCGCCTCCTGCTCGAACTTTTCGTTGCCGATCAGGTTGACGTGGCGGATCTTGGCCGCCTTGCCTTCCTTGACGTCGATGTTGACGTCGACGCGGTTGCGGTCCAGCCGCGTCACGGTCGGGGTGATCACGACGTTGTACTTGCCGCGGTTGTTGTACTGGCGGACCAGTTCCTGGGTGACGCGGTCCAGGTTCATGCGGTCGAAGGTTTCGCCCTCGGCCAGTCCGATGTCGGCCAGGCCCTTCATCAGGTCGTCGGTCTTGATGTCCTTGTTGCCGACCAGGGTGAGCTTGTTGATCGCCGGGCGCTCGACCACGGTCACCACCAGGATGTCGCCCTGGCGGTCCAGGCGCACGTCCTCGAAGAAACCGGTCTTGTAGAGGGCGCGGATCGCCTCGGCGGCGCGGCCCTGGTCGATGCTGTCGCCGCGCTCGATCGGCAGGTAGGTGAACACGGTGCCGGCGGAGATGCGCTGCAGGCCGTCGATGCGGATGTCGGCCACGGTGAACGCCCCGGGCAGCACCGTGGCCGGGGCGGCGGCGGCTGCGGGCGTTGCCGGAGATGCGAACGGATTGGCCGTCTGTGCCAACGCGGGAAGCGCCGTCGCGCTCAACGCCGAGGTCAGGGCGAGGGCGAGCAGGCGGCGAGGGGGGAGTCGCGTCATCATCACTTCCGGTTGGGGATCGAAACCATCGCGGGCGCGGTGGTGCTTGTTCGTCTTCTGGCGGCCGGGCATCAGCGCAGCAGTTGCAGGATGTCGTTGTAGAACGCCAGGCCCATCAGCCCGGCCAGCAGCGCCAGCCCAACGTATTGCCCGGCGACCATGGCGCGTTCGCTCAACGGACTGCCCTTGGCCAGCTCGATAAGGTAATACAGCAGGTGGCCGCCGTCCAAGACGGGGATGGGCAGCAGGTTGATGATGGCCAGGCTCAGCGAAAGCAGGGCCAGGAAGTTCAGGAACCAGGCCGGCCCGAGCTGTGCGGAGGCATTGGCGTAACGGGCGATGGTGATCGGCCCGGAGACGTTCTCGACCGAGGCGCGGCCGGTGACCAGGCGGCCGATCATCGCCACCGAATCCCGCCCCAGCTTCCAGGTTTCCCGCAGCGCGGCCGGCACCGCCGCCAGCGGGCCGTAATGCAGCGCGGCGTCGTAGGGCGGCAGCGGCGCCATCGCCGGTGCGATGCCCAGCGCCCAGTAGGGGCCGCGTTGCGGATCGACGCGGCGCCGAGGCATGAGTTCCAGCGCCAGCCGGTCGCCATCGCGCTCGACCTCGACCATGGTCTTGCGGTGGCCCACCTGTTGCACCAGCGGGCCGATCTCGTCGAAGGAGGAGATGGGCGTGCCATCGATGGCGGTCAGCCGGTCATCCTCGGCCAGCACTCCCCAGGCGGCGGTGCCGGGTTCGATCCGTCCGATCACCGGCGGCAACAATTGGTGGCGCGGGGTCAGGCCGATCCCGGCCATCGCGTGCGACCGCTCGGCCTCGGCCGGCAAGCGCGACAGGCGCAGGGTGCGCGTGGCCTCGCTGCCGGACCGCGTGCGCACGCGCAGGACGGTGTCCTGGTGGTCCATCGCCGCGGTCGCGAGCGCCAGCGCCGCTTCGCTCCAGGTCGGGGTCTGCCGCTCGCCGACCGCCAGCAGGGTGTCGCCACGCTGCAATCCTGCGGCCGCGGCGATGCCCTCGGCCTGGCCCACGACCGGGGCATAGTCCGGGCGCCCGATCACGAACATGCCCCACAGCAGGGCCACGCACAGCAGCAGGTTGGCGACCGGGCCGGCGGCCACGATCGCGATCCGGCGGCCTACCGGCTGGCGATTGAAGGCCTGCGGGGCGTCGCCCGGGGCCACGTCCCCTTCGCGTTCGTCGAGCATCCTGACGTAGCCGCCCAGCGGCAGCGCGGCGACCACGTACTCGGTGCCGTCGCGACCCCGGCGCGACCACAGCGCCTTGCCGAACCCGACCGAAAACCGCAGCACCTTGACGCCGCAGCGCCGCGCGACCCAGTAGTGGCCGAATTCGTGGAAGGTCACCAGCACGCCGAGGCTGACGATCATCCACCACACCGAACCCAGGAACGTGCTCATCGAAGCTTGGCCATGGAGGGGACGCCTTGCGTGATCGCGCGTTCGGCATGGCGGCGCGCCCGCGCGTCGGCGGCCAGCAGCACCTGCAACGAGTCCGCGGCCGCGGCGGGGAGCGCGGCCAGGGTGTCCTCGACCAGCGCGGGAATGGACAGGAAACCGATCCGGCCCTGAAGGAAGGATGAAACCGCGACTTCGTTGGCGGCATTGAGCATGGCCGGCGCGGTGCCGCCGGCTGCCAGCGCCTCGAAGGCCAGTCGCAGGCAGGGAAAGGCGTCCATGTCCGGCGGCTCGAATTCCAGCGTGCCATGCGCCAGCAGGTCGAGCCCGGCGACCCCGGATTCGATCCGTTGCGGCCAGCCCAGGCCGACCGCCAGCGCGGTGCGCATGTCCGGCAGGCCCAGCTGCGCCAGGGTGGAGCCGTCGACGAATTCCACCAGCGAGTGGACCAGGCTTTGCGGGTGCACCAGCACGCCGATCCTGTCGCCGCCAAGACCGAACAGGTGGTGCGCCTCGATCACTTCCAGGCCCTTGTTCATCAGCGTGGCCGAGTCCACCGAGATCTTCGGGCCCATCGACCACTTCGGGTGCGCGACCGCCTGCGCCGGGGTGACGCCGGCCAGTTGCGCGCGGCTCCTGCCGCGGAAGGGGCCGCCCGAGGCGGTCAGGAAGATCCGTCGCAGCCCGGCGCGCGCATGCGCATCGGGCAGGCACTGGAAGATCGCATTGTGCTCGCTGTCGATCGGCACGACCTGCGCGCCGCCCTCGCGCGCCGCCGCGGTCAGCAGTTCGCCGGCCAGCACCAGCGACTCCTTGTTGGCCAGCAGCAGCCGCTTGCCGGCACGCGCGGCGGCCAGCGTCGACGGCAACCCGGCGGCGCCGACGATCGCCGCGACCACGGTGTCGCAGGCATCGCCGCCGACCAGCGCCTCGAGCGCGGCGTCGCCGCAATGCGCCTGCGTGGGCAGGCCGGCGTCGCGCAGCCCGTCGCGCAATGCCGGGAATGCCGATGCCTCGGCGACCACCGCGTGCCGCGGCCGGTGCGTGCGGCACAGTGCCAGCAAGGCCTCGACGTTGCGTCCGGCCGCCAGCACGGTGGCGTGCAGGCGCCCGGGGTGGCGCGCGATCACGTCCAGCGCCGAGGTGCCGATCGAGCCTGTCGCGCCCAGCACGGCAACCTCGCGGGCGACCCCTGCCTGGATATCCACGGACCCCGTCATCTTCAGAACCCGAGCCAGGCCTTCCCGAGGGCGAACACCGGCAGCGCCGCGACCACGCCGTCGATGCGGTCGAGGATGCCGCCGTGGCCGGGGATCAGGTCGCCGGAATCCTTGGCGCCGACATGCCGCTTGAGCAGGCTCTCGAACAGGTCGCCGACCACCGAGAAGCCCACCGCCACCACCGCCACCAGGGCGACTGCCGGCAATTGCGCCAGCGTGGCCCCGGCCAGCGGCGCGAACGCCAGCCCCACCGCGAGCCCGCATGCCAGTCCGCCGACCAGGCCTTCCACGGTCTTGTTCGGGCTGATCCGCGGGCTGAGCTTGCGACGGCCGTAATGCCTGCCGACGAAGTAGGCGCCGGAGTCGGCGGCCCAGACGATCGCCAGCGCCACGAACAGCCAGCGATGGCCGAACGGTTGCCCGCCGTGGATCACGCCGATCGCGCACCATGCGGGGAGGATCGCCAGCGTCCCGGCGGCGAGCTTGAAGACCCGCGCGTGGGTGTCGTGGTCGGAGGCGAAGCGGTAATGCTTGAGCCACAGCCCCGCCAGCAGCCACCAGACCACCCCTGCCACCACCATGATCTGCAGCAGCACGTAGCTGAAGCCGTGGTCGGTGCGCGACGCCCAGACGATCGCCACCATCAATGCGAGGTTGACCACCAGCAGCACGCTGCGGGCCAGGGTGTCGTCGATGTCGGCGAGCCGAAACCACTCCCACAGGCCGACCAGGAAGACCACCGCGGACAGCGCCATCAGCCAGGGCGTGGGCAGCAGCAATATCGCGGCGATCGCGAACGGGGTCAGCACCAGCGCTGCGATCACGCGTGTCCGGGTCATGCGGGAGTCTCGTCCTGGGAGCCTGCGACCTGCGCGCCGGTGAGGCCGAAGCGGCGTTCACGGCTGGCGTAGTCGTCGAGGGCGCGCCGCAGTGTGGCGGCATCCAGCTCCGGCCACAACGTTTCGGTGAACCACAGCTCGGTGTAGGCCAGCTGCCAGAGCAGGAAGTTGCTGATCCGGAAGTCGCCGCCGGTGCGGATGAACAGATCCGGTGGCGGCAGGTCGGCCAGCGCCACGCGGCTGGCGAACAGGGTCTCGTCGATGGCCTGCGGCTGCAACCGGCCCGCGGCGACGTCGGCGGCCAGGCTGCGCGCGGCGGCGGCGATGTCCTGGCGCCCGCCGTAACTGGCGGCGATGTTCAAGGCGAGGCCGGTGTTGCCGGCGGTCAGCGACTCGGCCTGGGCCATCCGTGCGCCGATCGCGTCCGGGAACCGGCTGCGGTCGCCGATGAAGCCGATGCGCACGCCGCGGCGGTGCAGTTCGCCGACCTCGCGCTCCAGCGCGTTCATGAACAGCTTCATCAATCCGCCGACTTCGTCCTCGGGCCGGCCCCAGTTCTCGCTGGAGAACGCGAACAGGGTCAGCGCCTCGATGCCCTGTTCCAGGCAGAAATCGATGCACAGGTTGACCGCGCGCGCGCCGGCGCGGTGGCCGATGATGCGCGGGCGGCGGCGTTGCTGCGCCCAGCGGCCGTTGCCGTCCATGATCACGGCGAGGTGGCGCGGGACGCGCGTCGGCGCAGGCGGCGGGGTACTCATGCGGACGGCGCCGGTCAGACCGCCATCAGCTCCTGTTCCTTCGCCTTGACCACTTCGTCGACACCCTTGATCGCGGTGTCCGTGAGCTTCTGGATGTCGGCTTCGCCGCGGCTGGCCTCGTCCTCGGTGATCTGCTTGTCCTTCAGCAGTTCCTTGACCTGGTGGTTGGCGTCGCGGCGGATGTTGCGGATCGCGACCTTGGCGTCCTCGCCCGCGCCGTGCACGTGCTTGGACAGTTCCTTGCGGCGCTCCTCGGTCAGCGCCGGCAGGTTGATGCGGATCACGGTGCCTGCGGTGTTCGGGTTCAGGCCCAGGTCGGACGCCAGGATCGCCTTCTCCACCGGCCCGACCATCTGCTTTTCCCATGGCGTGATCGTCAGCGAACGCGCGTCGGTGACGGCGATGCTGGCGACCTGCGCGAGCGGCATGTCGGTGCCGTAGTAGTTGACCTTGAGGTGGTCGACCAGCGCCGTCGAGGCGCGCCCGGTGCGCACCTTGGTGAGGTCGTGGCGCAGCGCCTCGACGCTCTTGGCCATGCGCGCCTGCGCGTCGTTCTGGATATCGCTGATCATCGCTGGCTCCACACCGGAATCGTCCGCCGCCCAGTATAGCGGGGCCCGCGCGCGCTGCCCGGCGACCCCGGGCTCACTGCCCGCGGCTCAGTGCGCGTGCGGTGCGCGGTCGTGGCGGTCGTGTTCGCAGGTGCTGCCGTGCTCGATCTGCAGGGTAGGGTGGTTGATGCCGAAGCGGCGGTCCAGTTCGTCGCTGACGCGGTCGATGAAGGCGTCGTGGTCGGCGCCGGCCGGACGCACCAGATGCACGGTCATCGCCACTTCGCCGGCGCCCAGCGACCAGATGTGCAGGTGATGCACGGCGCTGACGCCGTCCTGCTCGCCGAGCCAGGCGCGCACCCGGGCCTGGTCGATCGCGGCCGGCACCGCGTCCATCGCCGCATTGAAGGCGTCGCGCAGCAGGCCGAAGGCGCCCAGTGCGACCACGGTGCCGACCAGCAGCCCGGTGGCCGGGTCCAGCCAGCGCCAGCCCAGTTGCAGCATGCCGATGCCGGCCAGCATCGCCGCCAGCGACACCCCGGCGTCGGCCAGCAGGTGCAGGTAGGCGCCACGGCGGTTGAGGTCCCGGCTGTGGCCCTCGCGCAACAGCCACGCGGTGCCGAGGTTGACGGCGATGCCGAGCGCGGCGACCACGATCACCGGCAGCGCCGGGACCTGCGGCGGCGCGCCGAACCGGCGCAGCGCCTCCCACGACAGCGCACCGGCGAAGCCGACCAGCAGCAGCGCGTTGGCCAACGGCGAGAGCAGGGTGGCGCGGCGCCAGCCGTAGGTGTGGCGTTCGGTCGGCAGGCTCCTGGCCATCACCGTGGCCCCCCAGGCCAGGCCCAGGCCGAGCACGTCGCCGAGGTTGTGCAGCGCGTCGGAGAGCAGCGCCAGCGAATCGGTGGCGAAGCCGTAACCGGCTTCGATCCCCGTATAGGCGAGGTTGACCAGGGTGACGATGGCGAAGGCGCGCGTCGCCGAACCGTGGAAGTGGTCGTGGCCGTGCATGCGGTTATCGTGGCATGTGCCGGATACGGACACCATTCCGTCGCTGGTGCCGGTCCGGCCTGCGGGAGCAGCCTGGTGCGGAGGCACAAGGGTTAGCGGCTGGCTGTAGCCGCTCCCGCATTGGCGTCAGTTGCGGCCCTGCACCAGGGTGCCGATGTCCTCGCCGCGCAGGATCCGCAGCAGGGTGCCGGGCTGGGACATGTCGAACACGCGCAGCGGCAGGTCGCTGTCGCGCGCCAGCGCGAACGCGGCCGTGTCCATCACCTGCAGGTTGCGCGCGATCACCTCGTCGTAGCTGAGCCGGCCGTAGCGCTTCGCGTCCGGGTGCTTCTTCGGGTCCTTGTCGTACACGCCGTCGACCTTGGTCGCCTTCAGCAGCAGGTCGGCGCCGATCTCGATCGCGCGCAGCGCGGCGCCCGAATCGGTGGTGAAGAACGGGCTGCCGACGCCGGCGGCGAAGATCACCAGCCGCCCTTTTTCCAGGTGGCGGATCGCGCGGCGGCGGATGTAGTCCTCGCACACGTCGTTGATCTTGATCGCGCTCATCACCCGCGCCTTGGCGCCGAGCTTCTCCAGCGCGTCCTGCATCGCCAGCGCGTTGATCACCGTGGCGAGCATGCCCATCTGGTCGCCGGTGACCCGGTCCATGCCGCCGGCCGCCAGCCCGGCGCCGCGGAAGATGTTGCCGCCGCCGATCACCAGCGCGACCTCGGCGCCGGCCTGCTGGGCCTCGATCACCTCGCGCGCCAGGCGCCCGATCACCTTGGGGTCGATGCCGTAGTCCTCGTCCCCCATCAACGCCTCGCCGGACAGCTTGAGCAGGATGCGGCGATAGGCGAGTTGCGACATGGACGGCTCCGGGCGGCAGGTTGCCGCGCCCGGAATTCTAGCCGATGGTCCCCGCCGGATATCAGGCAGCCTCGGCGGGCTCCTCCACCTCCGCGTCCTCCCCGGTTGCCGCGATCGCCCTTTGCGTGGCGGCGTGTGCCAGTTCCGATGCGGATCGGCCCCGTGGCGGCGCCAGCGACTTGCCGCAGCTGTCGGGACACGCGGCGCGCATGTAGGCGACTTCGAACCGGAGCCGTTCCACCAGGAAGTCGACGAAGGCGCGGATTTTCGGCGCCTGCGCCTGGCCGCGCGGAAATACCGCGCTGAAATCCATCATCGGCCCGCTCCAGCCGGCCAGGACCCGCTGCAGCAGGCCTTTCTCGACGTAGGGCTTCGCGCTCACCTCGCTCAGGAGCATCAGTCCCTCGCCGGCGAGCAAGGGTTCGGTGAGCGCACTGGGGTCGTTGGCCACGATGACCGGATCGACCCGGTAGTCCACTTCGCGCTCGCCGTCGCTGAGCGGCCAGTAATAGTTGCCGTTGCGGCGGAATTTCGGGAACGCAAAGGTCCGATGCGCCGACAGCTCGTCGGGGTGCCGCGGTTCCCCATGGTGGTCGAGGTAGCGGGTGCTGGCGAACACATGGGTGCGGAACTGGCCGAGCCGCCGCGCCACCAGGTTCGAATCCGCCAGCGGGCCGATCCGCAGGGCGATGTCGATCTCCTTGTCGATGAGGTCGAGCTTCTCGTTGGTGAGGATCATTTCGACCCGTACTTCCGGATGGCGTGCCCGGAATTCGGCCAGCAAGGGCGCGATCCAGATCACACCGGCGCTGTAGGGCGCGGTGAAGCGCAACCAGCCCCGCGGGCCGTCCTGCAGCTGGCTGACTGCGCTTTCGGCCTCGTCGAGGTCGCGCGCAATGCCCCGGCAATGCTCGAAGTAGATGTTCCCGGCTTCGGTCAGGCCGAGCTTGCGGGTCGTGCGGTGCAGGAGTTGCGCGCCGAGCCGCGTCTCCAGTTCCTGCACCTTGCGGCTGACGGTGGTCTTGGGCAGGCGCAGTGCGCGCGCCGCGGCGACGAAGCTGCCCAGTTCCGCCACCTTGACGAAGACCAGGGTGTCGTTGAGATCGCGGGCCATGGCGGCCTTCCTTGGGGTTGTGAGCCGATTGGCCCGGAGTTGGGACAATTATTCCCCGATTTGCCGTCTAATCAAGTGCCGTCCCGGGCCCTAGTGTGTGCGCCTCGCATCCACAGGAATTCCCGGTGTCCTTCCGGCGCATCGCCATCCTCTCCCTCATTCCCGCCGTGCTGCTGGCCGGCGTCTTACTCGCATGGCTGGCGGGAATCGCGCTGCGGGCCGCGCTGGCGGTGGGTGCCGTCGAAGGCGGGCTGATGGCGTGGATTCTCGCGTTCGTCGTTGGCTTGCCGATGCTGCTGCCAGTGCTGGCCCTGGTGCATTGGCTACCGTCCCATATCCGGGAAGGAAAGTCCCGCGGGTGGGTCAATCGTTTCCCCCTTCCCGATCGAGGTTCCCCATGAAACTCCGCAAGCTCCCCGCCGTCGGCAAGGCGAACATGCGCTCTGCCGCCGCCTGGCACTGGCTGCTGCTCTCGTCCGCGTTGCCGATCGCAGTCGCGCTTGCCGGCTGCGACAGCAGCGCCCAGGAAGCGTCGAACCTGCCGCCACCGCCCGCGGTCAGCGTCGCCACCGTGGTCAACAGGGCGGTGCATCAGTGGGACTCGTTCAACGGTCGCGTCGCCGCCGTCGAATCGGTCGACCTGCGCCCGCGCGTGAGCGGCTACGTCCAGCGGGTGGCGTTCGAGGAAGGCCGGGAGGTGAAGAAGGGCGACCTGCTGTTCGTGATCGACCCGCGCCCGTACCAGGCGGCGCTCGACCAGGCCCGGGCGCAAATGCAGCGCGCGCACGCCCAGGCGCGGCTGGCGCAGGCGCAGGACGCGCGCGCCCAGACCCTGATCGAGGCCAAGGCGATCTCGCGCGAGGAGTTCGAGGCGCGCAAGGCCGCCAGCGCGCAGGGCGACGCCGACGTCCGCGCCGCCGAGGCCGCGGTCGCGGCGGCCCGGCTCGACCTGCAGTTCACCCAGGTGCGCGCGCCCATCGACGGCCGCATCGGCCGCGCCATGGTCACCGAGGGCAACCTTGCCCAGGCAGACCAGACGCTGTTGACCACGCTGGTGTCGCAGGACCCGATGTCCGTGTACTTCGAGAGCGACGAGCAGACCTACCTGCGGTACGCCGAACTGGCGCGCAAGGGCGAGCGCACGCGTTCGAGCAACCCGGTGCGGGTCGGCCTCGCCAACGAAAACGGCTTCCCGCATGAAGGCACGGTCGACTTCGTCGACAACCAGGTCGACCCGGCGACCGGCACCATCCGCGCGCGCGCGGTGCTGCCCAACCCGGACCGCGTGTTCACGCCGGGCCTGTTCGCCCGCGTGCAGGTGCAGGGCAGCGGCGAGTTCGAAGCCATGCTGATCGACGACAAGGCCGTGCTCACCGACCAGGACCGCAAGTACGTCTACGTGCTCGGCCCGGAGAACAAGGCGATTCGCAAGGACGTCGAGCTCGGCCGGATGATCGACGGGCTGCGCGTCGTCGAATCCGGCCTGGCCACCGAGGACAAGGTGATCGTGCGCGGCGTGCAGAAGGTGTTCATGCCGGGAATGCCCGTGACCCCGCAGACGATCGCCATGGGCGCGCCCGCACCGTCGCCCGCGCGACCGGTCGCGGTGAAGTAAGCGAAGCAGGAAGGGAATACACCATGGACTTCTCCAGGTTCTTCATCGACCGGCCGATCTTCGCCGCGGTGCTGTCGATCGTGATCTTCGCCGCCGGGCTGATCGCGATCCCGTTGCTGCCGATCGGCGAGTACCCCGAGGTGGTGCCGCCGTCGGTGGTGGTCCGCACCGTGTATCCCGGCGCCAACCCGAAGGTGATCGCCGAGACCGTCGCCACGCCGTTGGAGGAGGCGATCAATGGCGTCGAGGACATGATGTACACCAAGTCCGTGGCCGGCTCCGACGGCGTGCTGCAGATGACGGTGACCTTCCGTCCCGGCACCGACGCCGACGACGCCACGGTGCGGGTGCAGAACCGCGTCAGCCAGGCGCTGGCGCGACTGCCGGAGGACGTGCGCCGCCAGGGCGTGACCACCCAGAAGCAGTCGCCCACCTTCCTGATGGTGGTGCACCTGACTTCGCCCAACGGCAAGTACGACACGCTGTACCTGCGCAACTACGCGCGCCTGCACGTCAAGGACGCGCTGTCGCGCATCACCGGCGTGGGCGACGCGCAGGTGTTCGGCGGCGGCGACTACGCGATGCGTGCCTGGCTGGACCCGGACAAGATCGCGTCGCGAGGCCTTACGGCAGGCGACGTGGTGCGCGCGATGCGCGAGCAGAACGTGCAGGTCTCGGCCGGCCAGCTCGGCGCCGAGCCGATGCCCGACAGCGACTTCCTGACCCTGATCAACGCCCAGGGCCGACTGCATACCGAGCAGGAGTTCGGCAACATCGTGCTCAAGGCCGGCGCCGACGGCGAAGTCGTGCGCCTGTCCGACGTGGCGCGGCTGGAACTGGGCGCGGGCGACTACACCCTGCGTTCAAAGCTCGACGGCAAGAACGCCGTGGGCATCGGCATCTTCCAGGCGCCCGGCGCCAACGCGCTGGAGATCCGCGATTCGGTGATCGCGACCATGGACGGGATGTCGGAGCGGTTCCCCGACGGCATCAAGTACGAGGCCGTCTACGACACCACCATCTTCGTGCGCGACTCGATCAAGGCCGTGGTCACCACCCTGCTCGAGGCGGTGCTGCTGGTGGTGCTGGTGGTGATCCTGTTCCTGCAGACCTGGCGCGCCTCGGTCATCCCGCTGATCGCGGTGCCGGTGTCGATCGTCGGCACCTTCGCGGCGCTGTACCTGCTGGGCTTCTCGATCAACACGCTGAGCCTGTTCGGCCTGGTGCTGGCGATCGGCATCGTGGTCGACGACGCGATCGTGGTGGTGGAGAACGTCGAGCGCAACATCGAGGAAGGATTGAGCCCGCTCGCCGCCGCCCACCAGGCGATGCGCGAGGTGTCCGGCCCGATCATCGCGATCGCGCTGGTGCTGTGCGCCGTGTTCGTGCCGATGGCGTTCCTGTCGGGCGTGACCGGTCAGTTCTACAAGCAGTTCGCGGTGACCATCGCCATTTCCACCGTGATCTCCGCGGTGAACTCGCTGACCCTGTCGCCGGCACTGGCCGCGCGCCTGCTCAGGTCGCACGACGCGCCGAAGGACAAGGCGTCGCGACTGATCGAGCGCCTGTTCGGTTGGGTGTTCCGGCCGTTCAACCGCTTCTTCAAGCGCGGCTCCGGCCGCTACCAGGGCGTGGTCTCGCGCGCGCTGGGCCGCCGCGGCGCGGTGTTCCTGGTCTATGCGGTGCTGCTGGCGTCCACCGGGCTGATGTTCAAGGCGGTGCCGGCCGGCTTCATCCCGACCCAGGACAAGCTGTACCTGATCGCCGGCGTGAAGATGCCCGAGGGCGCCTCGATCGCGCGCACCGACGCCATGCTGTCGCAGGTGGCAGACATCGCGATGGACACCGAGGGCGTCGCGCACTCGATCGCGTTCCCGGGTCTGAACGCGCTGCAGTTCACCAACACGCCGAACACGGGCGTGGTGTTCCTGCCGCTGGATCCTGCCAGCGAACGCGACCGCAGCGCTGCCGAGATCAATGCCGAGATCAACCAGAAGATCGCCGGGCTGCAGGAGGGCTTCGCGTTCTCGCTGATGCCGCCGCCGATCCTCGGCCTGGGCAACGGCAACGGCTACCAGATGTTCATCGAGGACCGCGGCAACCTGGGTTACGGCGCATTGCAGGATGCGGTGGCGGCGATGCAGGGCGCGGTCATGCAGACGCCCGGCATGGGCTTCCCGATCACCAGCTACCAGGCCAACGTGCCGCAGCTGGACGCCGAGGTCGACCGGGTCAAGGCCAAGGCCCAGGGCGTGCCGCTGACCGAACTGTTCGACACCCTGCAGACCTACCTGGGTTCGGCCTACGTCAACGACTTCAACCAGTTCGGCCGTACCTGGCAGGTGATCGCGCAGGCCGATAGTTCGTTCCGCGACAGCGTCGAGGACATCGCCAACCTGCGCACCCGCAACGCGCGCGGCGAGATGGTGCCGATCGGCTCGATGGTGACCATCCGCCAGACTTACGGCCCGGACCCGGTGCTGCGCTACAACGGCTATCCGGCCGCCGACCTGGCCGGCGAAGCGGATCCGCGCATGCTGTCCTCGGCGCAGGCGATGGCCACGCTCACCGGGATGGCGTCCAAGGTATTGCCCAACGGCATGGCCCTGGAGTGGACCGACCTGAGCTACCAGCAGGCCACGCAGGGCAACGCGGCGCTGGTGGTGTTTCCGCTGGCGATCCTGCTCGCTTTCCTGGTCCTCGCCGCGTTGTATGAAAGCTGGACCCTGCCGCTGGCGGTGATCCTGATCGTGCCGATGTGCATGCTCTCGGCGCTGCTCGGCGTCGAGCTGACCGGCGGCGACAACAATGTGTTCGTGCAGGTCGGGTTGGTGGTGTTGATGGGCCTGGCGTGCAAGAACGCGATCCTGATCGTTGAATTCGCGCGCGAGCTGGAGTTGCAGGGCAAGGGGATCGTGGAAGCGGCGCTGCAAGCCTGCCGCCTGCGCCTGCGCCCGATCGTGATGACCTCGATCGCCTTCATCGCCGGCACGGTTCCGCTGGTGCTGTCCCATGGCGCCGGCAGCGAAGTGCGCTCGGCGACCGGCATCACCGTATTCGCCGGAATGCTCGGCGTGACCCTGTTCGGCCTGTTCCTCACCCCGGTGTTCTATGTCGCGCTGCGCAAGCTGGTGACGCGCGGCGTGCTCTCGAATGCGAACGCCATATCGTCCGTCGCGCAGGCCTGACCTGCACCTGCACTTCCCCCAGGAGATTTCCATGCAAACCCATACCAGAATTGCGCTCGTCACAGG
>Ga0209983_1000063_pt1 | contig 16366 bp, 17 predicted proteins | sample InoplaM1SPM_FD_187590 | JGI IMG/M metagenome (GOLD analysis project Ga0209983, IMG submission 187590) | Arabidopsis thaliana rhizosphere microbial communities from the Joint Genome Institute, USA, that affect carbon cycling - Inoculated... | ecosystem: Host-associated > Plants > Roots >...
CTGAGGTACAGCGGGTCGTGCATGCGCATGCCGCCGGCGCATTGCACCAGGGGTTCCAGGATCAGCGCGCAGACTTCGCCGCCATGGCGCTCCAGCAGGGCCTGCAGCGCATCGGCTGCGCGCTGCGCGCATTGCGCGGGCGATTGGCCCGGATCGGCGAGGTAGGCGTCGGGCGATGGTGCGAACAGGCACTCGGCCAGCAGCGGGGCGTAGACGCGCCGGTACAGCGGCACGTCGCCGACCGCCAGCGCGCCCAGGGTTTCGCCGTGGTAGCCGTTCTCCAGCGCGACGAACTTGGTGCGACGGTCCTCGCCGCGGTTGCGGAACCAGTGGAACGCCATCTTCAGCGCCACTTCCACCCCGGCCGAGCCGTTGTCGGCATAGAACACCTTGGCCAGCGGCGCGCGGCCCCCGCTTCCACCGGCGTGTTCTCGGGGCGCGATCGCCAGCAGCCGTTCCGCGAGCTCGACCGCGGGCTGGTGCGAAAAGCCGGCCAGGATCACCTGTTCCAGGCGCCCGGCCTGCGCCGCGATCGCCGCGGCGATGCGCGGCTCGGCGTGGCCGAACAGGTTGGTCCACCAGCTCGCCACCGCATCCAGGTAATGCCGCCCGTCTCGGCCGACCAGCCAGGCGCCTTCGCCGCGCTCGATCGGCACCAGCGGCAGGGTATCCGGGCCGCCGTCCAGGTAGTGCTCGCGCATCTGCGTGCACGGGTGCCAAAGCACCGCGAGGTCGCGCGACCGCCAGTCGTCGGCGTCCGCTATCATCGGACCGGCATGAATCCGGTTCCCGCCAGGCTCGTTCCGCATCCGCGCATTATCGCCCGGATTCCCGTGGCCACGGCCATTGCCGCATCCGCCGCGCCTGCATCGCGCGACGGCCATGGGTTGCGGCGATGACGCGCCGGCTGCCGACGATCCATGGCATCACCGAGCACGATGCCGGGCCGTACCGGATGGAGCGGATGGACCTGGAATTCGGCAATGGCGAGCGTCGCCAGTTCGAGCGCCTGCACAGCCGCGGCCATGGCGCGGTGATCGTGGTGCCGCTGCTGGACGCGGACACCGTGCTGCTGGTGCGCGAATACGCCGCCGGCGTGCACCGCTACGAACTCGGCCTGGTCGAGGGCCGGATCGATGCCGGTGAAGCGGTGCTGGACGCCGCCAACCGCGAGCTGCAGGAGGAAGCCGGTTATGCCGCGCGCTCGCTGCATCCGTTGCGGACGCTGACGCTGTCGCCGCGCTACATGAGCCACCAGGCCCACGTCGTGGTCGCCCGCGACCTCTATCCGCAGCGCCTGCCGGGAGACGAGCCGGAAGAGCTGGAAGTGGTGCCATGGAAGCTCGATGCGCTGCACGAACTGGTGTTGCGCGAGGATTTTTCCGAAGGCCGCTCGGTAGCGGCGTTGTTCATGACACGGGAGTGGTTGCGGCATGGCGGAACATGATTCGAACGGCACCAGCCTGGATGCATTGCGGGAAGGCATCATCGCAATCGCACGCGAAGCCGCGGCGCGGATCCTGGAGGTCTACGAAGGCGATTTCGCGATCGAGCACAAGGACGACCGCTCGCCGTTGACCGCGGCCGACCTCGCCGCGCACCACTGCATCCTCGCCGGGCTGGAGCGGCTGGCGCCCGGGATCCCGGTCCTCTCGGAGGAATCGGCCCAGGACGTGCCGGCGCAGGTGCGCCGGCAATGGCCGCGGATGTGGCTGGTGGATCCGCTCGATGGCACCCGGGAGTTCATCAAGCGCAACGGCGAATTCACCGTCAACATCGCGCTGATCGGCGACCACGGCGCGCCGGTGCTCGGCGTGGTCCAGGCGCCGGCGACGGGTGCGTTGTGGCACGGCCAGCGCGGGCGCGGGGCCTTCCGCCGCGACGGGGATGCCGACATCGCGATCCGCGCGCGCGCACCGGCGACCGCGCCGTTGCGCGTGGCCGCCAGCCGTTCGCACCGCGATGCGCGCACCGAGGCGTTCATGGCGCGCATGGGCGAAGTCGAGCCGGTCGGGATCGGCTCGTCGCTGAAGTTCTGCCGCCTGGCCGAAGGAGCGATGGATGTCTATCCGCGTTTCGGACCGACCAGCGAATGGGATACCGCCGCCGGGCAGTGCGTGCTGGAAGCCGCCGGTGGAGTCGTGCTGGATCCGCGCGGGCGCGCATTGCGCTACAACCAGCGCGACACCATCCTCAATGGCGATTTCATCGCGCTCGGGGATCCTGCGCTGCCGTGGCGCTCGTGGCTTGACACCTAGGCCATGCCATTCGGGGCGCAGCGAGCAATCTGCTGCCCTCCTTTTGGCTCGGGCATGAAGCGGGTTCCCCACATGCGTTCGGAATGACAATGGCCGATCAGGCGGGTGGCATCGAACAACTTCTCGCCATCATGGCGAGATTGCGCGATCCCGGCGGCGGCTGCCCCTGGGACTTGCGACAGACGTTCGCCACGATCGCGCCGTACACCATCGAGGAAGCCTACGAAGTCGCCGATGCGATCGACCGCGAGGACCTCGGCGACCTGCGCGATGAACTCGGCGACCTGCTGCTGCAGGTGGTGTTCCATGCGCGCATGGCGCAGGAGCAGGGGGCGTTCGCGTTCGCGGACGTGGTCGCCGCGATCAGCGACAAGATGCTGCGCCGGCACCCGCACGTGTTCGCCCCAGGGGGACGTGCAAATGCCGCGGAAGGCAGGATGCCGGGAACAGCCGCCGGCGCCAGCGTCGAGAACGTCGAAGCGCAGGCCGCCGAATGGGAGGCGCACAAGCGCCGCGAGCGCCGCGCCGCCGGCGAGGAAGACACCTCCGTGCTGGCCGGGATCGCCCGCGGCCTGCCCGAATGGCAGCGCGCGACCAAGCTGCAGAAGCGCGCCGCCACGGTCGGCTTCGACTGGCCGGGCCCGGAACCGGTGATCGCCAAGCTGCACGAGGAGATCGAAGAGGTACGGGTGGAATTCGCCGCGGTCGCTGCCGACCCCGCCGATGCGTCGGCGCACGACCGGCTGGAGGACGAGATCGGCGACCTGTTGTTCGTCTGCGCCAACCTCGCGCGCCACGCCCGGGTCGATCCCGGCAGTGCGCTGCGCCGCGCCAACGCCAAGTTCGAGCGACGCTTCCGGGCGATGGAGCGGCTGGCCGCGGAGGACGGCGTGGTGCTGGCGCAACTGCCGCTGGAGGCGCAGGATCGCTATTGGGACCGGGCCAAGGCGCTATTGGGTTAGCGCCTGGCCGCGCCCGGGAACACGCTCGAGGGGTCCTGGATGCGCCGATTCTCCAGTTTTCGCGAGTTCTATCCGTTCTACCTTGGCGAGCATGCCAACCGCACCTCGCGGCGGCTGCATTTCATCGGCAGTTGCGGGGTGCTGGCGCTGCTCGCGGTGGCGATCGTGCGGCGCAACCCGGCATGGCTGCTCGCGGCGTTTGCCTGCGGCTACGGCTTCGCCTGGGCCGGGCATTTCTTCTTCGAGAAGAACCGGCCGGCGACGTTCCGGCATCCGCTGTATTCGTTCATGGGCGACTGGATGATGTTCAAGGACATCCTGAGCGGCCGCATTCCCCTCTGACGCGGGTTGGTCGGAGTCGCGCAGGCCGCGCGCGCGGCATCGTTGCAACGGTGTGCGAAGGCCGGCGAGGGCGGGGTGATGTTCAGGGACATCCTTCTTGACCGCGCATCCGGTACTGATCCCCGGCGCGCGTCCGACCGCGCCGTTCAGTCCAGGAAGATCAGCCACGCGGCGACCACGATCAGGGCGAAACCGGCCCAGTGGTTCCATTTCAGGGGCTGGCCGAGGTACCAGGCCGAGAAGCCGGCGAACACCAGCAGCGTGATCACCTCCTGCATGCCCTTGAGCTGGGGCGCGCTGTAGACCGCGCTGCCCAGGCGGTTGGCCGGCACCTGCAGGGTGTACTCGAAGAACGCGATGCCCCAGCTGGCCAGGATCACCGTCAGCAGCGGCGTCGATTTGTACTTCAGGTGACCGTACCAGGCGAAGGTCATGAACACGTTGGAGCCCAGCAACAGCACGATGGGCAGGAAGCGGTCGAGGAAGGGCATGGCGCCGGAGCCGGGCTGGGAAGGCGCCAGACTAGCGTCTTCACATGGTTTCCACCCGCCACCCGGCACCTTTCACAAAGCTGAAGACAAGGAGCCACCCATGCGCGCAGCACAAGAGCCAGGCGGCCTGGTCCTGATCGTCGAGGACAACCGCAATATTTCCGAGATGGTCGGCGAGTACCTCGAAGGCCGGGGTTTCGAGGTCGATTACGCCTCCGACGGCCTCGACGGCTATCGCCTGGCCTCGGAGAACAGTTACGACGTCGTGGTGCTGGACCTGATGCTGCCACGGCTGGACGGGATCGAGGTCTGCAAGCGCCTGCGCGAGGAGGCGCGCAAGTCCACGCCGGTGCTGATGTTGACCGCGCGCGACACCCTGGACGAGAAGCTCACCGGCTTGTCGGCCGGCGCCGACGACTACCTGACCAAGCCGTTCGCGATCCAGGAACTGGAGGCGCGGCTGCGCGCCTTGATCCGCCGCGAGCGGCGCCAGGTCGGTTCGGAGGTGCTCAAGGTCGCCGACCTGGTGCTCGACCCGGCCTCGCTGCGCGCCACCCGCGGCGGCATCGAACTGCAGTTGTCGCCGATCGGGCTCAAGTTGCTGACGATCCTGATGCGCGAATCGCCGCGCGTGGTCAGCCGCCAGGAGATCGAACGCGAGATCTGGGGCAATGGCCTGCCCGATTCCGACACCTTGCGCAGCCATCTCTACAACCTGCGCAAGACCATCGACAAGCCCTACGACAAGCCGTTGCTGCACACCGTGCAGAGCGCGGGCTATCGCATCGCCGACATCGAGCAGCCGCCGGCCTGAGGCCGGTGGCACCGGCCATGCCGCAAGGCCTGCCGCGCAAGCTGCGTTTCGCTTTCCTGCTGCAGGTGGCGATGGCGAGCATCGTCATCCTCGCCGGCACCTGGGCTTCGGTGACGGTGGTCAAGCAGGAACTCGCCCGGCGAACGCTGCAGGACGAGGCCGCGTATTTCTGGACGCGGCTCGCCAACGACCCTGCGCACCCCGCGCCCGACGCGCGCCTCGTGCACGGATATGCGGTCGCGGCCGGCGCTTCGGCGTCGTCGTTGCCACCGGTGCTGCGCGGACTCGAGCCCGGCCTGTACAAGATGGAGGACATCGTCGTGCTGGTCGAGCAACGCGGCGATGTTCGCCTGTACCTGACCAGCCCGCGGGCGACGATCGACCTGCTCTCGTTGCAACTGGTGCTGTTGCCGATGCTGCTGGCGCTGCTGGCCTTGGCCGCGAGCGCCTGGTTTACCTATCGCAACGCAAGGAAACTGGTGGCGCCCCTGCACTGGATGGCCCAGGAGGTGCGCCGCTGGGACCCGCTGGAGCCGGAGACCGCCGCGCTCGCGCCCGACCATTTCCCGGATGACGCCGGCATGGAGGCGCGCCAGCTCGGCGGCGCATTGCAGCGCATGGGCGAGCGCATGCGTGCGTTCGTGCGCCGCGAGCGGGACTTCACCCGCGACGCCAGCCACGAGTTGCGCACGCCGCTGACCGTGATCCGCGTAGCCAGCGACCTGCTGCAGAACGACCCGGACCTGCCCGAGCGCGCGCAACGTTCGCTGGCCAGGATCCAGCGCGCCGGGCGCGACATGGAGTCGGTGATCGATTCGTTCCTGATCCTGGCGCGCGAGGGCGACATCGAACCCCAGCGCGAGGACTTCGCGGTGCGCGACGTGGTCGCGGAGGAGGCCGCCAAGGCGCGCCCGCTGCTCGCCGGCAAGCCGGTCGAACTGACGGTGGTCGAGGACGCCGATCCGCAACTGCATGCCTCGCCCCGGGTATTGGCGGTGATGCTCGGCAACCTGCTCGCCAATGCCTGCACGTTCACCGAACGAGGCCATGTCGAGGTGCGGATCGAGCGCGATCGCGTCGTGGTCAGCGACACCGGGATCGGCATGTCGGCCGACACCTTGCAGCGTGCGTTCGAACCGTTCTACCGTGCCGCGCCCGACAACCTTTCGGGCAAGGGCATGGGCTTGTCGATCGTGCGCCGCCTCGGCGAGCGCTTCGGCTGGCCGGTCAGCCTGGACAGCGCGCCGGATCGCGGCACCATCGCGACGATCCGGTTCATGGGATGACGTCGGGCCTGGGCCGCGCCGGACCGCGAATCCCCTTGCGATCGCAGCTGTCAACCGGTTCAGCGCACGGGCGTTAGCCTGTGTTGACCCCCACTTCCCGAGACCGGATTCCCCGAATGGGCAGACCCTCGTCGCCTGCAAGGCACCGCGGCCTGCGCCGCATCGGCACGATCGCCATCGCCTGCGTGATCGCGATCGCGGCATTGTGGTGGTGGCAACAGCGCAAACCGGATGCCGAAGGCGGCTATCGCACCGTCGCGGTGGAGCGCGGCGACATCCGCGTTGCGATCTCGGCTACCGGTACGCTGAACGCGATCTCGACGGTAACGGTGGGCAGCCAGGTTTCAGGGCAGGTGACCGACGTGCTGGCCGATTTCAACGACAAGGTCGAGAAGGGCCAGGTCATCGCGCGCATCGATCCCGGTACCTACGAGGCGCAGATCGCACAGGGCACCGCGCAGATCGCCAGTGCACAGGCGTCGCTGCGGCAGGCGCAAGCCGGCCTGCGCAACGCGGAGCTGGATTACCGGCGCAAGGTCGCGCTCGGCGGGCAGCAACTGGTGGCCAGGAGCGACATCGACCTGGCGCGCGCGGCGCGCGACCAGGCGCAGGCACAGGTCAGCGCGGCGCGGGCGCAGATCCGCCAGCAGGCCGCGTCCACCCAGACCACGCGCGTCAACCTCGATCGCACCGTGATCCGCTCGCCGGTCGACGGCGTGGTGCTGACCCGCACCATCGAGCCCGGCCAGACCGTGGCCGCCAGCCTGCAGGCGCCGGAACTGTTCACCATCGCCGAAGACCTGTCGAAGATGAAGATCGAGCTGGCGGTCGACGAATCCGACATCGGCCAGGTTCGCGCGGGGCAAATCGCCAGCTTCACCGCCGACGCCTTCCCCGATCGCGAGTTCAAGGGCACGGTGGAGCAGGTGCGGCTGTCGGCGACCTCCACCAACAACGTCGTTACCTATCCGGTGGTGGTGACGGTCGACAACAGCGACGGTACCCTGCTGCCGGGACTGACGGTCAACGCCGAGATCGAAGTCAGCAGGCGCGCCGACGTGCTCAAGGTGGCCAACGCGGCGCTGCGCTACAAGCCGGCCGAAGATGCGGCCGGCGCTGCGGATCCGCGAGCCCTGGCGGCGCGCGGCGGCGGCGCCGGCATCGTCGATGACCTGGCGCGCACCGCCGCGGACCTGGAGCTCGATGCCACGCAGCAGGCGGCGTTCGATGCTGCGGTCGCCGCGATCCGGCAACGCCAGGCCGCACGCCAGGCCGCGCCGCGGCAGCAGGGCGGCAACAGCCTGTTCGGTGGACGCGGCGGCGGTCAGCGCAACGGCAGCGGCAATGCCGGCGCGCAGGTGCAGGCGCAGATGCGCCAGCGCATGGCCGAGCGCTACCAGCAGGATTTCGCCGCGTTCCGCTCGTCGCTGGACAGTACCAGGCGCATGCAATGGGACCAGGCGATGGCGGCGCTGGTCGGCGCCACGCGGGTGCCGGTCTACAAGCTGGTCGATGGCCGGCCGCAGCGGACGATGGTGCGGATCGGCGCCAGCGACGGCACCGATACCGAAGTGTCCGGCGACATCCGCGCTGGCGACCAGATCATCACCGGCGAGCGCGCGGCGCAATGAACCTGCCTGCCGCCAGGGCCGCGGTGATCGAGACGAGCGGCCTCGGCAAGGTCTATTCGCCGGGTACGCAGGCCGAGGTGGTGGCGTTGAAGGGTGTCGACCTGCGCATCGCGCGCGGCGATTTCGTCGCGATCATGGGCCCGTCCGGATCCGGCAAGTCCACCCTGATGAACCTGATCGGCTGCCTCGACACCGCGAGCAGCGGCCGCTATGCCTGCGACGGCGTCGACGTCTCCACGCTCGACCCCGAGGAGCTCGCCGCCCTGCGCCGCGACAAGATCGGCTTCGTGTTCCAGGGTTTCAACCTGTTGCCGCGGATGAGCGCGCTGGACAACGTGGCGATGCCGCTGGGGTACGCACGGGTGCCGCATGCGCAGCGCCACGAGCGCGCCCGCGCGGCATTGGCATCGGTCGGCCTGGCCGAGCGCGCCGGGCACTTGCCCAGCGAACTCTCCGGTGGCCAGCAACAGCGCGTGGCGATCGCGCGCGCGCTGATCAACCAGCCACCCATCCTGCTGGCCGACGAACCCACCGGCGCGCTCGACAGCAGGACCGGCGAGGAGATCATGGCCCTGTTCGAGCGCCTCCGCGATGCCGACCACACCGTGATCCTGATCACCCACGAGGCCGAGGTCGCAGCGCATGCCGATCGCGTCTTCATGATGCGCGACGGCGAGTTGCACGAGGAGGCGCGGGCGTGACCTTCATGGACATCCTGCGCACCGCCATCCATGCACTGCGCGGCAACTGGATGCGCAGCGCGCTGACTTCGCTGGGCGTGATCATCGGCATCGCCGCGGTGATCGTGATGGTATCGGTCGGGCAGGGCACCCAGCGCGAGATCGACAAGCTGGTGTCCGGCCTGGGCTCGCAACGGCTGGACATCTCGCCAGGCGCCGGCCGCGGCCCGGGTGGCGGCGGCGCACGCCAGAGCGCGGGCAGTTTCTACACGTTGACCGAGGACGATGTCGACGCGATCCGAAAAGAGGTCCCGGAGGTGCAGTACGTCGCCGGCGCCCTGCGCGGCAACACCCAGGTGGTGTACGCGGAGAACAACGCCTCGACCAGCTGGCAGGGCGTGCAGGCCGACTGGTTCGACATCAACGACTGGAAGATCGCCGAAGGCGCGGGCTTCGACGCGCAGGACTACGGCAGCGCCGCCAAGCAGGTGATCCTCGGCGACAGCGTGCGGCGCACGCTGTTCGGCGAGGACAGCGGCGTCGGCCAGGTCATCCGCCTGGGGCGCGTGCCGTTCACCGTGGTCGGCACGCTGGCGCCCAAGGGGCAGGGCGGCTTCGGCCAGGACCAGGACGACGTGGTGATGGTGCCGCTGGAAACCGGGCGCCGCCGCCTGATGGGCGCGATGGGCATCCCGCCCAGCGCGGTGCAGCAGATCGCGCTGACCGTCGCCGACGCCGGGGACCTGGGCTACGCGCAGGCCGAGGTCGAGGCGCTGTTGCGCCAGCGCCACAGGATCAAGCCGGGCGAGGACGACGACTTCACCGTGCGCAACATCAGCGAGATCGTCGCCACCCGCACCGCGACCACCAACCTGATGTCGAAGCTGCTCGGTGCGGTCGCCACCATCTGCCTGATCATCGGCGGCATCGGCATCATGAACATCATGCTGGTGTCGGTGACCGAACGCATCCGCGAGATCGGCCTGCGCATGGCAGTGGGCGCCGGGCCGACCGACGTGCGCCGGCAGTTCCTGGCCGAGGCGATGCTGATCTCGCTGATCGGCGGCGTGATCGGGATCGCGATCGGGATCGTCGGCGCGCTGCTGGTCGGCAGGTTCAGCGAGCTGCCGGTGGCGTTGAACGGGCAGGTGGTGGCGCTGGCCGCCGTGTTCTCGATCGGGACCGGCCTGTTCTTCGGCTACTACCCGGCGCGCAAGGCCTCGCTGCTGGATCCGATCGAGGCGCTGCGGCAGCAATAGGCCCGGCACGGCGTTATCCTGCGGCCATGACCACGGGAGGATCGCCATGCTTCGTTGCCTGTTGCCCATGCTGCTCGCCGTGTCGGCAATGAACGCCCACGCCGCGGACAAGCCACGCACCGCACTGGTCATCCACGGCGGCGCCGGCACCATCGAACGCAGTGCGATGAGTGCCGCCGACGAGCAGGCGATCCGCGCCGACCTCGACCGCGCGCTGGATGCGGGCAATGCGGTGCTGTCAAGCGGCGGCGCCGCGCTCGACGCGGTGCAGGCCGCGATCGAGGTGCTGGAGGATTCGCCGCGCTTCAACGCCGGCAAGGGCGCGGTGTTCAACGCGGTCGGCGGCCACGAACTCGATGCGTCGATCATGGAAGGCCACACCCGCCGCGCCGGCGCGGTCGCTGGCGTGGCCACCGTGCGCCATCCGATCCGGCTGGCGCGCGCGGTGATGGAACATTCGCCGCACGTGATGCTCGCCGGCGCCGGCGCGGAAGCCTTCGCCGACACGCGCCCGGAAATCGAGCGCGTCGCCAACGACTGGTTCGACACCGACGTGCGCCGCCGGCAACTGGAAAAGGCGCAGGCGGCAGAGAAGGCGCATGCCTCCGCGGCCATCCCGGCGATGCCTGGCGGCTATTTCGGCACCGTCGGCGCGGTCGCGCTCGACGCCCATGGCCACATCGCTGCCGCCACCTCGACCGGGGGCATGACCAACAAGCGCTGGGGGCGGATCGGCGACTCGCCGCTGATCGGCGCCGGCACCTGGGCCGACGCGCGCTGCGGGGTGTCCGGCACCGGCTGGGGCGAGTTCTACATCCGCAACGCGGTCGCGCACGACATCTGCGCGCGCGTGGCCTACCGCGGCGACAGCCTGGCCGACGCCGCGGAGGAAGTGGTGAACCAGGTCGTGCCCGCCGCGGGCGGCGACGGCGGTGCGATCGCACTGGACGCCGACGGCAACATCGCGATGCCGTTCAATACCTCGGGCATGTACCGCGGCTGGATCAAGCCCGATGGCGGCCGCGGCGTGGCGATCTTCCGCGGCGACTGAGCACGAGCTGCGCGCTCAGCGTCCGGCGACGACCGTCTCCGGCGCTCCCGCCGCGACGGCGTGTTCGCGGTGCGTGGCCGAGAGTTTCCTCATCAGCGGCAGCAATGCGACCGCCAGCAGCACGCCGCCGCAGGCCACCACCCCGAGCCGGTTGAACAGCCCGGTGTAGATCGGCAGGGTCTGCAGCGGGTCGGTGACGCCTTCGGGCACGCTGGCGTAGTTGGCGACCACGCTGCCCAGGTATTGCGAAATGCCGACCGCCACGTAGTACGCACCCATCATGAAACCGCCCATTCGCGCCGGCACGTAGCGCGCCATCATCGCCAGCCCCAGTCCGCTGACCAGCAATTCGCCCAGCGAGCAGAAACCGTAACCCAGGACCATGTACCAGGACGACACCTTGCCGCCCACCGCGGTCGCGCCGCCGAGCCCGAAGACGAAGAAGCCCGCGGCGACCATGACGAAGCCGAATGCGAACTTCGCCGCGATCGGCAGGTCGTTGCCGTTGCGGCCCATGCGCGTGTACAGCCAGGCCAATGCCGGGCTCAGCAGGAAGATCCAGAGCGGGTTGAGGACCTGGTACTGCGCCGGGATCCAGGTGAACAGGTGGCTGCCGAACAGGGTCTGGTTCCAGTCGACGTTGCGCAGCGCGAACAGGGTCAGCGAGGTCGTCATCTGCTGGTAGAAGATGAAATACAGGATCACCTGCACGGTGAGGACCAGCGCCGCGACCAGCCCGGCGCGCTCGCCCTTGCCGCCCCTGGCGATCAGCCAGCCGAAGATGCCGAGCACCACCAGGCCCGCCAGGTAGACCAGCAGCACCGCGATCCCGCGATGCTGCAGGACGAAGGCCACCACCAGCACCGTCGCGGCGCCGGCCGCGAGTACCGCCAGCAACTTGCCCCACTGCACCGGCAGCTCGTCGGGCAGCGACCCGACATGCGCCAGGGTGTCGCGCAGCAGCAGGTAATTCAGCAGGCCTAGCACCAGTCCCGCGCTGCAGACGGCGAAGGCCGCGTGCCAGCCGTAATGCGCCGCGATCCAGGGCGTCAGCAGCTGCGACAGGGTCGAGCCGACGTTGACCGCCATGTAGTACCAGGTGAACGCGGCATCGATGCGCGCGTCGTCGCCTTCGTAGATGCGCCGCACCAGGTTGGCGGAATTGGCCTTGAACAGGCCGTTGCCGACCACCACCACGCCGAGCGCGCAATACAGCAGCCGCAGGTTGTCCGAGGGCACCGCCATCAAGCCGTAGCCCAGTGCCATCACCACCGCGCCGATCACCAGCGTGCGCCGCGCACCGAGCACCTTGTCGCCGATCCAGCCACCGATCGCCGGCGCCGCATACACCAGCGCCGCGAACGCGCCCCAGGTCAGGTTGGCCTTCTGGTCGTCGAAGCCGAGCTGCTGCACCATGAACAGCACCAGCAGCGCCGCCATGCCGTAGTAGCCGAAGCGCTCCCACAGTTCGATCAGGAACACGGTGCTGAAGGAGCGGGCCTGGCTGGCGCGCTGGACGCTGGCGTTCATGCGGGTTCCGCGGGTGCCCGACGGGCGGCGACCGCCACCGATAGCATGCGCATGGCGCCCGACCCCCTGCCGGAAGTCACGCCCCGGGGTGGGCGGCGGCCATCGCCGTGGCGGGGCTTGTGGCAAAATCACCGCATCAGCCGCGGCCTGCCGCCTGGCACCACCGGACGCCATCCACCCATGCCGACCCCCGAGCGTTCCACTGCTGCCCGCCCCGCCGCGCACTGCGTTCCAGCGCCGTGTCGCGGAGGCGTCGCGCATCGGCAAGCCGGCGTCGCGCCAGGGTTGGCGTGCTGAGGTGGCCGATGAATTCGGCCACCTGCCGCGGCGTCCCGGCCGCATCCTGCTCGCGACCAAGTGGTCGCTGCAGGGCCTGCGCGCAGCCTGGTTGAATGAATCCTCGTTCCGGCTCGAGGTCTACCTGTTCGTCGTGCTCGCGCCGCTGGGCCTGTGGCTCGGCGCATCCGCGATCGAGCGCGCGCTGCTGCTCGGCAGCTGCATGCTGGTGCTGAGCATCGAGTTGCTGAACTCGGCGATCGAGGCGGTGATCGAGCGCTACGGCGCCGAGCACCACGAACTCGCCGGCCGCGCCAAGGACATGGGTTCGGCCGCGGTGTTCGTGCTGATGTTGAACGTGCTGCTGACCTGGGGGCTGATCCTCGGCCCCCGCCTGCTCTGAATCCCCCGCCTTGCCTGGAATGATCGCTCGATGAGTCTTGCCATGCTTGCCGACCCGCAGACCTGGATCCTGCTGGTCACGCTCAGTTCGATCGAGATCGTCCTCGGCATCGACAACCTCGTCTTCATCTCGATCGCGGTCAGCCGGCTGCCGCCGGCCACCCGCGAGCGCGCGCGCAAGTTCGGCATCGCCGCGGCCTGCATCACCCGCGTCGCCCTGTTGCTGACGCTGGCCTACCTGGCGCACATGAAGGACGACCTGTTCAACGTGCTCGGGCACGGGTTCTCGGTGCGCGACCTGGTGCTGCTGCTGGGCGGCATCTTCCTGGTGTTCAAGGGGGTGATGGAGATCCGCGACCAGGTCGTCGGCGAACCCGAGTCAGAGGACATCCACACCAAGCCCGCGAATTCCTTCGCCGCGGTGATCGCGCAGATCGCGGTGATCGACATCGTGTTCTCGCTGGACTCGGTGATCGCCGCGGTCGGCATGGCCGACCAGTACGTGCCGGTGATGGTCGCCGCGATCCTGCTCGCCGTGGCGGTGATGCTGCTCGCAGCGGCGCCGCTGGGGCGCTTCATCGACAACAACCCCACCATCAAGATGCTGGCGCTGGCCTTCATCGTGCTGATCGGCGCCTACCTGGTGATCGAGGGCCTGGAGATCCACGTGCCCAAGGCCTACATCTACGGTTCGATGGGCTTCTCGGCCATGGTCGAGGGCTTGAACCTGTGGGCCAAGCGGCGCGCGCGGATACGGCTCGAGGAGGATTGATCCTCGTTGTTGCGCCTTCACGCGCGCGGTGCTGCAATGCCGGCGTCCCCTACCGGAGCCGGCCCATGCGCATTGCCTTGCTGATCCTGATCGCCGCGATGCTCAGCGGCTGCGGCTACAACCAGATCCAGCAGAAGGACGAAGCGGTCAACGCCGCCTGGTCGCAGGTGCTGAACGTCTACAAGCGCCGCGCCGACCTGGTGCCCAACCTGGTGGCGACGGTGAAGGGCTACGCCAGCCACGAGGAACGGGTCTTCACCGAAGTCACCGAAGCACGCTCGAAGGTCGGCAGCATCAACGTCAATGCCGACGATCCGGCTTCGCTGGCGCAGTTCCAGCAGGCGCAGGGCGAACTGCAGAGCGCGATCGGGCGCCTGCTGGTGGTCAGCGAGAACTACCCGCAGCTCAAGGCCGACCAGAATTTCCTGCAGCTGCAGGCGCAGCTGGAAGGCACCGAGAACCGGATCACGGTCGAGCGCCAGCGCTACATCCAGGCGGTGCAGGACTACAACACCTACATCCGCCAGTTCCCGACCAACCTCACCGCCAAGGTGTTCGGCTACAAGCCCAAGCCGAATTTCTCGGTCGAGGACGAGCAGCAGATCCAGCAGCCGCCGACGGTCGACTTCGGAACGCCCGCGGCGCAACCGCAGCCGGCGCCGACGCAGCCACAACCCGCGCCGGCCGGTGGCTGATCGCGCCAGAGCATGCGCCGGCACGATGAAGCCGCATTGATCGATCCGCGCCGATGACCGCACGGATGCCGCGGCGCCTGTTCGCGACGCTGGCGTTGCTGTGTGCCTGCGCCCTCGCGCAGGCGCAGCAACTGGCGCCGATTCCCGCGCTGGATACGCCGGTGGTCGATACCACCGGCACGCTCGATGCCGCGACCAGGCAGGCGCTGGAAGCGCAGGCGCTGGCGCTGCAGCAGCGCAAGGGCAGCCAGCTGCAGGTGCTGATGGTGCCGAGCACGCAGCCCGAGGACATCGCGGCCTACACCCAGCGCGTCTACGACCAGTGGAAGCTGGGCCGCAAGGGCGTGGACGACGGCGTGCTGCTGGTGGTGGCCAGGGACGACCGCCGCGTGCGCATCCAGCCCGGCTATGGCCTAGAGGGTGCGATCCCGGACGCGACCGCCGAACGGGTGATCCAGGAATACCTCGTGCCGAAATTCCGTGCCGGCGATTTCGCCGGCGGCATCACCGACGCCACCGCGGCGCTGGCCAAGCTGGTCGACGGCGAACCGCTGCCCGCGCCGATGGCGGACAACCGGTCGCGGGGCGGCAATGGCGGTGGCGACTGGCTGTTCGCGCTGTTCGCGGCCTTCGTGGTCGCGCAGGTCGCGCGCGGCATCTTCGGCCGCGCGCCGTCGCCGTTGCGCGGCCTGCTCGGTGCCGGTGCGGCCGGCGCAGTGGCCTGGCTGATCGCGCAGGCCCTGCTGGTCGGCGGGATCGGTGCGGTGATCGGCCTGCTGCTCGGCTTGGCCAAGGCGGAGCCTGGCCGCTATGCGCGCCATGGCGGCTGGGGCGGGCTCGGTGGCAGCGGCTGGGGCGGTGGTGGATTGGGTGGCGGCGGCTTCGGCGGCGGTGGTGGTGGCTGGTCGGGCGGTGGCGGCATGAGCGGAGGCGGTGGCGCCTCCGGTAGCTGGTAGGGGGCGGGTGATGGTCGCGCGGGTCCTCAAGCATCTGTTCGCGCCGTCGGCCGCGCGCCTGTTCCCGGCCGAGGTGCTGCAACGCATCGCCGCGGCGGTCGTCGCCGGCGAATCGCGGCATCGCGGCGAGGTCTGCTTCGCGGTCGAGGCCGCGCTCCCGGCGCACGCGGTGCTGGCCGGGCACGACGCCCGCGATCGCGCGCGCGACGCCTTCGCCCGATTGCGGGTCTGGGACACGGCCGCCAACAACGGCGTCCTGCTCTACCTGCTGCTGGCCGACCATCGCATCGAGATCGTCGCCGACCGCGGCCTCGATGCGCTGGTCAGCGCCGAGCAGTGGCGCGGCGTCTGCCAGCTGATGGAGGAACGGTTGCGCGCGGGCGAGGCCGAAGCGGCGGTGCTGCAGGGCGTGGCCGCGGTCTCGGACTTGCTGGCCGAGCACTTCCCGCGTGGGCCGGATTTGGCGGACGCGAACGAGTTGCCGGATTTACCGCACGTGTTCTGAACGAACTCGAGCAGGACGCGAAGCCACACCGTTGGACAGGAAGCGGTATTACCAAATCCATCAACGGAGTATGGGTGGGGAAGCCGGTGGCCCGGTCTTCGCGGGACACGCCGTGAATCCATCCATGGAGGCTCTGCGGCGGCATCCATGCCGCCGACGGTCCCGCGAAGACCGGACCACCGGCTTCTGCCAAGTTCCTCGGCACTTGTGGAAAAAGCGGCCGAAATCCTGATCTCCAAGCTCACGCAGTCGCCGCCCGGCGGGCCGGGGGTGCGGAGAGCAGGCCATGGATGGCCTGCGACCCGACTTGAAGACAGGATGTCGCCAGGAGGGCGCAGCACCCCCGGCCCGCCGGGCGGCGACTCCTTCCGAAGCCCCGCCCCGGATGCAGAACGACCTTTCCAATTCGCAAGCGGATGACCCGGCGCGACGCGGTGTTTGAAAGCCAAGTGAGCG
>Ga0209983_1000071_pt1 | contig 16099 bp, 16 predicted proteins | sample InoplaM1SPM_FD_187590 | JGI IMG/M metagenome (GOLD analysis project Ga0209983, IMG submission 187590) | Arabidopsis thaliana rhizosphere microbial communities from the Joint Genome Institute, USA, that affect carbon cycling - Inoculated... | ecosystem: Host-associated > Plants > Roots >...
GTAGGTATCGCGTGGCGAGCCAAGAAGTCCTTGGTGAAGGCCTTCGAGCCCTCCAGCTGGGCTGCCGCCGCGGTGGGACCAAAACAGTCGAGACCGCGCGCGCGGAACAGATCGACCACGCCTCTGACCAGCGGGGCTTCAGGGCCAACGATGGTCAGCTGCACGTTCTGCTCGGCGAAGTCCGCGAGCTGTTCGATGGCCAGCACGTCGATCGCGACGTTTTCGCACTTCGCTTCGGTCGCCGTGCCGGCGTTGCCCGGCGCCACGAATACCTTTTCGACCCGCGGGTCTTGGGCAACCTTCCAGGCCAGGGCGTGCTCCCGGCCGCCGCTGCCGATGATCAGAACGTTCATTTGTTTCTCCTGAGGAGAGAGCTGCAAGCTAAAAGCTACAAGTGAGAGCGGATACGATCCTGCTTCTTCTTACAGCTTGCAGCTTGCGGCTTGCAGCTCGCTATTAATGACGGAAATGGCGCATGCCGGTGAACACCATGGCAATGCCGGCTTCGTCGGCCGCGGCGATCACTTCGGCATCGCGCATCGAACCGCCGGGCTGGATCACCGCCGTGATGCCAGCCTTGGCTGCGTTGTCGATGCCGTCGCGGAACGGGAAAAACGCGTCGCTTGCCATTACAGCGCCCGGAACTTGCAGTCCGGCATGCTCGGCCTTGATCGCAGCGATTCGCGCGGAGTTGACCCGGCTCATCTGGCCGGCGCCAACTCCGACGGTTTGACGGTTCTTGGCGTAGACAATGGCATTGGACTTGACGAACTTGGCCACCTTCCAGGCAAAGATCAGGTCATGGATTTCCTGTTCGGAGGGCGCGCGCTGGGTCACGACCTTGAGATCGGCCTGGCTGATCATGCCAATGTCGCGGCTCTGAACCAGCAAGCCGCCGTTGACGCGCTTGAAATCCCAGCCCGGAGCGCGCTCGGCCGGCCATTGGCCGCATTCGAGCAGGCGCACGTTGGCTTTGGTGGAGACGACTTCCCGGGCCTCGGCGGAGATGCTGGGTGCAATGATGACTTCGACAAACTGGCGCTCGACGATGGCCTTTGCGGTCTCGCCGTCCAGTTCACGGTTGAAGGCGATGATGCCGCCGAACGCCGACTCGCTGTCGGTGGCGTAGGCCAGTTCGTAGGCCTGACGGATGCCGCCTTCGTCTTCCGGAACCACGGCGACGCCGCATGGGTTGGCGTGTTTGACGATGACGCAAGCCGGCTTGACGAAGCTCTTGACGCATTCGAGGGCGGCGTCGGTGTCGGCGACATTGTTGAAGGACAGCTCCTTGCCCTGCAGCTGGCGAGCGGTCGCTACGCAGGCTTCGTCAGCGGTTTCGACGTAAAAGGCTGCGAGCTGGTGCGGATTCTCGCCGTAACGCATGTCTTGTGCCTTGACGAACTGCGTCGTGAAGGTGCGTGGCAGCAGGCTGCGGCCCTCGGTGGAAAGCGTCTGCGCGCTCTGGTCGACCGTGCCGAGGTAGTTCGCGATCATGCCGTCGTAGGACGCGGTGTGCTCGAACGCCTTGAGCGCCAAGTCGAAGCGCTGGGCGTAGGTCAGGCCGCCGTTGCGCAGATTGTCGATGACGTCGGAATAATCGCCGACATTGACCACGATTGCGACGTCTTTATGGTTTTTCGCCGCGCTACGAACCATGGTCGGTCCGCCGATATCGATGTTCTCGATGGCGTCCGGCAGAGAGCAGCCTGGCTTGGCGACGGTGGCCGCGAAGGGATAGAGATTCACCGCGACCAGGTCGATCGGGTCGATGCCGTGTTCGGACATCACTGCGCCGTCGAGGTCTCGCCGACCGAGGATTCCACCATGGATCTTGGGATGCAGAGTCTTGACGCGACCGTCCATCATTTCCGGGAAACCGGTGTAGTCGGCGACTTCGACTGCGGCGATGTCGTTTTCACGCAGCAGCTTGAAGGTGCCGCCGGTAGACAGGATCTCGACGCCAAGAGCGATGAGCTCGCGGGCAAATTCAACGACGCCGGTCTTGTCGGACACGCTGATCAGCGCGCGGCGGACAGGGAGGCGGAGGGTTTGGTCGGTCATCACGGTTTCCATCGGGAGGTGGACAACGCTGGAGACTGGAAGCCGGACGAGGGTGTCGCTTGTTCGTCCAGCTTCCAGCCATGAGCCTCCAGCGGCTTTTAGGCTTTTATAGGAGGTCGTACTGCTTGAGTTTCTTTCGCAGGGTGCCGCGGTTCAGGCCCAGCAGTTCGGAGGCCTTGGTCTGGTTGCCCTTGACGTAATTCATCACGGTTTCCAGTAGCGGGGCCTCGACTTCGGAAAGCACCAGGTTGTAGACGTCCGTGACGTCCGCGCCTTCGAGGTGCGCAAAGTAGTTGTGCAGCGCCTTTTCCACGCTGCCGCGCAGCGTCTGGCCTGCTTCGCTGGGCGTATTGAGATGCTGCTTGAGGTTCACGTTGTCGCTCACGGATGTTGTTCCAGTTAGCAGTGTTTCGTTCAACAGCGTCATGCAGCCACCCCTTTTCCTTCCCCCAGATCAGGGCTTGTTCGGCATTCGGCAAAAAACTGCCGGATGCTGGCGCACTGCGCGTCCCTGTCGTCAAGACCATTGAACCGGCGCCGGTACTCCTGCGCGCCAGGTAATGTCGCCAGATACCAGCTGACGTGCTTGCGGGCGATCCGTACACCCATGACATCGCCATAGAAGGCGTGCAGCGCCGCGAGGTGTTCCAGCAGGATGCGTTCGACTTCGCCCAGCGCCGGCGAAGCGAGCAGCTCGCCGGTGGCGAGATAGTGGTCGATCTCGCGGAATATCCACGGTCGGCCCTGCGCGGCGCGCCCGATCAGCAGCCCATCGGCGCCGGTGGCTTGCAGCACTTGCCGCGCTTTCTGCGGTGTGTCGATGTCGCCGTTGGCAAACACCGGGATAGACACGGCCTGCTTGATCGCCGCGATGGTTTCGTATTCGGCTTCGCCGGTGTAAAGGTCGGCACGCGTGCGGCCATGTACGGCGAGGGCCGCGATTCCAGCGCTCTCGGCGAGCCTGGCCACTGCGATGCCGTTCCTGTTCTGTCTGTCCCAACCGGTGCGGATTTTAAGCGTAACCGGAACCTCGACCGCGCCGACCACGGCTTCGAGAATGTCCGCGACCAGGCGTTCATCCTTCATAAGGGCAGAGCCGGCAGCCTTGTTGCAGACCTTCTTCGCCGGGCAGCCCATGTTGATGTCGATGATCTGCGCGCCCAGTTCGACGTTGCGAGCCGCTGCCTCGGCCAGCATCTGCGGGTCGCCACCGGCGATCTGCACCGAGCGTGGTTCCGGATCGCCTTCATGCACCAGGCGCAGGCGCGATTTGCGGCTGTTCCACAGGCGCACGTCGCTGGTCACCATCTCCGAAACCACCAGACCAGCGCCGAGGCGACGGCATAACTGACGGAACGGCTGATCGGTCACGCCAGCCATGGGCGCGAGGATCAATCGATTCGAGAGTGTGTAAGGACCGATGCGTACCGCTGACATTGAGATTCCCTGCCTGGAGCCTGCTTGTTAGGTCGAACGGGACAGCAAAAAAGGGTGTGCATAATACCCGCTCCGGATGACGGGTAAAAGGCCGTTTTGAACAAATTCTGATCAGTGCCAGGCCTGCTGTTGCCCGTGGCGCATCGGCCGCTGACGCGGCAAGTGACGCGCTGGGAGCAGCGGCAATTGGCGCGCGTGAATCAGTCCGGCGAGCGGAACCCGAGGCTGTAGTTCACCGCGTTCGCGCCCGGGTCGAGGATCTCCAGCGATATGTGGATCGGAATCTGCGACGGCATCTCATGTTGGCCGGCAAGCTCGCCAGAGAGGTATTCGCCCGGTTTGAAGGTGCGCCGCGCCAACGTCTTGCCTTGCAGGTCGTCGAACTGCACTTCCAGCAGCGGGAACGGCTGCGCGAAGGGCGCGCGGTTGTAGATCATCGCATCGACGATCAGTGCGCCAGCGAAATCAGGATGGCTGCGCACCACCAGATTGCTGCTCTTGATCTGACTGATATCGACCCTGGGCGGCAGCTTGCAACCCACCGCCGGGCAGATACGCTCCAGCCATGGCCGGTATTCGTCCTGACGCGCCAATGCCTCGAAATTGTAGGTCACGTACTGCGCGGCCAATGCGAGCAGGGCGATCAGGTTCAGCAAGCCCCAACCGAGCCAGCGTCCCCAAGGGCGTCGCCGCGCTTCCCATTCGAGCTGCAAAGGCTCTTCCTCAAGCTCGAACAGAGGATCTGCGTCTTCGTTGCGCGTCCGGCGTGTTTGCTGCGGTTCGTCTTCGTCGGAGGGCTCGATCGGCTCCGCAACGAGCCGCGGCTCGTCCGAATGCTGCAGATCGTCGTCGACTGAGGGCTCGATGCGATGCGTCGTGGATGAGGGCTGCGTCTGTGATTCGCGCGACGCGATCAGCGGGCTTGGCTGCTTGCGGTATTCGGCGGCAACCGGTGTAAGGCGCCAGTGCGCCTCGTGCGGGGCGCCATTGTCAGTATCGATCGGCTCGGGCGGCATGGCCACCGGCTCATGCTCCGGCGTGGCGGAATCGGCGGCGCGCTTGGTTACTTCATCGGTCCGCTGCGGGAGCGTGTCGGCTTCGGCTGAGCTCTGCTCGGGTTCGAGGCCCAGCGGCTCTCTTGAGAATTGGCGCTCCTGCCGCTCCAGCTTGGCCAGCTCCTCGTCGAGGTCCAGGCTGTCGAGATCGAGTTCGTCGTGAATCCAGAACGTGCCCGGCGAGCTGACGTCGGGTTTGCGCCGCTGAGCCGGTGCCGCCTCGGAAGGCGGCTCGTTCGAGTGCTGCGCGATTGGAGCTGGCTCTGCGCCGTCGCCTTGCAAGGCTCGGGCTGCGTTGAACAGCTCCATGCACGCGCCGCAGCGCACCACGCCTCGGGCGGCCGCGAGCTGGGCGCGGCTGACACGAAAACTGGTCTGGCAATGCGGGCACTGGGTGACGAAGTTGCTCATGCGAGGGTCCGGCGCAAAGCCGCTAGTCTAGCGCATGCATGTCGATGGGCGGCAGTGGCTAGCGCCCCGGCGTCAGTGGCGCCGCGTGCCGGTGATGCGCACCCAGCCATCCTTTTCTGCCGTAGGGTCGAGGTCGAACACGTCCGAGTAGGCGGCCCGTACCTCGTCAGCCTGTTCCGCAAGCACACCCGACAGGGCCAGGCGCCCGCCGGGCTTGACTCGCTCGATGATCTGCGACGCCAGACTGACCAGCGGGCCGGCAAGAATGTTCGCGACCACGACGTCGGCCTGGCCGTTCGGCAAATGCTCCGGCAGATACAGCGGGAAACGCTCCGCGGCGATGCCGTTGCGGTTGGCATTGTCGCGAGAGGCTTCGAGCGCCTGCACGTCGATGTCCGTGCCGATCGCCTGCCGAGCGCCAAGCAGCATCGCCGCGATGGCGAGAATGCCCGAGCCGCAGCCGAAATCCAGCACGTCCAGACCATCCAATGGCTGCGAATCAAGCCACTCCAGGCACAATGCGGTGGTCGGGTGCGTGCCGGTGCCAAAGGCGAGGCCAGGATCGAGCAGCAGATTAACCGCACCTGGCTCCGGCGCCTGGTGCCAGCTGGGAACGATCCACAGGCGATGGCCGAAGCGCATGGGGTGGAAGCTATCCATCCAGCTGCGCTCCCAGTCCTGGTCCTCGATGCGTTCGAGCTGGTAGCTCGGAAGCTGGCCGCCGATCAGTAGCTGGAGATGAGCGAGCAGGTTGGCCTCCTCGACATCGTCTTCGAACAGTGCGAGCAGATGGGTATGCGACCACAGCGGGGTGGTGCCGAGGTCGGGCTCGAATATCGGTTGGTCCTCGGCATCCATGAAGGTGACCGATACCGCACCAACGCCAAGTAGCGCGTCCTCAAGACCTTCCGCCTGTTCCGGAGCGATGGCGAGGCGAAGTTGTAACCAGGGCATAAAATTCTCGTCTAGAAACGGCTGAAGGCTGGAAGGCTGAACGTGGCGGGATTATCCGCTTTTTCGTCCGGCCTTCCAGCCTTCAGCGCTTTTCTCGGCTGGTGCTTAGTGCTTGTCCATACCCAATTTCTTTTCCAGGTAGTGGATGTTCACGCCGCCCTTGCCGAAGCCTTCATCGCGTACCAGATCCCGATGCAGCGGAATGTTGGTCTTGATGCCGTCGACGACGATTTCATCCAGCGCATTGCGCATCCGTGCCATGGCCTCCTCGCGGGTGGCTCCGTAGGTGATCAGCTTGCCGATCAGCGAGTCGTAGTTCGGCGGGACCGAATAGCCGCTGTACAGGTGCGAGTCGACCCGCACGCCATTGCCGCCAGGGGCATGGAAGTGCTTGACCTTGCCGGGGCTGGGCAGAAACTTTTCGGGATCTTCGGCATTGATCCGGCATTCCAGCGAATGGCCACGAATGACCACGTCTTCCTGCTTGATCGACAGCTTGTTGCCAGCCGCGATGCTGAGCATTTCCTTGACGATGTCCACGCCCGTCACCATCTCGGTGACCGGATGCTCGACCTGAACACGGGTGTTCATTTCGATGAAGTAGAAACGGCCGTCTTCGTAAAGAAACTCGAAGGTGCCGGCGCCGCGGTAGCCGATCTCGACGCAGGCGTCGGTGCAGCGCTTTAGCACTTCGGCGCGCGCCTTCTCGTCGATGTAGGGTGCTGGCGCTTCCTCCAGAACCTTCTGGTGGCGGCGCTGCAAGGAGCAGTCGCGGTCGCCCAGATGAATCGCGTTGCCCTGGCCGTCAGACAGAATCTGCACTTCGACGTGACGCGGATTGCCCAGGAATTTTTCCAGGTAGACCATCGAATTGCCGAACGCCGCGCCGGCTTCGGTGCGGGTCAGCTTGGCCGACTTGATCAGGTCTTCTTCACGATGGACGACACGCATGCCGCGGCCACCGCCGCCGCCAGCGGCCTTGATGATGACCGGGTAGCCGACTTCGCGGGCAATGCGCAAGGCCTCGGTTTCATCTTCAGGCAGCGGGCCGTCGGAGCCGGGCACCACGGGAACGCCGGCCTTGATCATGGCGTCCTTGGCAGAAACCTTGTCGCCCATCAGGCGAATGGTCTCGGCCTTGGGGCCAACGAAGGCAAACCCTGATTTCTCCACCTGCTCGGCGAAATCGGCATTCTCGGCAAGAAAACCGTAGCCAGGGTGAATCGCCGTGGCGCCGGTAACTTCTGCAGCCGCAATGATCGACGGGATATGCAGATAGGAATTGGTCGCCAGCGCGGGGCCGATGCAGACCGATTCGTCGGCCAGCGCCAGATGCATCAGCTCGCGGTCGGCGGTGGAGTGCACCGCGACGGTCTTGATGCCGAGCTCCTTGCAGGCGCGCAGGATGCGCAGGGCGATTTCGCCGCGGTTGGCGATCAGTACTTTTTCCAACATCGCAGGCTCTCCGCGGTTCAAACGATGGTGAACAGCGGCTGGTCGTATTCGACCGGCTGACCATTCTCCACCAGGATGGATTCGATGGTGCCGCTGGCTTCGGCCTCGATGTGGTTCATCATCTTCATGGCTTCGACGATGCACAGGATGTCGCCTTTCTTGACGGTCTGACCGACATCGGCAAAGGGCTTGGCTTCCGGTGAAGAGGCGCGGTAGAAGGTGCCTACCATTGGCGAGCGAACTACGGTGCCGTTGAGCTTGGCTTGCGCCGGGGCGGCGTCGCTAGCAGCCGGTGCAGCGGCTGGCGCGGCGGCTGCCGGAGCCGGCATCGGCGCCTGGGCGTAGTACGGCTGCTGCATGGCGACCTGCTTGCTGTGACGGCTGATGCGCACGGATTCTTCACCTTCGTGAATTTCCAGCTCGTCGATACCGGACTCTTCCAGCAGTTCGATCAGTTTCTTGACTTTGCGAATATCCATGAAGCTGTGACTCCCAAGTAGGTTCAAAGGGCAAAGCTGCGCGCTTCTTCCGGCCGGTGCTTATGGCACGCGGCCCTGTCAGGAAGCGGCGAGTTGTTCCAGGGCGGACTCCAATGCCAGGCGGTAGCCGCTGGCGCCAAGACCGCAGATCACCCCTACCGCGACATCGGAAAAATAGGAGTGATGGCGGAAAGGTTCACGCTTGTGCACGTTCGAGAGGTGCACTTCGATGAATGGGATGCTCACCGCCAGCAACGCGTCACGTAACGCCACGCTGGTGTGAGTGAATGCCGCTGGGTTGATCAGAATGAAATCGACCCCTTCGCTGCGTGCGGCATGAATCCTGTCGATCAGTTCGTACTCGGCATTTGACTGCAGATGCATCAGGTGATGGCCGGCATCGCGGGCCCGTTGCTCCAGGTCCTGATTGATCTGCGCCAAGGTAACGGCGCCGTAAACGCCAGGTTCACGCGTTCCGAGCATATTGAGATTCGGGCCGTTGAGGACCAGAAACGTCGCCATGTGCATTCCTTATTGTTCTAGCGGCAGCCGTCGAGCGGGTGGCCATTCGTGAGGGGAAAAACTATGCCCGAAGCCAGGGCTGACTGTCCAGTCATGTGTTGATCGGCGTAAATGCCGGCATTATGGCTGGAGTTTGCAGCAGGGATGCTCTAGAGGGCGGCTTCGGCCTGGTTCAGGCGCTCGGCGAATTGCGCGGGACCAATTTCGCCAACGACCCGGACGTCTGACAGTTCCGTGCCGGTGCGGCCGAAGAACAGGATCGCTGGCGGCCCGAAGAGTCTGTATCGATCGAGCAAGCGGCGTTGGGCCGGATTGCTGTCGGTGATGTCGAAGCGAACCAGACGGTAGTTCGCCAGGCGTGGCGCGATCTCGGGCGCTTCGAAAACTTCCCGCTCGATCACCTTGCAGCTGATGCACCAGTCGGCGTACCAGTCGAGTATTAGCGGCTGGCCGGCCGCCTGAGCTGCCTGCAGCTGAGCGTCGAGTTCGTCCGGCGTGGTGACTGTGCGCCAGCTTGCGGTCTCGACCATCGCACCGGAACCAGTCATGGACGGCGAACGAGGCAGGGGACGCAGCGGATCGGAGCCACCCTGCAATGCGCCAACCCAGGCCGCGAACGCGTAGACCATCAGGCCCAGACCTAGCAGCTGAGCAAGTTTCTGCCGTGCGGTCTTGCTGGTCAGTTCGAGCGTGCCGAGAAACAGCGCCGTACCGGCGGCGAGCAAGCCCCACAGGGCCAGGGATAGCGGGCCCGGCAGAACCCGTTCGAGCATCCATACGGCGACGGCCAGCAACAGTACGCCAAAGACGTTGCGCACCGTAACCATCCACGGCCCGCTCTTGGGTAGCAGCGTGCCGCCGCCGATGGCGAACAGCACCAGCGGAGCGCCCATGCCCAGGCCGAGGGCAAAGAGTTTCAAGCCCCCACCCAGGGCGTCGCCGCTCGCGCTGATGTAGAGCAAGGCGCCTGCCAGCGGCGCTGAAACACAGGGCGAGACCAGCAGACTGGACACGGCGCCGAGCAGCGCAGCGCCCATGAAAGAGCCGCCCTTGGCCCCGCCAGCAATGCGCTCCAGGCGCTGACCCACGGCTTGTGGCAGGCGCAACTCGAACAGACCGAACATGGCCAGGGCAAAGACCACGAAGAACAGGGCGAAAGGCACCAGAATCCAGGCTGACTGCAGACGGGCCTGTAGATTCAGCTCGGCGCCGAACACGCCCATCAGCGCGCCCAGCACGGCGAAGCCGCTCGCCATGGGCAGCACATAGGCGAGGGACAGCAGCAGGCTGCGAGTCCCGCCGATTTCTCCGCGTAGCACCACGCCGGACAAAATGGGCAGCATCGGCAGTACACACGGAGTGAAGGTCAGGCCGAGGCCTGCGAGAAAGAAGAGCGCTACCGAGCGCCATGACAACGCAGCGCTGCTGTCGGAAGCCGCTTCGTTGGGCTGCGCTTTCGATGAATTCGATGCGACGGCCGCTGCGGGCGTCCCGCCAATGTCGAGCGACTCGGTTTCCGGCGGATAGCACAATCCCTTGTCCGCGCAGCCCTGGTAAGTCACCTGAAGCGTAAAGGGAACGCCCTTGGGGTTCTGCACGGGCAGGCCGACGTCCAGCACGCCGTAGTAGACCTCCACGTCACCGAAGTAGTCGTCGGTCTTGTGTTTGCCGTCAGGAAGTACCGCTTGGCCGATGGACACATCGGGCGTATTCGTCTTGAACTGAAACCGGTGGCGATAAAGGTAATAACCTTCTGCCGCTACGAAGCGCAGCTTGACCTGATCAAGCGCGGCGTTCGCTACGCTGAGCCGAAAAGCCTCGCGCACCGGCAGAAAATCCGCACTGTTATTCAAGCCGCCCAGGGTTGGGCTGGGCCGGCTATCGAACAGGCCTGCCGAGGCCGGAAGGGCAAACAACAGGATCAGCAGACTCAGCAAACGGCGCATGGTCATCTCACAGAAGGCAGTGGCGGCAATGATACCCAACGTGGCTAATCGTCGCTTGGGCGCAAGGTCGCACTGCCGGGTTCAGCAAGCCAGACGCCGCCGTCTCGTTCGGCGCACGGAACTGCACGCAGCGCCTGGCCAGCACATGGGCCAGCGACGCACTCGCCGGTATCGATGAGAAAAAGCGCGCCGTGGGTAGCGCACTGGATAAGGCTGCCGCTGCTGTCGAGAAACTGATCCGGTAGCCATTCGAGCGGAATGCCGCGGTGCGGACAGCGATTTTCGTAAACGTGCAACTTGCCGTCCCGGCGAACCGCAAGCAGGGCCGTTCCCGCCAGATTGAGTCCCTTGGCCTGGCCGTCAGCTATCTCTGTCGTGTCGCACAGTCGGATCATGTCTGCTCCTCGGAGGTAGGCGCGGGATTATCCCGCAGGCTGCGCTGACTGGTGCGGGCGGGCCGGATAAAAGTTGGCGAGCCGGTCTGGAGACTTTTATTCTGTGCGCCGAATTCGATTGGCGTCTTTCCGATGAGCTCTGTGCGAAACGCCCGCCCCCTGTTCCTTTCGCTGAGCCTGCTGGGGTTGGCTGCTTTCTGGCTATCGCTGGCTCTGGGGCCCGTCAGCCTGTCGCTCGGCGAGACGTTGCAGGCCTTGTTGCGTTTGTGTTTCGGAGGCGCGGCATCCACGCAGGCCGAGCTGATCGTCGGACAAATTCGCTTGCCACGGGCGCTGCTGGGCCTCGGTGTCGGCGCGGTACTGGCACTCTCCGGCGTGGCGATGCAGGGGCTGTTTCGCAATCCGCTGGCCGATCCGGGGCTGATCGGCGTTTCCAGCGGCGCTGCGCTGGGCGCTGCGTTGACTATCGTTGGCGGCGAAGTGTGGGGCGGCGTCGCCTCCTGGCTTGAGCCGTACCTGTTGTCCCTGAGCGCGTTTGTCGGTGGGCTCGCGGTGACAGCGCTGGTGTACCGGCTCGGCCGCCGAGAGGGACGAACGCATGTCGCGACCATGCTGCTTGCCGGCGTTGCGCTTACCGCACTGGCCGGTGCCCTCATAGGCCTGCTGGGCTATTTCGCCGAAGACAATACGCTGCGCACCCTGACGTTCTGGAACCTGGGCAGCCTCAACGGCGCCAGTTACTCACGGCTCTGGCCGTTGCTTGCGGTAGCGTTGGGCGTAAGTTACTGGTTGCCGCGCCGTGCCCAGGCGCTTAACGCCTTGCTGCTGGGCGAGTCCGAGGCCCGGCACCTGGGGTTCGATGTCGAAAGCCTCAAGCGGGAGCTTGTATTTTGCACCGCACTAGGCGTGGGCGCCGCAGTTGCCGCGGCGGGCATGATCGGCTTTGTAGGTCTGGTAGTCCCGCACTTGGTCCGATTGATGGTTGGCCCTGATCATCGTCTGCTGTTGCCGGCTTCGGCAATTGCCGGAGGAAGCTTGCTGCTGTTGGCCGATCTGCTCGCCAGACTGCTGCTTGCGCCGATGGAACTGCCAATCGGAACGGTTACCGCGCTGCTGGGCGCGCCGTTCTTTCTCTACCTTCTTGTGCGCAGGTATCAGTAATGCTGCACGCAAGCGGAATCAGCATGCATCGGGGGGCTCGCACGGTGCTCGCCGAGGTGGATGTGCGGCTGGAACCGGGTCAGGTTCTGGGCGTGCTCGGCCCCAACGGCGCAGGCAAAAGCACATTGCTCGGGGCGCTGAGCGGAGATCTTTCGCCGAGCGAGGGGCAGGTCTTGCTGCACGGCAAGCCGCTCGGTGACTGGAGCGGGCCGGAGCGTGCCAGGGCGTTGGCGGTCATGTTGCAGAGCTCTAAGCTCAGCTTTGGATTTCGCGTCGATGAGGTTGTCAGTCTCGGCCGATTACCTCATGCCAGCGGCCTTGAGGCAGACCGAGACATTGTCGCGGCGGCGCTGGATGTCGCCGATGCCAGCCATCTCGCTCAGCGCAACTACATGACCCTTTCCGGCGGCGAACAGCAGCGCGTGCATCTGGCCCGGGTAATGGCACAACTCTGGCCGGGAGGTTCCGGGCAGACACTGCTGCTCGACGAGCCGACGGCGATGCTCGACCCGCTGCACCAACACAGCATCCTGCTAGCCGTGCGCCGGTTCGTCGAACAGGGCGGCGCTGCGCTGGTCATCCTTCATGATCTGAACCTCGCCGCGCGCTATTGCGATCAGCTGCTGCTGCTCGCCGATGGTCACGTGAGAATGAGCGGTACGCCAGATCAGGTGCTGCGCGCCGAGCTGCTGCAATCGGTCTTCGGTCTTGAGGTGCTGGTCCAGCAGCATCCGGAACGAGGCCATCCACTGGTCATACCGCGCTGAGGAATTCACGATGCGATTTCTGCTGCCCCTTGCTCTCGCGCTACTCTGCGCCTGCCAATCGACGCCGACGCTGCCTCCGTTGCCGGCCTGGCAGAGTCCTGCGGAAACTCTACATCCCGAGGCTGGCCAGATCATCGACTTGCGAACCGGTAAGGAGATCACCCCTGAACAGCTCGTGGATGAACTGGGCAAAGCCGAACGGGTGCTCGTTGGCGAGCGCCACGACAATCCCGATCATCACGCCTTGCAACGCTGGTTGCTGCAGGCGCTGGCACAGCGGCGCGAGTCCGGCAGCCTGTTGCTGGAAATGCTGAACCCGGATCAGCAGAAGGCCGTGGATCAGGTAAAGATGACTATTGCCCGAGGCGAATCGCCTGGCGATCTTCCGGTCGCGCTGCGCTGGCAAAAAGGGTGGGATTGGGAGCTGTACGCGCCGGTAGTCCGATATGCGCTCGCCCAGCCGTACCCGTTGCTTTCGGCAAACCTCGACCGCGAGGAAATAGCGGACATCTATCGTCGCGAGCCACAAATCACTGGTGCCGCCGCGGCGAAGTCTGTGCAAGACGAGCTGTTGGATCAGATCCGCGTGTCGCATTGCAACATGCTGCCCGAATCGCAATTGCCCGCGATGCTTGCGGTCCAGCAGCAGCGCGATCGGCGAATGGCGGAGCGGCTCGGCGCCGCGCCGGAACCCGCGGTGTTGTTTGCCGGCGCGTTCCATGTACGGCGTGACGTCGGAGTGCCGCTGCATCTCGACCGCGAACAGGCGCAGCGCACGCTAGCGCTGATCCTTGCCGAAACGGGGGAAAAGCTGGACGCACGTCAGGCCGATTTCGTCTGGTTCACGCCTGGTCGCGAGCGCCAGGATATGTGCGCCAGCCTGCGAGACAGTCGTCGGTAGCGGGTCGGTCTGCGAGTCGCATTTGCGCAAGGCAAAAAAAGACCCGGCAAGAGCCGGGTCAAAAACCGTGATTAGCCTGATGAGGAGATAACCTGGAGGTCCGACTGCCTGGTCTTCCAGCTTATCCACTGATCTCGCGACCAGTGATGCCAATAATAACAATTCTCATTAGCGTGTCAACAGTCGATCTGTAAGAAGTGATTGCCGGCACGCCGGCCGGCTCATGCGATAAGCGGCAGGCGCAACTGAGTGACTTCCTTGTTCAACAGGTCGATGCGCCTTGCCATGCTCTCGATCAGGCTGTGAGCAATTTTCGGGTTGCTATGCATCAGACCGAGAAACTGATCTTTTGGAATCAGCATGACGGTGCATGGCGCAGTGGCGACAACGGTGGCGTTGCGCTTTTCCTGGGTGAACACGGCCATTGCGCCGAATATTTCATCCCGCTGGACGTCGCCCACCTTCTGCCCGTCAACCCGCGCCTCGGCGTGGCCGTCGATGATGATGAATACGTTGTCTGCGTCGTCGCCCTGACGGATGAGTTCTTCTCCGGGTGCGAAATGCTGAAAGCCAGTAGTGGGATGAATTTCGGGTTGCTTGAGTCGGGCAAGCGCGTCGGACAGCAGCGCCGTCTGGCCGATCAGATATTGGGTGAACAGCTCCTGCCGCCCTCGGTCCGCATGGATATGCTGAAACACTGCTGAACGGGTGTAGGGAACGAGTCGAATCGACTCATCGCTGCGATAGCGACAGGTCGGTAGCTCGAAGCCTTGGCGCAGTCCGAGCAAATCGCCTTCCTGCATATAAAAAAGCGGCCGCTCATCTACCAGCGCGTGCAACAAGCCGCTTTCGATCACAAACAGATGGTCGTCGGGCAGCACCTCGGCGAGGTTGTCGGAGCTCTTGACTTCCATGACCGAAGCAGACGGAGGCAGGGTGTCCAGTAGTTGCGCGGGGATCCCTTGCAGGCGGTTGATCAGTTGCTCGGCATACGCCGGTTGTTCCCCGAGTAGATACATGAAAGGCAATCCTTGGACGGTCGGCTGGCAGGTGGAACGATGCGCTTCGTCACAATAAGGGGGCGATGATCGGGAGTAAATCGCGTCCTCTGTAGGTTGTGAGCTAGCGCTTGTCTGGGCAGCCGCGTTGCGTCAGGTGCTGGATCAGCTCGGTTTTGCGCGCCGCCGACAGTTCTTTCCAATTGACGTCCTGCAGCGCGCCATCGATGGCGTAGAGCAACACCCGTGACGCATTGAACCCTCGCGACCGTACCTCCAGATAGGCGCTAACGGCGCCCAATCGTCGAAGATCTTCCGCTGTATGAATGCCGGATGCGTGCAGCCATTGCGCGGAGGTCTTGCCGAGATTGCGTAAGGCCAGCAGTTCGTCGTGCATGAGCGCCTCCTATCGGCCTGGATAGCCCGCGATGAAATGAAGCGGCCAGCGCACGTTGCGTCGAACTGCCGGCTCTCCCCATAGCTCCAGTAGTTCGGGTTCAAGGACTGCCACCGGATCGTAACCATGCGTTTGTTGCCAGTGCTTCACCGCTGACCAGGTGCGTAGATAACCGAGTAACTGCGACAGATCCCAGCTCGCCTCGATGACAGAATCAGGCGTCGGGATCGTTTCGAAAGGTGGCGAGATGTCCCGATAACCTGCATCGACACTCGCCCGACCATCGGGCCAGTGCCCATCCAGGGTCTGCCCATGCAGCCGGGTGATCACCGCGTCGACTGACGGCTCGATCTGCAGCAGGCTGTAGCACCAGGCGCAGAAAAATCCTTGCGGGGCGAGTACCCGTTTCGCCTCGGCAAAAAACGCAGGCGTGGCGAACCAGTGCAAGGCCTGAGCGACTACTAGCGCGTCCGCCAGCCCATCGGGCAGCGGTAGCTGCTCGGCCCGGGCGGCGAAACGCAGCGCCGTATTCCAGTCCGTATTGGCGATCAGCTGCTGGGGGCTGGCGTCGCAGGCGACAACCCGATCGAAGTGCGCCAACAGGGGCAGGGTCGCCTGTCCGCTACCGGCTGCGACATCGATGGCGAGGCCGGTACGCGGGCTACGCTCGGCGAGCCAGCGAAACAGGCCGTCTGGATAGGTCGGGCGAAACTGCGCGTAACGGTCGGAGCGAAGGGAGAAGAGGCGCGTGCTGTCAGTCATGGCGGCGGACCGGCAGCAAACGCAGGACAGGGTAGGGCATGGCGGACTTCCGCTGGGAGATCCGCCCAAGTATAGAAGCGCCTCCCGGTTCTGCTTGCGCTACGCCGCGCTGCCGAGCAAGCCGGCAGGCGCGGCTATAGCGTCAGAGACCGGGAAGACGCTGGCGGATCTGATTGACGAGCGCATCGAGGCTTTCTGCCTCAGGCGTGCTGATCTGTCGCTCGAGCCGCTGTTCGGGTTCGCTCAACGGTTCGCGAGCGGTTTGCTGCGCGCGGACGACCGCCATCGTTGCATCCGAAGGATCGCTGCCGTCGGCCTGGCGTTGAGCGAGCCATTGTTCGATCACCGCCTCCGGTGCATCGCAGCTGAGGATCATGAACGGCACGCCAGTGGACTCG
>Ga0209983_1000072_pt1 | contig 15875 bp, 13 predicted proteins | sample InoplaM1SPM_FD_187590 | JGI IMG/M metagenome (GOLD analysis project Ga0209983, IMG submission 187590) | Arabidopsis thaliana rhizosphere microbial communities from the Joint Genome Institute, USA, that affect carbon cycling - Inoculated... | ecosystem: Host-associated > Plants > Roots >...
ATGTCGGTGGTGAGCTGCCCCAGCGTGTAGAAGGGCGCCTCGTGGCAGACCGCAAGCTGCCGGTCCATGTTCTCCTTGATCAGGTGCATCGGCACGTGGCCGGGACCTTCGATCATCACCTGGCAGTCCTGCTCCCACGCGATCGTGGTGAGCTCGCCCAGGGTGTCGAGCTCCGCGAACTGGGCGTCGTCGTTGGCATCGGCCTGGCAGCCGGGGCGCAGTCCGTCGCCCAGCGAGAAGGCCACGTCGTAGGCGGCCATGATCTCGCAGATTTCGCGGAAGTGGGTGTAGAGGAAGCTCTCCCGGTGGTGGGCCAGGCACCACTTGGCCATGATCGAGCCGCCGCGCGAGACGATGCCGGTGACCCGCCGGGCGGTGAGCGGCACGTAGCGCAGCAACACGCCGGCGTGGATCGTGAAGTAGTCCACGCCCTGCTCGGCCTGCTCGATCAGGGTGTCACGGTAGATCTCCCACGTCAGCTCTTCCGCTCGGCCGTGCACCTTCTCGAGCGCCTGGTAGATCGGCACCGTGCCCACCGGCACCGGCGAGTTGCGCAGGATCCACTCGCGCGTCTCGTGGATGTTCTTGCCGGTGGACAGATCCATGATGGTGTCGCCGCCCCAGCGGGTGGCCCACGTCATCTTCTCGACCTCCTCCTCGATCGAGGAGGAGACCGCGGAGTTGCCGATGTTGGCGTTGATCTTCACCAGGAACTTCCGGCCGATGATCATCGGCTCGGTCTCCGGGTGATTGATGTTCGACGGGATGATGGCGCGCCCGCGCGCGACTTCGTCGCGCACCGTCTCCGGGCTCATGCCCTCGCGCACCGCCACGAACTCCATCTCGGGCGTGATCTCGCCGCGCCGGGCGTAGTGCATCTGCGTCACCCGGCGGCCGGGTCGGGCCCGCAGCCCCCAGCGGCCGCCCGCGCCGGGCTCGACGTCGCCGCGCGAGAGGATCCAGTGGCGGCGCAGGGGCGGCAGCCCTTGCTTGACGTCCGGCGCGTACTCGGGATCGGTGTAGGGCCCGCTGGTGTCGTAGAGCCGGAGCCGCTCGCCGGTGGTGAGCGCGACTTCGCGGAACGGCACGCGCACGGATGGATCCGACGCAGAGACGTAGACTTTCATGCGAGGCCTCCCTTCGCTGGCATTACCCAGGTCAGGTTTGTAGCGGTCGGCAGCGTCACAGCTGCCCTCTCAGCCCGGATCACCGAGCTCCCGCGTGGGAATGGCTGGCTGAATGCTACGTCCAAAGCCGCGGAGGGTCAAGGCGCCGCGAGCGCGCGCACCGACGAGGTGATCCACGCGTGCGCGGGCTGCTCCGCAAGGAGCCCGCGGAGTTCGGTGGCGGGCCCCGGGCTCGTGCGCTATGATCCGCGCACCCGCGCCGCTCGGCGGCTGGTTCGCGCCCCAACGAATGACTGATCTCCGTCCGCCGGAGCTGGAAGTCCTGGCCGAATCCAATCGGCTGCTGACCTCGACTCTCGACCTGACCGAGGTCCTGGACCGCCTGGCCGACATTGCGCGCACCCGACTCGACACCGAGGTCGCGCGCATCTGGCTACGCGGCGAGTCGGACGACACGCTGCGTCTCGCCGCACACAAGGGCCATCTCCGCTCGCCGCGCACCGATTGGGAGCAGGTGCCCACCCAGTCCTCGCTGGTCGGCTGGGTCCTCACCCATCGCCAGGCGCTCGTCCTCGCCGACGTGCAGGACGATCCGCGGCTGGCCAACCGGCCGTGGTTCGCCGCGGAGGCCTTCGCCTCCCTGCTGTGCGTGCCGATCGTCCTCGACGACGGCGTGATCGGCATTCTCTCGGTCATGACCCGCGTGCGCCGCGAGTTCTCCGCCGCCGACGTGGCGCTGGCCGAGGCGCTGACCGCCTCGGCGGCGGTGGCGGTGCGCAACGCGCGCATTCACGCCGACGCCCTCGGGCGCCTGGGGGAGATCGAGGCGTTCCAGCGGGTGGCCTCGGCCACGCTCTCCTCCCCCGATCTGGTCACCGCGCTGGAGGCGGTGGTGCGCGAGATCCCGGGCCTCCTGCGCTCGGACGCGGCGGCGTGCTCGGTGGTGGCCCCGGACACGATGCAGATGGAGACGCTGACCACGGTGGGCACGCGGGGGCGTCCGGTGCAGCCGGGCCGGCTGGTGCCGGGCCAGGGCATGGCCGGGCTCGCGTTTCAGGAGGGGCGGCCCCTGCGCACCGACGACTACGCCGCCGATCCCCGCTTCGCGCGCCCGCCGGAGATGGCGGAATGGGCGGCCGCGGAAGGCGTGGTCGCCATGCTCACCGTCCCGGTCCCCGACGCCTCGGGCCAGATCATCGCGCTGCTCTGGGCCTTCAACCGGGGGAGCCGGCGGTTCACCGACCGGGACGAGGCCGCCCTGGCCGGGCTCGCCCGCCAGGCCGCGCTCGCCATGGAGAACGCGCGGCTCGTCACCGATCTCCGGGGAACACTCGAAGATTTGAAGGCGGCCCAGGAGACGCTCGTCCGCGGCGCGACCCTGCGCGCAGTGGGCGAGCTGGCCGCGGGCGCGGCGCACCACCTGAACAACCTGATGGCGGTCGTGCTCGGGCGCACGCAGCTGCTGCTCCACAAGAACCGGTTGCCGGAGATGGCCCCCGCGCTCCGCACCATCGAGCGCGCCGCGGTGGACGCGGCGGACACCGTGCGCCGCATCCAGGCGTTCAGCCGCGCCCAGCATGGCGGCACCGCGTCCGAGCTCGACCTGAACGAGACGGTGCGCGAGAGCATCGACTTCACGCGGGCCCGCTGGGAGCACGAGGCGCACGTACGGGGCGCCAACGTCGAGATGATCTTCGAGCCGGGCGAGCTGCCGCCGGTCCTGGGCCGGAAAGCGGAGCTGCGCGAGGTGCTCACCAACCTGATCCTCAACGCGGTGGACGCGCTGCCGTCCGGAGGCCGGGTGCTCGTTCGCTCATGGAGCGAGCCGGGACGCGTGGTGGTCGCGGTCCGCGATTCGGGGGTGGGCATGTCCCCGGAGGTGCGGGACCGCGCGTTCGAGCCGTTCTTCACCACCAAGGGCGTCCAGCGGCTGGGGCTCGGGCTGGCCGTGGCCTACGGGCTCGTGACGAGCCACGGAGGGCAGATCTCGCTCGAGGCCGGCGAGGGGCAGGGCACGACCGTGACGCTCTGGATCCCCGCGGCGGGGGCGGCGGAGGCGCCGACCGCGGCGTCGGTCGCCGGGGCGGAGCCGCCGGGCCGCATCCTGGTGGTGGACGACGAGGCCGACGTGCGCGAGATGCTCGCCGACGTGCTCATGTCCCACGGCCATCACGTGACCTTGGCCGGAGGCGGACGCGAGGCGCTACGGAGCTTCGAGCAGGGAGACTACGACCTCGTCATCACCGATCTCGGCATGCCCGAGATCAACGGCTGGGAGGTGGCGCGAGCCATCAAGGCCCGGCGCGCCTCCATGCCGGTCCTGCTCCTGACCGGGTGGGCCGACGCGGTGGACACCCAGGCCGGCCGCGTGGACGCGGTGATCAAGAAGCCGTTCGACATGATCAAGCTGGCCGCCGCGGTCAACGCGGCACTTCGCGCTGCGGCGTGATGCGGATGAGGACGCTCGTCTTGGCGAGCAGGCCCTTGCGGATGTAGCGGCCCATGAACAGCGGCACGAGCAGCCAGTACCTCCGCCAGTAGGATTTCAGCAGTGCCTGCTCCAGGTCCGGCCGCCCGTCCACCCACTCGGCGTGTCCCTCGAAGGCCGGGCCGTCCTTGCGCCCGACGTGCACGGTGACCCGACCGTTGTTCCGGATGCGCCGGGCCTTGAGCGTGTCGCGCTGGGTGGTGAAGTACACGTCGCCCGCGTGCGGCCAGAGCCACGTGGGCACGGTGCCCGGCTTGCCGGCCTGGCTATAGGTCGTCACGTACATGTACCGGGCGCGCGCGAGCGCGGCGTCGAGCGCGGGCGACGGGCTCCTTGCGTCCATCGTGGCCTGAGCCTAACATGGCGCCCGGACACGAGAGACGCCAAGGAGACCCTATGCCTCCGCATCGCCACGCCTACCGCCCGCCCGTGATGGGCACGCGCGGCGCCGTCGCCTCCGCGCATCCGCTCGCGTCGATGGCCGGCATCCGCATGCTGCTCGAGGGCGGCAACGCGGTGGATGCCGCGGTGGCCGTCGCCTCGACCCTGAACGTCGTCGAGCCCTTCATGTCGGGCGCGGCCGGCATCGGGCTCATGCTGATCTCGCGGGCCCGGACCGGCGAGCGCCACGTGCTCGACTTCATCGGGCCCGCGCCGCGGGCGTCGGATCCCGCGCGGTGCACCGAGGACGAGCTGGCCGGCGGCCCGAAGTCGTGCGCGACGCCGGGCAATCTCGGCGGCTGGCTCACCGCGCTGGATCGCTTCGGCTCCATGCCGCGGGCGCGGGTGCTCGCCCCCGCGATCGACCTGGCCGAGAACGGGGTGCCGCTGACGTTCACGAACGTGAAGTTCTTCGAGCAGTCGCGCGGCCAGCTGGCGCGATCCGCCGAGGCCCAGCGGCTGTTCCTGGGCAACGGCGGCCCGCGGCCCGCGAAGATCGTCACCTACAAGGAGCTGGCCGCGACGCTGCGCCAGGTGGCCGAGGGCGGCGCGGAGGCGTTCTACCGCGGACCGATCGCCCGGGCGATCACCCGGGCCGTGCAGGAGGCGGGGGGCTGGCTCGCCGAGGAGGATCTGGCCGCGTTCACGCCGGAGTGGCGCGCGCCGCTCGCCATCCCGTATCGCGGGCGCGAGGTCTGCTCGGTGCCGCCGCCGTTCTCCGCGTTCCAGATGCTGGAGACGCTCAACATCCTCGAGGGCTACGACCTGCCCGGCTGGGGGCACAACTCGCCCGAGTACCTGCACCATCTGATCGAGGCGATCAAGCTCGGCTCGGCCGACCGCCTGGCCTACGCGTACTCGGGCGAGCCGCCCATCACCGGGCTCGTGTCCAAGGCCTACGCGGCCTCGCAGCGCGCGCGCATCGACTCGGCGCGGGCGGCGGTGAGCGAGGGCGAGCGCCACAATCGCGAGCGGCTGGACGGGCAGATCGGCGAGGGGCACCCGGCGCAGTTCGTGAACGAGCAGACGACGCACTTCGCGTGCGCCGACGCCGAGGGCACCGTGGTGTCGGTCACCCAGACGCTGGGCGTGGCCTTCGGCTCGGGCTTCGCGGTGCCCGGCACCGGGCTGCTGCTGAACAACATTCTCAAGTGGTCGGATCGCGATCCGGCCTCGCCCAACGCGCTGCGGCCGGGCCGCAAGGCCGGCACCATGATGTCGCCGACGCAGGTCTTCCGCGACGGCGCCTTCGCGTTGAGCATCGGCACGCCCGGCTCCTACGGCATCCTCCAGACGCAGCCGCAGATGCTGCTCAACGTGCTCGAGTTCGGTTTCAACGTGCAGGAGGCCATCGAGGCGGCGCGGGTGCGGGTGTACCGCGACCGGCTGGTGGATACCGAGTCGCGCATCTCCGAGGAGACGCGGACCGCGCTCGAGCGGCGTGGACACCGGATCAACGTGATCGAGGACTGGTCGTGGGTGGTCGGGGGCGGGCAGGGCATCGCGCGCGACCCGGAGTCCGGCGCGCTCATGGCCGGTGCCGATCCTCGCCGCGACGGCTACGCCCTCGCCATCTAGCCCGGGGTCAGGTCTTGCATTACGACATTTGTCGTAATGCAAGACCTGACCCCGATCGAGGAGAACCGTGGAGCTGACGGACAAGGTCGCGGTGGTGACGGGAGCGGGCTCGGGTATCGGACGTGGCATCGCGCTGGCGATGGCGGGCCGCGGGGCGCGGGTGGCCGCGGTGGATCTGGACGCGGGCAGCGCGGCGGAGACGGCGCGGCTCTTGATGGGCGCCGGCGGCAAGGGGATGGGGCTCCAGGCGGATACCAGCCGCGCCGGCGAGGTGGACCGCGCGGTGTCGGCCGCGGTGAGCGAGCTGGGGCCGCTCGACATCATGGTCAACAACGCGGGCATCCTCGACGGCTACTGGAACGTCGACGAGACCGACGACGCGGTCTGGGAGCGCGTGCTCGGGATCAACCTCACCGGCGTGTTCCACGGCTGCAAGCGCGCGCTCCGCGAGATGCTGCCGCGCGGCCGCGGGCGGATCGTCAACATGGCCTCGGTCGCCGGGCTCAACGGCACCGGCGGCGGCGCGGCCTACGTGGCCTCCAAGCACGGCGTCGTCGGGCTCACCCGGCAGATGGCCGTGACCTACTCGGCCCGCGGCATCACGATCAACGCGGTGGCCCCCGGCCCGATCCTCACCGGCCTGCGCGCGCACTCGCAGGAGATCCTGGGGCCGGGCGTCCCCGACATGAGCGGCCGCGGCGTCGCGGTGGACGACGCGGCGGTGCGCGCGATCGCTCCGGCGGGCCGCCGGGGCACCGTCGAGGAGATCGCCTCCGCGGTCTGCTTCCTGGCCTCGGACGAGGCGGGTTACATCACCGGGCACACCCTGGTCGTGGACGGAGGCTGGAGAGCCAAGTGATCACCAAATTCTCGGTCCTCTACGTGGGACAGATCGAGCTGGACAACGTCGGCCTCGCGGGCACGCCCACCGAGCAGCGGCGCTATCCCAACGAGCGCCTGATCGAGGCCTTCCAGACCGCGAAGGACGTGGCCCAGCTCATGGACGAGCAGGGCTATTACTGCCTGTGGACGGCCGAGCATCACTTCCAGCGGGAAGGCTACGAGGTGCTGCCGAACCTGGTGCAGCTCTCGCTCTGGCTCGCGACCCAGACCCGGCGGCTGAAGCTCGGCTGCGCGTTCAACATCCTGCCCATGTGGCACCCGGTGCGCCTGGCCGAGGACTACGCGATGGCCGACATCGTCACCGATGGCCGCGTGATCATGGGCGTCGGCCGTGGCTACCACACCCGCGAGGTCGAGTCGTTCGGGGCGCCGTTACTCGACGCGGCGGCCAACCGCGAGATGTTCGAGGAGCAGATGGAGGTCCTGCTCAAGTGCTTCAACGAGGAATCGTGGAGCCACCGGGGCAAGTACTACGTGATCCCGCCCGACGTGGACTACCGCGGCTATCGCCTGCGCGAGATCACGTGCGTGCCGCGGCCGATCCACCGGCCGGTGGAGATCTGGATGCCCATCGCCAGTGGCAAGTCCATCGACTACATGGCCCGCATGGGGCTGAAGGCGATGGTGACCTTGAACGGCGAGAAGGTGCTCGACCAGGTCGCGCGCGCCTACCGCGACGCGTGCGCGCGTCACGGTCGGCCCAAGCAGCTCGGCGAGGATCTCTGCTGGGGGGTGGGCCTCTACCTTGCCGAGTCGCAGGAGGAGGCGATTCGCCGGCTCGAGCCCGCGCACGACGAGCGCTACAAGTGGTTCGCCCCGTTCGGCTTCGTGCGCTACGCCGACGCGCAGGGGCGCTCGTGGGGCACGCCGGGCGCGCCCGCGCGCGTGCCCACGCTGCGCGATGGCGTCGAGCAGAAGGCGTGGCTCGTGGGCCGTCCGTCCGAGGTGATCGAGGCGATCCGCGAGATCGAGGCCCGCTATCCCGGCCTCGATCAGTGCATGATCCACTGGGCCGAAGGGCTGCCGCCCGCCGAGTTCAAGGAGCAGCTGCGGTGGTTCGCCCGCGAGGTGATGCCGGCCTTCGCCGGGAGGGGCTGAGCGGGGAGGGAGCCCCCGGGGGGTATACCCCCACCGGGTAGTCTTTCCCTCGTAGAGACCCCCCTAGGGATTGTATTTTTCGCTTTTCTCTCCCTCGGAGTCCGTCCATAATACCCTCGGCCGTTTCGGGGGGCGCCGGGCAGGACCCCCAAACACTCAACGAGGGAGGAATGACGAATGGCCAAGAAGAAGCTCGCGTTTGGTGGCTACTCCATCAACTTCAAGGGCTGCGACGACACCCTGGAGTCGGTCATGGGCAGCAAGCCCATCGGCCCCTCGGAGATGACGAAGAAGATCTGGGCCTACGTGAAGCGGAAGCGGCTGGCCAAGCGGTAGACCCCCGTACGCAGCGCGCGGCACGTCCTGACCCCGCCCGGCGCCCCAGGACGTTCCGCGGCTCGAAGCGAGACGAGAAGGCTCGAGGCTAGAACGCGAGCCGCTCGCGGATGGTGTCCAGGCGGTCCACCTCGTAGTCCGGCGTGACCTGAAGCTCCTCGGCCGGCGCGTTCGTCCGGTTGCACCAGCACGTGGTGAACCCGAAGGCGGCCGCGCCCGCCACGTCCCAGGCGTTCGAGGAGACGAACACGATCTCCCCCGGCGCCACCCCCAGCGCGCGCGGAGCCAGCTCGTAGACACGCGGCGAGGGCTTGTAGACCTTCACCTCGTCCACCGACAGCACGTGGCCGAAGGCCCCGGAGAGCCCGCTCCCGCGCACCACGCGCTCCAGCATGAAGGGCGATCCGTTCGAGAGGATGGCGAGGGGTGTCCCCGCGAGCGCCCGCAGCGTCGCGGGCACCTCGGGAAACGGCGCGAGCGTGAGGTACGCGCTCATCAGCGCCTCCACCTGAGCCTCGGCGGCGGTGATGCCGAGCCGGCGCAGGGCGAACCGCAGCGCCTGCCCGGTCACCGCCCAGAAATCCTCGTAGCGCCCCATGAGCGAGCGCAGCCAGGTGTACTCGAGCTGCTTCTGGCGCCAGAGGTTGGACAGGGTCTGAGGATCCGAGGTGATCTCGCGCGCAGCCTCGATCACCGAGTGGACGTCGAAGAGCGTGCCGTAGGCGTCGAAGACGAAAGCGCGCGGCGCGGCCATCGTGCCCGCCCTCAGCTGGTGCCGGGGACCGCGGCTCGCGAGCGGCGCTCGCTGGGCCGACGGGGCGGCAGGGCGGGCCGCCGGGGCCGTCGCGGCGCCGGGGCCACCGGCGCGGACTCGAGGCCCGTCTCGTAGAACCCGAAGCGCAGCACCGTGCGCGCGTCGCGGAACGACAGGCTCCGCGTCTGCGCGCCGAGCACGATCAGCAGGAACTGCTGCCCCGACTTCCACGCCGACACCGCCAGGTTGTAGCCGGCCTCTCGCGTGAAGCCGGTCTTGAGAGCCTGCACGCCGCCGGGGTCCTGGAACAGCGGGATGCGCCGGCTGTAGACGCGGCCGCGATAGACGAACGTGGCACCACCCAGCAGTGGCCGCGACGACGGGTAGTCGTCGAGAAGGCGTCCGATCAGCTTGGCCAGGTCCTGGGCGGTGCTCCGCTGGGCGGGATCCGGCAGGCCGTGGGCGTTGGCGAAGTGGGTGTGGCCGAGACCGAGCTCCTCGGCCTTGGCGTTCATCGACGCCACGAAGGCGTCCTCGGTGCCCGCGAGATGCTCGGCCACCGCGGTGGCCGCGTCGTTGGCGGAGGCGATGGCCACTCCCTCGAGCAGCGTGCGCAGCGGCGCGGTCTCGCCGGTCTTGAGCCCCATGCGATAGCGCGGGGTCAGCGCGGCGCGATGACTCACCAGCACTGGCTCGTCCCACTGCGCGCGTCCGGCCTCGATGGCTTCGCAGGCCAGATAGAGCGTCATGAGCTTGACCAGGCTCGCGGGCGCGTGGTCCTCGGCGGGATTCTTGGCGTAGAGCACCCGGCCCTGGGTGTCGAGGAGCAAGACCGACTCCGCGCTCAAGGTCAGGGGCCGACCGTTGACGCTGCTGTTCTGAGCTGATGCCGGTGTTGCGACGAGCCAGAGGGCCGCGCTGACGGCGAGGACGGAGATGGCGCGCACTGGGTCCATCTTACCCGGCGAGCGATTTTGCCGAGAGAAAATCCCTACCGGACCGCCCGCTTGAGCTCACGCGACGGCTTGAAGCGCGGCGTGCGTCCGCCCGCAACGTGCATGGGCTGACCGGTGCGCGGGTTCTTGCCTCGGCGCGGCTTGCGGCGGGTGACCGAGAAGGTGCCGAAGCCCACCAGCGTGACCGGCTGTCCCCGCTTGAGCGACGCGCGCACCGAGGCGAGGAACGCGCGCAGGGCGCGATCCGCATCCGCCTTGGTCCATCCGCTCGCCGCGGCCATCGTGGCCACGAGATCGACTCGGGTCATGCCGGCTGACCGGGCGCGGATGCTAGCAAACCGGACGTTGGAGCGTCAAGGGCGAGGTGGTATCGTGGACGCCGCGTGAAAAAGGCGCTGGTGTTCACGATGGAAGGCAACGTCGATGGCGAGGCCGCGCTCGCATTCTTCCAGGCGCGCGGCGTGGCGGTGGACGTGCGCGACGTCGGGAAGGATCCGGAGGCGAGCCTGGATCTCTTCGCGCGGGCGGGGCGGCTCGGCGTCCCGACCGTCGTGATCGGCGAGCGCCTGTTCGACGGCTTCGGCCCTCACCGCGAGGAAATCGAGACCCTCCTGCGCGACTAGGGGGCCACCAGGCGCGCACTCTCGGGCGACGCGCCGCGTTGACGGCCGCCGGCCCGGTGGGGTATAAACACGCGTTGGGCTCGCGGCGGTCCTGGCGACCCGACTCACCCTTCGAACCGGCTCAAGGAGATTCGGACTATGGATGCGATTCGGCACCTGCCCGGCCGCGCGCTCACCCCGCTCGCGTGGGCGCTGCTCGTCCTGAGCGTTCTCTCGCTGGCGCTGCCTCCCGTCGCGCTGGGCCAGACGTCGCCCCCGGCCGCCGCGGCCGCGCCGGCGCCGCACCAGGGTGGTGGCGAGGCCTCGCTGAAGCTGCCCGACCTGGCGCAGGCGAGCTTCGTGGGCATGAACGGCCGCACGCTGCTGCAGTGGGGCCTCCTGATCTGCCTGGCCGGCCTGGCCTTCGGCCTGGTGATCTACTCGCAGCTCAAGAACCTGCCGGTGCACCAGTCCATGCGGGACATCTCCGAGCTGATCTACGAGACCTGCAAGACCTACCTGATCACCCAGGGCAAGTTCCTGATGATCCTGGAGCTGTTCATCGCGGTGATCATCGTCTTCTACTTCGGGTTCCTGCAGCACTTCGAGGGGATCAAGGTCTTCATCATCCTGCTGTTCAGCGTGATCGGCATCCTCGGCAGCTACGGAGTGGCGTGGTTCGGCATCCGCATCAACACCTTCGCCAACTCCCGCACCGCGTTCGCGAGCTTGAAGGGGCTGCCGTTCCCGGTCTACGCGATCCCGATCAAGGCGGGCATGAGCATCGGCATGCTGCTGGTGTCGGTCGAGCTGTTCATCATGCTCTGCATCCTCCTCTACATCCCGCGCGACTACGCGGGGCCCTGCTTCATCGGCTTCGCCATCGGCGAGTCGCTGGGGGCGGCCGCCCTCCGCATCGCGGGCGGCATCTTCACCAAGATCGCCGACATCGGCTCGGACCTGATGAAGATCGTCTTCAACATCAAGGAGGACGACGCGCGCAACCCCGGCGTGATCGCCGACTGCACCGGCGACAACGCGGGCGACTCGGTCGGACCCACCGCGGACGGCTTCGAGACCTATGGGGTGACCGGGGTGGCCCTGATCACCTTCATCCTGCTCGCGGTGCCGCAGGAGCTGGTGCAGGTGCAGCTGCTGGTGTGGATCTTCGTGATGCGCATCATCATGATCGTGGCCAGCGGCGGGTCCTACCTGGTCAACGAGGCGCTCGCCCGCGCCCGCTACGGCGCGGCCAGGACCATGAGCTTCGAGGCCCCGCTCACCGGCCTGGTCTGGCTGACCTCGATCGTCTCGGTGGTGCTGACCTATCTGGTGTCCTGGATCATGATCCCCGACCTCGGCGACGGCACCCTCTGGTGGAAGCTCTCCACCGTCATCACCTGCGGCACGCTGGCCGGGGCGATCATCCCCGAGTTCGTCAAGGTCTTCACCTCGACCAACTCCTCGCACGTGCGCGAGGTCGTCACCTCGGCCCGGGAGGGCGGCGCCTCGTTGGGCATCCTGTCCGGCCTGGTGGCCGGCAACTTCAGCGCCTACTGGCTCGGCCTCACCATGGTGGCCCTCATGAGCATCGGCTTCTGGGTGAGCACCATGGGGCTCGGGGCCCTGATGGCCGCGCCGGCGGTGTTCGCCTTCGGCCTCGTGGCCTTCGGGTTCCTCGGCATGGGACCGGTCACGATCGCGGTGGACTCCTACGGCCCGGTGACCGACAACGCTCAATCGGTGTTCGAGCTGTCCGTCATCGAGACGCTTCCGGGCATCAAGCAGCAGCTCAAGAAGGACTACGGCTTCGACGTCAACTTCGAGGCGGCCAAGCACCTGCTCGAGGAGAACGACAGCGCGGGCAACACCTTCAAGGCTACCGCCAAGCCGGTGCTGATCGGCACCGCGGTGGTGGGCGCGACCACCATGATCTTCTCGATCATCGTGCTGCTCACCGCCGGGCTCACCCAGAATCTCGACAAGCTCTCGCTGTTGCACGCCCCGTTCCTGCTCGGCCTCATCAGCGGCGGCGCCATCATCTACTGGTTCACCGGCGCCTCCACCCAGGCGGTGACCACCGGGGCCTACCGCGCGGTGGAGTTCATCAAGGCCAACATCCGGCTCGAGGGCACGACCAAGGCCTCCATCACCGACAGCAAGCGGGTGGTGGAGATCTGCACCCAGTACGCCCAGAAGGGGATGTTCAACATCTTCCTGGCCGTCTTCTTCGTGACCCTGGCCTTCGCCTTCGTGGAGCCCTACTTCTTCGTGGGCTACCTCATCTCGATCGCCCTGTTCGGCCTCTACCAGGCGATCTTCATGGCCAACGCGGGCGGGGCGTGGGACAACGCCAAGAAGGTCGTGGAGGTGGACCTGAAGGAGAAGGGCACCCCGCTGCACGCGGCCACCGTGGTGGGGGACACGGTCGGCGATCCGTTCAAGGACACCTCGTCGGTGGCGATGAACCCGATCATCAAGTTCACCACGCTCTTCGGTCTGCTCGCGGTCGAGCTGGCGGTCTCCCTGACCGCGGAGCGCGGGAGCGGATTCACCTCGGTGCTGGCCGCCATCTTTTTCGTGGTGTCGGTGATCTTCGTGTGGCGGTCGTTCTACGGCATGCGCATCAAGGTCGAGGGCGCGGCGGCCGCCGCCCCCGCGATGGCGAAGCGCTGACCCGGCGCGCCGCATGGGGCGCTCCGGCGTCGTCGTCTCGCTGCTGGCGCTGCTGGTCGGCGTGATCCTCGGCGCGGCCGCCCTCTCCTGGTGGGAGGGTGGCCGTCAGAGCGCGGACATCGAGGCGCTCAAGGTGCGGCTGGCCGACGAGCGCGGCCAGGTGGAGGCCAAGATCAAGCAGCTCACCGACGAGCTGAACGTCGAGAAGCAGCGGCGCGAGGCGCTCGAGCAGGTGCAGGGCGCGGGCCGGCGATAGGCCTCCTCAGGGGGCCGCGGCCTTCGGGGCGGGCGGCGCAGAGGCGGCGCACGCCTTCTCCCACCGGCTCGGCGCGCCCAGCGCCTCGCTCAGCGCCTCCTCGATGAACCGGCGCCAGTCGCCTCCGCTCGTGTCGAGGCCGTCGTTGAGGCAGAGGAACTTGATCCCGCTCCGCGCCGCTTCCCGAAGTCTCGCCTTGTGCAGCGCGGGATTGGCGAAAACCAGGCGGCGCCAGACGACCATGTCGCTCGGCTCGTAGCTGAAGACCGCAGCCCCGCGCTCCCGCGCCAGGTACTGGTACGCGAGATTGAGCCAGAAGCCGCGCCGATGCCGGAACCTCGACCGGGCCAGGATCGCCAGCTCCTCCCGGAACATCTCGAGGCAGGTCGGCCAGAGAGCTCGCTGATACGGCTGCGCGATGTGGACCATCATGTTGAGCGAGAGTCGGTCGTGCAGCAGGCGCCGCAGGAGCATCGGCATCCACGGCCTCCGGGCCGTGAAGCGCGGCGGGTGGGTGAGCCGCAGGCGGCGCCGGATTCCGCGCCCGGTGTTCCGGAGGATCTCGTAGTAGATGAGATCGTCCGGGTCCCGGGGCGCATGGATCAGCTCGGGCTTCATCCGGACCACCGCCCGGCCCCGCTCGTCGAAGAAGTCGCGCTCCGTGCACGGCCCGCCCAGGAGCATGTCGTCGTTGAAGTAGACGTACCGCTCGGCGAGGCCCGGGATCCTCCAGAGGAACGCCTCGATGAGATAGGAGCTGAAGACCGGGAGCGCATAGCCGTCCGGGAAGATCTCCTGGTGACCGACGACGTGGATCTCGGGTGACGAGGTGTCGAGCCACTGAGGCGGCGCGCCGTCGACGACGAGGTGGATGCGGCGAATGAACGGGGCGTACCGCTCGAGACTGCGCAGGCTGTAGCGGAGCTCGTCGTTGTCGGTGTGCCGGATCGAGGCGACGGTGGCGGGGTCGCGGCCGCGCGGTTTGAGCTCGAGAGCGGCGAAGTGCTCGTACGGCGCACGCCACGCCGGGTCGAGCGCATTGACCCACGTGTAGACGGCATCGACTTCCATGGCGCCGCTCGGCGACACACTGTAACAAATTCGTGACGACCAGGCGGGCGTCCGGGCGCATCGCTGACGCGTCGAGTCGACCCCTCGGCGGCTCCCGCCGCCACCCTTCTGGCTCACGGCCGCGCGCCTCGCCCCACTGCGCTAGACTGAGGGCCCATGGCTCGTCCACGCGTGCTGGTCATCGGCCTCGATGGCCTCGAGATCTCGATCGCCCAGCGGCTCATGGCCGCGGGCCAGATGCCCGCGCTCGCCGAGCTGCACCGCCGGGCCGCCTGCTTCCGGCTCGACCACGGCTCTGCCCAGCGCACCGGCCTGGCGTGGGAGCACGTCGCCTCCGGGCTCTCGCCCGAAGCCGGGCGCCGCTGGGCCGCGGTGGAGTTCGATCCGGCCTCCTACCAGGCGAGGCAGGAGGGCGCCCGGTTCACCCCGTGGTGGACCGGCCTCGATCGGCGGGTCGTCGTCTTCGACACCCCCTACGTGGATCTGCACCGGGCGCCCGACACGCGAGGCATCGTGGGGTGGGGCGCTCACGATCCCGGCAGCCTGCTGACCGCGACTCCGGGAGGCTTCCTGGCGGAGTTCAAATCCCGGTTCGGGCCCTATCCGGCCTCCCGCTGGACGTACGGAATGCCGTTTCCCTCGTCCGCCGATACGCAGACGATGGGCGAGTCGCTCTGCCGCGCCCTCGATCTCCGCTCCGCGGCGGCGTGCTGGCTGGCGACGGAGCGATTCCCGGACTGGGATCTCTTCATCACGGTGGTGGGCGAGCTCCACGGCGCGGTCGAGGCGCTGTGGCACGGCGTCGACGCGCGCCATCCCCTCCACGGGCATCCCTCGGCACCGGCCGCCGAGCGCGCGCTCGTCGACGTGCACCGGTCGCTGGACCGCATGGTCGGCCAGCTCATGCCCTCCGACGGGCACACCGCGCTCATCGCGTTCAATCCGGGCGGGATGGGGCCGAACCACTCCGACGTCGCCTCCATGGTGTTGCTCCCCGAGCTGCTGTACCGCGACGCATTCGGTCATCCGCTCCTCCGCGTGCCGTCGGAGTGGGCCGCGAGCCCCGGCCGCGTACCCATCCTCCAGGACGGCGCGGGCTGGACGGTGGCCAGCAAGGCCTGGGTGCCGCCCGTTTCCGCGGAGCTGCTCGATTGGCCTCGCCCGGGACCGCTGCGCACGCTGGTGCGACGCCTGCCGGCACCCGTCAAAGGGGCGCTCAAGGGAGCGCGGGCCGCGGTGGGGGACTGGCGCGCCCACGGCGGACCCAGGGCACGGCAGGACCTCCACTGGCAGCCGGCCCTACGCTACCGGCGTCACTGGCCGCGCATGCCGGCGTTCGCGCTGCCGTCGTTCTACGACGGGCGCATTCGTCTCAACCTGCGAGGCCGCGAGCGGGACGGCATGATCGAGCCGTCGCGCTACCAGGAAGCATGCGAGGCGATGACGCAGATGCTCGGCGAGTGCCGCAACCCGCGAACGGGTGAGCCCGCGGTCGATTCGATCGAGTGCGCGGACACCCGCGATCCGCTGGCCCTGACCGGCTCCGAGGCCGACCTGATCGTCGTCTGGCGCGGAGTGGTCACCGCGCT
>Ga0209983_1000076_pt1 | contig 15479 bp, 18 predicted proteins | sample InoplaM1SPM_FD_187590 | JGI IMG/M metagenome (GOLD analysis project Ga0209983, IMG submission 187590) | Arabidopsis thaliana rhizosphere microbial communities from the Joint Genome Institute, USA, that affect carbon cycling - Inoculated... | ecosystem: Host-associated > Plants > Roots >...
GTTTTTCTTTTAATCTACTTTATTGGACATGTGTATGAAACAAGTACTATAGTTAATGGCCAGAATGCATGGGAATCATTTTTAGAATTAACTCAAACAGTATGGGGACACCTGTTTCTAATTATGGTAATTGGTGCTAGCACATTTCATTCTGCAAATGGGATTCGACTCGTCTTTACCCATGTAGGTATCGGACTGGGAACTCCCGGAAGACCAGACTACCCATACAGCCCTGCATCACTAAATTACAGACAAAAATCCGGAATATGGATAGCATTAATTTTGTCTGCAGTAGCAATGTACTACGGCTTTAACGTCTTGTTCGGAGTGTAATCAATCAATCATGGAAAGCCACACACTATTAAAAGAAAGCCAAATAATGAAAATTCACTACATCACAGGTATTGCTGCAATATTTGTTGTTGCAGTTCATATCTTAATGAGACTAGTAGTCCCATTTGAACTGAGTCTTGAATATGATTACATTATCGCTAATTACAAGAATTTAGTCTATGTTTTAATTTTAGAATCAATTCTTGTCCTAATTTCTGTCCATGGTTTTAACGGAGTAAGAATAATATTATTAGAGTTGAGACAAAGCAGGGCCTGGGAAAACATGGTTACTGTTGTGACAATTTCAGCAATGATTGCACTGATTGCATATGGGACTAGAACAATAATATTGGCAAATGGGTTGGGATAATAGATATTGAGCAATACGGCTGACAACAATAACAATGACAATAACATAAATGAGCAGCGGATAACATTAAAAGTATATAGAGAAAACAGGTCACAGAAAACTGGATCCCATTATGACACTTTTAAAGTCCCGTACAGAAAATGGACAACCGTACTTGATGCCCTATTATATGTAAAGAGTTACATAGATTCAAGCGTTGCCATAAGATATTCGTGTAGGATGGCCTCATGTGGTTCCTGTGGAATGAAAATAAATGGGATCCCAAAACTGGCCTGTTATACAAAAATCTCTGAACTGGAAACATCAACTATTGAATGCGAACCCCTGTCAAATTTTCCAATTATAAGAGATCTTGTTACTGATTTTTCACGATTCTTCACTCATCATAAAGACATGCAGCCTTATTTACAGGCCAAAGACAATTTAGAAACTGATACTAAGAAAGGAACTTTTTCATTTTACCAATCGCCAGAAGACGTGGATAAGTATCTACAGTTCTCTTACTGTATAAAATGCGGTTTGTGTTATTCTGCATGTCCTACTGTTGGAACTGATATGAAATTTCCCGGACCACAGGCTTTGGCGCAACAATACCGATATTTTGCCGACACAAGGGATGAATCCAAGAATAGATTGGATATTGTAGATGATAGACATGGAATATGGCGATGTCATTTTGCTGGCTCATGTAGCAAAGTATGTCCTAAAGGAGTAGATCCTGCTCTAGGAATACAGCTATTAAGATCCTACATGCTAGGCATATCCAAGAACGATAAAGTCCCGGCAAAAAGAATTGAAATAAACAATAACGCAAACACGGAAGACGGCACTATTGATAGCAACAGCTAATATAGTTCAATTCAAAATTTCAAAATCTTTTTAACCCTAACTATTTTGAAGGTAATTTGCTTTCATTAACTTGTTTGTTTATGGCGTCAGCCATGAAGTGATTACTCACATTTACCTTTGATTCTGTAACACCCTGTATTTTGTAGACATTGTCCCGAATGTCCTGAGCTATTTTGAAACCAAATATGGCAGGACAGAACGGACTTGTCAGGTGTAAATCTATTTTTACCTTCCCTTCTTCAATGTCGACCTTATCAATTAATTCAAGTTCCATGATGGAAACTCCAATTTCAGGATCTACGATTTTTGTGAGCTCATCAAATATTGATTTTCGTAATTGCTGAATTTCCTGACTCATATGTCTAATGAATTTATTTTTATACTATATAACTATTGATTTTTTTTGTTAAAATAATTGGATAACTGGAATGAAAATAAATAACCAGGTCATAAATATCAATAAATAAGTCTATCCGTAGTTTGTTTTAACCATGTATAGATCGAGGCACAAAGAAGATCTAGATAAGCGCATATTAAATTTTCTTTCATCCATTGATATAGATGATAAGATTCTCTATTATGATATCTTATGTACCAAGGTCCATGTGATAATGCTTTACAATATTCACATATTAGACAAGGATGAAGTTGCACGCTTGATACGAGAATTGGACAGTGTATTACGTCACCCAGAAAAACTTGCGAAAGAAGGATATGAAGATATTCATGAGGCGCTTGAGACCCACTTGATAAGAAAGATAGGAATCAATGTGGGAGGTAAAGTTCAGACAGGTAGATCACGAAATGATCAAATTGTTACAGATATCCGAATTAAGGCAAGGGATGATACAATAAATGTCATAGTTCACCTAATTAATTTAATAAAAGTACTAATAGCAAAGTCTGAAGACAATCTAGATTCAATAATGCCTCTTTATACGCATTTACAACAAGCACAGATAGGAAACTTTGCCCACTATCTGCTATCATATTCTGATGGCCTGATACGAGAGATAGATAGGTTGTTTTCGCTATATGATAGGTTAAATCAATCCCCATTAGGTGCCGGCCCAATTGGAGGATCACTTTTACCACTTGATAGAAATATGACGGCAAAACTGCTCGGTTTTGATAATATAATATCTAACTCCATAGATGCAACATCATCAAGAGATTTTATGGTAGAGCTTGTATCAATTATCTCTTCAATAATGATAACGTTGAGTAGAATTTCCGAAGATTTTATTATTTGGTCCTCCCAAGAGTTCGGTTTCATAGAAATCAGTGATAGACATGCTTCAACATCAAGCGCCATGCCACAGAAGAGAAACCCTGATCCACTTGAAATAACTAGGTCCAAAACGGCAATTGTGATTGGAAATCTCACAACCATTTTGACGATACTAAAATCACTGCCTTCGGGCTATAGCAGGGACTTGCAGGATACAAAGATTCCATTTTGGAACTCTGTCGAATTAGTAGTCTCGTCACTAGATATCATGAATGACATCATTCAGTTTCTAATAGTAAAAAAAGATGTAATGAGAAGAGCGTCAAACGGAAGTTATGCGATATCTCTAGATATTGCAGAAGTATTGGTTACTAGATACAAAGTACCTTTTAGAACCGCTCATAAATTGGTTGGAGCGCTAGTTAATCTGTCGATAAGTAACAACGACGAGATACCTTTCAGGTCTTTATCAGGTAGCGATATTAAAGATATTCTGTCGAAAGTTAAAGCCGATATCACTGTAGATAAACTACTCAAAACAATAAGAGAGATTGACTCCAAGAGATCTATTAGAGTCCGCCAATCTGAAGGTTCTCCAAATCCAAAAGAACAGACTATAATAATAAGGAAACGCAAGTTACTATTACATAGATATTCAAATGATGTTCAGAAAAAGAAAGAAAGTATAGATCTCGTAAACGAGAACATACAAGATACAATAAAGCATATTGTGACACATTCAAATCTAAAATAGCAATAAACACGAGCGATGACTAACCTTTCACATTCGCAAGTATCATAAACTATTAGTATTGGCTATTTTCAAAAATGAGTTTTGATCAGAGTTATTGTAAGAAGCAAAATTAGTCAACATTGCTAATGGTCCTGATTTAGCCATTGAAATTCCAATAAGTCCTATAACAGTGATCATAATAATTTTATGTACTTTTATTCTTACTTTGTACTTTAAATCAGCTAAGAAAACTTTGCAACAGAGATTTTTGAACATGTAGTCTATTTTCTGCCTCATCCCAAACAACAGATTTGCTTCCATCTATCACTTCTGACGTTACTTCTTGACCCCTTTTTGCAGGTAAACAGTGCATAAAAATTGCATCGTCCTTCGAGTAGCTCATTAGTTTGTCGTTTACTTGATATTTTGGAATAAAAGTCGATCTTCTCTTTTCATCTTCTTTTTCTTTCCCGATAGAAACAAAAGTGTCTGTTACGACAATATCGGCATTTTTTACTGCTTCTATTGGATCTCGTAGAATAGTAAAATCTGTTGACTTTAATTTAGATTCCCGTGTTACTATTTTAAGTATCTCTAATGGCGGATCGTATCCTTCTGGAATTGCAGCTTTGATATTCAATCCCATTTTTGCGCATCCTATTAGTAAATCATTACAAACATTATTTCCATCACCTATCCATGAAAGCGTTAATCCTCTGAAGCTCTTCTTATATTCCAATATTGTCATCAGATCAGCCAGGATCTGGCATGGATGATACAAATCAGATAATCCATTAATTACGGGAATTTTACAATTTTGTGCCAATTCAACAATTGTTTTATGTGAATAAACTCTTGCCACCAAACAGTCAACGTACAATGATATGGTTTTGGCAGTATCTTGGATTGATTCTCCTCTGGATAGCTGAAGATCATTAGAATTCAGATAAATGGTATTACCACCCAATTGAAACATTGCAGTTTCAAAGCTCAAGCGCGTTCTAGTTGAGGGTTTTTCGAACATCAATGCAAGACTTTTCCCTGCCAAAGATTGTTTTTCCACATTATTGTTGCCATGATTACGATTCTTTTTTAATTCAATTGCATACGAAATTAGTTTGAGGATCTCTTCCTCACTTAAATCGGCAATGCTGGTTAGATATTTCTTATTTAATAAGATCATCTATATCATCATCAGTTAAATATACTACTTCATCCTCACTTTTGCTTTCAGCGACTTTCTTACTTGTTTCTTTATCTTTTTTTCTTATTATATCTTCATCTTCATTTTGTTTAACTTTATTGATATTATCTTGGTCTTTTTGTTGTTTGTCATCTTTCTCTTTGAAAAATCTCAAAAAGGAACCCTTTTTTGCTTTTACTTCATTTTTCTGTTTTACTAATTGATCATCAATTTTGTCCTTTTTATTACTAGTATTTGGCTCTTCCTTCCCAACATTAGTAATTTCGCTTCTACCAAACTCCTTGTCAATCTCAATAGGATTAGTTGTCGCTGCTATTGTAGAAGACGCGAGCAACTTATCAGATTCGACAAACTTTTTGGTTTTAGGGATTAAAGTTTCAAGAGTACTCTTGTCAGTTTGTGATTCTGTTTTGCGAACATCGTTAAAAGTTTCTTGTTCGAAAGTATCATCTTTTAATTCTTTCAGGTTGTCGCCGCTTTTATCATATGATCTGTCTTTGAAAATTGAATCAAGAAATGCGTCGTAATCAAATTCAGCCAGGTCATCATATGCTTGTCCTACTCCTAGATATAAAATGGGTTTATGAGTTAAATAAGCAATTGAAATAGCTGCCCCACCTTTGGAATCAGCATCACTTTTAGTCAATATGGACCCGTCGTAATTAGTGTACTCAAAGAATTCTCTTGCCTGGTTAACAGTATCGTTACCTGCCAAAGAATCACCAACGAATATTTTCATGTCAGGTTTTATAACTCGAATTATCTTGCTGACTTCCTCCATGAGATTCTTAGAAGTCTGCATTCTGCCAGCTGTGTCTATTAAAACGGCGTCAATGTAATTCTTTCGAGCGTGCTCCAATGCATCCCTTGCGACAGCAGATGGATCAGCCCCATATCTTTGTGTGATTACTTTAACATTGAGATTGTCACCATGATGAGTTATCTGTTCAATAGCCCCAGCTCTATGTGTGTCTGCAGCTGCCAGCACGACCGATACACCATGATCTCTCAACAATTTACAGAATTTTGCAACGGTAGTAGTCTTTCCTGTTCCATTGATACCAAGAAAGATAATAGAATATGGTCCTGCTTTGGATCTCTTCTTCTCCAGTATGGATTGAATGATATCTGTCTTGTTATTTGTTGATAAAAATAAATCGGATAGAAAAGAATATAATTTTGTTGTTATTACCTGCTCTGAATCTTCTGACCGTTCCAATTTCAAATTCTGTATTTCATTTTTTATTTTGGATGTTAGCTTGTCTACAATTTCTTGAGCTACATCATTTTCCATTAAACTTATCTCCAATTTGTCAAAGATACTGTCAATCTCTTTTTTAGAAATTGATTTTTGACCAAGACTCTTTGCGGTTTCAGAGAATATTTTTTTTAACTTTTCAAACAAACGGAGAACAACCTGAATCTAACTAAGCTGGAGGGTGCTGTGATTTTTGAATTTCAGAATTTATTTCGTTTTGGAGTTGATTCATACGAATCGCCACCTGCTCTTTCTGTGATTGTAATTGTTTTGATGCAAGCTCAAATTCCTTAATTTTTGATTCTACATAATTCTTTGTGTTTTCTTTCGACTTTTCAATAGTAACACCCGAGCCTATGTTAACTAGAAGATTAGTTACTGCAGGGACAGACACTTTAAGATAAATACCAATTCCAATTGGGACAAGAGATTCTTCCTGCTTAGCGGAAGACGACAATTCTTGAATTGCCTCAGAAGCCAGATGGGCTTCTGCAATTAGTCTATTAACTGTCGATTCTTTTGTTAAAATATCATTCATATAAGCTTCAAGAATTTTTGATTGTTGAATCATCTCGTTAACTTTTTGTTCAGCTGAGACTTGGTCTTTAGAATTATCAGTAGAAGCCATATTGCTATATTCTGTGAGTAAAAAACGGGCATATAACTTTGCCTAAAGTTTACCGTGTTCCATTGCTTTGCTTTGGATTCCGTATATAATTGGTGTATTTTTGAGCTACGTCTTGCCCTTTTTTGAAATAATATAAAACGCATGAGAAGATATTAAAAATGCTGCAAGCGACATCTTGGTAGCAAATACCAAATTCCAAGGGGTTTGAGGATTGGGATACGGGATATTAATACTGTCCAAATTTATGCTTCCGCCAAGTGCATTGATAGTTATTAGTGAACTCCATACAACAAAATTATAGACAAATTCGTATAGCGAAATAACTACAATTGCTAACACGATAAGCTGGAAGATAGAACGCAGAGCTGGGGAGACTTCCTTGACTTTGTCACCACCAAGTTTGGTAACACAATACCATGAAACTACAGAAACAATCATCAGGTAGGTAACCAGCTTTGAAAGTCCCTTAAATGGAAATTCTGTTTTTACGAGAATTTCTCCTATCACTATTTTACCTGTGGCTGCAAATTCAATTATACTCTGGTACAGCGCATAGAATGTAATAGCGGCCATCATAATAGCGGATATGTAAAAAACTATGAGATACACAGTTCTAGCAGATATTCTTTTTTCAATGGAGTAGTACATAGTCCGTAATGTATTATCTGACAGATTCTATTAAATATAAAATTATTCTTGGGGCTTTTTTCATTATGAATTTTACCCAATTCGGCGTTAGCGCAACTCTCGTTAACGATTATCATTTTCATGTATTACTAGACGCCAAATTGAGAAAATGATGAGACACTAGATACATATTCAGTTCAAACTCACTTTGAATAATGCGTGTAATAATATGCTCACATGAAGCCGATATTGATGGTATGTATTCTGCTTCTGTTGCCTTGATAAAATATCCTAGTGCTCATGTTTCATTCTATAATTACGGTCTAGATTACTTCAAAAAAATGTTTGATTACCTGAAAGATGAAGCAAAAAAGGCAGTAGGCGGACTTGTAATTATTTCTGATCTTGGCATAAATGATGATAGTGTATCACAGTTATGCATAGATACAATTCGATATCTGAAAACGAGACGGTGGTCGATATTTTGGGTCGATCATCATCCTTGGCACAGACAAAGCCTTGCGTCAATTCGAAAATTGATTAAATTGTATCACGACCCCACTGGAAAGAAATGTGCAACTGAGATCATGTATGATAGACTCCTGAACAAGAGCAAAATTGCAAGACAGCTAAAACTGATAGCACATATCTCTGATTTTATGACGGATGTCAAGAATCATGATTCCAGAGTCTCTGAATTAATCCATTTTTACCGAAATAGTTCAAGATCCAGACAAAAACTTGAATCTCTAGTTCGAAAAGCATCGATAGGCGTGTTATGGGACCATGAGATGCAGCTTGATTACGTAAAATTCGCCAAATTGAGCGACTTTCAAAAAAGCAAGTCCCTTAATACACTTGTTATTAAGAAAGTCAACTCATTTGACGTGGCATTTGTTTTCACATACCCGCTTGTTCAGGCAAGCCTTTTTGCCAATGAAATATTCTCCAAAATGAAAATTGACCTGGTTATGCTCTTCAATAAGGAGGGAAAAGTAAGCATCAGAAGGAATACAAAAAAAATTTCATGTAATAAAGTAGCGTCGTTTCTCGTTGAAGGCGGCGGACATGAATTTGCTTCTGGTGGAAGATTGGAAAATGACCCGAGAAATCCTAATGCCTGCATAAAAGAAATGCAGATGGCGATAAAGAGATCATTAACTTGAGCTGAATCTGCCAAATGTATTGATTGTACATATTTTACTCAAATTTAGAACCTATTGAAAAATCGAGAAAAACAAATAAATTTCAATGCAATAAGAGAGTGTTTGTGGCAAGCGAAAATAATGGAGAAGGCGACATTAGCACTATCCCAAGTGAAAACTCGGTAGGAAATGTTATTTACGAATGCATGCGATGCGGTACTCCTGTTTCTAACGAAGAACTCTCTAAACTCCCTGAAATAAAGTGTATTTGTGGATTTAGGGTATTTCGAAAGGCAAGGCAGCCTATCGTAAAGCAAGTAAAAGCAATATAACATAATTCGGTCAGATAGCCAACGCTTATTTGACAGTTTTTGGTTAAAGATATTATGAAGATTGTTTGTCCAGATTGCAGGAAACCTGCCGAGCTTTCAGATGATTTTAGCTTTGTAAAGTGTCAATTCTGCAGTCTAGAAATGACTTATGGTGAATATGTAAAGTACATTGCCTACAGGGATGTAAGATATAGAGACGTATTAAGTGACTACAAAAAATAATCCCTAATCTAGTTATTTTTGGACAGTTGAATCATAAGTTTCAATTACTATCAGGATTAAATTGCAAGATTATTTAATTTACACTGTTCCTTTTCTTTCATTTCTTTCATTTCTTCTCTCGTCTCTTATTTTTTTATCATTGTTGAAACTATAGACAACACATCTCTGTCTTTTATTTGATAGTCACCGGGTAATCTTAAACCGTTTCTAACATCGACTGCATAAACAATACCTTTTGATAATTCTGTGTGTATGTCACCTGCAAGATCCTGCACAGAGGAACCATTTTTCATAAGAAAAGCATCTGGAAGTACGTTACCCTTTTTATCGGACAACTTGTTTGGATCGGAAACAGGGTAAACTACGTTCATGTTTAATAACTTGAAAACAGCAATGTTTAATGCAAACTGTACTCCCGTTCTAAGATACTCGCCTAACACATCTTTTCTGATGAAATTGAGTGCCCACTTTTGCTTTTCATTAAGAACTGTATTTTCAAATATATCAAATATTTCGTCTCCTGGAGAATATTTTATCAAACCCCTGTTCTGTGCTCGACGCAGAGTAAGTTCAGCATCCGCACTCGAAGGAATTACAAACATATGCTTATTGTGTTCACGAAGCCTCTTGAAATTTTCTGCAGCCGGATGAAGATCTATCTTGTTTGCTACGATTAGCGAAGGTTTTGATATTTCCCTAAGGGTAGAAACAAATTTTCGACTTTCATCGGAATCGAGCTCATGTATATTCTTGTCGGCAAGATTATTTTCAGCTATTGATTTTCTTACGTGCCATTCTTTTACTCCAATACCGCCAAATATTTCAGTAACAGCACGAGCCGTGTCCATACCGGTGTTGGCCATTCTAGATATTTTCTCTCGATTTCCCTCAAATAATTTCAAATACCATAGTACGAGCTCTTCTTCTATATCGGATACATCCGCAATTGGGTCTCCGACGCCAGCTTCAGCGATTTTACCAGATGCGTCAATACTTCCTGATGCATCTACGATGTGGAGTAAGACATCAGATTGTGCGGCAACGGATAAAAATTGGTTACCAAGTCCTTTACCTTCCCAAGCACCTTTTATGAGTCCAGGAAGGTCTATCAGTTCTACAGGAATAAATCGCCATCCGTCATGACAGAGAGAATTTCGTGGATTGTCAACAACTCCAAATTCCTTATGAACACACAAGGTAATTACGTGGGCATTTCCATGAATTGGTTTTTTTGTTGTAAATGGGTAATTAGCAATTTCTTCATTTCCCAAAGTAGCCGAGTTAAAGAAAGTAGTTTTTCCAGTGTTTGTTTTACCTATTAAACCAATTCTTATCACATATCTATTATTCTAGCTTGATTATTTATATCTAGCAAGTAATTTGATCAAAGCAAGGCAAAAATCAGAGGAGACAAAATTAGCCTTATGTTGATCAAGATATCACAAGTTTATAGAAATAGTTCTATATGAACAAAATAGAAATTTCTTTAGTGATTAACTTACGTTTTATTCCATCTCAAGCCTTTAATAATTATATTATGAATCTTTAATATCAGCAAAAATGCACTCAGAATTAGGATTTCAAATCAATAAAGTTTTAGTTATAGGTCTTGGGCAATTAGGTTTGCCTGTTGCAAAATATGTGAAACAAAGAGGTTTCGAGACATTTGGATATGATATGAACTCGGAGAGAATGAAGCAGACCGAGAAAAACTTTGGAATTAAGAGTATTGAACAATTTGATGAAATTGACGTTTTTATTTTGTGCGTTTCTACACACGATCCCGATGACGAATATACACCATATGTAGACGGTCTTTTTGAGCTAGCAAGAAAAATCTCTAAAGAAGCAAAGAACGGTTCCCTTGTTTCCATAGAAAGTACTGTGCCAAAAGGAACTTCAAAGAAAATTTTTGAAATTCTAAACCACAGACTTCACGTGGCACATGTTCCTCACCGATGGTATGCCCTTGAAGAAGAAATACACGGGGTTAATCAAGTCAGAGTAATCGGTGGAGTAAGTGACTGTTGTCTAAAGACAGCACTTCAGTTCTACGACAGGAATAATGTAGCCCTTGAATTTAACGACATCACTAATAATGAAGATGCAAGCGGAAATCCTCAAACCACAGCTGTCGATCTTGGTATTCCTATGCATCCTGTATCTGAAATAGAGATTGCAGAACTGACTAAAATAATCGAAAATGCCGACAGGTATCTGCAAATAGCCTTTTCCGAAGATTTGTATCTCTACTGTCAGGCCAATAATGTTAACTTTGGAGAACTGAGAGATTCCTTGAACACAAAATGGAATGTAAAAATTCTTGAACCTCGTGATGGAGTCGGAGGACATTGTTTACCCAAGGACACAAAGATGTTCCTGCAGTCGTCAAGATCAATAAAAAGCAAGATATTGATGTCCGCAATGGAAGTCGACAAGGAGTACCGAAGATTCAGAGAATTGAGAGGTGCCAGGTTGATTCCGCATGCCATTAACAGTTCATAAATAGGAAAACAATCTTGATCTGTTTGTATGGAATCTAAAACAATTATAGCTTTTGGAGCACATCCAGACGACCTTGAAATTGGCATGGGTGGTACCATTGCTAAACTTTCCGCCATGGGCTATAACGTTCAGCCAATCATAGCTACGTTACCAAATTTTATAAAGTCAGATACAAAAGAAGGAAGAAAGTCAGAGTCAATTTTGGCAGCTAAAGTAATGGGGTGTAAATCTCCAATATTTCTTGACCTGTCTCCTGAACAGATGGTGTTTGGTAGAAAATTGGTTACCTTGATTGATTCTTTGATTACAGAACACAAACCAGATTCGGTTTTCACTCAGTGGTACGGTGATTCTCATCAGGATCATCAAATTTTAACTAGCAGTGTGATTTCAGCTTGTAGAAACCAGAATAACTTGTTCATGTATGAAACTACGATACCAGGAGGCATTACTGAAAATTCATTTAGACCACAATTATTTGTGGATATCACTGAAACAATAGATATAAAGAAAAATGCACTTGAATGTTTTCAATCTCAATTTATCCGTTGCGGAGAGATTTGGATACCTGCGGTAATCGGTAGATGTTCTTATAGAGGATATCAAGTAGATGCCAAATATGCTGAAGCATTCGAAGTTGTTAAAGTCACAAAATGGTAGTAGTTATCTGAAATATGAAGTGAAATTTGGCTAAATGCTTTATAACAAAACATGATTATTTTGGAACTCATGTCCTCCACACTTAAGGCCAACTTCATAACCAGAACTGGATCCCTAAACCTAGTTATTGGTAATTTCTTTTTGCTCAGGAACTTTTGAACAGTTTATAAGTCAATATTTTATTTCCTTTTTGCAAAGGATTTGCAAATGAGCAATTCCTCATGGGCTCGTAGCTCAGCTTGGATAGAGCGCCTGCCTTCTAAGTTTTAACAAAGAGAGCCGGAAGTCGAGGGATCGAAGCCCTCCGGGCCCGTGCCACTAATTCGCAGAATGTACAAATGTTATTAGTGCCGGTCAGTCAAGCGGATGTCATTATAGCATTTTACCGTCACCTCAAGATCAATTTGATTCCAAATTTCAACTCACGTTTATAAGAGGCTTAAATTCTAAAAATTTCAACTATGCTTGATGATAATCAGTTAAATGGCATGATAAAAAATGCTCGTGATGGAATTAAAAAACGTAATTTCACTCAATCTGCAGAATTAACACTGATTTTAAAAGATATTGATGTTAAAAAGGGATTCAGCGTTAACGAGGTGGTAAATCTTCCAAACAAGTCCACGAAAACTTCGACCATATGTGTATTTGCGTCAGGTGACATGGGAACGAGAGCGAGAAAAGCTGAGGTTGATAGAGTAATAGAACCTGATGAGTTGGACAGACTTGGCACTAACAAGAAGGACGCAAGAAAAGTTGTAAAGGCTTATGATTTCTTCCTGGCTGATACTACACTAATGTCCAAAGTAGGTCGCTCGTTGGGACAATTCATGGGACCTAAGGGTAAAATGCCATCTCCACTTGCATATGGGGCGCCTATAGAGAACATTGCAGATAGGTTCAGGGGATCAGTTAGGGCAAGAGCAAAGAATCAACTCAATATTTCTGCCAAGATAGGTGACGAAAAAATGCAAGACGAGCAACTTGCGAGCAATGCGCAGGCGATTATATCAGCAGTTGAAAAGAAATTGCCACAGGGCGACAAAAATATTCATAATGCTATCATAAAATTTACAATGAGCAAACCCTCCAAGGCTTCGGCAGTAGCTCCGGAGAAAAACAAAAAGTAAGGCGAGATGTGATAATGACTGACAACAAGCACGCGAGAACAACTTATCCTAAAGGAAAGCAAGAGCTATATCAGAAAATGATCGAACTTCCAAAGTCTTATAATGTCATAGCACTCTCTAAGGTAAACAAGGTTAGAGCTACGCAGTTAATGATGATAAGGAAAAAGTTCCACAAAGACATCATCATCAAAGTAATAAAAAATAGGGTAACACAAAGGGCATTTGAAAAACTGTCAGAAGTACATGGCATTGAGAAATTAAGTTCCCAGCTAGAAGGACAATGTGCTCTAATGTTTACCAACATAAGTCCATTCAAGCTTAACCTTATTTTTGATCAAAATAAGGTATTCCTAGCTGCCAAGGGCGGGGATGTTACAAGAACTGAAATAATGATTGCATCTGGTGACACAGGAATAACCCCAGGGCCTGTATTGTCAGAATTCAAAGAAGCAAGTGTGCCTACAAAGATAGATCAAGGTACAATATGGGTTAGTAAAGATACTGTCGTCGCAAAGCCCGGAGATGTGATTTCCACAAAGCTTGCATCTCTACTTTCAAAGTTAAACATAAAACCTATTGAAGCAGGAATTGTAGTAAACTACGCGCTTTCAGACAAATTAGTATTTGAGGAAAATGATCTAAGAATTGATTTAAATGAATTTAAGAATGAATTAGGCAGAGCACACAACGAATCTATTGCCCTTGCTATTGAATCAAGTTACTTTACAAAAGAAACAATCGGATACTTATTGTCCAAGGCATCTAGAAACGCACAAACACTTGCAATAGAATCAAACATTTTGACAAACGAGACTGCAGGACTAATAATTTCAAAATCAGTAATGAAAGCTAATAATTTGGCTGCTCAACTAAAAAGTAAGGGTTATACACCAGGTTAGTCTCAATTTATTGCGATTCGACAAAAAGTAATCGCTTTCAATTTATTATAAATTTAGTCCCAGAAAATGATGTTGCTTACTTGAGCATTATGATTATGATACAAAGATAAGAGAATGAATGGAAAGTCCTATCAATTCGATAGTAATGAACAGATCAATGAATAAATAAAAAGAACATTACGAAATTAGATCTAGAAAAGAAAAACTAAGTAAATTAGGAAAAAAGGAAATCTAACCGAATAAAGAAGATAATCCTTCTAAGGCTTCTTCTTCCTTCTTTTCGTCCTTTTTCTCTTCTTTCTTCTCATCCTTTGCTTGTGTCGCTCCAGCATCACCAGCAGCAGCTGTTGTTGCAGGAACGGCCATAGCCATAGGAGTTGCCTTTAGAGACTCTTCAATGTTTACCTCGCTCAAGGCAGCTACGAGAGCCTTTATCTTTACTTCATCAGGGCTTGCACCAGTTGCTTTTATGACATTTTTTACATTATCTTCAGTGATATCCTTGTTTAATTTGTGTAGCAATAATGCAGCATATACGTATTCCATTTAAAGAATGCCTATTCATGACCATAATATAAAACTTTCAAAATCAAAGTATTTTCGTACTTCTTGCAACTGCGTACATATGGTCCTTTAGATCTCTTTCATAGAGCGAATTCATTTTTTCTATCAGAATTGCTCTTGCTTGCATTCTATCCTCCTCAGTCTTGGCCCTTAACACGTTAGCAAAAAGTTCAGCTAGATTTTCTTTTAACCATCCATCCAGTACGTGAAATCGCTCTTCATTTATCCATTTTGTTTTCGACGAATCAATATCGATGTCTTCATCAAAAATGCCAGTTTCAACATAATCAATTAGCATGAATATACAATTATTTGGATCAGGATCTTGAAGAACAGCTTTTGGCCTGCCCTCACCTCTTCCAGAAGTTACCTTTTCAATAAGTCCTTCAGGAATGATATATGAACCTCTTACCCTTGCAACTGAATCAGCTAATGAAGTAATTCGTCCTATGACCAGTCTTAATTTTCCAGAGTAATCCTGGGAAAGAAATACGTAATCTCCCTCTTTTATCTTGGGCTTTCCAAATAACATATCAAATTGAGTTTTAGTAAATTATTTAATACTTGCGATAAAAGTATTGCCTGTTTTATTGAGTGAAGCTCATCATAGTACCTTGTTTCTAACCTGCCCGTTCAAATTTTAATATTAGTAAACTCGATATTTTGTTGCTATGCCAAGGGTATTTGTATCCGCAGATATACATAGAAAAGGTGAACTTGAAAACATTCAAAAGAATCTGATATCTAGTTTGAAACTTGAACATGTACATCTAAAACTTGTAAAGCCAG
>Ga0209983_1000077_pt1 | contig 15379 bp, 11 predicted proteins | sample InoplaM1SPM_FD_187590 | JGI IMG/M metagenome (GOLD analysis project Ga0209983, IMG submission 187590) | Arabidopsis thaliana rhizosphere microbial communities from the Joint Genome Institute, USA, that affect carbon cycling - Inoculated... | ecosystem: Host-associated > Plants > Roots >...
CGTGATCGCCGACGTCAACGTCGTCTTGCCGTGATCAATGTGCCCAATCGTCCCAATGTTCACGTGCGGCTTCGTCCGATCAAACTTCTGCTTGGCCATGAGTCGCTCTCCTGTGGAGGGCTAGCGGGAACCGCCGCGGGAGGGGCCCTCCCCGCGACTCTTCGCCATGATCTCCTCGGCGAGATTGCGGGGTACTTCCTCGTAGCGGGCGAACTGCATCGTGTAGGTGGCGCGGCCCTGGGTCATCGAGCGCACGTCCGTGGCGTAGCCGAACATCTGGCCGAGCGGCACGTTGGACCGGATGACCTGGGCGTTGGCCCGGGCTTCCATGGACAGGATCTTGCCGCGACGGCTGTTGAGATCGCCGACCACGGCCCCCTGGAACTCCGAGGGCGTCACCACCTCGACGTCCATCACCGGCTCCAGGAGGACCGGCTTGGCCTTGCGGCAGCCCTCCTTGAACCCCATCGACGCTGCGATCTTGAACGCCATCTCGTTCGAGTCCACTTCGTGATAGCTGCCGTCGGTGAGCGAGACGTGCACGTCGACCACCGGGTATCCGGCCAGCACGCCGGTCTCCGCGGCCTCCTTCACGCCCTTCTCCACCGCGGGGACGTACTCGCGCGGGATCGACGGGCCTTTCAGCGCGTTCTCGAAGACCACGCCGGAGCCTGGCTCGCCGGGCTCGATCTCGAACCACACGTCGCCGTACTGGCCGCGGCCGCCGGTCTGCCGCACGAAGCGCCCCTGCGCCTCCGCCTTCTGCCGGACGGTCTCGCGGTACGCGACCTGGGGCTTGCCCACGTTGGCCTCGACCTTGAACTCCCGCAGGAGCCGGTCGACGATGATCTCGAGATGCAGCTCGCCCATGCCGTGGATCAGGGTCTGGTTCGTCTCCGGATCCACGTTGACCTTGAAGGTCGGGTCTTCCATGGCCAGGCGGGCCAGCGACTGTCCGAGCTTCTCGTCGTCGGCTTTCGTCTTCGGCTCGATGGCCACCGCGATGACCGGGGTGGGGAAGTCCATCGCCTCCAGCACGACCGGCTTGTTCGGATCGCACAGGGTGTCGCCGGTGCGCGTGTCCTTCAGGCCCACCACCGCGACGATGTCACCGGCCGAGATCGACTCGATCTCCTCGCGCTTGTTGGCGTGCATCCGCAGCAGGCGCCCGATGCGCTCCTTCTTCTCCCGGGTGGAGTTGTAGACCCCGGTGCCCGCGGCGAGGGTGCCCGAGTACACGCGCACGAAGGTGAGCTGGCCCACGTGCTGGTCGTTCATGATCTTGAACGCGAGCGCGGAGAACGGAGCCCTGGGATCGGCCTCGCGAGTCTCGGTCTGCCCGTTGTCGGGATTGACGCCCTTGATCGCCGGGATGTCCAGCGGCGACGGCAGGTAGTCCACCACCGCGTCGAGCATCGGCTGGACGCCCTTGTTCTTGAACGACGCCCCGCAGATCACCGCGAACAGCTTCATCGAGATGGTTCCCGCGCGGACCGCCGCCTTCAGCTCCGCGGGCGAGATCTTCTCGGCCTCGCCGCCGAGGTACTTCTCCATGAGATGATCGTCGACCTCGGCGAGGCCCTCGATCATCTTCTCGCGATACTCCTTGACCAGGTCCGCCATGTCGGCGGGGACGTCGGTGGTGGAGAACGTGCCGCCCAGGTCCTCCGAGTCTTCCCACACGTAGGCCCGCTGCTCGATCAGGTCCACCACCCCGCGGAAGCCGTCTTCGCGGCCGATCGGCACCTGGATCGGCACCGGATGCGCCCCCAGCCGGTCCTTCAGCATGGCGAGGCAGCGATAGAAGTCGGCGCCGATACGGTCCATCTTGTTGACGTAGACGATGCGCGGCACCCGGTACTTGTCGGCCTGCCGCCAGACCGTCTCGGTCTGCGGCTCCACCCCGGACACCGCATCCAGGATGGCGAGGGCGCCGTCCAGCACCCGCAGCGACCGCTCGACCTCCATCGTGAAGTCCACGTGGCCGGGCGTGTCGATGATGTTGATGCGGCAGTCCTTCCAGAAGCAGGTGGTGGCCGCGGACGTGATGGTGATGCCGCGCTCCTGCTCCTGGACCATCCAGTCCATCGTGGCGGTACCCTCGTGCACCTCGCCGATCTTGTAGGACCGGCCGGTGTAGTAGAGGACCCGCTCGGTGGTCGTGGTCTTCCCGGCATCGATGTGCGCCATGATGCCGATGTTCCGGGTCTTTTCCAGAGGGTACTGCGCTTCCACTGCCTGTCTTCTCCCTAGGGCCGGCGGCGGGACTCAAGAGAAGAGGGGGGCGAGGACGTCGCCCCCCTCTGTGCACCTCGTCGCTACCAGCGATAATGCGCGAACGCCTTGTTGGCCTCCGCCATCTTGTGAGTGTCTTCTCGCTTCTTCACCGCGGTGCCGCGGTTGTTCGCCGCGTCGAGCAGCTCGCCGGCCAGCTTGTCGGCCATGCTGCGCTCCGAGCGCCGCCGGGCCGCTCCGATCAGCCAGCGCATGCTGAGGGCGGTCCGCCGGTCCGGCCGCACCTCGACCGGGACCTGGTAGGTGGAGCCGCCGACCCGCCGCGACTTGACCTCGACGGCCGGCTTGCAGTTGTCCACCGCGCTCTTGAAGAGCTTGAGCGAGTCCTGGCGGGCGCGGTCCTCCATCGCCTGCAGGGCCCCGTACATGATTTGCTCCGCCGTGCTCTTCTTGCCCCCGTACATCATCATGTTCACGAACTTCGCCACCAGCCGGCTCCCGTGCTTGGGATCCGGCAAGATCTCGCGTCGCGACGCACCCGCCCGCCGCACGCTAGCCCCCGCCGCCCTTCGGCTGCTTGGCCCCGTACTTGGAGCGGCTCTGCTTGCGTCCCGCCACGCCCGCGGTGTCCAGCGAGCCGCGGATGATGTGATAGCGGATGCCGGGCAGGTCCTTCACACGGCCGCCGCGGATCAGCACGATCGAGTGTTCTTGCAGGTTGTGGCCTACTCCGGGGATGTAGGAGGTCACCTCGAGCCCGTTGGTCAGCCGCACGCGCGCCACCTTCCGCAGCGCCGAGTTCGGCTTCTTCGGGGTGGTGGTGTAGACACGGATGCACACCCCGCGCTTCTGCGGGCAGGCCTCCATCGCGGGCGTCTTCGACTTCTTCCGCACCGCCTCGCGCCCCTGCCGCACCAGCTGATTGATCGTCGGCATTGATTCCCCGGTTTCCGGTTACTCGGTTCGACTCGCGTTGGTGGCCGTCAATTGGGCCAAAACCCTAACTTTATATCCGACCCTCCACTCTTTGTCAATTCGCCCGACCGAGGCCTAGCTGGCCTCGGCCGCGGTATCGTCGTCGGCCTCCCCCAGGTCGGCGGGCAGCTCGGGGGCCGCCTCGGCCACCACCTCGACCGGGGCCTCCTCCTCGCCACCCTGGCTGAGCACCTCCACCCGGGTGTAGTTGCTCAGGCCGGTGCCAGCCGGGATGAGCCGACCCACGATCACGTTCTCCTTCAGCCCGCGAAGGTCATCCACCTTGCCGCTGATGGCGGCCTCGGTCAGCACCCGGGTCGTCTCCTGGAAAGAGGCGGCCGAGATGAAGCTGTCCGTCGACAGCGACGCCTTGGTGATGCCGAGGAGCACCGGCTGAGCGGTCGCGGGGGCCTTGCCCGCCGCCCCCGCCTTGTCGTTCTCGTCCTGGAAGACGAACTTGTCCACCAGCTCGCCCACCACGAAGTCGGTCCCGCCGACCTCCTCGATGCGCACCCGCCGCAGCATCTGCTTGACGATGATCTCGATGTGCTTGTCGTTGATGGTCACACCCTGCAGCCGGTAGACTTCCTGCACCTCGTTCACGAGGTAGCGCTGCAGCTCCCGGTCGCCGAGCACGGCCAGGTAGTCGTGCGGGTTCGGCGAGCCGCCCATGAGGGCCTCGCCCGCCTTCACCCGGTCGCCTTCCCGGACCGAGATGTGCTTGCCGCTCGGGATCAGGTACTCCTTGGTCTCGCCGTCGTCGGCGCGGATGACCATCTTCCGCATGCCCTTCACGAAGCCGGCGAACTCCACCACGCCGTCGATCTCGGTGATGACCGCCTGCTCGCGGGGCTTGCGCGCCTCGAACAGCTCGGCCACCCGCGGCAGACCGCCGGTGATGTCCTTGGTCTTGGTCGACTCCCGCGGGATCTTGGCGATGACGTCGCCCGCGTGCACCTCGGTGTTGTCGGTCACCAGGAGGTAGGCGCCCACCGGCAGCATGTACCGCCCCCGGGTCTCGCCGAGCGCGTCCACCGTGCCGGGCCCTTCGCTGCTGCCCGCCGGAGCCTTGACCGACACCCGCGGCTGCAGCTTGCCCTCCGGGTCCTCGATGATGACCCGCTGGGCCAGACCGGTCACCTCGTCGATCTCTTCGCGAATCGTCACCTCGTCCACCACGTCGCGGAAGACGATGGTGCCCGTCACCTCGGTGAGGATCGGGGTGGTGAACGGATCCCACTCCACGATGGTGGTGCCGCTCTTGGGCACCCGCGCCCCGTCCCGGAACTTGATCTTGGCGCCGGGGACCACCGGATAGCGCTCCTTCTCGCGCCCCTTCTCGTCGTGCAGCACCACCTCGCCGTTGCGGTTGAGCGCGACGATCTCGCCGTCGCGGTTCTCGACCCAGCGGATGTTGTGATAGGTCAGCACGCCCGGGTTCTTGGCGTCGTGCCGCGAGGTGGCCACGACCTTGCTGGCGGTGCCGCCGATGTGGAAGGTGCGCATCGTCAGCTGGGTGCCCGGCTCGCCGATGGACTGCGCGGCGATGATGCCCACCGCCTCGCCCAGCTCGGCCAGGTTCCCGGTGCCCAGGTTGCGGCCGTAGCACATGACGCAGATGCCGCGCTTCGACTCGCAGGTGAGCGCGGAGCGCATGCGGACCCGCTCGAGGCCCGAGTCCTCGATCTTCTGGGCCAGCTCCTCGTTGATCTCGCTGTTGGCCTGCACGATGATCTCGCCGGTGTACGGATCGCGGATGTCGCCGGCGGCCACGCGCCCGAGCACCCGGTCGCGGAGCGACTGGATGATGTCGCCGCCCTCGATGAGCGGTGAGGCCTCGATGTACTTCACGGTGCCGCAGTCGTACTCGGAGATGATCACGTCCTGGGCCACGTCCACCAGCCGCCGGGTCAGGTACCCGGAGTCCGCCGTCTTCAGCGCGGTGTCGGCCAGACCCTTGCGGGCCCCGTGAGTCGACGTGAAGTACTCCAGGACGGTGAGGCCCTCGCGGAAGTTCGACGTGATCGGGGTCTCGATGACCTCGCCGCTCGGCTTGGCCATCAGGCCGCGCATGCCGGCGAGCTGCCGGATCTGCTGCTTGGAGCCCCGCGCGCCCGAGTCGGCCATCATGAAGATGGGATTGAAGTCGCCGTTGTCGGCCCGGACCTCCATCTCCTTGAAGAGCTGATCGGCGATCTGCTCGGTGACGTGGGCCCAGATGTCGACGACCTTGTTGTAGCGCTCGCCGTTGGTGATGACCCCGTCCTGGTACTGCTGCTCGACCTCGTTGACGTTCTGGCGGGCCCGCTCGATGATCTCGCCCTTGGTCGACGGCACGTGCATGTCCACGATGCCGATGCTGAGGCCGGACAGGGTGGCGTAGCGGAAGCCGATGTCCTTCAGCTCGTCGAGGAAGGTGACGGTGGCCTCGTTGCCGAGCCGGTTGTAGCAATCGGAGATGAGCTGGCCGATCTCCTTCTTCTTCAGCTCCTTGTTGAGGAACCGCAGCGGCTCGGGCACCACCTCGTTGAAGAGGGTGCGGCCCACCGTGGTCTCGATGATGCCGCCGTTGTAGCGCAGCCGGATGCGGGCCTGCAGGTCCACGTCCTCGTTGTCGTAGGCGATGCGCAGGTCTTCCGAATCCGCGAAGAGCCGGCCCTCCCCCTTGGCGCCCGGGCGCTCCTTGGTCATGTAGTAGATGCCGAACACCATGTCCTGCGTCGGCACCGCCACCGGCGCCCCGTTGGAGGGCGACAGGATGTTGTTGGCCGACAGCATGAGCACCTGCGCCTCCATCTGCGCTTCCATCGAGAGCGGCACGTGGACCGCCATCTGGTCGCCGTCGAAGTCGGCGTTGAACGCGGTGCAGACCAGGGGATGGATCTCGATGGCCTTGCCCTCGACCAGGATGGGCTCGAAGGCCTGGATGCCGAGCCGGTGCAGCGTGGGGGCTCGGTTCAGCAGCACCGGATGCTCCTGGATGACCTCCTCGAGGATGTCCCACACCTCGGGCCGCTCCTTCTCCACGTACTTCTTGGCCGCCTTGATCGACGAGGCGATGCCGCGCTCCTCGAGCTTGCGGAGGATGAACGGCTTGAACAGCTCGAGCGCCATCTTCTTGGGCAGCCCGCACTGGTGCAGCTTGAGATACGGCCCGACCACGATGACCGAGCGGCCGGAGTAGTCCACGCGCTTGCCGAGCAGGTTCTGCCGGAAGCGGCCCTGCTTGCCCTTGAGGGTGTCGGACAGCGACTTCAGCGGCCGATTGTTGGGCCCGGTGATGACCCGGCCCCGCCGGCCGTTGTCGAACAGGGCGTCGACCGCCTCCTGCAGCATCCGCTTCTCGTTGCGGATGATGATCTCGGGGGCGCGCAGCTCCATGAGCCGCTTCAGCCGGTTGTTGCGGTTGATCACCCGGCGGTAGAGATCGTTCAGGTCGGAGGTCGCGAAGCGGCCGCCGTCGAGCGGCACCAGCGGGCGCAGCTCGGGCGGGATGACCGGCAGGACCTCGAGGATCATCCACTCCGGCTGGTTGCCGGACTTGAGGAACGCCTCCACCACCTTGAGCCGCTTGACGATCTTCTTGCGCTTCTGGGCGGAGGTCTCCACCCCCATGCCCGACCGCAGCTCGCGGGCGAGCACGTCCATGTCCATGCCGCGCAGCAGCTCGCGGATCGCCTCCGCGCCCATGCCGGCGGAGAACGCCTCGTGGCCGTGCTCCTCGGTCAGCTTGCGGACCCGGTCGACCGACAGCAGGTCCTTCTTCTTGAGCCCCGGCACCTTGCCGGGATCGACGACCACGTACTCCTCGAAGTACAGGATCTTCTCCAGCTCCCGCAGCGACATGTCCAGCAGCTGCCCGATGCGCGAGGGCAGGCCCTTGAAGAACCACACGTGCGAGACCGGCGAGGCCAGCTCGATGTGGCCCATGCGCTCACGGCGCACCCGGGCCCGGGTGACCTCGACGCCGCACTTGTCGCAGATCACGCCCGCGAACTTCATGCGCTTGTACTTGCCGCAGGCGCATTCGTAGTCCTTGGTGGGGCCGAAGATCCGGGCGCAGAACAGGCCGTCGCGCTCCGGCTTGAAGGTCCGGTAGTTGATGGTCTCGGGCTTCTTCACCTCGCCGTGCGACCAGTCGCGAATCTTCTGCGGCGATGCCAGCTTGATGCGAATCGCCCCGAAGCTCAGTGGCTTCGGGTGACGGTCCAGGATGCCCCACAGATCCTTGGCAGGCTTGTCCTCGCGTACCAGGCTGCCGAAAGGCCGATCCGTCAGCATTCGATGAATCTCCTTACGACGGCTTCTTGCCGTCCTTCGGGATGAGCTCCACGTCCAGCGCCAGGCTCTGCAGCTCCTTCACGAGCACGTTGAAGGACTCCGGCGTGCCCGGCTCCAGGAAGTTCTCTCCCTTCACGATGGCTTCGTAGATTCGGTTCCGCCCTTCCACGTCGTCCGATTTGACGGTCAGCATCTCCTGCAGCGTGTGGGCGGCTCCGTAGGCTTCGAGCGCCCAGACCTCCATCTCCCCGAAGCGCTGGCCGCCGAATTGGGCCTTGCCGCCCAGCGGCTGCTGCGTCACCAGCGAGTAGGGCCCGATGGAGCGGGCGTGCATCTTGTCGTCGACCAGGTGGGCCAGCTTGAGCATGTAGATGTAGCCCACCGTCACTTCCTGATGGAACGACTTGCCGGTGCGGCCGTCGAAGAGCCGCGTCTTGCCCGACGAGGGCAGGCCCGCGTCGCCCAGATGGGTGCGGATCTCCTCCTCGGTGGCCCCGTCGAACACCGGGCTCGCCACCCACATGCCGAGAGCCCGCGCCGCCCAGCCGAGGTGGGTCTCCAGGATCTGGCCGACGTTCATCCGGGAGGGCACCCCGAGCGGGTTGAGCACGATCTCCACCGGGGTGCCGTCCGGCAGGTACGGCATGTCCTCCTGCGGCACGATGCGCGAGACCACGCCCTTGTTGCCGTGGCGCCCCGCCATCTTGTCGCCCACCGAGAGCTTGCGCTTGACCGCCACGTAGACCTTGACCATCTTGATCACGCCCGGCGGCAGGTCGTCGCCGCGGCGCAGCCGGCCCACGCGATCCTCGAGCATCCGGTCGAAGAACGCGATCTGGTCGTCGGCGAGGTCTTCGATCTTCTTCACCGTGATCGCGAGCCCGTCGTCCTCCTTGATCTTGATCTTCTTCAGCTCGTGCCAGGACAGGTTGTCCATGTCCGGCCGGTCGATGCGGTCGCCCTTCTTGCCGAGCCGCTCCTTGGTGGTGGGGTCGGCCAGGTCTTGCACGAGGGTCTTGCCCACCAGCAGGTTCTTGAGCTTCTGGTCGCGCTCCATCTCGACCATGGCGATCTCGTCCTGGTAGTCCTTCTCCAGGGCCGCGATCTCCTCGTCCTCGATGGACTTGGCGCGATCGTCCTTGTCCACTCCGCGGCGCGAGAACACCTTGACGTCGACCACGGTACCCTCGATGCCGGGCGGCACGGTGAGCGAGGTGTCGCGCACGTCGCCCGCCTTCTCGCCGAAGATCGCGCGCAGCAGCTTCTCCTCGGGAGTGAGCTGGGTCTCGCCCTTCGGGGTGATCTTGCCGACCAGGATGTCGCTCGCCTTCACCTTGGCCCCGATACGGACGATGCCGGACTCGTCGAGGTCCTTCAGCGCCTCCTCGGACACGTTGGGAATGTCGCGGGTCACTTCCTCCTTCCCCAGCTTGGTGTCGCGGGCCTGGACCTCGAACTCCTCGATGTGGATCGAGGTGTAGCGGTCGTCCTTCACCAGTCGCTCCGAGACCAGGATCGCGTCCTCGAAGTTGTAGCCGCCCCACGGCATGAAGGCCACCAGCACGTTGCGGCCCAGGGCCAGCTCGCCCTGGTCGGTGGCCGGCCCGTCCGCGATGACGTCACCGGCCTTCACCCGATCTCCCTTGCCCACGATCGGGCGCTGGTTGATGCAGGTGTTCTGGTTCGAGCGGCGGTACTTGGTCAGGTTGTAGATGTCGAGCGGCAGGTCCTGGACCGGGTCCGCCTTCTTGGAGCGGGTCTCCGCCCGTACCACGATGCGGTTGGCCGACACGTACTCGACCACGCCCGGCCGACGAGCCAGCACCACCGCCCCCGAGTCGCGCGCCACGATGTGCTCCATGCCGGTGCCGACCAGGGGCGCCTCCGGCTGCAGGAGCGGCACCGCCTGACGCTGCATGTTGGCGCCCATCAGGGCCCGGTTGGCGTCGTCGTTCTCGAGGAACGGCACCATCGCCGCCGCCACCGAGACCAGCTGCTTGGGGGAGATGTCGATGAAGTGCAGCTCCTCCGGCGACACCATCTTGTACTCGCCGCCCTTCCGGGCCGAGACGCGGTCCTGCGTGAAGTGCTCGCGCTCGTCGAGATGGGCGTTGGCCTGCGCGATGACGTAGCGCTCCTCCTCGAGCGCGGTGAGGTACACCGGGTCGCCGGGGAGCACGCTGCCCCGCTCGACCTTCCGATACGGCGTCTCGATGAAGCCGAACTCGTTGATGCGCGCGTAGGTGCTGAGCGAGCTGATCAGGCCGATGTTCGGGCCTTCCGGCGTCTCGATCGGGCAGATACGGCCGTAGTGGGTCGGGTGCACGTCGCGCACCTCGAATCCGGCGCGCTCCCGCGACAGCCCGCGCGGGCCCAGCGCGGACAGGCGGCGCTTGTGGGTCAGCTCGGCGAGCGGATTGGTCTGGTCCATGAACTGGCTCAGCTGAGAGGATCCGAAGAACTCCTTCACCACCGCCGACACCGGCTTGGCGTTGATGAGGTCGTGCGGCATCAGATTGGTGATGTCGGAGATCGACATCCGCTCCTTGACCGCGCGCTCCATCCGGGTCAGGCCAACCCGGAACTGGTTCTCCAGCAATTCACCCACCGAGCGCACCCGGCGGTTGCCGAGGTGGTCGATGTCGTCGGTGGGCTTGCTCCCGAGCTTGACCTGGAACAGGTGCCGTACCACGTACACCACGTCCTCGCTGCGCAGGGTCTTGATGTTCAGGTTGGCCCCGATGCCCAGCTTCTTGTTGATCATGAAGCGGCCGACCCGCGCCAGGTCGTAGCGTCGCGGGTCCATGAACATGCCGCGGAACAGGGCCCGCGCCGACTCCACGGTGGGCGGGTCGCCGGGGCGCAGGCGCCGGTAGATCTCGACCAGGGCCTCGTCGGGATTCTTGAAGTGATCGCGCGAGAGCGTCTCGTGCAGTGAGGCGTCCGTCTTGCCCGGCACCAGGGCCAGCAGCTTGAACGGGGCCACCCGCCGACCCATGATCTGGGCGAGCAGGGTCGCGGTCAGCTCCTGGTTGGTCTCGACCAGCACCTCGCCGGTCTCCGAGTCCACGATGCGCCCGCCGGTACGCCGCCCCACCAGCGACTCCGCCTTGACCGGGATCTTGATCACGCCGGCCTCGACGAGCTTCTCGATGGTGCGCGGGTTCAGGGACTTGCCGGCCTGGATCAGCGCCTCCTTGCCCCGCGGCGCCTTGACGTCGTCGGCGACCTTGGCCCCGTTGTGCGCCTCGGGGGAGAGCTTCACCCACGCGACGCGATCCTCGAAGGAGAGCACCTCCTCGGCCTCGTAGAACTGCCCGAGGATCTCCTCGTCGGAGAGGATCACGCCCTTCTCGAGGAACCAGAAGGCACGCAGGAAGGCGGTAGCGAGCATCTTGCGCCGGCGGTCCACTCGCACGAAGAGGATGTCGTTGGCGTCGAACTCGAACTCGACCCACGAGCCCCGGTAGGGGATCACCCGCGCCGAGAAGAGCAGCTTGCCCGAGGCGACCGTCTTGCCCTTGTCGTCGTCGAAGAACACGCCGGCGGAGCGCTGGAGCTGCGAGACCACCACCCGCTCGGTGCCGTTGATGATGAACGTGCCCTTCTCGGTCATCAGCGGCAATTCGCCGAGGTAGACCTCCTGCTCCCGGACCTCACGGACGGTCTGGGTCTTGGTCTCCTTGTCGTTGTCGATGACCTTGAGCCGCAGGGTGACCTTCAGGGGAATCGCGAAGGTCATGCCGCGGTCGTGGCACTCCTCGACCGTGTACTTGGGATCGCCGAAGTGGTAGCTGTGGAACTCGAGCGTGGCGTTCCCGTTGTAGTCCTGGATCGGGAACACCGACTTGAAGACCGCCTGCAGCCCGTTCTCCTCGCGCCGCTCGGGCGCGATCTCCTTCTGGAGGAACTGCTCGTAGGACTGCTGCTGGATCTCGATGAGATTCGGGATCTCGACGATGGACGGGATCTTGCCGAAGTCCTTGCGGACCCGGCGCCCGCACTCGATGTTGCGCGCCATACACCCTCCGCGCCCCGTTCAGCGGGGCTGGGCTCGACCCACCGCCGTCACGCACTCCGGGGAGTCCGGAGCCGCGCCCGGCGGCGACACGTTTAGTGAGCGGGGAGCCGCGTGGCCCCCCGATCTGCGTCACTCCGATGGCGGAGGGATTATTTGACTTCCACCGTGGCTCCGACCTCCTCGAGCTTCTTCTTCATGTCCGCCGCCTCCGCCTTGGCCACCTTCTCCTTGACCGCCTTCGGAGCGCCGTCCACGAGGTCCTTGGCCTCCTTGAGACCCAGACCGGTCAGCTCGCGCACCACCTTGATGACCTGGATCTTCTTCTCGCCCGCCGCGTTCAGCATCACGTCGAACTCGGTCTTCTCCTCGGCCGCCGCGCCGGCACCCGCCGCCGCGCCGCCCGCCGCCGGGGCCGCCACCGCCACCGCGGCCGCCGCCGACACGCCCCACTTCTCCTGCAGCAGCTTCGAAAGCTGGGACGCCTCCAGCAACGTCAGCGAGTCCAGCTTCTCCGCGATCTCTTCGATATTCGCCGCCATCTCGCCTGCCTCCTGTGAATGCTACGTCGTGGTTTACTGCGACTCCGTCGACGACTGGGCGCCGCTCTTGCTCCGCGCCTCCAGGACCTGCACCAGCTCCCGCTGTGGCGCGGTGAGGAGCGAGACCAGCTGCTGGGCCGGTCCCTGCAGGGCCCCGACCAGCTGGCTCCGCAACGCGTCCTTCGAGGGCAGATCCGCCAGCGCCTTCAGCTCGGCGGGCTGGAGGACCTTGCCTTCGACGAATCCCAACTTGATCAGGAGCAGCGGATTGGCCCGCACGAACGTCTGCAGCGCCTTGGCCACCGGCACCGGATCCTGGGTGCTGTACACGAGGCCGGTAGGGCCCTTGAGGTGGGCGCCGAGCGGGTCCAGGTCCAGGCCCTTCACGGCCAGCCGCGCCAGCCGGTTCTTCACCACCTTGTACTCGGCCGACGCCGCCTTCAGCTGCTTGCGCAGATCAGAGATCTGGCGCACCGTGAGCCCGCGGTATTCGGTCAGCACCGCCGTCCTGGCGGTGCCCAGGCGCTCCCGCAGGCTCGCGACGCTCTGGGCCTTCTCTTGAGTTGGCACGTCGGTATCCTGTCGGGCCCTACTGGGCCTTCTTGAAGAGGTTGGCCACGCGCTGTACGTCCACGTGGATGCCGGGACCCATGGTCGACGACACCGTCACCGACCGCAGGTACTGTCCCTTGGAGGCCGAGGGCTTCGCGCGCACGATCGCTTCCAGCAGGGCCAGGGTGTTGGCGACCAGGTTCTGCTCCGCGAACGACTTCTTCCCGACCGGCACGTGGATGTTGCCCGCCTTGTCGACCCGGAACTCCACCTTGCCCGCCTTGACCTCGCGGACCGCGCGGCTCACGTCGAAGGTCACGGTGCCGAGCTTGGGGTTCGGCATGAGGCCGCGCGGCCCCAGCACCTTGCCGAGCCGGCCGACCTGTCCCATCAGATCCGGGGTGGCGACGGTGGAGTCGAACTCCATCCAGCCGCCCTGGATCTTCTCCACGAGATCCTCGGCCCCGACCACGTCGGCACCGGCGTCGCGCGCTTCCTTCTCCTTCTCGCCCTTGGCGAAGACGGCCACCCGCACCGCCTTGCCGATGCCGTGGGGCAGCACGATGGCCCCGCGCACCATCTGGTCGGCGTGCTTGGGATCCACCCCGAGCCGCAGTGACATGTCCACGGACTCGTCGAACTTGGCGTTGGGCAGCTTCTTGAGGATGCCGAGCGCTTCCTCGACCGAGTATTCCTTCTCCCGGTCGTAGAGCGCCTCGGCCGCCTTGGTCTTCTTGGTCGCAGTTGCCATCGCTAGATGACCTCGATACCCATGCTGCGGGCGGTGCCTTCGACGGTGCGCATCGCGGACTCGATGGAGTCCGTGTTCAGGTCCACCAGCTTGGTCTGGGCGATCTCGCGCACCTGCGCGCGAGTCACCTTGCCGATCTTGTCCTTGTGCGGCACCGCGGAGGCCTTCGCGATCCCGGCGGCGCGCTTGAGCAGGATCGCGGCCGGCGGCGTCTTCACCACGAACGTGAAGGACCGGTCCTGGTAGATCGTCACCACCACCGGCAGGATCAGGCCCTCCTGCGAGTTCGTCTGGGCGTTGAAGCCCTTGCAGAACTCCATGATGTTGACGCCGTGCTGACCGAGGGCCGGGCCCACCGGCGGCGACGGGTTGGCCTTGCCGGCCGGGATCTGCAGCTTGACCATCGCCTGGACTTTCTTCGCCATGCTAGAGCCTCTCCACCTGGTAGTACTCGAGCTCCACGGGCGTGAGCCGCCCGAAGATGGCCACCATGACCTTGAGCTTGCCGCGCTCCGGGTTCAGGTCGTCGATGGAGCCCTGGAAGTTCACGAACGGCCCCTCGATCACCCGCACCTTGTCGCCCTTCTGGAAGGTCGACTTGAGCTTCGGCTTCTCCGCGCCTTCCTCCATCTGCCGCAGGATCCCCTCGACCTCTTCGGGCGGCAGGGGCACCGGCTTGGACCCGGAGCCCACGAAGCCGGTCACCTTCGGGGTGGAGCGAACGAGGTGCCACGTGTCGTCGGTCAGCTCCATCTCCACGAGCAGGTAGCCCGGGAAGAACTTCTGTTCGGTCTCGATCTTCTTGCTCTTGCGGATCTCGCGCACCTTCTCGGTGGGCACGATCACGCGCCCGATCATGTCTTGCAGTCCAAAGATCTTGGCGCGCGACTCGATGCCCGAGGCCACCTTGTTCTCGAAGCCGGAGTAGGTGTGCACCACGAACCACTGCTTGGCGGTCGTGCCGGTCTCGCTCATTTCAGGATCACCTCCACCAGGCGCGACAACGCCACGTCGACGGCGCCCAGATACATGGACAGGACCAACACCACCGCCAGCACCACCACCGTCGACGCCGCCACCTCTTGACGGCTCGGCCAGTTCACCCGCCTGAACTCGGCCGTCACCTCCTGGAAGAACTCCCGCAACCGCGTCAGAAATTCCATACCCTCATGAGTCTCGCGATCTGGCAGGCGTGGAGGGATTCGAACCCCCATCCCCCGGATTTGGAGTCCGGTGCTCTAGCCGTTAGAGCTACACGCCTCCGAAGGCTACTTCGATTCCTTGTGCACGTGGTGCTTGCGGCACCACTTGCAGAACTTCTTGATCTCCATCCGGTCGGGATGCGTCCGCCGGTTCTTGGTCGTCGAATAATTCCGCCGCTGACAGTTCGTGCAGGCGAGCGAGATGATGTCGCGCACGGGCTAGCCCACGATCTCCGAGACCACCCCGGCCCCCACCGTCCGCCCCCCCTCCCGAATCGCAAACCGCAGCTCCTTCTCCATCGCCACCGGCTGGATCAACTCGATCGCCATCGTCACGTTGTCCCCCGGCATCACCATCTCCACCCCCTGCGGCAGCGTGCACACCCCCGTCACGTCCGTCGTCCGGAAGTAGAACTGCGGCCGGTACCCGTTGAAGAACGGCGTGTGCCGCCCCCCCTCGTCCTTCCCCAGCACGTACACCTCCGCCTTGAACTTCTTGTACGGCTTGATCGACGCCGGCTTGGCCAGCACCTGCCCCCGCTCCACCTCGTCCTTATCGATGCCGCGGAGCAGGGCCCCAATGTTGTCCCCCGCCTGCCCTTCATCGAGCAGCTTCCGGAACATCTCCACCCCCGTCACCACCGACTTCTTCGTCTCCACCTGCATCCCCACGATCTCGACCTCTTCCCCCACCTTCACGATCCCCCGCTCCACTCGCCCCGTCACCACCGTGCCCCGCCCCGTAATCGTGAAAATGTCCTCGATCGGCATCAGAAACGGCTTGTCCACCGGCCGCGGCGGCGTCGGAATGTAGCTGTCCACC
>Ga0209983_1000078_pt1 | contig 15315 bp, 17 predicted proteins | sample InoplaM1SPM_FD_187590 | JGI IMG/M metagenome (GOLD analysis project Ga0209983, IMG submission 187590) | Arabidopsis thaliana rhizosphere microbial communities from the Joint Genome Institute, USA, that affect carbon cycling - Inoculated... | ecosystem: Host-associated > Plants > Roots >...
GGCGTCAGTCCGACCTCGGTGAGGAGCGCCGCGACCTTCCCGGCGAGCTCGCGGCCGCGCGCGATTCCCTGCACCCGGAGCGGCTCCTCGATCTGCGCTCCGCACCGCAGCCGCGGGTTGAGAGAGGTCTGCGGGTCCTGGAACACGATCTGAAGATCCCGCCGCTTCCGACGCAGCGCGGCGCCCTCGAGCGCGAGCCAGTCCTCGCCGTCGAAGCGGATGCTCCCGGCGCTCGGCTCCTCCAGCCTCAGGAGGAGCCGGCCCGTCGTGCTCTTGCCGCTCCCCGACTCTCCGACGAGCCCGAGCGTTTCGCCGTTCGCGACGTCGAGCGACACACCGTCGACGGCGGCAAAAGTGCGGTCGCCTCCAAAGGGTCCGGACCGGACCCGGTATCTCTTGACGAGGTTCCGTGCCGAGAGGAGGGGCTCCGGGCTACCGTTCACTGTTCACCGCTCACTGGACTGCGACGGGTGCAGGCCCGTGGGGCCTGTCCCCGTGACTTTCATAGAGAAAGCACCGCGCGACCCCGACGTCCGTCGGGTAAAGCGCCGGCTCCCGGACGTCGCACGGTTCGAATCGCGCCGGACAGCGGGGAACGAACGCGCAGCACCCGCGCGGGCGCGAGGCGAGGTCGGGCACCGCGCCCGGGATCGCGGGGAACCGGCGCGGGGAACCGCCACCGGCGATCGCGAGCCGCGGCCGGGACGCCACCAGGCCGACGCTGTACGGATGCCGCGCGTCGGCGAGGAGCGCGGCCGTCGGGGCCTCCTCCGCCACGCGGCCCGCGTACATGACGAGGACGCGCCCGGCGTGCCGCGCGACGGCGCCGAGATCGTGACTGATGAGCAGAAGCGCGAGGCCGCGCTCCTCGCGGAGCCGGTCGAGCAGCTCGAGAACCTGCGCCGCGACCGTCGCATCGAGGGCCGTCGTCGGCTCGTCCGCCACCAGGATCGCGGGGTCCGACGCCAGAGCCGCGGCGAGGAAGGCCCTCTGCTTCATTCCGCCCGAAAGGCGATGGGCGTACTCGCGCATCCCCCGGCCGGGATCGGGATACCCGACCTCCCGCAGCCGCTCGCGCGCCATGTCTTCGGCCTCGCGGCGGGGTACCGGCCGGTGCGCGCGCACCGCCTCGACGATCTGCGAGCCGATCGTCGCCACCGGATCGAACGCCGCGCCCGGTTCCTGGAAGACGAGCGCGATCTCGCTCCCGCGGACGTGGCGCCACACTTCTTCGGCGGCGCCGGAGAGCTCGCGGCCGCGGATCCGCACCGAGCCGCGCACCCGGGCTCCCTCCGGAGCGAGACCGAGGAGCGCGCGACCCGTCAACGTCTTGCCGCAGCCGCTCTCCCCGACCACAGCGAGCGCCTCGCCGGCCGCGAGATCGAAGGAGACGCCGTCGACGGCCGGGACGAAGCTGCCGCCGATCGGAACTTCGACGACGAGATCGCGAACCTCGAGCAACGGCGAAGGCGGGGCGACCCCGGCCACTGTGGACTCTGGACTCTGGACTTTGGACTCCGCTAGTGCACCGATTCGCGCGAGTTCTTCCGCGCTTCCTCGAGGTGTCGGACGCGTTCGACGACGTCCCGGTAGTTGGTGTTGATGCCGTAGACCTCGAGGAAGTGCTTGTAGGCCTGCTGCACGTCGCCCGTGTCCTGGTAGACGCGCGCGAGGTCATAAAGGAGGCCGGCCGTCTCGGACTCGCGGATGCCCGGCGTCGCGAGCCCCTTTCCGTACCACTTGATCGCGAGTTGCGGCATCCCCTTCTCGAGGAAGCAGAGACCGAGCAGGCTGCAGCACTCGACCGTCAGCGCCGGCGCCTTGCTCGCGAGCTGAAACTCGCCGATCGCCTCGTCCAGGAGTCCCATCTCCTTGTAGGCGATCCCGAGGTTGTAGTGCGTCTCGTAGTCCTCCGCCGAAAGCTGCTGCTCGACGCCCTTGCGGAACTCGCGGAAGATCTCCTGGAGCGACGCCTCGTCCTGCGTGTCTCCGAGCGCCGGAGCGGGAGGTGGCGCGGCCTCGTCGGTGAGCTCGTTCTCGAGCTCCTCGGCCAGGTTGAAGAACTGCTGCTCGTCCGCGAAGAGGTTCTCGTCGTCGACGGCCCGCGGCCGGTGAGTCGCGCGCTCGCGACGAGGCTCTTCCGCCGCGGCGCGCTGCATCTTCTCGCCGATCAGCGAGCCGAGCTCCGTCGGAAGCACCCGGAATCCCGAGTCTCCCGCGGCGTGGGGAGTCTGGCGGGCGGCAGCCGGAGGCCCGGTGGGCCGCGCCGCCGGGGGCGGCGGCGTGGAGGTCTCTTCCGGAAAGCCGGCGAAAGGATCGAACGCCGGCGTCTCGGACGTGGGGCGGGCGGGCGCCGCGATCTCGATCTCGAACTCGTCGAACTCGACCTCGGGCGCGGAGGGTCGCGCGACCGGGGCCGGAGCGGAATGGGCGGGCGACAGACCGAGTCTCGAAAAGAGCGCGACCGCGAGGCTCTCTCTCCCCCGCTGGCGGTAGGCGTCGGCGAGAGCCTCGGCTTCCCGCTGCGCGGCGGGATTCGCGAGATCGACGAGGAGCTCGACCAACCTCTCCCGCGGAGCGAGCTCCTCCGGGTGGCGCTTCGTCAGGGCGCGCAGCCGCTCGACGGCCCGGTCCTTCAGGCCGTAGCGAGAGAGAACTTCCGCCTCCTGCAGAGCGGCCTCGACGTCGTCGCCCGCGCGGGCGGACTCCGGGACCGGGGGCTCGCCCGCGGGCGCGGCGGGAGGGGCCGGCGCGATTTCCGCCAGACGGGCGGTCGCCTCGGGATGGCCCGGAGCCGCCAGGAGGACGTGGCGGTAGTGCTCGGCCGCGACGACCGTGTCTCCGCGCGCCTCGGCGGCGCGTGCCAGCGTGAGACGGGCCGCGACCGACTCGGCCGGAAGGCCCTCGGCCTCGCGCACCTCCGCCAGTCGCTCGAGGCTCACCCGGTGGTCGGGATGCGCTTGAAGGATGGGTAGGAGAAGTGCCGCCGCGCGGCCGTAGTCACCCCCCGACGCCGCGGCGTCGACCACGGGCGCCAGCGCCTCGAACGCACGATCCGGGTCCCCTTCGTCGAGACGGATCCGGGCGAGTAGGGCGCGGGCGGTCTCCCCTTCCGGGTCGAGCGAGATCGCGTCCTCCGCGGCGATCGCCGCCGCTCCCCGGTCGCTCCGGGCGAGCTCCACCTCGGCCAGGAGAACGCGGGTCTCGGCGTTGCGCGGAGCGGCTGCGAGGGCTGCGGCCGCGGAAGCAAGGTCGTTCACCGCGAGGTACGAGCGGATGATCTGCATCCGCGCGACCGGGTCGTTCGGGTCGAGGTCCAGGGCTTTGCGATAGAACGCGATCGACTCTTCGTGTGCACCCCGGCGCTGGAGCAGTCCGGCGATGCCGTCGTAGCGCGCCACCGCGTGATCCGTCTCTCCGGCAACGCGGTGAAGGTCGGCGAGACGGGACTGGATCTTCAAGTCCGCCGGGTCGAGGGAGGCGATCTTCGAGTACGCCCGGATCGCGCCCTTCAGGTCGTTCTTCTTCAACCACTGCTCGGCGAGAACGACGTAGTGGCTCCGGGCGTCCTGCGTCAGGCCCTGCCGCGCGTACAGGTCGGCGAGACGGTCGTGAACGTCCAGCCGGGTGGGGTCGATCTTGTTGATCTTCTTCAGGATCGCGATCGCCTTCAGGAAGAAGCCGTCGTTCGTGTAGACGTCGGCGATCCGGGAGAAGTGCTCGATCGCGTCCGCCGGGCGCCCCATACGCACGCAGACGTCTCCCGCCTTGTTCAGGGCGAACGTGTCGGTGGGGTTGTCCTTCAACAGGCGCAGATAGTCGGAGAGCGCCTGGTCGAGCCGTCCTCGCGACAGGTTCTTCTCGGCGGATTGAACGATCCGGTCCCGGGTACCGGACATTCCCTTGATTTTAACCGGTGCGGCGGGCTTTTCCGGCCCGGCCGCGTCGTGGAGAGGGAGGAAGCGGCTCCGGATCACCACTTCCGGGAACGACTCCATGGTAGGTCAGCCGATGTTCCGCAGAGGGACCGAAGGCCGACAGCGCCTGCCAGTGCTCGGGCGTGCCGTACCCCTTGTGATGCTCGAAACCGTACGCCGGATAGCGCCGCCCGAGCTCGTTGAGAAGCCGGTCGCGCTCCACCTTCGCGATCACGGACGCGGCGGCGACCGACGAGCACAGCGCGTCGCCGTGGATGATGGGAAGCTGCGGGAGCCGGAGTCCGGGAATGGCAACCGCGTCCACCAGGATCGCTTCGGGCGGGGGGTCGAGGGCGAGGACGGCGGCGCGCATGGCGGCCAGGCTCGCGCGCAGGATGTCGCGCACGTCGATCTCGGCGGCGCTGATCGTCCCGACTCCCACCGCGATCGCGTGCTGCCGGATCGCGACGGCCAGACGTTCGCGGCAGGCGGGATCGACCTGCTTGGAGTCGTCGAGTCCGACGAGGACGCAGCCGGGCGGCAGGATCACGGCCGCCGCGACGACCGGTCCCGCGAGCGAGCCGCGTCCCGCCTCGTCGACGCCGGCGACGAGCCCGTAGCCGCGGCGGCGCAGCTCCCTCTCGAGACGATCCAGCTCGCAGAGGCGACCGAGCTCGGCGAAGAGAGTCGAGAGCGGATCGACGGTCACCGGTGGGAATTGTGCCTCACGCTTCGGTCGCGGCGCGAGGAGTCTCCCGAGGAAGTCGACCGCGACCGCTTAATCCGTGCGTTTCTCTCCGATGCGGGCGGCCTTGCCCTTGCGCTCTCTCAGGTAGTAGAGCTTGGCGCGGCGCACGGCGCCCTTGCGGTCGACCTCGATCTTGTCGATGACCGGCGAGTGCAGCGGGAAGATCCGCTCGACCCCGATCCCGCTCGAGATCTTTCGAACCGTGAAGGTCTCCCGGGCTCCGCCGCCCCGCCGGGCGATGACGACGCCCGCGAAGACCTGGATACGCTCTTTTTCGCCCTCGCGGACCTTCACGTGCACGCGCACCGAGTCGCCGGGCGAAAAGCCCGGAACGTCCTTGCGCAGCATGGGTTTTTCCACGTCCAACAGGATGTCGCTCATAAGAAACCTCTCTCGATACCGGGTGACCGGGAAGCTCACGCTCGATCGAGCGGAACGGCGGATTATACAGAAACCCGTCTCGAGCTCCCGGGAAGCCTCAGTCCTCCCCCTCCCCGGGCTCGGGCGGCCGCCGTTCGAGGAGGTCCGGCCTTCTCTCTCGCGTCCTCTCCAGGGATCGCGCGCGCCGCCAGCGCCGGATCTTCGCGTGATCGCCGGAAAGGAGCACCTCGGGGACCGTCAGGCCCCGGAACTCGCGGGGACGCGTGTAGTGCGGGTAGTCGAGGCGCTCGCGGGAGAACGACTCCTCCTCGAGCGATTCGGACGACCCGACGACGCCCGGCACGAGCCGGGACACCGCCTCCGTGAGCGCGAGAGCCGCCGACTCACCCCCCGGCAGGACGAAGTCCCCGAGAGAGATCTCCTGGTCGAAAAGGCCGACCTGCCGCGCGCGCTCGTCTAAGCCTTCGTATCGACCGCAGAAGAGCAGTATCCGGTCGCGGGACGCCAGGGACTCGACGGCCGCCTGATCGAGCCTCTCTCCGTCCGGCGTCAGCAGGACCGTCCACGCGCGCGGAAGACCGGGGGCGTCGCGCCGCGCCTCCACGGCGGCAGCCGCGACCGGCGCCATCATGACCATCCCGGCGCCCCCTCCGAAGGGCGCGTCGTCCACGGGACGATGACGGCCCTCGGCGAAGGCGCGCAGGTCCGTCACGACGACCTCGAGCCGACGGGCCGCGATCGCCTTGCCGAGCAGGCTTTCGGCGAGCGGGGAGGCGAAGTAGCCCGGGAAGAGCGTGAGGATTTCGATCTTCATCGATTCTGGGTCATCGTCTCAAAGGTCCATCAAGCCTTCGGGCGGATCGAGAACGATCGTCTCGTTCGACGCGTCCACGGAAACGACGATGGGCCGCGTGAAAGGGACGGACACCGGCTCCTTTCCACCGGTGTCGATGGAGAGGAGCGACGCTCCCCCGGCCCGCTCGAGCCCCGCCACCTTTCCGAGGAGGCGGCCGGCCGTGTCCTCGCATCGCCAGCCCGCGATCCGGTGGCCGTAGTAGAAGTCCTCGGGCGGTGGAACCGCCTCGGTGTCGGGCACCGAGAGGTCTCCCCCGGAGAGCTCCCGCGCCGCCTCCGGATCGTTCACGCCATCGAACCGGACGAGAAGGCGCGGGCCGTGGGGCCGCACCGAGGCGACGGTCAACTCGCGCTCGTCTTCGCGGCGGCGCCAGAAGAGCCGGACCCCCGCGACGAAGCGTTCCGGAAAATCGGTGACCGGGTCCACCGCGACCTCGCCGGAGACCCCGTGGGCCTTTCGAACGACGCCGACGAGGAGATGCTCGACCGTCAGTCGCGGACCCGGACCATCACCCGTTTCCCGCGGGCGGCCGCCGCCGCGCCGACGAAGGCCCGGATCGCCCGGACCGTCCGGCCGTCGCGCCCGATCAGGCGGCCGCGCTCCCCCTCGGGTACGGAGACCTCGTAGACGACCGTGCGGCCTTCGAATGACTCGGTGACCCGCGTGTCCTCGGGCCGGTCCGAGAGTCGGCGGACGATCGTCTCGATCAGCTTGCGCATTGCCGTGAACGGTAAACGGAACTCACGACGCCTGCGCCTCGGGCTCCTTCTTCTCCAGAAGCGAGCGGACGGTCGGCGTCACGCTGGCGCCCCGGCCGATCCAGTAGCGGGCGCGGGCCCGGTCGAACGAGACGATCGGCGGCTCCCGCATCGGATCGTACGCGCCGAGCTCCTCGAGGACCTCGGCCCGTGCGGTCGAGCGGGAGTCGGAGACGACGATCCGGTAGTGCGGTCGGTTGCGAGCGCCCATACGGCGCAGTCGAATCTTCAACATGTCGCTCTGCTCCTTCTTCAACGGGTATCGGTCGGGGTCGAGAGGCCCGCCGACTTCCGGCAAGCGGTCCCGGGATCGGGCTTCCCACCCCGCGAACCCGCCATTCTAATTCGAAAGCCCTGCGGCGGCCCCGGAGCATCCTTTCACTGGTTCTTGGGCGCCGGCAGCGGCAGGCGGGAGAGATCGAGCCCGCGGACGCCTCTCTTCGCCGTCTTCATCATCTTGCGCATCTGCTGGTACTGCTTGATCAGGCGGTTGATTTCGGCCACGGTCGTCCCGGAGCCCGAGGCGATGCGCTTCTTCCGGCTTCCGTTCAAGAGCTGCGGGTAGTTCCTCTCGTCCGGGGTCATCGAGTCGATGATTGCCGAGATTCGGACGAGGGACTTCTCGTCGACGGCATCGGGCTGCGAAAGGCCGCGGAACGGCCCGCCCTTCGGCAGGAGATCGAGGAGGCCCGAGACGGGTCCCATCTTCTTCATCGAGCGAAGCTGCTCGGCGAGATCCTCCAGGGTGAAGTCCCCGCTCGTCGCGCGCCGCGCCATCCGCTCCGCGGCGGACGCGTCCACCTGCGCCTCGACTTTCTCGATGAGCGTCAGCACGTCTCCGAGCCCGAGGATCCGGGAGGCCATGCGGTCGGGGTGGAACGCCTCGAAATCCTCGGGCTTCTCCCCCGTACCGACGAACTTGATCGGCTTTCCGACGGTCGAGACGACGGAGAGCGCCGCACCGCCGCGCGCATCGCCGTCGGCCTTCGTGAAGACCACGCCCGTCAGCGCAAGTGCGGCGGCGAAACCGGAGGCCGAGCGCACCGCGTCCTGGCCGGTCATCGCGTCGGCCACGAAGAGGATCTCGCCCGGTTGGACCGCCTCGGTGACCGCGCGGACCTCGTTCATGAGCTCTTCGTCGATGTGGAGGCGGCCCGCGGTGTCGAGGATGACGGTGTCCCGCCCGGTGAGCCGCGCCTCGGTGATCCCCTCGCGCGCGACCTCGACGGCGTCGCGCCGGTCCCCCGGATCGAAAACCGGGACGCCGATCTGCCGGCCGAGCGTCTTCAGCTGCGAGACCGCCGCGGGACGCGAGAGGTCCGCGGCCACCAGGAGCGGATAGCGTCCGCGCCCCTTCAGGTGCAGCGCGAGCTTCGCGGCCGACGTCGTCTTGCCGGAACCCTGCAGGCCAACCATCTCGATGACCGCCGGGCGGCCCGCGAGCGAGATGTCGGACTTTTCGCCGCCCAGGAGCGCCATGAGCTCGTCGCGCACGATGCGGGTGACTTCCTGGGCGGGAGAAAGCTGCTGCATCACTTTCGCCCCGACCGCCCTCTCCCGCACCCGGGCGGTGAAATCCCGGACGACGGGCAGCGCGACGTCCGCCTCGAGCAGCGAGAGCCGGATCTGGCGGAGCGCGGTGTCGAGGTGGTACTCCGTCAGGTGCCCCTCACCCTTCAGCTCCTTGAAGACCCCCTGGATCCGTTCTCCCAGCGCTTCGAACATGTCGCCCCTTTGGTTGTCACGGGGACAGGCTTTAGCCTGCACCCGTCGCAGTCCACATCACGGGGACAGGCTTTAGCCTGCACCCGTCGCAGTCCACATCACGGGGACAGGCTTTAGCCTGCACCCGCCGCAGTCCACATCACGGGGACAGGCTTTAGCCTGCACCCGTCGCAGTCCATTATGGTGCGTCCGCCACCGTCGCAATACCGCGCGGGGACAGGTCCTGCGGACCGGCACCCGCCGCAGCTCAAATGCGCCGCAACGCTCGACGGGTCCGAGCTTTCCGGCGCTTGACACCCCGACTTGATGGGGTATCATGCGCTCGCTTTTCCCGCGAAATCGAGACGCTCCGCAGCAGAAGTTCGCCATTACGAGAAGGAGAGAGGGAGATGAAGAAGTTCCTGACCCTGGTTCTCGCAGTCGCGTTCGGGACGGCGCTCCTGACGGGCTGCACCAAGAAGGAGGAGACCACGACTACGACCGAGACCTCGACGACCGAGGCTCCCGCCGTGGTCGAGGAAACCACCACCACCACGACGACCGAGACCATGATGACGGAGACCCCCGCAGCCACCATGACCACCGAGACGACCACCACGACGACCACGATGACCGTTACTCCGTAACTCTTCGCTTCCGGTCAATCGCGAGGCCCCCGTTTCGGGGGCTTCTTTTTTGCGCGCGGCTCGACGCCGCGCGGAAGGGAGCAAACGGCCGCGGGGCAGCATCCCATGGCTGTTCCGCCGCAGCCGGTCGGATCGATACGCCGGCTCTCCGGATCGGTACAGCGGCTACACTTGATACCGGTGCTGCCGTTCTGGGGAGAGGTTCTCCTCGCGTTCGTGGCGATCGCGTCCGGGTTCCTCCTGTGGCGGGCTCGAGCGCGGGAACGCGTCCTCGCCGAGCGGCTCGCGGCGAGGGAGCGCGGCGGCCACTTCCTCGGTGAGTCACCCGAACCGGCCGCCATCCTGAAGCACGCCTACGTCGCGGCGTGCGAGATCGTGCCGGTAACCCGCTTCGATCTCTATCGAATCGATCCGGAGGGCGAGGTCGAGGAGGCATGGTCCCTCCAGCCCGGAGAGAACGGCGAGCTCGCGCCCGCGCTCGATCCGAACAATCCGTTCGCCGGCAAGAAAGTGGACGCGCGCCGGCTGAGAGACCTGTCGGTCACGGAAACCGAGCGCTCCTTCGCTCCGAAAGACCTCCTGCACGGGGGACGGCCGCGCCGCCTGAGGCTCCCCCTCTACTCCGGCGATCGTCTGCTCGCCCACCTCGACCTCGGAAGCTCCGATCCGATCGACGAGGAGGCGAAGGCCGAGATCCGCGCCCTGCTGGGCCCCCTCACCGCCTCGCTCCACGCGTCGCGCAACTGGCGGGTGGCCGTCACCGACGAGCTCTCGGGCCTCGCCTCGCGCCGCTACTTCGAGGCTCGCCTGGCGGAGGAGTGGGCTCGCCGGGACCGCTACGAGACCCCCCTCACCGTGGCGTGCTTCGACCTCGACCGGTTCAAGACGATCAACGACACGCTCGGTCACGCCGCCGGTGACATCGTCATCCGCAAGTTCGGCTCGATCATGAAGGACGCCGTGCGGGCGAGCGACCTCGCCTGCCGCTTCGGCGGAGAGGAGTTCGCCACGCTCCTGACGAACACGTCCGCGGCGTCCGCCCGGACGGTCGCCGACCGCATCCGACGCACCCTCGAGCGTACCCGGTTCGAGATCGAGGGACGGGACTTCTGGGTCACCGTCTCGGCGGGCGTGGCCGACGCCGCGTCCCTGTCGGAGATCGGTCCGCACGAGCTTCTCGTGCGCGCCGATCAGGCGCTCTATGCCGCGAAGGCGGGCGGGCGCAATCGCGTGCGCACCTGGACCGAGCGCTTGAACCGCGAGAGGGACACGGGGCACCGGAGCGAGCCACCCACTCCGGCCGAACCGCCTCCTGCCGACAGCTGATGGAAACCCGCGACGGAAGCGACGGGATCGAAGCGCTTCTCGAGGAGATGATCGCGGCTCAGCGCGAGAGGGTTCTCGCACTCGGGCGGCGCCTCGCCCCGGAGCTCTCTCCGGACGACCTGCTCCAGCCGCACGACCACCCGCGACTCGCCGGAAATCCCGACTTCAATTTCGAGGACGGTGTCCTGGCAGGCTATCTCGCCTTTCGCGCGGCCTTCCGGGCGAGGCGGCGCAGGTAGGCGAGGAAGCCCGGGCGGCGTGAGCGGCGCGTCAGGCTCGCGATCGTCTCGGCGTGCTCGCGAATCCAGCGGTCGTCGACGGCGCGGACGCCGAGCTCTCCCAGGAGCCGGCCGGACTCGCGCGCAAGCCGCAGGAGATCCCCGGGATCCGGGTCCGTCACGGCAGGGAGAGCCCCGCCGCCCCCAGGAGGCGGCCGATCGTCTCGTCCCACGACAGTCGTGACGCGCGCTCGAACCCCCGCCGGCCGAGCGTAACGAGCGCCTCCTCCCGGTCCCAGGCCTTCGACAGCGCGGCGCCGAGCGTCTCGGGCCGGGGAGGCACGACGAAACCCGTCTCTCCGTCGATCACGAACTCGAGCGGCCCGCCGGCGTCGTCGGTCGTCAACACCGGCTTCCCCGACAGGAACGCTTCGAGCGGCACGTACCCCAGGTCTTCCCCCTGCGGCGCGACCACGACGAGCCGCGCTCCGGCGTAGAGGTCCAGAAGCTCCTCCTCGGAGGCTTCGCGAATCCACGTCACCCGCGACTCGACGTCGAGATCCCGGGCGAGGCGCTTCAGCCTCTCCTCCTCCGGGCCGCGACCGACGATCACGAGACTCGCGGCGGAGGCGTGGGCGAGCGCGCGGAGCGGCAGGTCCGGACGCTTCCAGCCGTCCAGGCGCCCGACGGTCAAGGCGTAGTTCCCGAAGGGTCCGGTGCGGTAACGGCCGACGAGGGGCGGCGGATGGTAGAGCGGCTCGCTCTCGATCCCGTTGTGCTTTGCCAGGCGTGCGGCAACGGTCCTCGAGTTCGCGAAGACCCGCCGCGCCTCGGTCAAGCCCAGCCGGTCGATCGTGGCGATCGTCTCCCGCGTCCGGCGGTCCTCGGCCGACGATGTGAAGTCGCTCCACGGCGTCCCGAACTGGTCGTACGCCTGCCGGTACTGGTGGATGACCCAGACGACCTTGTTGGGGTGCCGGATGGCATAGCTCGGGAACCGCGTCGCGATGACCGCGTCCACGGTGCGGTTCCCGATCTCGGTCACGTCCAGGGAACGCCAGGCGAGCGCGGAACGCACGAGATCGAAGCGTTCCCGCTCGATCAAGGGAAGGGTCACGAGGTCCGCCTCCACGCCGCGCGCCTGGAGCTCTTCCGTGAGCCGGCGGACGTGCCGCTCCGCACCTCCGCCCGAGAATGGCGACTGCACCGCGGCGACCAGGACCCGGGGAGACCTCACTCGGCGGCCGGGACCCAGCCGATGACGGCGTAGTCCTGCGGTCCGAACAGGATCGCATTCAGCCTCGCGTCGTTCCCGGACCGCTCCTCGAGCCGCTCGGATGCGGGCAGCGGTGATCGGTATTCCACGCGCAGCTCGCGGAAGCCCGCGGCGTCACAGAGGAATCGAAGAGCCTCCGGTGGCACGGGCCGGACGTGCGTCGGATCGAGATAGAACGCGTTCATCGCGGAGAGCGAGTCGGTGTTGACGGTCTCGACCACGAGCACTCCGCCCGGCGCGATCGCGCGGCGCGCCTCCGCGAGGAAACGAAACGTCGCCGCGGCCGGCCAGTGCTCCACCACCTGGAAGGAAACCACCGCGCCGAGGCTCGCGGGCGGGGCGGCCGCGAGCGCATCGATCGCGTCTCCCTCGCGCACGTCGAGCCCCGCGGCCCGGCAGGCCTCGACTGCCAGGCTGTTCGAGTCGACGCCCCGCGCCGCGATCCCCTGCTCTTTGAGCAGTCGGAGGAACTCGCCCCGACCGCAGCCCGCGTCGAGCACGGGACCCGGAACGTTCCACAGGAACGGGAGGTAGAACTTCTGCTTCTCGGCGACTTCGACGGTCGAGCCCCGGAACCGCTCCTCGAAGAGGGCGTAGACGCTCTCCGGCAGGGTCGGGGCGTTCGGGACGGTCGTGGAGAGTCCGGGCGACGAGCGAGACGAGAGCGCCTCGAGATAGGCGATTCGCGTGTCCTGTTCGGAATCGCGCCGGCGCGCCTCCTTCTCGGCCGTCGTCTTCCAGCGGGCCAGATCCTCCGACATTCCCTCGAACCGCCGAGCCTCCCGGTCGATCGCAGCGCGGTTGCGCTCGAGCGCCGCCACGACGCCGTGAGCGGCCTCCAGCATGAGCGCGTTGAACGACGCCTGGCCCCGCCACAGGAAGCGAAGGAGACGCAGGACCGTCGACTTCGCGCCGGCGAACCGGCTCGCGTCGGGGATGGTCGGGGTCACGTACTGCCCGGCGCGACGCACCGGCAGCCGGATGTCCGCGAGCTCCTCCGATACCGGTTCGGCGGGGAGCTCCGCCTCGGCGGGCGCCGCCTCCGCCACCGCGGCGCGGATCTCCCGCGCGAGCGCGGCTGCGAGCTCGTCTCCCGTGGCCATTGGCTGCGCAATTATCCTCAAAGCACCGGATCTCTCTGGCAGCGTAAATGCAATAGAGTCGAGATCCGTGTTCTCGTCCGCCGTCCCGACCGAACGAGGGGGGTCCAACATGAAAAAAGGCCTTCTGCTGATTCTCGTCGCATCGCTCGCGGCCGCGTGCGCCTCGAGCGGGCCGCCCGCGTCCCCCGCCCTGCTCGCCGAGTCCGAAGACGCGGTCCGGCGCGCCGAAGCGGCCGGAGCGGGAGAGCGCGCCCCCGATCTGCTCGCCAAAGCGCGGAAGGCCTGGGACGAGGGGCGACTCGCCTCGGGCCGGGGAGAGGGAACCCTCGCCATACGTCGCCTCGAGGAAGCCCGCGAGTACGCCCGGGCGGCGGAGGCGCAGGCCAACACCGAGAGGATGCGAAGCGAAGCCGCTGCGCTCAAGCAGCAGGCCGACGAGCTCGAGGCGAGGACCCGGCAGATCCGGTCCGCCCCGACTCCCTGACGGAGGTGATCCGATGCGCAAGAACCTGACCCTTCTCCCGATCTCGCTCCTTCTTCTCGCCGCTGCCTGCTCCTCCGGTCCGCCACCGCGGGAGATCGCGGAGGCGCGGCTCGCCGTGCAGGACGCGAAGAACGCCGGCGCCGACCAGATCGTCCCGCGTGAGTACGACGCCGCGCTCGTCCACCTCCGGATGGCCGAGAGCACCTGGGACGCCCGCAAGGACGCCCCGGCCGCGACCCACTGGGCGCGAATGGCGGAAGCCACCGCGCGCCAGGCGCAGTTCCACGCGGAGGCGCGCAACGCCGACGAGGCGATTCGGCGCGAAGCCGAGCGGAAACGTCAGGGCGAGATCGCCGTGCGCGACGCGGAGATCGCGGCGCTGCAGGCGCGGGCGCGCACCGAGGCGGAAAGGCGGGCCGCGGAGGCCGAAGCGCGGGCGCTCGCCGAGCGTCGCGCGGCCGAGGACCGTCTCGCCGCCCAGGAGGCCGCAGCGCGCGAGCGCGAGCAGGCGCGGGCGGACCTGGAGGCGCGGCTGGCGGCGGAGAGGGCCGCGGCCGAGAGAGAGGCTGCGGCTCGCTCGCAGGCGGAGCGGGACCGCGCCGCCGGGGAGCTCGAGAAAACGCGCGCGGAGCTCGAGGCGAGCCGGAAGGCCGCGGAAGAAGCGGCCCGGGCGGCCGAGGCCGAGCGGCAGAAACTCGAGGGAGAGCGCAAGGCGCAGGAGGCGCGCGCCGCGGAGCTCGCGCGGCTCCAGGCCGAACAGCAGAAGACCCAGGAGGAGCTGAGAAAGACGCTTTCTCAGCTCGCGTCGGTGCGTGAGGAAGCGCGCGGCCTGATCGTCACTCTTCCCGGCAACATCTACTTCGACGTGAACAAGTCCGACGTGAAACCGGCGATGCGCACCCGCCTGTCCCAGATCGCGAAGGCTCTCGCGACCGTTCCGAACCAGCGGGTTCTCGTCGAAGGGCACACGGACTCCGACGGCTCCTCCGAATACAACCTGCAGCTTTCGCGGCTCCGCGCCGGCTCCGTGCGATCCGTGCTCATCGCCGGCGGGGTCTCTCCCGAACGCATCGAGGCACAGGGCTACGGGGAGACGCGTCCGGTCGGTACGAACGCCACCACGGCCGGGAAGGCGCAGAACCGCCGGGTCGAAATCGTCATCGAAGGAATGGCCGCGACAGCTCCTTAGAACGGCAGCCCCGCGATGCTCCCGCGCCTCGCGGAAGCGATCGAGAGCCTGTTCGGCGGCCGGATCGCTCCGGTCGCCGGCTTTCTCCGCGCGACGGCGCAGCTCGCTCTCGCGGCAGTGATCGTCCTCCTCCTCGCGCGCGTCGCGTTCTCGCTCACCGCGTTTCGGTACGGATGGGAGACGGCGCTCGTCGTGCGCTGCCCCCGGTGCCGGCGTCTCGTCGCGGATCCGGATCTCCGCGCGTGCCCGGCCGGCCACCCGGTCCGCTTCCCCCGGGGCGCGGCAGAGCGCGAGCGCCGGAGGCGGCGGTTCGACCGGTTTTTCCGGGCCGCGGCCTCTTACCGCTTCGCGCTGCCCGCGGCGATTGCCCTCGCCGCGGTCGTCGGTTTCCACGTCTGCGGCGTGGGACGGGTCGAGGGCTCGCTTGCGACCGTGGCGGCATCCGCCGGTTATCTGTTCTTCGTCGCGGCCCTGGCGCTCCTCTTTCTGGCGCTCTCCCCGAAACGGCGCGGCGCGCCGGAAAGGCTGCTCCACGCGGGCACCGCGGCCGCCTGCCTCCTTCCCGCGCTGACGCTCGCACTCTTCGCCCGGGCGTTCGAGCCGCCTCGGCCGCGGGCGATCGGTCACCTGTGGAGCACCCCGACGGCGCTCTACGTCTCGACGGGCGGTCGCGCCCGCCGCGCGGGCGATCCCCGCATGGAGATGGAA
>Ga0209983_1000084_pt1 | contig 15017 bp, 11 predicted proteins | sample InoplaM1SPM_FD_187590 | JGI IMG/M metagenome (GOLD analysis project Ga0209983, IMG submission 187590) | Arabidopsis thaliana rhizosphere microbial communities from the Joint Genome Institute, USA, that affect carbon cycling - Inoculated... | ecosystem: Host-associated > Plants > Roots >...
AAATGACGCTGGTTTTCCGGCATCTTCCAAATCGAACGAAAAATCGTCGGCGGCCTGCTCCTCCTGCGCTGCGTCGAGCGTCAGCTCATCAAACCTGAATTCGTCCAACTCCGCTGCCGTGTTGCCAGCCGGAGCGGGCGTCGCGTTGTTATCTTCGCCCAGATCAAGATCGTCGAGACTGAGATCAAAGGAATCGTCAGCCGCGTATCCGCTTGTAGCTACGGGCTCGTCCAGTTCCAGATCGTCCAGATTAAGTTCGTCGCTACGATTACCGGAGGCGGTGGAAGCCGCCGCGAAGCCGGATGCGGCCGCGGCGACCATTGCTGGGTATCGGCTTTTCAACTGCTCGATTGCAGCAGACGAACCACCAATTTCACGCAGCTCCGCTTCTTGCCGGGCGAAACCTTCGCGATCGCCAAGTTCGGCATAAACCTCCATCAATTTCAGGCGAAGGTCGCTGCGTTGAGGCTCGTCATTCAGCGCATTGTTCAACAGGTCAGCCGCCTGATTGAAACGTCCATAAGCGATATAAATGTCCGCTTCTGCAAGCGGGTCACTACCGGCACCGGCAAGCGAGTCCGCTGCGTCTCGATCACGCTCCCTCGCCGTGCCTACGACATCGGCAGACTCGGTAGCGGCCGGATCATCGAGCTGAGTTGAGTAAAACGTGTCCGTCCGCTCACCGGCGAGCAGGCTTTCCTGCAATTCGGCCTCCTTCATCGCATTGCGGCGCGACAGAGCCATCAAGCCAACCAGGAGCAGCAATAACGCACTTCCACCCAGCACGCCCAAGAGGACGGGATTGGCCATCAGCTCATTGATATAGCCGCCGTCTTCGGGCTCCTGCGTGGGGGTTATCGGTGCGACGGGCGTCGGCTTTTCTACAGGTACCTTTGCCGCTGGCTCCGGCTCAGCAGGAGCGCTGGCCGGAGCGGCAGGCTGGACAGCATCGTCAGCCGGCGCCGTCGCATCGTCCGATGCGGGCTCTGTAACCGGCTCTACCGCCGACGCCTCGACGGGCGCTTCGCCGCCGGACGCTTGTACGTCTCCGCCCGCCAACTGGGCCTGCAATTTGGCAAGCTGATCGTCCTTGAGCTGCATCAGACGCTGCAACTTGTCCAACTGTCCTTGCAAGTCGTTCAGGCGATCCTTCAAATCGAGGTTTTCCCGGCGACTTGAGTCGAGGCTTTCCTCGGTCACCGCAAGCTTGTCACGCAAGGTTGCCGCATCTTTACCGCTACCTGCATCGCTGCCAGTCGTCGAAGCGCCAGCTTCCGGCGCAACGAGTCGCAGATTATCGCCTTGCTCACTGCGTGAAGGTGACGCTCCAGCGGAGCCGCGCTCCGTAGCGTCGAGCTGCCGAGCCCCTAGCGGAGCGGCACCGGTGACCTGGCGCCAGCTAGCGTTTTGCTGCGCGACCTGCTGGATCGCTTCAGCCTGAGAACGGCTGCGGACCTGCTCAGCAGTAGGCAGGCGCAAGACCTGGCCGTTCTTCATGCGATTGATATTGCCGCCGATGAACGCGTCGGGATTGATATCTTGGATGGCGAGCATTGCCTGATGCACCGTCCCGCCCTGACGCGCGCGCTCTGCAATCTCCCACAGCGTATCGTTGGGCGTTACCTTGTAATTCTCGCCCTGCATGACGGGCTCGGAGGACGAGGCGGGCGACGGTCGGGGAGCAGGACGCGGCGCAGGAGTGGTTTGGCGGGAGGTCGGAGCAGAGACCGGCAATTGAGGTGCAACAGCGGCAGCGATTTCCGGTGAGTAGAGCGGCGGATCCAGAAGCAGCGTGTACTCACGCAGTAAGCGGCCACTGGGCCAAAGCACCTCGATAAGGAAGTTCAGATAGGGTTCGCGAACCGGCTTGGTCGAGGACACACGGATGACGCTTTTGCCATCGGGACGCAACATTGGTGTGAAGGTCAAATCAGTCAGGAAGTATTGACGATCAACGCCAGCACGATTGAACTCTTCCGCCGACGCCAGTACCGGAACAACTTCTCCAGCCGCCAGGTTCCTCGCATCCAGCAGTTCAATCTCGGCAACCAACGGCTGGTTTAAAGCGGACTTAAGCTTGACCTCTCCCAACCCCAGGGCATAGGCCATTTCGGAAGTCAGCGCGGTCGCAGCCGCGATTGCCAGCACCAGATTGCGAACCCGAACCATGTATAAATCCTTGTTTTAACTTTTCTCGAACCTTCGAGAGAGTCTTATATTCACTGCCTGCCGCCAGTGGGCGGCCCCGTCAGCGATAAGCCTAAACAGCGTTGTTGGTCAGAATAGTTCTTTGTATTTGCAGCAAGTATCTTTTACAGATGGTGTTTTATCAACAACTCGCCAGACCGGGCGGCGTGGCCTGCCGCGCCTTTTCGCACGTTATCAGACACAATCCACAAATTGACTCAGCAACGCACTACAGGGCCCGTTACGTTCGTGGCCAAGCGGCGTTCACTCGAGCGGAAGGTTCCCACCGCTACCGGTAGGAGCGGCTTAGCCCGGCGAGTTGCGCCGCAGCCAACCGAGCCCTATTAACCGGCGCCAGCGAAGTTGCGAGCAATAAAAAAGCGCCGCGGCATGGCCGAGGCGCTTTGAGTTTTGCCAAGGTTGGATCAGCGTTCCAGCAGGATACGCAGCATCCGGCGCAACGGTTCAGCCGCACCCCATAAGAGCTGGTCACCAACGGTAAATGCACCCAGATAATGCGAGCCCATGTTCAGCTTGCGCAAACGACCGACCGGAACGCTCAGCGTGCCGGTTACCGAGGTGGGGCTTAGCTCCTGCATGCTCGCATCACGATGGTTCGGGACCAGCTTCACCCATGGATTGTGCTGGCTGATCATGCCTTCGATATCGGAAATCGGCACATCCTTGTTCAGCTTGATAGTTAGCGCCTGGCTGTGGCAGCGCATGGCACCGACACGCACGCAGATGCCGTCGACCGGAATGGGGCTTTTGAACCGACCCAGAATCTTGTTGGTTTCCGCCTGGGCTTTCCATTCCTCGCGGCTTTGTCCGTTTGGCAGCTCTTTGTCGATATAGGGGATCAAGCTGCCAGCCAGCGGTACGCCGAAATAGTCGACCGGGAACGCTTCAGAGCGCTGGCATTCGGCGACCTTGCGATCGATTTCGAGGATAGCGCTGGCCGGGTTGGCAAGCTCGTCGGCAACCGAGGCATTAATGCTGCCCATCTGCTTGATCAGTTCGCGCATGTTTTGCGCACCAGCACCGGACGCGGCTTGATAGGTCATCGCGCTCATCCAGTCGACCAGTCCGTTTTCGAACAGCCCGCCGAGCCCCATCAGCATCAGACTGACGGTGCAGTTGCCGCCAATGTAGTTGAGCGTGCCGGCGTCGAGCTGGTGATCGATTACCTTGCGGTTCACCGGATCGAGCACGATGACGGCATCGTCAGTCATGCGCAGTGTAGAGGCGGCGTCGATCCAGTAGCCCTTCCAGCCGGCTTCGCGCAGCTTGGGAAAGACTTCGCTGGTGTAGTCGCCACCCTGACAGGTCAGGATCACATCGAGCGTCTTGAGCTCGTCGATGCTGTAGGCATCCTTCAGTGGAGCGGTGTCCTTGCCGATGGAAGGGCCCTGACCACCAACGTTGGAGGTAGTAAAGAACACCGGCTCGATCAGGTCGAAATCCCGCTCTTCCAGCATCCGCTGCATGAGCACGGAACCCACCATGCCGCGCCAACCGATCAGTCCTACACGTTTCATCACAACACCTATATATATGGCCCGCCTGGCAGGCCGTCGATAAACGAATCGCGCTTCGGGTTGGAGCAAGGCTGCGCTTACCACAGGTTCGACCTATGTCTTGCTCTCGCCATTGCTCGGCGTTTCCGCCTAGCCGTCGCCCGCAAGCGCTCTCAACGGCTGGTGCATTAGGGCCAGAGAGATTACAACGTCGAGAGCGCCGCGACCACCGCGTCGCCCATCTCGCGCGTAGTTGCCTTCTGGCAGCCTTCGGACAGGATGTCGCCAGTGCGCAGTCCCTGGTCGAGAACCTTGCTCACTGCCTGTTCGATGGCGTCCGCTGCAGCGGTCTCGTTGAAGCTGTAGCGAAGCATCATCGAGACCGAGAGAATGGTCGCCAGCGGATTGGCGATGCCCTGGCCAGCGATATCCGGTGCGGAACCATGGCAAGGCTCGTACATGCCCTTTTTGTTCGCATCAAGGGAGGCTGACGGCAGCATGCCGATGGAACCGGTCAGCATGGAAGCCTCATCCGACAGAATGTCGCCAAACATGTTGTCGGTGACGATGACGTCGAACTGCTTCGGCGCGCGCACCAGTTGCATGGCGGCGTTGTCGACATACATGTGGCTGAGCTCGACGTCCGGATAATCCTTGGCCACCTCTTCCACTACGGCGCGCCAGAGCTGGCTCGATGCCAACACGTTGGCCTTGTCCACCGAGCAAAGCTTTTTGCCACGCACGCGAGCCATGTCGAAGCCGACCTTGGCGATACGGCGGATTTCGCTTTCGCTGTAAGGCAGCGTGTCATAAGCCATGCGCTCGCCATTCTCCAGCACCTTGCTCTCGCGTGGCTGGCCGAAATAGATGCCGCCGGTCAGCTCTCGAACGATCAGGATATCCAGGCCCGATACGATCTCCGGTTTGAGACTGGACGCCTCGGCCAGCTGCGGATACAGCAGAGCCGGACGCAGGTTGCCGAACAGGCCCAGCTGCGAGCGAATCTTCAGCAGGCCGCGCTCAGGGCGGATCGCCGGGTCGATTTTGTCCCACTTCGGCCCGCCAACTGCGCCAAGCAGAATCGCATCGGCAGCACGTGCGCGCTCCAGGGTCTCGTCGGCCAGCGGTACGCCGTACTTATCCACCGCCGCGCCGCCCAGCTCGTCATAGCTCAGCTGGAAGTCGAGCCCGAACTTATCGTTGGCGAGCTGCAGCACCTTGACCGCTTCGGCCATGATTTCCGGACCGATGCCATCGCCGGGAAGAATCAGAATCTGCTTGCTCATTGCCTTCCTCAAATCTGTAAGTAAGGCGGTCGCCCTTGCGATCACCTGAAAAATCAACTGAATAAAGGTTCGCCGTACGTTTGCCTGATGCGCGCATCCTGCTCGACTGCCGAGAACAGCTCCCACGCCAGCCCGTTGATGTCCGTCTCGCTCGAAAACCCTTCCACCCCATCCACCTCGAAGCCAACGTGGCGCAGCTGACCGCCATACCCCGGCTGCTGATTGATGGAGAAATTCAACAGCTCGGTGCGCCACATTGCGTACTGGCCAGGGATCACTACATCCGCTGGATGCCGCAGGCGCCGATTGTATTCGGCGATAGAGGCGTCCAGGTCATGCACCGCCAATGCGATATGAAAGCGCTTCATCGCCACACGCTCATCTGATTGCGCCAAACAACCACGGCTGACTCTGCTGGTGGCGCACCTCGAAGGCCTTGATCGCTTCGGCATCCTGCAGCGTCAGGCCGATGTCATCCAAACCGTTGAGCAAGCAGTGCTTGCGAAATGCGTCGACCTCAAAGCTGTACTGCACGCCATCGGGGCGCGTGACTGTCTGCGCCGCCAGGTCCACGGTGAGCTGGTAGCCCTCGGCAGCCTCGGCCTGCTCGAACAGCGCATCGACTTCATCTTCCTTCAGTACGATGGGCAACAGGCCGTTCTTGAAGCTGTTGTTGTAGAAGATGTCGGCAAAGCTCGGCGCGATGATGGTGCGAAAGCCGTACTCCTCAAGCGCCCAGGGAGCGTGTTCACGGGACGAGCCACACCCGAAATTCTCGCGAGCCAGCAAGACACTGGCGCCCTGGTAGCGCGGAAAGTTGAGTACGAATTCGTGGTTTACCGGACGGTTCGAGCAGTCCTGATTGGGCTGGCCAACATCCAGATAGCGCCATTCATCGAACAGGTTGGGACCGAAGCCTGTGCGCTTGATGGATTTCAGAAACTGCTTCGGAATGATTTGGTCCGTGTCGACGTTGGCGCGGTCGAGCGGCGCGACGAGACCGGTGTGCTGGGTAAATGGCTTCATATCGGTCTCCTCAGGCCTGAATCAGTTCACGAACATCAACGAAACGGCCGGTCACCGCAGCCGCAGCCGCCATGGCCGGGCTGACCAGATGGGTTCGTCCGCCGGCGCCCTGCCGCCCCTCGAAGTTACGGTTCGAGGTAGACGCGCAATGCTCGCCGCTGCCGAGCTTGTCCGGGTTCATTGCCAGGCACATCGAACAACCCGGCTCACGCCATTCGAAGCCAGCCTCGACGAAAATCCGATCCAATCCCTCGGCCTCGGCCTGCTGCTTGACCAGACCCGAACCCGGCACGACCATCGCCTGCTTAACCGACGCCGCAACTTTGCGACCCTTCGCCACTTCCGCCGCGGCACGCAGGTCTTCGATACGCGAATTGGTGCACGACCCGATAAATACGCGGTCGAGCTGAATGTCGGTAATCGGCTGATTGGCGCGCAGGCCCATGTACTTGAGCGCTCGGGTGATGGAATCGCGCTTGACCGGGTCGGCTTCAACGGCCGGATCCGGGACATTCTGGTCAACGGCCAGCACCATTTCAGGGGACGTGCCCCAGCTGACCTGAGGCTTGATATCTTCAGCCCTCAGCTCGACGACGGTGTCGAACTGTGCATCGTCATCGGAAACCAGATCCTTCCAGGCCGCCACGGCGTGCTCCCAATCGGCGCCCTTGGGCGCGTAGGGCCGACCCTCGACATAGGCGATGGTCTTGTCGTCGACTGCCACCATGCCGACACGCGCACCTGCCTCGATCGACATGTTGCAGATCGTCATGCGGCCTTCCATCGACAGGTCGCGAATGGCGCTGCCGGCGAACTCCAGCGCATGACCGTTGCCGCCCGCCGTGCCGATCTTGCCGATCACCGCGAGCACGATGTCTTTTGCGGTCACGCCGAACGGCAGCTTGCCGTCGACGCGTACCTGCATGTTTTTCATCTTCTTGGCCACCAGGCACTGTGTGGCGAGCACATGCTCGACTTCGGAGGTGCCGATGCCGTGGGCCAGTGCGCCGAAGGCGCCGTGGGTCGAGGTATGCGAGTCGCCGCATACCACAGTCATGCCCGGCAGGGTTGCGCCCTGCTCCGGGCCGATCACATGGACGATGCCCTGGCGGACGTCATTCATCTTGAATTCAAGGATGCCGAAGTCATCGCAGTTCTCATCGAGCGTTTGCACCTGAATGCGCGAGACCTCGTCGGCGATGGCTTCCAGGCCGCCCTGCCGCTCGGCCTTCGTGGTCGGCACGTTGTGATCCGGTGTCGCGATATTGGCATCGACCCGCCATGGCTTGCGACCAGCCAGCCGCAACCCTTCGAACGCCTGGGGCGACGTCACTTCGTGCAGGATATGGCGATCGATATAGATCAGCGAGGAGCCGTCATCGCGGCGCTTGACCTCGTGCATTTCCCAGAGCTTGTCGTAGAGCGTTTTGCCAGCCATCGGACCATCCTCATCAGTGCGTAGGGCTATAGCCCTTTTGCTTATGGGGCCATGCTAGGGGCTCGCTTGAGATTACTCAAATTCATATTTTTTATCCGAAGCATTCCGTGCTGGAATAGCGTCCCGCTATGACTTATGGGTAATTCAACATGGACCTCGGCAATCTCAACGCTTTCATTGCCATCGCCGAGACAGGAAGTTTCTCTCTCGCCGCGGATCGGCTGCACATTACCCAGCCAGCAGTGAGCAAGCGCCTGGCCTCGCTCGAATCGCAACTGAACGTGAGGCTTTTCGACCGTCTGGGCCGCGAGATAGGCCTGACCGAAGCAGGCAGGGCGCTGCTTCCCCGCGCCTACGCAATTATCAATGTGATGGACGACACCCGCCGCGCCCTAACCAATCTCAACGGCGATGTCAGCGGTCGGCTGTCGCTGGCGACCAGTCACCACATCGGCTTGCATCGCCTTCCGCCGCTTCTGCGCAGTTTTACCCGCGCCTATCCGAACGTGACGCTGGATATCCGCTTTCTCGATTCGGAAATCGCCTATGACGAGGTGCTGCACGGCCGCGCCGAGCTGGCGGTCATCACCCTGGCTCCGCAGACGGCCGCGCCGATTCGCGCGGTAGGCGTATGGGACGACCCGTTGGATTTTGTCGTGGCGCCGGAACATCCGTTGGCCCAGAAATCCCGCATCAGCCTGGCCGATGTTGCCGCGTATCCGGCCGTATTTCCCGGCGGCAACACCTTCACTCATCATGTCGCGCAGCGCCTGTTCGAGCGTGAAGGGCTGACGCCGAACATCGCGATGAGCACCAATTACATGGAGACGATCAAGATGATGGTATCCATCGGCATCGCCTGGAGCGTGCTGCCGAGAACCATGCTCGACGATCAGGTGGTGCGGCTCGCCTTGCCAGGGGTTCAGCTGTCGCGGCAACTGGGCTACATCACCCATACGGAGCGCACCCTGTCGAACGCAGCGAATGCGTTTATGAACCTGCTGGACGCCCGCTGACCGCGCTTGCACTTTGCCATCAGCTACAGATAAGTTCCGGCAGTGACCATGCCTGGTACAACTGTGCAGAGACTGCGACGTGACGACCGCGGTAAGTCCCGGTCGAATCCAAGCCGCTCACGCATAGAGCGCTATCCATCGATGACCGCTTCTACACTTACTTCGAACCTGTCCACCGAGGCCGTTCATGCTGCCCCCTGAATTTCAGCACGAGGTTACCGAACGAGAAGCAGCGCGCCCCTGGCACGATGCCGATCGCCTGCTGTCGGTTCTCGACGCGACCGGGCTTGGCCTCTGGTCCTGGGATATCGAAAGCGATGTCATGCTCTGGTCGCAGCGCGCAGCCCAGCTTTTCGGTCAGCCAGTGCCGCCGACTGCGCTGTCTGTCGACGGCTATCTTCGCCTGATCGACCCCGAAGATCGCACCGAGACTGAGCGGGCGATGCGCTCCGTCAGCTCGGGAGAGGGATCGTGCCTGAGCTTGCGTCATCGTGTCCGGTGGCCGGACGGCAGCCTGCACTGGCTGGAAGTCGACGGCCAGCGCCAGCCAGATGACCAGAACCGCGGCCTGCTGGTGGGCACCGTGCGTGACGTCACCGACCACCATATCCAGGCCCGGGCGCTTACCGACAGCCAGGAGCGTCTCGAACTGGCGCTGGCTTCGGCCGAACTCGGCAACTGGGAATGGCACATCCCCAGCGACCGGCTATACGCATCGGCCCGCGCCTCGGAGCTGCAGGGCTTGATCGATGGGCCGTTCGACGGCTCATTTCGTGAGTTTTTCCGCACCGTTGCGGCAAAGGATCGCCAGCTCATGCGCGCCGAATACAGCGATTTGCTGAGCGGCAATCGTCAGAGTTATCAGGCTACGTACGAGGCGATTCAAACGAACGGGACGATTCGCCACCTCGAAAGCACTGCAAAGCTGTACCGCGATGAGCACGGCGCGCCCCTGCACATGGCTGGCATCATTATCGACGTCACCGAACGGGTTCTGCGCGAACAACGCCTGGCCGCCTCCGAAGCGAAATTTTCCGCGCTGTTCCAGGGCAGTCCCGACCCGATCGCCCTGTCTCGCATTCGCGACGGCGTGTTCATCGACATCAACCCCAGCTTTACCGCCGTGTTTGGCTGGGAGCGCGACGACATTTTGGGTCGCTCGGCACCGGACGTCGGCATCTGGCGAGACGAACATCAGCGCCAGGCACTCTTTGAGCGGATGAAGCGCGACCAGCACCTTGAAAACGCCGAAGCACACTTCGTCACTACTTCAGGGCAAACGGTCACCTGCGTGGTGTCCAGCCGATTCATTCGCATCGACCGGCGATTGTGCATCGTCACCACGTTTCGCGACGTTACCAAGCGCCAGCAGGCCGAAGCGGCGCTAAAGGCCAGCGAGGCGAAATTCGCCACGGCCTTTCACTCGAGCCCCGACGCCATCATCATCAGCGAGCGCAGTAGCGGCCGCTTCATCGAGGTCAACGAAGGGTTTCATCGCCTCTCGGGCTACCGGCCGGAAGAAGCGATTGGCCGGACCTCCACCGAGCTCGGCATCTGGCCCGGCGCCGAGCGTCACGAAATCCTCGGGCGACTCGAACGAGACGGCCGGGTGTCGCATTGGGAAATGGTCGGCCACGATCGTTACGGGCGGCCCAAGCACATCGAGGTATCGGTCGAACCGATCGAGCTCAACGGCACCGAATGCCTGCTGTTATGCGCGCGCGACATCAGCCAGCTGAAGGCGGCCCATGCGCAGATCCAGCATCTGGCCTATCACGATCCGCTGACCAACCTGCCGAACCGCGCCCTTTTGATGGATCGTCTAACCCAGCAGACCGCCCTGCACAAGCGACACAACCTGCGCGGCGCGCTCTTGTTTCTCGACCTCGATCACTTCAAGCACATCAACGACTCGCTCGGGCATCCGGTAGGCGATGCGGTGCTCAAGATAATTACCGCGCGACTGGAGGCCAGCACCCGTCAGGAGGACACCGTGGCGCGGCTCGGTGGCGACGAGTTCGTTGTGCTGCTTACCGGCCTGACCGGCAAGCGCTCCGAAGTCACGCGCCATGTACGCGAGGTGGCGGAAAAGCTGCGCATGTTGCTCGCCGAGCCGATGGTGTTCGAAGGCAACCGGCTGCAGGTCACCCCCAGCATCGGCATCGCCCTGATGCCGGACCATGGCGACAGCCCCGCCGACCTGCTCAAGCGCGCCGACATTGCCCTGTATCGCGCCAAGAATGCCGGTCGCAACGCGATCCAGCTGTTTCGCACCACCATGCAACAGGCCGCCAGTGCTCGCTTGCAGCTCGAAAACGAACTGCGCGTGGCCTTGCAGCGCAACGAATTCGAGTTGCACCTGCAGCCACAGGTCGATGCACGATCGGGCCGGGTGGTCGGCGCCGAGGCGCTGTTGCGCTGGTACCACCCCGAACATGGCGCGCGCTCGCCTGCCCAGTTCATCGACGTACTGGAAGAGTCGGGCCTGATCGTCGAGGTAGGAAACTGGGTGATCAAGGAAGCCTGCCGCATCGGTGCCGAGCTGGTAGAGAACCGTCTGGTGGACGCCAACGCGTTCAGCCTGTGCGTCAATATCAGTCCCCGCCAGTTCCGGCAGAGCGAGTTCGTCGAACGGATCTTCGATGCCCTGAAAGCCACACGGCTGCCGCATCAGATGATCAAGCTGGAAATCACCGAAGGTATCGTCATCCAGAACCTGGACGACACCATCGCGAAAATGCGACGCCTATGTCGGCAGGGCGTGAGCTTCGCCATGGATGACTTCGGCACCGGCTATTCGTCGCTTACCTACCTCAAGCGATTGCCGGTAAACCTGCTGAAGATCGACCAGTCATTCGTGAGAGATGCGCTGGACGACCCCAACGACGTGGAAATCATCCGGGCAATCGTTGCAATGGCTCGCAGCCTCGGGCTCGAAGTGATTGCCGAAGGGGTGGAACAACAGGCGCAGCTGGACTTGCTGCAGCTGCAGGGTTGCGATCTCTATCAGGGTTATCTGTTCAGCCCGCCGCTGCCATTGGCCGGGTTCAGCAAGCTGCTCCGGGCCAGTTCCGCCAGCTGAGCGCTGGCGTGCAGCACAACGGGACTAGTCGGTTGAACGACAACTGACCGAACGAGCGGGCCATTCGCGAATCGCGAATATGGCCCGCTCCGGCGATCGCCCGTGCAAACGCTCGATCGCGATGCGATCAGGGCCCGTCAGCCAGACGAGCCCCGCCCGCTCAGGCCTCTTCCAGCGCCGGACGCTCGCCGTTGATCGGGATCCGCTTGGGCTTGGCCTCTTCCGGCACGATGCGCTCGAGTTCGATGCTGAGCAGGCCATTGTTCAGCGCGGCGCCTTTGACTTCGATATGGTCGGCCAGACGGAACGACAACTTGAACGCGCGCTGAGCGATGCCCTGATGGAGGTAGGTCACGCTGTCGTTTGCATTTTCCCGCTTGCCGCCGCTTACGGTCAGCACGCCGCGCTCGACCTGCAAGTCCAGATCGGACTCCTGGAATCCTGCGGCTGCTACGATGATGCGGTACCGATCATCGCCGTGCTTTTCCACGTTGTAGGGTGGGAACGAACCGTTCGCGTCGTTGCGCAGCGCCGACTCGAATAGATCGTTGAACCGGTCGAAGCCGACGGACTGGCGGAACAGTGGTGCCATGGAAAAATTGCTCATGTCTCTATCTCCTGGTAATCAGCGAGTGGTTGTACAGGACCCGCTAGCGGCATCCTGTTGTGCCCTAGATAGGCGCTGAACCAGACTTTTCAAGACCATTCGTCGGAGCTTTCTATGCCGAAAGTCATGTTGATCACCGGCGCCAGCCGAGGCATCGGCGCTGCTACCGCCAGGCTCGCCGCCGCCGAAGGCTATTCACTGTGTCTGAATTACCACCGCCGTGAAGACGCTGCCCAACGACTGCTCGATGAGGTGCGAGCCACAGGCGCTCAGGCAATCATGGTAAAGGCCGATGTCGCCGATCAAACCCAGGTCGGCGCACTCTTCGCAGCGGTGGACGCGCAGTTCGGCCGGCTCGATGTGCTGGTCAATAACGCCGGCATGCTGGAACGGCAGATGCGCCTGGACGAAATGGACGCGGCGCGACTGATGCGGGTTTTTGCGGTAAACGTGACCGGCAGCTTTCTCTGCGCGCGAGAGGCGGTGAAACGTATGTCGACGCGCTTTGGCGGCACGGGCGGCGCCATCGTGAACGTCTCGTCGATTGCAGCGAAGCTTGGCGCGCCGAACGAATACATCGATTACGCCGCCGCCAAGGGCGCAATCGACAGCATGACGCTCGGCCTGGCCAAGGAAGTTGCCGGTGAAGGTATCCGCGTCAATGCGGTACGCCCCGGAATAATCGACACCGATATCCATGCCAGCGGCGGCGAGCCAGGGCGCGTCGAACGCGTCAGAGGCAGCGTGCCAATGGGGCGCGGCGGACATGCGGAAGAAGTCGCCCAGGCGATTCTCTGGCTGGCAAGCGAGAAGGCCAGTTATGCCAGTGGGGCATTGCTCGATATCAGCGGCGGACGCTGACGATCCGGCTAGCCTGCAACGGCTTCGTTATCCGACCGCATTCGCTCGACACCCAGCAATGCGTCCAGCCGCTCGCAATCGTTTTCCCGCCGTAGCTGATCGAACAGTGCCACGGCCTCCGGATAGCTGCGGGTCAGCATGGACAACCACTGCTTGAGTCGGCCCGGCGCGTAGCGCGGCGACATCTTGCGCCGCGCCTGCTGCCAGAACTCAGCGAGCAGCGGTTGCAGATCAGCCCAGCTCATGGGCTCGATGGCGGTGCCCGCCTTCTGCGCTGCGATCTGACGGGCCAGATCCGGCCGACAGACCAGTCCGCGACCGAGCATGATGTCTTCCACGCCGCTCACCTCACGGCAACGGTGCCAGTCCTCCACCGACCAGATATCGCCATTGGCGAACACCGGCACATCGACCACCTCACGAACCCGGGCGACCCATTCCCAATGGGCCGGCGGCTTATATCCCTCCACCTTTGTGCGCGCATGAACCACCAGCTGCGCAGCACCGCCCTCGGCAAGCGCCCGTGCGCAGTCAAGGGCGAGGTCCTTGTGGTCGAACCCCAGCCGCATTTTCGCCGTTACCGGAATCGCCGCAGGCACCGCCCTTCGAACCTCACGAACAATGGCATGGAGCAGTTCGGGTTCCTTCAGCAGGACCGCCCCGCCCCGTGACTTGTTGACGGTTTTGGCCGGGCAGCCGAAATTCAGGTCGATGGCCGGCGCGCCGAGGCTGCAGGCCAACGCAGCGTTTTCGGCCAGGCAAAGCGGATCCGAACCCAGCAGCTGCACGCGCAAAGGCGTACCGGCGCGAGTCCGGGATTGGTGCTGAAGCTCCGGCGCAAGCTTGTAGAAGCTGGTGGTCGGCAGCAGCCGGTCCGAGACGCGAATGAACTCGGTCACGCACCAGTCCACGCCACCCACGGCGGTCAGCACGTCGCGAAGAATCTCATCGACCAGCCCTTCCATGGGTGCCAAGGCGATCTGCATCAGAGTGAGTCCAGCCGAAAAGGGCCGGCATTGTACGTAAGTCCGCTCAGGTTAGAACGCAACGAATCATGCGTTCCGACCGGCTACTCGTCGCTCTGCTCGTCGTTACCGAGCCGTTCATTCATGGCTTTGGTGCCGGTGGTGGCTCCCATGCCGCCGGTCGTGCCACGGTTGCCCGCGCCCATCGTTCCCAGCTTGGTCTCGCCGGCCTCGTTCGGGACGACCTCTTTGACGTCGCTTCGAATGCCAGGTTTCGCATCGTCGGCCTGCGAAGCGGGATGCTCCATCTCTCCCGTGCTGGTCGTGGACGGGTGGCTCATGTCCCCCTCTGCGTCCGCCAGCGCGACGCCGGTCATGAGCAGCAGTCCGGCACCCAGGTACGCAAATCGATTCTTCATGATTTTTCTCCCGTCAGGTTGTGGTGCGTCTTCACTCAGTCGTGGTCATCGCCCAAAGTCCGGTGCTTGCGATGTTCCATGTCTGTATCGCCATCGCCATGACTTGGTTGGTCGTACAGATTGTGTTGGACGACCGGTCTGCCCTGCGGGCTTTTGGCCGACCTGTCGTTATCCGGTTCTGACTGATCGTCATCAATGGCCGCCGGGCCCTGTTCCAAGTTTTGATCAACAACCGGCGCTGGAGCGAGCAGCTGCGTGCCGGACCCCGACGGCATCGCCGAGACCTGGTTTGCCAAGGCCAATGCCAGCAGCGCACTCACCGCGACAAGCCGGTAGCCATGCATATCGCCTTCCCTCCAATGCGATGTCATCTCTATTTGGCAACAGCCAAGCTTGGCCGTGCGGTGGCCGGGACGCACAACTGACAGATGGCAAAATGGAACCGTTCTTTCGTTAACGCGGTCCCATTCCTTAGAACGGCAGACATCTGTTTAGAAAGGAATCCAACAATGATCACACCCGCGCTAATGATTTTCCTGATGGTGATCGGCTGGGGTTCAGCCGCAATGGCGATGCTCTGGGGCATGCTGAGAATCGCGCGCCACCATCACAG
>Ga0209983_1000087_pt1 | contig 14885 bp, 13 predicted proteins | sample InoplaM1SPM_FD_187590 | JGI IMG/M metagenome (GOLD analysis project Ga0209983, IMG submission 187590) | Arabidopsis thaliana rhizosphere microbial communities from the Joint Genome Institute, USA, that affect carbon cycling - Inoculated... | ecosystem: Host-associated > Plants > Roots >...
GAACAGGACGAAACGCATGTCGGACAACGGTGCGTGATAGCTGCTCATGGCAAACCCGGGAAGGAAAGGAGGTCGTGGCGAGCGTGCAACGCCGGCGTGGAGCTTTTGCTCTGGTGCCGCGCCGTGCCGCCGGCAACGCTCAGCGCAGGACGCCGGGCAGGCCCGGCACCGGGCTCAGGGTGTTGTCGCGCCTGATCTGCCAGGTGCGCGCGCCGCCGTCCTCTGGCGCCGCGGACAGGCTGCCCTGCAGGTGGTAGTCGATGCTGCGGCCACGCGCCAGGGCATCGGCGATCGCGATCTTCGCGCCAGCCGTCGGTACCAGCGCCACGGTGGCGACGTCCGCCGTTTCCGGCCCGATCGACAATCCCGGTCGGCCCTGCAACGTGCCGGCCTGTTCGCCGCCGACCGTCATCGCCAGGCTGATGCCGTCGAAGCGCATCGGAATGCTGCTGAAATTGTCGATCCGCAGGTCGACCGACCAGCTGCCGTCGGCGCGCACGCTGAGTTGCTGGATGTTGGCCGATGGTTCCGATACGCGTCGCACCGGTCCACCGCTGCCGCAGGCGCCGAGCAAAAGCGCGCACAAAGACAGTGTTGCAATGGTCAGTTGCTTCATGGCCGCCCCATTCCGATGCGATCGCCAGAGGATACACCGGCGCCCGCCCAGGCCCGGGCGCGCATTGCCGCCTATTGCAGCAAGCCCTTGCGCAGGGCGTAGCGCACCAGTTCGGCGGTGTTGCGCATGCCGAGCTTCGCCAGCACCCGGCCGCGGTGGTTTTCCGCGGTCTTGACGCTGATGCCGAGCCGGCGCGCGACCTCCTTGGTGGTGAGGCCCTCGGCCATGAGGTGGAACACCTCGCGTTCGCGGGTGGTCAGCCGGCCGTACGGATCGTCGAGCGTGCGCTCGGGGTGCTGCAGCTGCTCGGCGATCGTCCTGGCCGCGCGCGGGCTGAAGTAACCGCGGCCGGCGTGCAGGCTGCGCAGCGCGGCGAGCAGCTCGGAGGTGTCGCTGTCCTTGGCCAGGTAACCGGACGCGCCGGCACGCACCGCCTGCAGCACGTATTCGTCCTCCGTGTGCATGGTCAGCACCAGCACCCGCGCCTCGGGCAGCACTTCGCGCAGCCGGCGCACCACTTCGATGCCGTTGATGCCGGGCATGGACAGGTCGGTGATGACGATCTCGGGCCGCGCCTGCAGTGCCTTCTCGAGCGCCTCGGCGCCATTGGCGGCTTGCGCCACCACCTGCACGTCGCCGGCCGCCTGCAACGCGCCGACCAGGCTCTCGCGCACCATGGTGTGGTCATCGACGATCAATACGCGCATGCACGCCCCCGCAACCAAGGTGCGCGCCGCGTCATCCGCCGTCAAGCGGAACGGTCGCGCGCAGGCGGGCGCCGTTGCCCGGGGACGAGCGCAATTCGAGCTGGCCACCGAACAGGCGCAGGCGTTCGCGCATGCCTCCCAGCCCGCTGCCGCCGGCGCCGATCGCGCGTTCCACGTCGAAGCCGCGGCCGTCGTCGATCACCTGCAACTGCACGGTGCGTTCGCGCTCGACCAGGCGCAGCAACACGCTGCCGGCGGCGGCATGCCGTGCGACGTTGTTGAGGCCTTCCTGCGCGATCCGGAACAGCAGCGTCTGCAGCTCGCCGTCCAGCGGTGGCAGCGGCTCGATCTCGACCACCACCGCCACGCCGGCGGTTTCCTGCACGCTGCCCGCAAGCCAGTTGAGCGCGGGCTCCAGCCCCAGGTCGTCGAGGATCGGCGGCCGCAACAGGCGCGACAGCTGGCGGGTGTCGGCCAGGGCCTCGCTGCACAGGGCGATCGCGGCATCGAGGTTGCCGCGAAGGTCCTGCTGGCCGGGCTCGAGCCCGCCGCCCAGGTGCGCGAGGCGATGCTTGAGCGCGGTGAGGTTCTGGCCCAGGCCATCGTGCAGTTCGCGCGCCAGGCGGCGGCGCTCGTCCTCCTGTACCCGCCACACCGCGCGCCCCAGCCGGCGGAACTCGCGTTCGTTGGCTTCCAGCCGCTGCAGCAGGCGCCGGTATTGCTCGCGTAACCCGGCCAGGTTGCCGGGCGGCGTCACCGGTCCGGTCATGGCGGAGGCTCCCTGGCGACGGCGGCGTCGAAGCCGGCACGCAGTCCGGCGGGCAGGCCCGAGCGCAGGACTGCCAGTGCATCGCCGGCGCGCGCGCGCGCGGCGGCGGCAGCGGCCGGATCGCCGCTGGCCGCATACGCGGTCGCGCCCAGCGCGTGCAGGTCGGATGCGTACAGGCAGTCGCCGGCGCGCAACACTTCCGCCGCTTCCTTGTAGGCGGCAAGCGCGCGGGCCGGTTGCCGTGCGGCGAGCATCCCCTGCATCGCCAGTTGCAGCCATTGCAGGCGCAATCCCGCGTTTCCGAGCGTGGCCGTGGCATCGTCGAGTCCGCCGGATGGCTGGCCGCTGCGCGCGCGCGCCAGTTCGATCCGCAGCTGCAACTGGCGGATGCCGGATGCGGCGGCCAGCTGTCGTGCCTGTTGCAACGCCAGTGCCGCTGCGCGCCCGTCGCCCTGGCGCCGGGCCAGTTCCGCGCGCAGGACCAGCGCGATCGCGCGCTGTTCGCTGGAGGCTTCGGCCAGTTCCGGCGCCAGCGCATCCAGCGCGGTCCGCGCGGCGGCGTCGGCGTGCGCGGCCAGCAACGCGTCGACGTGCAGCAATCCGGCATCGCTGGCGCCGCGCGGATCCTCGCGCCGGCGGAAGGAATCCTCGGCCTTGCCGGCCTGCTCGATGGCCGCCAGCAGGTGCCCCTGCTGCAATTCCAGTTCGGCGAGGTGGCGGCGGCTGACCGCCGCTTCCTCCGGCATCTGCTGACGCTCCGCGTCGGCCAGCGACTGCTCGAGGCGCCGGCGTGCCTCGTTCCAGCGGCCGCGCGCGATGGCCAGCAAGCCCAGGTCCTGCTCGGTGCGCACCTGGCCGGTATGGTCGCCCAGCCTTGCGTAGGCGACGGCCGCCTGTTGCAGGTAGACCTGCGCATCGTTGTAGTTGCCCAGCTCGTAATGGGTGAAACCGATGTCGTTCTGCGCCTGGGCCACGCCAAACGGATCGTCGACGTCCTGCCACGCCTTGAGCGCGCGTCGGAACGCCTGCAGGGCCTGCGGATAATCGCCGCGTTCCTCGGCCAGCAGGCCGGATTCGTTCTCGACCGCTGCCAGCCCCTGGCGATCGCCGAGTTCGGCGTGCAGCGCACGCGCCTGCCCCAGGTAGGCCTGCGCCTCGTCGAACTTCCCGGTCAACGCCAGCGCGCTGCTGAGGTTGCGCAGGCTGGTGGCCTCGCCACGGCGGTTGCCGACCGCATGGCGCAGTTCCACCGCCTTGCGGTACTGCTCGGCAGCGTCGGCGGTTTGCCCGAGCCGCCCGTAGCCGATCCCGAGCGCGTTCACGGTCTCGGCCTGGCCGTAGCGGTCGCGGCTGCGCTTGAACTGCACCAGCGCGCGCACCAGGTATTCGTCGACCGCGCGTTGCGCGTCGCCGCTGAGGATCGAGAACTTGCCGAGCTCGAACCAGGCCCGTGGATCGTTGCCATCGCGTTGCGTCAGCCGCTCCAGTACGGCGACCGCTGCGCTGAAGTCGCCGCCGGCGCCGCGCGCCCGCGCCAGCTGCAGTTCCGCGTCGGTGTCGCCCGGCGTCGCCGCCAGCTGCGCGCGCCATTGCGCCACCGCGGTGGTGGGGTCGCCCTCGATCAGCGCGCGCTGCGCGGCAAGGCGGCGACGCAGCGACTCCGGAGCGGCCGCGGCCGCCGCCGCGCGCTGGCCCTGCTCGACCGCGTCGGCGGCCTTGTCCTGCTCGCCGATCATCAGCGCGGTTTCGGCCTGTGCCAGCCAGGCCGCCGCGTAGCCGGGCGCCAGCGTGGTCGCATCGCCGAGCTTGCGCAGCGATTGCGCGAGTTCGCCGCGTTGCTGCGCCTCCAGCCCGGCGCCGTAGTCGTCGAGCGCGGCGATGGGCTTGGGCAGCGCCAGGTCGACCGTCCCCGTTCCCAGCCGCAATGCCTGGCGCGTGGCCGGGTGCGCGATCCAGGCCTGCAACGCGGCGACCGGATCGCCGGCGGCCGGACCGGCCACGGCCCGGGTCGTCGTCCCTGCTGCATGCAACCGCGCCTGCAGCCGCCAGCGTCCCGCTTCGTCGACGAGGGTGGGTTGCAACACCCGCGTGGCCGCCGCGAGTTGTTGCAGCGCTTCGATGTCGACCGCCGCATTGCCGACGGGGTCCAGCTGGCGCAAGGCCTGGACGGTGCGTTCGCGATCGACCACCGCGTAGCCGGGGATCGCGGCGAGTGCATCGCGGAGGTGGGCGGACAGGCCGGCGATGGTCGCGTCGCTGCCGCCCGGGTGCGCGATCGGCAACACCAGCAGCCGGTCCGGCGGCGGCGTGGCGGTGGGCGCCGGCGCGGGTGCGCGCCATTGCCACCAGCCCAGTGCGACAACGGCCACGACCGCGGCCATGGCGAGCACGAGCCGGAAGCGAGGATGCAACCGGTCGGCATGGAAGCGACGCGGCACTTCGCGGCGATCGATCGCGGCGATGACTTCGTCTGCGGACTGGAAACGATGCGCTGGCTGCGGTCGCAGCAGGCGATCGACCAGCCGTGCGACCCAGGCCGGCAGGTCCGGGCGCGCGCGCGTCACCGGCGGCGGCGCCTGCAGCACGCGTTGCGCCAGCACCTCGGCCATGGTGCCGCCGGCGAACGCCGGTTCCCCGACGAGCATTTCGTACAGCATCAGGCCGAGTGCGTACAGGTCGCTGCGCGCGTCGGCGGTCTCGCCGCGCGCCTGCTCCGGCGACAGGTAGTCGGGCGTGCCGACGACGGTGCCGGCGCGGGTCTGGCCGCTGGTCGCCAGCGAACGCGCGACGCCGAAATCGCCGATGTAGGCGTCGCCGCGCGCGTCGAGCAGGATGTTGGCCGGCTTGAGGTCGCGGTGCACCACGCCCTTGGCATGGGCTGCGGCCAGGCCTTCGGCGACCTGCCGCGCCAGCCGCAGCGCGTCGTCCACGGCCAGCGGCCCGGCGCGGTCGAGGTGGTGGTCGAGCGACTCGCCGTCGATGTAGTCCATGCTGATCAGCCAGCGGCCTTCGTGCGTCGCCAGGTCGTGGATCCGCACCACGCGCGGACTCGACACCTGCCGCGCCAGCAGCAACTCCTGGCGGAAGCGCTCGAACACGCCTTCGCGCTGCGCGAGTTCCGGGCGCAGCAGCTTCAGCGCCACCGGCACGCCGAGGGTCAGGTCGGTGGCCCGATAGACCACGCCCATGCCGCCGATGCCGAGGATCGAATCGATCCGGAACCGGCCCGCCAGCACGCTGCCTGGCGGGAAGTCGGCATGCGCATGGATGCCGGTGCGGGTGGCGTCGTTGCCGGAGCCGCTGCCGCTCATGGCGCCGCATCCCCGTGGGCGGCGACGATGCTGCTCCACTCCTGCAGATCCCCGGCATCCGCGTGTCCGGCGAGGAGTTCGCTGGCATGCCGCGCGGCGATCCACAGCGCGGCGCGCTCGGCGAACGCTTCCAGCAATTCGAGGTCGAGGGTGGTGATCGCCGGTCCCGGATGCGCCCGGTCGGCGTACACCACGCCGAGCGCGCGCTCGCCGTCCAGCAACGGCAGGCAGGCGAGCGCGCTCAGGCCTGCGGCGACCACCGAGGCGCGAGACGCCAGCCACGGCTCGCGGCCGATGTCGTTGGCGACCACGCTGCGCCGTTGTTCCAGTGCGCGCCGCACCGCGCCGACGCTGCCGGAAAACTCGCGAGCCGCCATCCGCGCCGGATCGAGGCCGAGGCTGGCCCGCACCGCGAACCCGTCGCCGTCGCGCAGCAGCACGAAACCGCGGTCGCACTGCGCCAGGTCGAGCACGCCGCGCAGGCTGGCGTCGAGCAGGTCGTCGAGCCGCAGCAGGCCGTCGATCCGTGCCGTGTGCGCGGTCGCGGCCGCGCGCCGCGCGCGCAAATCCGCGTCGCCGGCCAGGGCGGCGGCGTCCTCGAGCGGCGCGAATTCGCAATACACGTCGCCAAAGCGCAGCCAGCAGGGGCGTTCGAGCCGGTGTTCGGCGACCCGGTTGCCCTCGACGAAGCTGCCGTTCTTGCTGCCCAGATCGCGCAACGTCCAGCCACCTTCGTGCACCAGCAACTCGGCGTGCGCACGCGAGATGGAAGGGTGGTCGATGCGCAGGCGGTTATCGCCGGCACGGCCGATCCGCAGCGAACCGCCGGCCTCGAGCCGGCCGGTGATCGCGGCCTGGTCGGGTGGATAGGCGATCAGTCGCGCATGCATCGGGCCATCTTAGCCCCGACGGATGCGGTCCGCCGCGCGGGTTATTGCCCGTAATCGCGCAGGTAGGCGATGCTGAATTTCAGCGTCGCGGCGCCGGCCAGCAGCTCCCCGGCCTGGTTGTCGGCGTCGCGGGTCGCACGCCATTCGTCCAGCAGGCCGTTGCCGGCACGGGCCAGGGCGCGCTCGCTGACCTGGTCGGTGACGGCGATCGCGTTGGCGTAGTCGTGGTCGGCCAACGAGGTTTCGATGGCGTCGAGTTGCGCCGAGAAGGGCGGTTGCTCGCCGGCGGGCAGGGTCGCGACCCGCGAACGCAACGCGGCGATCTTGGCGGCGATCACGGAACTGGTCGGCCGCAGGTCGGCCACCACCAGGAACTGCGAGAAACCACCGTAGCGACTGCGCGCGCGCACGCTGCCCGGGGCGATCTCCTCGGTGGTGTCGTGGAAGCCGCCACCGACCGGGGCCTTCAGCACGCGGTAGTTGCTGCCCAGCGCATAGGCCAGGGCATGGGTATGCAACTCGAAGCGGCCGGTACGGTGGAAGCGCAGGCCACCGGTTGCCGGTGGTTCGATCGTGACCAGCAACGGCAATGCCGAGCTGGGTTGCAGCAGTTGCGGGTCGGGCAGGCGCGCCAGCAGCGCGGGGTCGGTGATGTCCACCAGCCGGGCGCCGATGCCGAGACTGGCGGGGCTCAGCCCGATGGCGTCGTCGAAGGTCAGGGTCAGTTCGGCCAGCGGATTGAGCGTGTTGCCGATGCGGGCAGTGGCGACATTGCCCGCCACGTCCACCGTCACCGGCAGGTCTTGCGCGACGGCAGCGGCGGAACCCAGCACCAGGGCCGCTGCCAGCCACAGCTGTGAAAGGACACCAGGCTTCACGGCGACACCTCCAACCCGCGGGGCAAATGGCCGCCGCCACGCCGGAGGCGGGCAACGGCAGGAGAACGGACCCAGCGTAGCGCGCATGGCCGTGAAGCGTCTGTAGGGGATTTCACCCAGGCGCCCTGCAAGGGGCGATGGCTGGGGGGTTTCCCCCTGCGCCACTGATGGCTTTCCCGGATGGGCCGGTCGCGCACGGCCCCGAATACTCGCTGCAAACCCGCAGTCGCGGGGATCGCCAGCGGAGAAGCCACATGTCCCTGTTACCCGTCGCCCCCACAAAGAGCAGGACCTTCCGTATTTCCGCCATCGCCGCGGGCCTGCTGGCCAGCGGCGTGGCGCTCGCCGATGCCCACCTCGATCCGCAGCTGGTGCAGAAGCTGGCCGCGGCCGCGGCCGGCGACGAACTGCAGGTGGTGATCAGCTACGAGCAGTCCGGACCGGTCACCGCCGGCCAGCTGGCTGCGTTGGACGCGCTCGGCATCGACAAGGGCATCACCATGCGGACCCTGCCGATCGCCGGTGCGCTGGCGACCCCGGCCGAAATCCGTGCGCTGGCCCAGCGCGACGATGTCGCATCGATCTACTGGAACGCGCCGCTGCAATATTTCAACAAGGAAGCGCGCGAGCTTTCCAGCGCCGCCCGCACCGTGGAGAACCCCGCCGACTATGGCCGCCCGATACCGTTCAGCGGCGCCGGCGTGACCGTGCTGGTGAACGACTCCGGCATCGACGCCACCCACATGGACCTGCAATTCGGCGACCACGTCGTGCAGAACACCCAGGGTGCGACCAACCTGGCCGCATACGACACGATGCTGCCGATCACCTACGTCGAAGGCATTCCCAATACCGATTGGGGCTCGGGCCACGGCACCCATTGTGCCGGCACCATCGGCGGCACCGGCGCGCGATCCAACGGCTTGTACCGCGGCGTCGCCCCCGGCGCGGACCTGGTCGGCTACGGCTCCGGCGCGGTGCTGCTGATCCTCGACGCGGTGGGCGGCCTGGATTACGCCGCCACCAACCAGTTCAGTTACGACAGCCCGATCCGCGTCACCAGCAACTCGTGGGGCAGCTCCGGCAAGTTCGACCCGCTCAACCCGGTCAACATCGCTACCTACGAGCTGTACAAGCGCGGCATCGTCAGCGTGTTCGCCGCGGGCAATGACGGCCCCGGGGAGGACACCCACAACCCGTACGCGCAGGCGCCGTGGGTGATCTCGGTCGGCGCCAGCGAAAAGGACGCGGTGCTCACTTCGTTCTCCTCGCGCGGCAAGCGCGGCGAGTCCGGCACCTTCACCATGCCCGACGGCAAGAGCTGGACCTACTTCAACGAACCGACCATCGTCGCGCCGGGCGTGGACATCGTGTCCACGCGCGATACCACCGGCACGCTGCCATTGCTGGAGGCACAGCACGACGCGGAAACGCTCGACCCGGCATACCTGCCGTTCTACACCCACATGAGCGGCACTTCGATGGCGACCCCGCACGTGGCCGGGATCGTGGCGCTGATGCTGGAAGCCAATCCGCACCTGGTCCCGGCGCAGGTCAAGGACATCCTCGAGCGCAGCGCGACCAACATGACCGGCCGCACCTACTGGGAAGCCGGTGCCGGCCATGTCAACGCATACGAAGCCGTGGCCGAGGCCGCGGGCCTGCGCACCGACCACGGCGCCACGGTCAACTCGCTGCGCGAGTTCAACAGCAACGCGTTGCTGGTCAAGGGCCCGGACCCGATCCCGTTCTCGGTGGATTTCGCCCCGGTCGGGCCGGTCGGCGAGCAGAGCTTCACGGTCGGGGCGGACGTGGCCTGGGTGAGCGCGCGCGCCACCATCGACGCCAACACCCTGGCGCTGGTGCTGATCGATCCGGACGGCAACCGCTATGGCTCGGCGATCGCCCTGCCGGTGCTCGGCGATACCGTCACCACCGGTGCGCCGGCCAAGCCGGGCGTGTGGCGGGTGACCGTGCGCGGCATCGGTTCGGTGTCCGGAACCGACGTCGACCCGCTCAACGCCACCAATGGCTATGCCGCGCCGGGCACCGTCACCGGCGAGGTCAGCTTCCTCAACAGCGGTGGCTACACCGGCATGAACGACGTCGCCAGCCATCCGGCCCGCCAGGCGATCGAGTTCGCGGTCGCCAACCGGCTGGTCGACGGTTATTCCGACAAGCAGTTCCGCCCGGACCAGAACCTGAAGCGCAGTGAGTTGGCGCAGTACCTGGTGATGGGCACCAGCGTGCGCCAGCACCTGCCGTTCGACTTCCACCCGAGCTTCACCGACCTGGGCACTGCCGATCCGGCGTATCCGTTCGCCGAATCGGCGGTCGCCAGCGGTGGTGCGCTACGGGACCTGGGACAGCAACAGATGGGCGTGATGGGCCTGTATGACGGCGCGTTCCGGCCGAACGACAACGTCACCCGCGTCAGCCTCGCGTATTCGCTGGTGCAGAGCATGGCGCTGCAGCCGCAGGCCGAAGCATTCAGCGGCGAACTCACCGCGTTCTACGACGGCAAGCGGATTCCCGTGGCCGATGCGGCATCGATCCCGGCCAGCCTGCGCGGCTACGTGCAACTGGCGCTGGACCAGGGCCTGATCAACGCCCGCTTCGCATTGACCCAGGGACCCTACGACATGTTTCCGACGCTGCATGCCTACTTCGACCCGAACAAGTTCGTCACCCGCGCGGCTTATTCGGTGGCGGCGGGACGCTACCTGGCCGCTTACCAGGGCGCCGAGGACTGAACGCGTCCGGGCCTGGATGCCTGGAGGACGGCCCGGGAAACCGGGCCGTTTTCATGTCAGCGCGGAGCTGCCAGCAAGGGGTACGGGTCGATCGCCGTGCCCTGCCACCAGCGCTTCTCCGGGCCGAGGACGAAGATCGCGAAATGCAGGTGCGGCGCATCCTCGCTGGCGTTGCCGGTGCTGCCGACATACCCGATCAGGTCGCCGCGCTTGAGTTGCCTGCCTTCGGCCATGCCGGGGGCGTAGCGATCCAGGTGCGCGTAGTAGTAGGCATAACGGCCGCTGGGGTCGAATTGGTAGAGCGTCAGCCCGCCCGGCACGCTGGTGAACAGCTTCTCGACCTTGCCGTCGCCGGCCGCGAGCACCGGCGTGCCGCGCGGCGCCATGATGTCCAGTGCCTCGTGCGCACGCTCGCCGCCGCCGCGGACGTCGTCGAAGGTGTCCTGCAGCTGGCTGGCGGCGACGCCTGCGACCGGGATCGCAAGACTGCCAGGCGTGGGCGCGGGCGCGGCGGCCGGAACGGGAACCTTCGCCGGCATGGCGGCCGGGGCCGCGATTGCCGGCGTCGGAGCGGGTTGCGGTGTCGTGGTCGTCGGTGCAGGGCTCGCCGGGCCAATGGCAGCCGGCAGCGCCTGGTCACCAGGCGATCCGGCGTGCGCATCGGTATCGGCGGCGGCTGCCGCGGCGGGCGCAGGCGCCGGCAACCGTGGCTCCTGCCGCAGCAGGAAATACACCAGGTTGGCACCGACCAGCAGGCCGGCGAGAAACAGCAGCACGCCCTTCATGCGGCATCCCGCGGCCGGCCCGCGCGTTTCACGGCTGCAGCACCGCGGCCATGCCCGGGGTCACCGCCGACGCCAGCGCCTGCGCGTCCCAATTGGTCAGGCGGATGCAGCCGTGCGACTGGGTCTTGCCGATCGTCGAAGGCTCCGGCGTGCCGTGGATGCCGTAATGCTCCTTCGACAAGTCGACCCAGACCACGCCGACCGGGTTGTTCGGCCCGGCGGCGATCGTCGCCTTGGAGTGGCTTGCGTCGGCATCCCAGAACAACGCCGGGTTGTAGTGGAATTCGGGATCGCGGGCGACCCCCTTGATCTTCCAGTCGCCGATCGGCAGCGGATCGTGGGAACTGCCCGAAGTGGCCGGAAACCGCGCATAGGCCTTGCCCGAGGCGTCGACCAGGCTGACGCTGGCATCGGATTTGTCGACCACGACCTTGTCGGCCTTCTGCAGCGCGGTGGTACCGGCCACGTTGGGCACGGCCAGTACCGTGCCCGCAACCAATTCCTTGCCGTCATTGAGCGTGTCGAGCAGGCCGGGGCTGGCATGGAACCGCTCGCCGAGCATTTCCCGCAGCGACGCATAGCCCAGTTCCGGCAGCTTCGACTTGGCCATCATGTCCCCGGGGATGTCCGGGAACGGGCCGGCAGCATCGGCGACGGTGATCGTGTATTCGACCAGGGCTGGCGCGGCATCGGAGTCCAGCGCAGCCCAGGTGGGCTCGTCGAGTTCGCCGCTGGCCACCAGGCCGCGTGCCTCCTGGAATGCGGCGACCGCACGGCGCGTGTTGCTGCCGCTGACGCCATCGATCTCGCCGGGTGAAAAGTGCGCGCGATCCAGCAGGATCTGCGCGCGAAGCACGCCGTGCCTGTCGAGCTCCGCATCCGCCGCGGCGGCGACCGGTTCGGGCAACGCGGCCTCGGCCGGGGCCGGTTGTTGTGCCTGGGTCTCGCCAGGCGCCGGCGGGGCCGCGGTCGAGTCCGTTTGCGCCGGGACCGCCGGCACCGTCGAGACCCGGCCCTGGACCTGCTCGAACGTGGGCGCGGGCGCGTCCTGCGGATATGCGGGCAATGCAACCGGCAACAGCGCGGCGGCAAGTGCGGCGGGAAGTAAACGCAGGGCGTGGTTGCTGGATGCCATCATCGAACCTCATTGGTGCGGATGGCGCGATGCTGCGCGAGCCCGGTTCGTCTTCGCGTGAATGCGCTGGCGTTGGTTCAGCTGCGCGATCCCGGGGCTGCACGCCAGGCATTCCCGGCCATGGCAGGCATGGGCCACGCGTCCATGACGGCGGCCACCGCTGGCTCCATCGAGTGCTGTCGCGGCGACGCCGACAGCCGCAACCGCCGTTGCGTGGACGCCACCGGGAATCGCCAGGCAGCCGTCGCGATCGAGCCGCGTGCTGCGAATGTCAGTGCGTGGGCCTGCGGGTGGCCACGGCCACCATGCTTTCGCCCAGCGACAGCATCGACTGCTCCGGCATCGAGAACGCCAGGTGCGACTGCCCGAAGGACAGGATCAGCGCATGCTGGTCCGGGGTCACGCCAGGGCCCAGCGAAAACGACGAAGGCAGGACGAGGGCGCCGGAAGTCTGCGTCGCGGCGTTGCCGTCGCCGAGTTTCTCGGCCCCATCCTTGGACGCCGCCAGCATCGCCGCGGCCATGTTGGCGACATCGAGCGGCGACAGGGTGAAGTCGCCCATCAGCACGCCGTCCTTGGCGAAGCCGACGGCGATCCTGCCTTCGTCGGCCGATTCGATCAGCAATCCGGTGGTGAATCCGCTTGGAACCTGCATCGCGTTATTCCTCGGGTAATGAAGATCCGGTGCCAATCGCCGCCGCGCCGCAGCCACGGCCGGAAAACAGGCGCCCCGCGAGGCATGGGCCTGGGCGGGGCGCGGTTTCCGTTTCCGTGGTGCCACCAAATGGTGGCCGGGGAGGGAATCGAACCCCCGACACGGGGATTTTCAATCCCCTGCTCTACCAACTGAGCTACCCGGCCGGTTGCAACCCCCGCGCCGCCGGAAAACCGACCTGCCCGGATGCCGCGAAGCCCGCATCTGCGAGGGCGCGATGATACGGAGGGCGCGCGTGCGGGGCAAGCCGGATGGCGGCTGAACGGGGTTCGGGCGCGATCCTTCCGGCGCGCGCGAGCCGGCGCAAGATGGTGGCCACCTCCCGTGAACCGAGGAAATCGCCATGCGCAGCCTGCCTTTCGCCGTCCTGTTCGCGTCGCTCGCGCTCGCCGCTTGTGCGTCCACCGGGCGCATGAGCGATTCCGACAAGCTCGCGCTCTACAGCAGCCATGCCGGTGCCCCGGTGCGCGACATCCGTTACAACACGCCGCTGGGCTGGGACCGGATCGACGACCAGCACCTGCTGCTGACCATGCGCCCGACCCAGGTCTGGCTGTTGCGGGTGTCCGGACCGTGCCTGGATTGGGGCAGCGCTTCGCCCACGATCCTGATCAGCCCGGTGAGCAGCGGCCTGCTCAGCGCCAAGTTCGACCGCATCAGCACTCCGCAGACGCCGGTCAGCTGCCGGATCGAGGAAATACGTCCGGTCGATATCGCCGCGGTGCGCGCCAGCCAGCAGGCGATGGCGGCGAACTGAGCCGGCGGCTCAGCCGTCGCTGGCCGGAGCCACGTAGCCGGCGGGCTTGTCCGCGCCACCGGCGAACAGGAACTTCTGCATCTCGCCCTCGAGGAAGGCGCGGTGCTTGGGGTCCAGGGGCGACAGCCGGTTTTCGTTGATCAGCATGGTCTGGTGCGCCAGCCATGCCGCCCACGCCTGCTTGCCGATGTGCGCGAACACGCGCTTGCCGAGCTCGCCCGGCCAGGGCACGAAATCCAGCCCCTCGGTTTCGCGCTGTTGGTATTCGCAGAAGACGCTGCGGCTCATGGGTTGTCCTCGGGGAGCATGGTTTCGATCAGTTTGCGGATCGGCGCGGGGATGCCAAGCGTCGCCAGTCCGTCGCGCGCGACCCAGCGCAGGTCGTCATTGTCCGCCACCCGCGCACGCAGGGCCACATCGCGCCACTGCAGCGGCTGCAGTTGCAGGCGGTAGTGGGTGAAGCCGTGGGCAATGGCGGCGAGCGGCTGGCCGGCGTCGTAATCCCCCTCCAGGTGTTGCGCGAACCAGTCGCGCGCGAGCGCATGGTCGACGGCTTCCGGCAGCGACCAGAGCGCTGCCCACACGCCGGTCGGCGCGCGCCGCTGCAGCAGCACGCGCTCGTCGCGGTCGCGCAGGAGCAGCACGACCGCGCTGCGCTCGGGCAGGGGCTTGCCCGGTTTTGGCGTCGGCAGTTCGGCGACGCGGCCCTCGCGCAAGGCAGCGCAGCCATCATGCACCGGGCAGACGATGCAAGCCGGCTCGAAGCGCGTGCACAGGGTGGCGCCGAAATCCATCTGCGCCTGGGTGTAGTCGGCCAGGCGTTGTGCGGGCAATTGCGCCTCGGCGATCGCCCACATGCGTTTCTCGACCGCCGGCGTTCCCGGCCAGCCGTCGATGCCGTGCCAGCGCGCGAGCACGCGCTTGACGTTGCCGTCGAGGATCGGGAAACGGTCGCCCCAGGCCTGCGCCAGGATCGCGCCGGCGGTGCTGCGGCCGATGCCGGGCAAGGCGACCAGTGCCGCGATGTCGCGCGGCAGCTCTCCACCGTGGAGCTCGACGCAGCGTCGTGCAGCTGCATGCAGGTTGCGGGCGCGGGCGTAATAGCCCAGTCCGGACCACAGGGCCAGCACCTCGTCCAGCGGTGCGCGCGCCAGTGCGGCGACATCCGGCAACGTGGCGACGAACCGTTCGAAGTAGGGCACGACCACCCGTACCTGGGTTTGCTGCAGCATGATTTCCGACAGCCAGACGCGGTAGGGCGTGCGCGGGTGCTGCCAGGGCAGGTCGTGGCGGCCGCAGCGGTCGAACCAGGCCAGCAGCCGCGAGGCGAAATCGTCGCCACCGCCGATCGCGTCATCGCCCGGCATCGGGCACGTCGGGGTCGTCGATCGTGATCTGGACGCCCTCCAGCCGTGCGCCCGAGATCTCGATCCGCGGCGCGCTCGCCTTGCCGTCCAGGGGCGGCAAGGGCGATACGGTGTCGTTGTCGGCGGCGATCCACGCCGTGACGTCCTGCAGGCGGAAGCGGCCATCGAAACGGGTGGCGTCGCGTTGCAGCCGCAGCCTGGC
>Ga0209983_1000088_pt1 | contig 14848 bp, 9 predicted proteins | sample InoplaM1SPM_FD_187590 | JGI IMG/M metagenome (GOLD analysis project Ga0209983, IMG submission 187590) | Arabidopsis thaliana rhizosphere microbial communities from the Joint Genome Institute, USA, that affect carbon cycling - Inoculated... | ecosystem: Host-associated > Plants > Roots >...
TGGAGTCCCCGGCCTCCGCTGGCCGTCCCGGTCGACGTCGCCGTGAACCAGATTTCTTTCGAGCCGGGGCCCCAGGCCAGGCCCTGCGTTCCGTTCCAGGCGTCGGTGAGACGGGTGACTTTTCCGCTCTCGTCCGCGAGCGCGACGTGACCCATGTCGTTGCCGTAAGACGGATGCTCGAGGAAAGCGACTCGTTTCCCGTCGGGAGAGATTCTCGGATGGCTCACCCATCCCGTCGTCTCGAGGATCGTCCGGCCGATCGGGTACTCCAGCCGCTGGCGCGTTCCGAGCTCCCGGACGACGGCGAATTGCGTGCCGTCCGGACTGATGTCGGCCTCGTTGACGTTCTCCAGGATCTCGTGCGGGGCCCCGCCCCCGAGCTCCGCGCGGGCGAGGGTTCCGATCGTGATCCAGGTCCCCCTGTTCCGGCGGTTCAGCAGGACGGCCATCTGTCCGTTCTTCGACATACCGACGACGTCGGCCGGCGGCAGATCCAGCGAGCGCGACTCGATGCTGTCGAGCCTCGTCGAGTAGACCCGAAGCGGTTCGTCTCTCCGGGTCGACCCGTAGACGACCGTCTGACCGTCGGGCGCAAAGCGCGCGGACTTGATGAAGCCGCGGTGGTAGGTGATCTGGCGGAAGGAGGGAGCCGTCGGCGCACCCAGTCGGCGCCCGAGAAACAGTCCGGCGACGAGCGCGGCGGCGATGGCCAGAACTCCGAGAGCTGGCTTCAGCCACGCTCTTTTCCGGGCGACCGCGGGAGCGACTTGAGTCGTCGCGCTCGGAGCGCCCATCGCGGTCTCGAGCGCGAACGCCAGGTCGTGTGCCGTGTCGAAACGCTCCTCGGGACGCTTCTCCAGGCAGTGCCGCAGGATGCGCTCGATCGCAGTTGGAAATCGCCCTCCCGATTCCGCCAGCTCGCGCGGGTCTTTCTGCGCGATCGCCGCCATGGTCTCCGCGGCGGACTCGCCGCGGAACGCGCGATCTCCGGAGAGCATCTCGTAGAGGACGGCGCCAAAGGAAAAGATGTCGGAACGAGGGTCCGCCGGCTTGCCGCGGACCTGCTCGGGCGACATGTAGCCGACGGTCCCCATCACCGTCCCCGGCTCGGTCGCGGCGACCGTGGGCGATTTCGTTTCCTCCGCCTGCGCCGTCCCGACCTTCGCGAGCCCGAAGTCGAGGATCTTCAGGCGGCCTTCGGCCGTCACGAAGATGTTTTCGGGTTTCAGGTCCCGGTGGACGATCCCCTTCTCGTGGGCGGCCGCCAGGCCGTGCGCAATCTGCAGCCCGTACTCGAGCGCCTTCCGCTGCGGCAGCGAGCCCTCCTCGAGACGTTGACGGAGCGTCTCTCCCCGGAGTAGCTCCATGGCTGCGTAGGTGACACCGTCGTCCCGTCCCAGGTCATAGATTCCGAGAATGTTCGGATGAGACAGCGCCGCGACCGCCTTCGCTTCCCTCTCGAACCGCGCGAGCGCCGCCGCGTCCTGGGCGAGCTTCTCCGGCAACACCTTGATCGCGACCTCCCGGTCGAGCTTCGTGTCACGGGCTCGGTAAACCTCTCCCATCCCGCCCGCCCCGAGCGGCGCGAGGATCTCGTAGGGTCCCAGGCGGGAACCCGCGGCGAGCGTCACGACGTCAGACCCATCCGGCGCACGAGCTCCACGAAACGCGGTTCCGACCGAATCGGGTCGAACCGCGGGTCCAAATGAATCCACGGCATGTACCAGTTTCGATCCTCGTATGCCTTCTCCAGCCAGTCGAGCGCAGCCGGGCGGTCACCGAGCGCGAGGGACACGAGTGCGAGATCGTGCCGCGAGACGTAGCGGCGGCTCGTGAGCGCGTCGAGCTCGTCGCGAACTTTCTCTGCCGCGGCGCGATCTCCCCCCTGCACGTGGCTGCGGACGAGGTCGGCAAGGATCTCCGGCGGGGTCTCCCCCGCCTCCGCGGTCAGCTTCCGGGCGCGTTCGAAGGCGGCCGCCGCATCGCGGAACTGTCCTTTTTGCTCCTGGCACATACCGAGGAACATGTACCCGTAGAAGTAGGTCGGGTCGAGCTCCAGGGTGCGCTGAATCTGCTGAAGCGCCTCGTCGAAACGCCGGGAGAAGTAGAAGCGCCAGCTGCCGAGGAAGTTCGTTTCTATCGAGAGAGGATCGAGCTCGAGGGCTCGACGGATCTCGCGGCCGCCTTCGTCGAAGCGGCCCCGGGCCCCGAGGTAAACGGCGTACCACTGATGCGCGTTGGGGTCGGCGGGGTTGAGCGCGATTGCTCTGGCGAACTCCTGTTCCGCACCGGGCCAGTCGTAATCGTAGAGGAAGCGCGCCATCGCGAGATATGTGTGCCCGTCAGACAGGGACGGATCGAGCTCGATCGCCTTGAGTGCCGCTTCCTTCCCCTGGCGGAAGGCTTCGCGGGCCGGCATGTACCAGTCCGCCAGCCACATGATGTAGGTGTAGGCGATGCCCGCGTGCGCCGGCGCGTAGTTGGGATCCAGCTCGAGCGCCTGTCGGAAGTACCCCATGCCTTTCTCGAGGTCGTCGATCGTGACCTTTCTCGCGTGGTGGTAACCCTTGAGGTATGCCTGATACGCCTCCGGATTCGCCGTCGCGTTCTTCGCCAACCGCGCCTGTTCCTCCCCCGTCAGGCGCACCCGGAGGATGTCGGAGATCTCCTTTGCGATCTCCTCCTGCACCGTGAGCACGTCGGCGAGCTTGCGGTCGTACCGTTCGCCCCAGAGCTGACGCTTGTCCCGCGCGTCGACGAGCTCGACTGCCATCGAAAGCCCGTCGCCGCGCTGCGTCACGCGGCCGGTCACGACGGCGCGGACACCGAGCTCGCGCGCGATCGTCGTGGGATCGGCGTCCTTTCCCTTGTAACGGAAAACGGAGGCGCGGGAAATCACTCGCACGTCAGTCAGCCGCGAGAGCTTGTTGATGAGGGTTTCGGTGATCCCGTCAGAGAGGTATTCCGATTCCGGATCGGCGCTCGTGTTCGCGAACGGAAGAACCGCGAGCGAGTCGATGGGCTGGCGGCCCCGCACGCGGGGGAGAAGGACGAAGGCCGCGAGTAAGACGGCGAGCGACGCCGCCGCCATGACGGCGATACGCCGAGTCCGGATTGGAAGCCGCGGCGCAACGCGAGACCGCGTTGTGGTCGCCAGGCTGGCCAGCGCGAAGGCCAGGTCCCGGGCGGACTGGAAGCGTTCGCCGGGCGACTTTTCGAGGCAGCGGCGCACGATCTGCGCGAGCGCGGGTTCCGCAGTCGAGAACGAGGGCGCGAGCTCCGGCTCCGCGTTCAGGACTGCGCTCATGGTGTCGGCGGCGGACGCTCCGCGGAACGCGCGCTTCCCCGAGAGCATCTCGTACAGGACGGCTCCGAGCGCGAAAATGTCGGAGCGGTGATCCGCGGGTTGTCCGCGAACCTGCTCGGGCGACATGTAACCGACCGTGCCCATCACCACGCCCGGCTCGGTGGCGACCACCGCCGTCGGCGCTTCGGTTTCCCGGCCCGCCGATTCGGTGGCGGCGAGCCGTGCGAGCCCGAAATCGAGCAGCTTCACGCGACCGTCGTTCGTCACGAACACGTTCTCGGGTTTCAGATCGCGGTGCACGATCCCCCGTTCATGCGCGGCGGCGAGACCCTGGGCGGCCTGGGCCGCGTACTCGACCGCCTTGCGTGGCGGAAGGGCGCCGGCCGCGAGCCTCTCGCGCAGGGTGGCGCCCTCGAGAAGCTCGGCGACGGCATAGACGACGCCGCCGTCGTTTCCGAAGTCGTGGATGGCGAGAATGTTGGGATGGGAGAGCGCCGCGACCGCGCGCGCTTCCTGCTCGAACCGGGCGAGCGCCGTGGAGTCCTGCGCCAGCCGGTCCGGGAGCACCTTGATCGCGACCGAGCGATCGAGCCGCGTGTCGCGCGCCCGGTAGACCTCCCCCATCCCGCCCGCCCCCAGCGGCGACAGGATCTCGTACGGGCCGAGACGGGATCCGACGGAGAGCGTCAAGGCGGAGAGGCGGCGATGAGGCCGACGTTCGCCACGGTGTCGCCCTTCTTCATGGAAGGGACGGAGCAGATGTACAGGACGACTCCGGAGGCCGGTGAGAGCGCCTCGAAGATCGGTCGGCCCATGAAGTCGGTCACGTAGCCGACGCGGGTCCCCTCGGCGACGTAGCTTCCCTTCCGGACGACCGGATAGAAGAGTCCGGTCTCTCCGCTCGAGATCGTCTTGACGGACTCGATCCACACGGGATGCTCGACTCGAGTCGGAGCACCCGGCAGCATCTTCAGGTACCGCATGACCGAGAGCGTGCCGTCGACCAGGGCCGCGACGTCGTCCGGCTCGACCGTCCCGGCGTGTCCCGCCTCGACCGTGATCGACGGTTTGCCGCGCACGGTCGCGGTGTTCTCGAGATAGCGGGACGCCTGCGGGTCCTTCGGGCGGTCGGTCGAAACGATGACGTGGTCGAGACCGAAGGCGAGGACCATCTCCCTCGAGATCGCATCCTGCGCGGCGTTGCCGGTTTTCGTCCAGTAGCTGTACGGCCGCAGGTCCTCGTCGAGGTCGCCGCCGTGCAGATCGATCAGGTGGTCGCACTTCTCGACGACCTCCCGGGTGATCGCCAGAGACGCGCGCTCCGTCTGTGTGCCGTCCGCCTTGCCCGGATAGAAGCGGTTCATGCTCTTGCCGTCGATCGGATTGACGTGAACGACCTTCTGAACGAAGGAAGGCACGTTGACCAGGGGAACGAGGACCACGGTGCCGGAGATCGTCGCCGGATCGAGAAGCTGAACGAGCTTCGCGACCGCGACGATCGACGCGTACTCCGTGCCGTGCGAGCCCGAGACGAGCGCGAGGACGGGGCCCGGCTTCCTCCCGCGGATCACGGCCACGTCGATGCGGGTGCCGGGATCGACTCCGGCCGGCACCTCGATGACGCCGAATGCCTTCTGTCCCCGCGCGGCGGACGCCGTCCCGACCGCGAAAGGCGGGGCCGTCTCGGGCGGCGCCGCGAGCGCGACCGCCAACACCAGGCTCGCCAGGTTGAAACTCATCAGAGGCTGTCGCGATTCTATCGAGTCGCTTTTTCCGCCCCGACTTCGCTAGCATCCGCGTGGGAGGCGACATGCCGAAGTTCGTCATCGAGAGAGAGATCCCGGGCCTCGGGAACCTGTCCGACGAAGAGGTGAAGGCGATCGCGCGCAAGTCGAACGAAGTTCTGACGTCCCTCGGCCCCGAGATCCAGTGGCTGCACAGCTACGTCACGGGCGACAAGATGTACTGCGTGTACATCGCGCCCGACGAGAACCTCATCCGCGAGCACGCCCGCCGGGGTCAGTTCCCGGCAAATCGCATTTCGGCCGTGCGGAGACTCGTCGATCCGATGACGGCCGTCTAGGAGCGGCGGTCAGTTCTCCGCGACGAGGAGAGCCTCGACCGCGCTCTCGAGGGGCGTCGTCCAGCCCTCCATCCACGCGGCCGCGCCCTCCGACCCGAGCTTCTTCCGCGCCGGCTCGAGAGAGCCCTCGAGCTTCGCCTGTTCGGAGGGTCCGAGCGGAGTCCCGAGGGAATGGCGCAGCGCCGCCGCCGATCCGGCAAGCGAGAGCGCCTTTTTCGCCTCTCCACGGTCGGCGGCCGCTCCCGCGAAGCTCTCGAGTATCTGCGCCACGCCCCGCTTGTAGTCGAGGCCCTGGAAGATCTGGAGGCTCTCGCGGTAGAGCGGAAGAGCCGCGGCGAGATCCGCTCGTTCACGCGCGAGGTTTCCGAGGTCGGCGAGAGCGAGCGCGGTGCCCCATCGGTCCCCGAAGGCGCGAAAAGTGGCCAGGCTCTCCTCGTAGAGCCTTTGCGCCTCCTCCGGATTTCCCTGCTCTCGCGCGACGTCCCCCTTCTTGTTGAGCACCCGCGCGGCCGCCGTCGCGTCGCCGATCTCGCGGAAGATCTCGAGCGCTTCGTCATAGAGGGAGCGCGCCCTCGCGTGGTCCCCCTGTTCCTTCACCACGCTCGCGAGGTTCGAAAGCGAGCGCGCGACCGCGGCCCGGTCGCCCAGCTCCCGCCAGACCTCGAGATTCCGCTCGGAGAGTGTGCGAGCCGCCGCGACGTCCCGGCGGTCGAGCGCGTGGACCGCGAGCGCGTTCAGCGAGACTGCCGCGGCCCACCTGTCGTTGGTTTCCTGATTGATCGCCAGGCTCTCCTCGAGGTGCGCGCCGGCCCGGGGGTAGTCCTTCTGGATCCCGGCGAGCACGCCGGCCGCGAAGAGCGCCCGGGCGCGCACCGTGTCTCGGGGAGCGGCCCCCGGAAGCGCGAGGATCTTCTCCAGCCACTCCCTCCCCTCGGCGATGAACTCGCGACGCTCCCAGAACTGGAAGAGCGCTGCGCCCAGCCGCAGCGCCCACTGCGCCTCGTTCGTCCGCGTGAGCCAGTCGAGCGCGGCGAGGAAGTTCGCGTGCTCCTGGTCGCACCGGTCGAGCCACGTGGAGGAGTCGACGCCCGAGTCGGCCGAGCCGACTTCCTCGGCGAGGACGAGGCAGTAGGCCGCGTGCGCGCGGCGCGTGATCGCCTCGTCCGCCGACGCGGCGAGGCGTTCGAGCGCGTATTCGCGCAGCGTGTCGAGCATCACGAATCGCGGCTCTCCCCCTTCGGGATCCGCCGGTCGGACGAGACTCCGATCGACCATCGCCGCCATCGCGTCGAGCGGGTCGGTGACGAGGTCGCCCGGGGCGTTGCAGACGGCTTCCACGGCCTCCAGGGTGCCGCCGCCCACGAACACCGCGAGCCGGCGGAAGAGCTTCTGTTCCTCTTCGTTCAGGAGCTCGTAGCTCCACTCGATGGCGCCACGGAGCGTCTGCTGCCTCGCCGGCAGATCGCGGGCGCCGCCGGTCAGGAGCTGCAGTCTCTTCTCGAGCCGCGACTGCATGGCCGAGGGCGGAAGGAGCTTCACGCGCGCCGCGGCGAGCTCGAGTGCGAGCGGCAACCCGTCGAGCCGGGCGCAGATCTCGACGACCGCTCCGGCGTTCTCCTTCGTGAGCGCGAAATCCGGCTTCACCGCCTGCGCGCGCTGGAGGAAGAGCGCAACCGCCTCGCACTCGGTGAGCTTCTCGAGCGAGGGAAGGGCTCCGGAATCGGGCAGCGCGAGCGGAGGGACCGGGAACTCGTGCTCGCCGTAGACGTGAAGCGGCGACCGGCTGGTCACGACGACCTTCACGCCCGGTCCGGCCGCGACCAGGTCGGCGACGGTCGGGGCCGCCGCGAGGAGCTGCTCGAAGTTGTCGAGGACGAGGAGCGTGGGCTTGCGCCCGGCCGAGGCGAGGTGCTCCTTGAGCGCCTCGTCGAGAGTCTGGCCGCCGGTCTCCCGCACCCCCATCGCGCGGCAGATCTCGGCGACCATCTGGTCGGCGCTGCGCGCGGATTCGAGCGGCACGAACGACACGCCGCCCGGGAAGCGCCCCGACAGCTCGTCGGCGACCTGCAGCGCGAGGCGCGTCTTCCCGATGCCGCCGAAGCCCGTCAGGCTGACGATGCGGACGTCGGGCCGCTCGAGCAGCTCCTTCAACGCGGCCCGCTCCCTCTCCCGGCCGACGAAGCGGGTTCGCGGAACCGGCAGGTTCGCCGGCCGCGTGCCGCGGGTCTCGACCGGAGCGTCGAGCAGGTGCTCCCGGATCGCCGCGAGGTCCCGGGCGAGATCCCGCGTCGAGGCGTAGCGCTCGTCGGGTTCCTTCGACAGACAGCGCTCGACGACCCAGCAGAAGGGCGCCGGCAGCCCGGCGTTGCGCTCGGCGATCGGCTCCGGACTCTCCACGAGGATCGCGGCCAGCGTCTGCACCGGGGATTCGCGGCGGAAGGCCCGCGTCCCGGTCGCGAGCTCGTAGAGAACGGCGCCCAGGGAAAACTGATCCGATCGGAAATCGACCGGCCGGCCCGACGCCTGTTCGGGCGACATGTAGCCGACGGTCCCGGTGACGCCGCCGACTTCGGTGCCCTCCCCCGAGAAGGTCGACGACTCAGAGCCCGACTCTCGGACCGGGACGACCTTGGCGAGCCCGAAGTCGAGGATCTTCGCGAAGCCGTCGTTCGAGACCATCAGGTTCTCGGGCTTCAGGTCCCGATGGACGATCCCGGCCCCGTGCGCCTTCGCCAGGCCGTCGGCGATCTGCGCCGAGATCGAGAGGAGGCGCCGCAACGGAAGCGGCCCTGTCGCGAGCAGCTCCCTCAGGCTGGAGCCCTCGACGAGTTCCATCGAGATGTAGAAGGTCGAGCCCGCCTCCCCGATCTCGTAGATCGTGACGATGTTCGGGTGGTTCAGGGCCGACGCCGCGCGCGCTTCGTGCTCCAGGCGCTCCAGGCGCTCGCGGTCGCCCGCGACCTCCGCGGGCAGCACCTTGATCGCCACCTCGCGCCCCAGCCGGGTGTGGCGCGCGCGATAGACCTCCCCCATTCCGCCCCGTCCGAGCGGAGCAAGGATCTCGTGCGGGCCGAGTCGGCTGCCGGGTGTGAGAGCCATGAACGGCAAAAATGCTATGTCAGACTCGACCGCGGAGGTTTCCGATGGACCTGCGATCGATTCAGAAGCCCTTGAAGGACCGCTATCGGGCGGAGCCGGCGAGCTCGCGGATCACGCTCGCGGCCGAGGGCAATCCGAAGGGAACACCGATCGCGTGCTCGGTGGACATCGGCCGTGCGGTCTACGAGGCGCAGGCTCACTCCGGAGTCGGAGGCGCCGGAACCGCGGCGTGTTCGGGGGATCTCCTGCTGGGCGCGCTCGCCGCGTGCGCTCAGATCACCTGCCAGATGGTCGCGACGGCCATGGGAATTCCGACCGAGCGGATCAAAGTACGGGTCGAGGGTGACCTCGACCTGGCCGGCACTCTCGGCGTATCGCGCGACGTGCCCGTGGGGTTCGAGTCCATCCGGGTGCGCTTCGACGTCGCGGCGCCGGTCGCGACGGCCGAACAGTTGAAGGCGCTCCGGGAGAAGACCGAGCAGTACTGCGTCGTGATGCAGACGCTCGTGAAACCGCCGCATATCGCGACGACCTGGGGTCGCTAGCTACTCGTACCTCAGGGCCTCGATCGGGTCGAGCCGCGACGCTTTGACCGCGGGATAGAGCCCGAAGAAGATCCCCACCGACATCGAGACGACGAGCCCGACGACGACCGCCCACAGCGGCGTCTCGGCGGGGAGCGCATCAAACGCCTTCTTGACGCCCGCGGGGATCGCGACCCCGACGACGACCCCGATCGCGCCGCCTAGGAGCGAAAGCGTCGTGGCTTCGGTCAGGAACTGCAGCACGATGTCGCGGCGGAAGGCCCCGACCGCCTTGCGGACGCCGATCTCGCGCGTCCTCTCCGTGACCGAGACGAGCATGATGTTCATCACGCCGACGCCGCCGATCAGGAGCGACACGAACGCGATGAACACCATCGCCAGCGTGATCCCGCGCGTGATTCCCTGGAAGCTCTCGATCATCTTGTCGGGCGTGACGATTCCGAAGTCGTCCGGTTTGTCGAAGCGCACGTGCCGGCGGACGCGAAGAACCGCGCGCGCCTTCTCGATGATGATGGGCACCTGCTCGGGCGTGTACGGGACCGTGGCGATGCGAAGCGCGTCTCCCTCGCCCCCGCCGACCTTGATCCAGGGGAACCGGCGGTCGAATGTCGTGATCGGGACGACGACGAAGTTGTCCTGCGACTCCCCGAACATCTTCCCCTTCTTTTCGAACACGCCGACGACCGTGTAAGCGTCGTGGCCGAGGAGGACGCGCTTGCCGATGGGGTCCTCCCGCGGGAAGAGCTTGTCGCGGATCTCGTCGCCAATCACCATGACGTCGGCGGCGTGGTCGATCTCCGTCGGGGTAAAGAACCGTCCGGAACCGACGACACGGTTCGTCGCCGTCGGATACTCCTCCATCACGCCGAAGACCCGCGGAGACTGCGCCTCTGCATCCCGGTGCTTCAGGTGGTAGTCGGAGTTGTTCCACAGGTAGCGTTGCGGCGAAACCGCTCGCATCTCCGGGATTTCGCGCAGGGCCGCGGCGTCCTCGAGCGTCAGATCCTTGCGGCGAAGCTCCCCTTCCGGCCTCGGGCCTCCGGGGCCGAACCGGGGCTCGTACTTCTGGAACAGGACGAGAGACGCCCCGAAACTCTGGAAGTTCCGCACCATGTTGTTGTTGAAGCCGGTCACGATCGACACCATCGCGATGACCGTGGCCACTCCGACGACGATCCCGAGGACCGTCAAGGTCGCGCGAAGCTTGTGGGTTCGCACGGCGAGGAGCGCGAACCGCACGTTCTCGCCGAAGCCGCGACGGAGGAACCCGAAAAGTCCCGACACGAGCGCTACGTCAGTCTCGAGTTTCGAACCGGACTACTCGTAGCGCAACGCTTCGATCGGATCGAGTCGGGAGGCTTTGACGGCGGGATAGAGCCCGAAGAAGATTCCCACGGACATCGAGACGGCGAGACCGACCAGGACCGCCCACGCGGGCGTCTCCGCCGGCAGCGCCGCGAACGCGCGCTTGATCCCGGCGGGCACGGCGATGCCGACGATGACGCCGATCGCTCCCCCGAGGACCGACAGCGTCGTCGCCTCCGTCAGGAACTGCATGACGATGTCGCGGCGGAAGGCCCCCACCGCTTTGCGGACCCCGATCTCGCGCGTCCGCTCGGTCACCGACACCAGCATGATGTTCATGACGCCGACCCCGCCGATGAGGAGCGAGATCATGGCGATGAACACCATTGCGAGGGTGATTCCGCGCGTGATGCCCTGAAAACTCTCGATCAGCTTGTCCGGCGTGAAGATCGCGAAATCGTTCGGCTTGTTGAACGGCACGTGCCGCCGGGCCCGGAGCAGCGCTGTCCCCTTCTCGATGATGAGCGGCACCTGGTCGGGAGTGTACGGAACGGTCGCGATGTGGATCGTGTCCCCTCCGCTGTTCTTGATCTGCGGGAACTTGCGGTCGAAGGTGGAGAACGGGATGAGAAAGAAGTTGTCGTTCGAGCCGCCGAAGGCGTTGCCCTTCTTCTCGAGCACCCCGATGATCATGAACTCTTCGCCGTTGAAGTTGACGACCTTCTCGAGCGGGTCCTCGCGCGGAAAGAGGATGTTCCGCACGTCCTCGCCGATGACCGCGACGTTCGCGGTGTGCAGGAAGTCGCTCTCCGTAATGAAGCGGCCATAGCCGACGAAGTGGTTGTTGGCAAGCGAGTAATCGGGGGCCACGCCGGCAACCACCGGAGTCGTCGTCTCGTTGTCGCGGTACTTCACGCTGACGTCCGCGTTCCACAGGTAGCGCTCCGGCGAGACCGCGCGCATTTCCGGGATCGACTCTTTGAGCGCGACCGCGTCCTCGTAGGTCAGGTCCTTTCGACGCCGCTCCGACTCGTCGCGATGCCCGGGCCCGAACCGCGCCTCGTACTTCTGGAACTGGACGAGCGTCGCTCCGAAGCTCTGGAAGTTGCGGACCATGTTGTTGTTGAAGCCGGTGACGATCGAGACCATCGCGATCACCGTCGCGACGCCGACGACGATCCCCAGGACCGTCAGGATCGCGCGGAGCTTGTGGGTGCGGACCGCGAGCAGCGCGAAGCGGACGTTCTCGCCGAAACCACGCCGGAGGTATCGAAAGATCGAAGACATCGCGCTATCGGAGCTCGGAGGTCACTCGTATCGCAACGCCTCGACGGGCGCGAGCTTGCTCGCCTGGTTCGAGGGAATCCACCCGGCGATGAGACCCGTCACCGTCGCCACGCCGATGCCGATGATGATGAACGAGAGCTTGACCTGCGCCGGGAAGACCTGCTTGACCGCCATCGCGATCAACGAGCCGAGCGCCACGCCGATGACCCCGCCGACCGCGGAAAGAAGGGCCGCCTCGAGCAGGAACTGGAGGCGGATGTCGCGCCGCCGCGCACCGAGCGCCCGCCGCACGCCGATCTCCTTCGTGCGCTCGACGACCGACACGAACATGATGTTCGCGATCACGATCGCGCCGACGACCAGCGAGATCCCGGAGATCAGGATCATCAGCAGGAAGGCGCCGGCCGAGATGTTCTTCCAGAGGTCCTGGAGCATCTCGGCGGTGACGAGGCCGAACGGGTCGTCCTTGTCGAACTTCGTCTTCCGGAGGGAGCGCAGGATCGAACGGACCTCGTCGGTCGTCTGGCCGACCATCGCGACCCCGCCGATCGGCTTGATGAAGACCCCGATGTCCTCCGACGGCGCGATGTGCTTCTTGAAGAGAGTGAGCGGCAGGTACACGACGCTGTCCTGGCTCTGGCCCATCACGTTGCCCTGCTTGGCGAGAGTCCCGATGATCTTCACCGGGAAGCCATCGATCTTCATCACGCGGCCGATGGGATCCATGTGGGGGAAGAGCTGGTCCTGTACGTCCCACCCGATCACGGCGACCGCCGCCGCGTGCTCGTACTCGGAAGGCGTGAAGTAGCGTCCGGTCGCCACGTCGAAGTTCATCGCCTCGCCCATGTTGGCCGTGTGCCCCTGGATCTCGACGTCCGCGAGCTTGTTCTCGGCGTACTTGACGGGGCGCCGCCGGTCGCCGCGCCCGCCGACGTGCGCGCAGAGCTTGCACTCGCGCTGGATGATCGCCATGTCGGTGAGCGTGATGTCCCGGCGCTTGCGCGCCAACAGCCACTCTTCGCGGCTCGTGATGATCCCGTACTTGGTGAAGATGACGACGTCGGGGTTCAACCCGATGACCTTGTCGGTGACGTACGCGTTCAGTCCCGACAGGACCGACACGACCCCCACGACGGTGGCGACGCCGATGATGACGCCGAGCAGAGTCAGGAAGGCCCGCATCTTGTGGCGCGTGAGCGCCGACGCCGAGACGCGGAGGAGCTCAGCCGACTTCATGCGGCCGTTGGACTCGGCTTCTTGCCGCCCTTGCCGCCTTCTTTTTCGACGATCACCTTGTCGCCCTCCTTCACCTGGCGCAGGACCTTGAAGGGTCCGGTGACGATTTCCTCACCCACCTTGGGCCCGCTCTTGACCTCGATCATGAGCTCGCCCGCGAGGCCCGTCTCGACCTTCTCGAAAGCGAGCTTCCCCGCCTTGATCACGTAGACGCCCTCTTCGGTCTGGGGCCGTCCGGCGCCTCCGCTGGCGGGCTTGCCGTCCTTCTTCGGGACGTCGCGGACGACGAGCGCCTGGATCGGGATCGCCGTCGCACCTTCCTTGCGGCCCGTGAGGATGTCCGCCGTGACCGAGAAACCGGGACGGATGGTCTCCGGGGGGTTGACGACGCGGATCTTGACCTTGAAGTTGATGGCCTCCGACCCCTGGGTCAGCGAGAGCAGATCCGGATCGTTCTTCGAGATCGGGGATGAGCCGACCTCGGTGACGACGCCCTCGAAGGGCCGGTTCGGGTAAGCGTCGATGTTCAGGTTCGCCTTCTGTCCGATCTTCACCTCGGGCACGGAGGTCTCGTCGACCATCATCACGGCTTCGACCTCGGACATGTCCGAAATCGTCAGGAGCTGCGTGCCCGGGTTGTTCATCGTGCCGATGACGGTGACCTCACCCTCCTTGACGGGAAGGTAGGTCACGACGCCCGCGATCGGCGCGCTGACCGTCGTCTTCGAGAGCGAGTCGCGGCTCGCCGCGAGGTTCGCCCCGGACTCCTGCAGCCGCTGCTGCGTCGCCGAGAGTTGCGCGCGGGCCGTGTCGTAAACGGACTTCGCCTTCTGGTACTCGGCCTCCGAGAGGATCTTCGCCTCCCAGTTGCGCCGGGCCCGTTCGTAGTCGAACCGCGCCTGCTCCGAGTTCGCCTGGGCCGCCTGGAGGTCCGAACGCATCGCGGCGAGAGCGGACTCGCGCCCCGCCGTCTGCGCGGCGAGCTGGGCCCGGTCGATCTGGAGGAGGAGCTGGCCGCGGTTGACCTTGTCTCCCTCCTTGACCGCGAGGTTGACGATCTGACCCATCACGAGCGCGGAGAGGTCGACCTTCCGGCGCGCCTGGATCTTGCCGTTGGCGGTGACCTTGGAGACGAGGTCGATGCTCTCGACCTTCGCGGTCGTCACGCGGGCGACGTCCTTGTCCTTCCTCTTGATGAAACCCATGGCCACGAAGAGGAGCACCAGGGCTCCCACGACGGCCAGAATGATCTTGGTTCTCTTCCTCATCTCCCCCTCCAGAGATACGTGTCGTGAAGCGTGTATCTTCTTACGACGAGCGGGGTTGAAAGTTCGGTGGCCCTGCCGGGGCCGCCTGCCCTTTCCGCTGTCCGTGCCCGGCTCCCGGTCGGGATCGGGGAAACAGGCCCCTGGAAAACGACTTAGTGGTGCGCCCAGGAGGATTTGAACCCCCAACCTCCTGATCCGTAGTCAGACGCTCTATCCAATTGAGCTATGGGCGCAGAGCCGGGAACCCTACTGAAAACAGGCTATCTTTTCAACCAGTTCGCCCTGTCGAAGGGAAAACAAGCCGGTCCGCCGCGACAATCCCGACGGACGCCCGGCGGCTCGACGGGCCGGCTCCCTGCGCCGGCTGGGCTGGCCCGTAATACCCTCTCGCGCGCGATGCCGTTTGGCCTGGACGACGAGAAGTTCCTGCGCGAGGCGATCGCCTTCGCGAAGATCGCGTTCTCCGAGAAGGAAGTGCCGGTCGGCGCCGTGGTCGTGCGCGACGGCCAGATGATCGGGCGCGGCCGCAACCGCCGCGAGGCCCTGGGGGACCCGACCCACCACGCCGAGATCGAGGCGATCCGGGAGGCCGCGCAGGCGGTCGGAACCTGGCGTCTCGAAGGCACGACCCTCTACGTCACCGTCGAGCCCTGCCCGATGTGCGCGGGAGCCGCGGTCAACGCTCGGATCGCGCGGATCGTGTACGGGTGCGCAGACC
>Ga0209983_1000091_pt1 | contig 14671 bp, 11 predicted proteins | sample InoplaM1SPM_FD_187590 | JGI IMG/M metagenome (GOLD analysis project Ga0209983, IMG submission 187590) | Arabidopsis thaliana rhizosphere microbial communities from the Joint Genome Institute, USA, that affect carbon cycling - Inoculated... | ecosystem: Host-associated > Plants > Roots >...
GACGTCGCACAAAAGCCGCAGCTGTTGACCCAGACCGAGCGGTTCAAGCCGGCCAGCGAAACCATGGGCGACATCGTCTCGCTGGGGCTTCGCCGGCTCGCCCGCAAGGATCCGGAACAGGCGCTCGCATTGCTCGACGATTACGCCCGGCGCCTCTCGTTCTCGACCCAGGAAAAGGTCGCGATCGCACGCCAGGTCGGGCTTACGCTGGCCAAGCGCTTCGATCCGCGCGCGCTGAAGGTGATGGCTGAATACGATCCCGACCTGCGTGACGATACCGTGAGCGAGTGGCGGGCCCGCCTGTTGCTTCGTCTTGGCCGCTGGCAAGACGCTTATTCGCTTATGCAGCGCTTTCCGACGCAACTTGCCGATACCAACCGCTGGCGTTACTGGACGGCGCGCAGCCTGGAATTGGCCAAGCCCAAGGACGAACAGGTGGCGCAGCTCTACAAGCCGGTCGCCGGCGAGCGCGACTTTTACGGATTCCTTTCCGCCGACCGTATCCAGGCGCCCTACAAGCTGAACCACCAGCCCCTCGCGCCGGCTGCAGACGTCGTGCAGAAGGTCCGGAACACCCCCGGAATACGCCGCGCCATGGAGTTTCATGCCCGCGGCGACATCGTCGACGGCCGGCGGGAGTGGTATTACGCCAGCCGCCGCTTCGACCGTGACGAACTGGTTGTCCAGGCGCGGCTCGCTTATGACATGGGTTGGTACTTTCCTGCCATCCGCACCATCAGCCAGGCCAAATACTGGGACGACCTGGACATCCGCTTTCCCATGGCCCATCGCAGCGACGCGGTAAGCGCTGCCAAGGCACGCGAGATACATCCGAGCTGGGTAATGGCGATCACCCGTCAGGAAAGCGCATTCATGGCCGACGCCCGCTCACCGGTGGGCGCCACAGGCTTGATGCAACTGATGCCGGCGACGGCCAAGGAAACCGCCAGGCGCTTCGGCATTCCCTATTCTTCGCCACAACAGCTGCTCAACCCGAATTTCAATATCCAGCTCGGCGCTGCCTATCTGGGTCAGATTTATGGGCAGTTCAACGGCAACCGGGTACTTGCCTCGGCTGCCTACAACGCCGGGCCCGGACGGGTTCGCCAATGGTTGAAAGACGCCAAGCACCTGCCGTTCGATGTCTGGGTCGAGAACATTCCGTTCGACGAGACACGCCAATACGTGCAGAACGTGCTCACGTACTCGGTGATCTACGGGCAAAAGCTCAACTCGCCGCAGCCGCTGGTCGAATGGCACGAGCGCTACTTCGACGGTCAGTGATCAGGGTTTCAGCGTTGATTCGGTTCCGTCGCAAGGTTGCGCCGGGGCCCGGGCGACCGGACTAATCGAGCAGTTCGACCGGCATGCCTGGTTCCAGCACGCCCGTGCCTTCGGCAATCAGGTTCTGGCCGAAGAACACACCGCCTTCGCGCTTGCGGTAGCTCATCAGGGTTGCCAGCGGTTCCTGTGTCGGGCTTCGCTCGGACGTGCGTGGATCTATGGTGGGGATGATGCAGCGCGAGCAGGGTTTGACGACCCGGAACTGCAGATCACCGATGCGAATCCGCCGCCAGCCATCTTCGGCGTAGGCAGCCGCGCCGGCGATGACCAGGTTGGGCCGGAACCGGCGCTCATCGAGCAAGGCACCAACGCGCGCCGACAGATCGTCGAGCGAGCCCTGGCCGATCAGCAGAAACGGAAAGCCGTCGGTAAAGCCGGTCCGCTCGCCCGGTCTCGCGTAGTCGGGGTCGATCTGAATGCCCCGCGCGACCGGCAGATATACCAGCCGACACGGACGTGCCAGCATCCGCGTCAGCCAATCAGCTGCAGCTTCGCCAGCATCGGGCGCCTGCAAGCTTTCCCGCCAGATCACCACACCGCGCAGCGCGTCGTCAGCTGGAACCGGTACACGCAGCGCATCCATGCCAGGCGCATCGAGCAGCAATGCACCGTCCTGCGCCAAGCGAGCACCGAGCAGCGCCATGCGCGGCAGCACCCGCTGGGTCAGAAATTTGCCGCTGGCGGCGTCCACCACCATCCATCGGCGGTCTCCAACCAGCCCGAGCTCGTCGCATCGACCCCGTTCAAGCGGTTCAGCGGAGCCGGACTTGAGCGGATAGCGGTACAACGAGCAGAGATGCATGCAGGAGCCTCGAGTGTGGTCAGCGGGTTTCGTCGAGCATCAGGCGCTCACGAACGACGTCGACCAGTTTCTCCGGCTGGAATTTGGAAAGGAAGTTGTCGCAGCCGACTTTTTGCACCATGGCGAGGTTGAAACTGCCGGACAGCGAGGTGTGCAACACGACGTAGAGTTCACGCAGGCGCGGATCGTTGCGAATTTCGGTGGTGAGCCGATAGCCATCCATCTCCGGCATTTCCGCGTCGGTGAAAACCATCAGCAGGCGGTCGGTGATCCGTTCTCCGGCGTCGGCCCAGGCCTTGAGCTTGGTCAGCCCTTTTACCCCATCGCTGGCGGTATGGACGGTGATGCCAAGCTGGCTCAGCGTTTCGCGCAGCTGCGCCAGCGCAACGGTCGAATCGTCGACGCAAAGCACTTCCCGACCACGCGCGCGTTCGAGTACCGGATCGGTCAGGCGCTCGGGCGCGATGCTCGTGTTGTACGGGACGATCTCGGCCAGCACCTTTTCCACGTCGATGACTTCCACCAGCCTGTCGTCGACCTTGGTGATCGCCGTGAGATAGTGCTGACGTCCCGCCGTACTCGGTGGCGGGAGCACCTCTTCCCAGTTGAGGTTGAGGATGCGATCCACGCCGCCAACCAGAAAGGCCTGAATCGAGCGGTTGTACTCGGTGACGATGATGGTGCTGCGTTCATCCGGGACCAGCGGGCGGAGCCCGATGGCGCGCGACAGGTCGATGACCGGCAACGTCTGGCCGCGCAGGTTGATCACTCCGCATACCGAACCATGTCGGTGCGGCATCAACGTCATTTTCGGAAGCTGGACGACTTCCTGCACCTTGAACACGTTGATCGCGAACTGCTGGCGGCCGGAAAGCCTGAACATGAGGATTTCCAGGCGGTTCTGCCCCACCAACCGGGTGCGTTGATCGACTGAATCTAGAATGCCGGCCATTGCGGGCTCCTTGGCTGATGAGAGGAATTAACCCGTTATCGGCCGCTGCAATCGATGCTTTATCCACCGGGCAATATTTATGTGCATTGCCGGCGAGATCAGGCCGACGCGCCCTTTTCCCGATCCAATGGCTCGGCTCGCAATAGTGGACTGTCAACCGGCAAATGCAGATGCAACGCACGGCGCCTGACCGAGAACCGCATGTGTCGTGCCGAGGATGGTTCCCCGTCGAGGTTGACGGCGATCTCGTCGGGCGCGTCGACCTCCAGCCACGGAACACGTGCAGTCACCGAGACGGTGTCGATGCCCAGCAGCCCTCCACTGAGCAAGGTGCCCAGGGTGCCGACCGCATCCGCCGGTGCCGGAACGATGCAGACGTCGAGCAACCCGTCATCGATCGACGCCTGCGGGCAGAGCTGCTGACCGCCGCCCGACTGGCGGCCGTTGCCGATACCCAACGCGAGAAATTCACCCTCCCAGGCGAACTCCGGTCCGGTAAAACGTCCCCAGGTCGAGCGCAGTTCGCTGAACCGCGACAAGCCGGTCAGCAGATAGGCGCTGCCGCCGAGCACGCGCTTGAGTTCTTCCGAAGTCGTCGCGGTGACCTTCGAGCCGAAGCCGCCGGTCGCCATGTTCAGGAACGGCTCGCCGTTCATTTCACCGACATCGACGCCGACCGGCTCGCAACCGAGCAGGGTCAGGGCATCGAACGGCGCAAGTGGGATCTGCGCGGCGTGGGCGAAATCATTGGCGGTGCCAAGGGGCAACACGGCGAGACTGGCGTCAGATCCGCTACCGAGCAGCGCTTCAGTCATCTCGCGCACGGTGCCGTCTCCGCCGCCGGCGACCAGTCTGCGGTAGCCGGCTGCAAGCGCTTCCTGAACCAGCCGTGCGGTATCGCCTGGCTCCCAGGTCACCCGCACGGCCAGTTCGTGGCCAAGGTCACGCCATTGGCGGACCGCCTCGCGCAGCTCTTCATTGGTTGCCTGCTTTCCGTGGAGAACCAGCAAAGCCTTGGTGGAGTTCATGTTCATCGTGCCTGCCAGGTCAGCGTTTCGTGCCGGACATACGACACACGCAGCAAGCATAAAGTTGTAGGCGGCCCGGCGCCGACAGGCTTAAGCCAGGCCCCGCGCAGACGTCCCACCTGTCGGAAGCGCACCGGCAAATGTCAGCTAAAGCCGACATAACCGCCATATAAATCTTTATTTATCAACTGCTTATGCCGGCAAGTTAATTCTTCGGCAACAAGTGACACTTTATGCCGGACGGGTGAACTCATCCCCCGCGCAGCGGTCCGAGCAGTTGTCCCGTAGTAGGTTGCATAGCGGCCTGCCATCAGTAACCGCGGATCGCGGCGATAAAAATCGAGAATCGAGCTAGCGATAGCCGAAGGAAGGAGCCTTGTATGCGCTTACAGTCCGTTGGAACCCTTGAGTACGCCCACCCCAGTTTCGTTGACTACTTTCTCGCCAGCATTCGTTTGATACATGGATTGACCGCAGTGCTGCCGGGCGTCCTTCTGTTGCTGTTCCTCCCGCTCGATCTTCCGGTCGGCGGTGGCACCTTCAGCACCTTCCTGATGTTCTTCGGCGTGATCAGCGTCGTCATCTTCCAGTCGGTCGGCATCTACAGCGAGGAGGTGTTCAGCACCCTTCTTCGCTTTCGCACCATGCTGGTCGCCTGGGCCGCCGCGTTCAGCCTGCTGATCTTCATGCACCAGGGTCTGGGCATGTTCAGCTACCTGGAAGCCAAACATCTGACCTTCTGGTTCGTCACCAGCGGCGTTCTGTTCGGTGCCGAGCGGATGATGATGCTTGCACTGTTTCGCCGCCTCATGGCCAAGGGCGTCTATCTGCAGAACGCTGTCATCCTCGGCGGCACCGACAACGGCCTGCGTGTTGCCGAATATCTGGCTCATCATCGTGACATCCGCACCGGGGTGCTCGGCTTTATCGATGATCGCCTCGAACGCCTGCCCAAGACACTTGCCGATCTTCCACTGCTGGGTAACACCCGCGACCTGGAACAGATGATTCGCGAAGAAAAGGTCACTCAGGTTCTCGTAGCCCTGCCCTGGTTCGCCGATAGTCGTATCGGCCAGGTGATCAACGAGCTGCGCAAGCTGCCAGTAAATGTGCTGCTGGTGCCGGACATGGTCGCCTTTCGCCATGCCAACAAGCGCATCACCGAGGTGGGCGGACTGCCCACGCTGATCGCTTCGGATCTGCCACTGCGCGGCTGGTCACCGGTTTTCAAGCGCATCGAGGACATCGTGCTGTCGAGCCTTGCACTGCTCGCCGCCGCACCTGTCATGCTGCTGCTGGCACTGGCCATCAAGCTGGACTCGCCGGGTCCCATCCTGTTCAAGCAGAAGCGCTACGGCTACAACAACCGCCTGATCGAAGTGTTCAAGTTCCGCTCGATGTACCACGCCAAATCGGACGCCAATGCCGAGCGTCAGACCACTCGAGATGACGACCGTATCACCCGCGTGGGCCGCTTCATTCGCAAGACCAGCCTCGACGAATTGCCCCAGCTGCTCAACGTGTTTCTGGGCAGCATGTCGATGGTCGGCCCGCGCCCGCACGCCACGGCCACCAAGGCGGCCGGCGTCCTGTTCGAAGACGCCGTTTCGGAATACTCCGCACGCCATCGGGTCAAACCCGGCATCACCGGCTGGGCCCAGATCAACGGTTATCGGGGCGAAACCGACACGCTCGAAAAGATCGAAAAACGTGTCGAGTTCGATCTGGACTACATCGAGCGCTGGTCGGTCTGGTTCGATATCTACATCCTCGCCCGGACCGTCCCCGCCCTGCTGTTCAACAAGGACGTCTACTGATCGCGCACGCATCGGGCCGCCCCACCCCGCTTCACCATTCATGCGCGAGCGCAGCAGGAAGATTGAACTAATGAAACAAGCAAATATCAGATTTGCGTGCCGTGATCGGCGCGGCCACCCGCTCGTGGCCACCGCGCGGAGGCGCTAGGGAACATGTTCCAGAATATTTTGATCGTCTGTGTCGGCAACATCTGCAGAAGCCCGGCGGCCGAAGCGTTGCTGCTGCACAGACTCCAGGGAAAAGGCCTGTCCATAGCATCGGCAGGCATAGGAGCGTTAGTAGGCAACCCGATGGACAAGACCGCACATGAGGTGCTCAACGAGCATGGGCTGGAACACGGCTCCCATCGCGCTCGGCAGATCAATAGCGAGATGCTCCACAAGGCCGACCTGATCCTCGCTATGGAACAGAGCCATATCCAGCACATCCGCCAGATCGCACCCGAAGTACATGGCAAGACATTCCTGTTGGGGAAATGGCTGGACGATACGGAAATACCCGATCCTTATCGCCAATCCAAGCCCGCATTCGAACACGTTCACAGCCTTCTGACGCAGTCCGTCGAGAGCTGGCTTCCTTACCTGAAATAGAAGAAGGAACTTCAATGACCACCATGCCGCGCCCAATCTACGAAACGAAAGAGGACAAGGACATCGACCTTGCCCACCTCTTCGACACACTGATCAACAACCGGGTCCTCATCCTCGCCATCACCGGATTCTTCGCTGCGCTGGGGATCGCCTACGCGCTGCTCGCAACACCGGTGTATCTCGCAAGCGCGATGATTCAGATCGAGCCCAAGAATGGCTTGCCGAGCCTGACCGACGTGGTCGGCAACGCGCCTGCAGTGTCGCCTGCCCAGACGGAAATCGCCCTGCTGAAGTCGCGCTCGGTCGTCGGCGGCGCCGTGGAAGCACTGAACCTCGACATCATCATCGAACCACATTTCTTCCCGCTGATCGGTGGCTACATGTATCGCCACTTCGAGCCAAGCGAAGAAGGCGAGATGGGGTGGTATCCAGACGGTTTCGAAGCCTACGCCTGGGGTGGCGAGTCGCTGCGCGTGACGCAACTGATCGTGCCGGACAAGATGCACGGCGAAGAGCTGACGCTGGAAGCCGCAGAAAACAACGGTTTCATCCTTCGTGACCCCGACGATGAGGTGATTGTCCAGGGCGTCGTCGGAGAGACGATCGCAGTGGAGGATTACTCCATTACCGTCTCGGAGCTCAACGCCCGGCCCGGTACGACTTTCACTGTCATCAAGAACCGCACCTACGCCACTACCGATGCGTACCAGAACGCACTCTCGGCGGGCGAGCTTGGCAAGGCGTCAGGCATCATCAACGTCACCCTCGAAGGGACCGATCCCGAGAAGGCGATCAAGGTGCTGGAAGAAGTCGCCCAGCGTTACGTCGAACAGAACGTCGCGCGCAACTCCGCCGAAGCGACGCAGAGCCTGGAGTTTCTGAGCGAACAGGTGCCGGAAGTCCGTAAGAAGCTGGACGCGGCGCAGACCGCACTGAACAAGTTCCAGACCGGAAACCACTCGGTGGACATCACCGCCGAGACGCAATCGGTGCTTGACCGCATCGTCGATCTGGAAAAGCAGATCTCCGAGCAGAACCTCAAGCGTACCGAGATGGAGCGCCGCTTCACGCGTCAGCACCCGAACTTCCAGGCGTTGATGAACCAGATCAACCAGCTGCAGGGGCAGAAGGCCGAGCTTGAGAAGCAGATCGGCACCCTGCCTTCGACCCAGCAGGAGCTGCTGCGCCTGAACCGGGATGTAGAGGTGTCCTCCGAAACCTATTCGATGCTGCTGAACAAGACCCAGGAACTGGACATCATCCGGGCCGGTACGGTGGGCAATGTGCACATCGTCGACCACGCAGCGGCGGACATCGACGACCCGGTCAAGCCGAACAAGCCGCTGATCGTCATCGCCGCTACCCTGCTCGGCCTGATCCTCGCCATCGCCTTCGTCTATGTACGCGAAGCGCTCAAGCGCGGCGTCGAGAACCCGGAAGAAATCGAGCGAGTCGGTATCCCGGTCTATGCAGCGATCCCGTTCAGCGACCAGCAAGGCGCAATCGAAAAACGCCTGACTAACTTCAAGCGTGACAAGAGCAGCGCTTCTTACCTGCTGACCATCAACGATCCGGCGGATCTCGCCACCGAGGCCATGCGCAGCCTGCGCACCAGCCTGCATTTCGCGATGATCGAGGCGAAGAACAACATCCTGATGATCACGGGTCCAAGCCCGGCGGTTGGCAAATCCTTCGTGACCAGCAACCTGGCCGCAGTGATCGCCCAGTCGGGCAAAAAGGTCCTGCTGATCGATGCGGACATGCGCAAGGGCTACCTGCACAAGGTCATGCGCTGCCAAGGCGAAAAAGGTCTGTCGGACATTCTTTCTGGCCGCATTACGCTGTTCGATGCCATTCAGAAGACACAGCTCAACAACCTTCATGTAATCACTCACGGACAGCTGCCGCCTAACCCTTCCGAGCTGTTGATGCACGAGAACTTCTCGCGCTTCGTCAAGGAAATCAGCGGCATGTACGACATGGTTATCTTCGATACGCCGCCGATCCTTGCCGTCACGGACGCCGCACTGGTCGGCAGCCAGGCTGGCACCACGTTGATGGTGACCCGCTATGGGCTGAACGGGGTGAAGGAGATCGAAGTAGCCAAACGCCGCCTCGAGCAGAACGGTCTACTGGTCAAGGGCGTGATCTTCAACGCGGTGGTTCGCAAAGCGTCCAACTATAGCGAATACGGCTACTACCAGTACGACTATCAAGGCAAGTAAGGGGTGCCTGGCGCGGCAACAGGCTTGAACGGTGCCGCGCCAGACAGATCTGAATTCCCTGGCTTGGCATGCCGCCACCCGGTTCGCAGCCAAGCCGCATGCAGTCACCGCGCTTGAACCCACCAGATTCAAGGTACATCCATGGCACTTCCACTACGCTCGCCCATAGGGGCGATGCGGTTGCTGCTTACGCTGCTATCGATCGGCTCGATGGCACTCGTCCAGGCCGAGCCCGACGAAAAGCCCGCTGGCATCGATCTGATCGGCATCAATCTGTCCGGAGCGAACTTCGCCCCGCATGTCACACCCGGAAAGCTCGGCACGAATTACTTCTATCCAGACGAAAAGTACTTCAAGTACTACGCAGACAAGAACATTCGCCTGATCCGTTTCCCATTCATCTGGGAGCGCGTTCAGCACGATCTCGACACGGGTGTGAATTTCGATCAGATGCGCCTGCTACGGCGGACCCTGGATTACGCCGCTCGGCATGGCCAGAAGGTCGTCCTCGATATGCACAACTATGCCCGCTACAAGGGCAATCTGATCGGCTCGCCCGAGGTGCCCTACACCGCTTTCGCTGCTGTATGGCGTAAGTTGGCGGACGAATTCAAGGGTCACCCCGCGCTGCTGGGCTACGACATCATGAATGAGCCCCACTCAACCAAGGGCTTGTGGCCGGCCGCTGCGCAGGCCGCGGTGGATGCGATCCGCGAGGTCGACATGAACGCACTCATTTTCGTTGAAGGCGATCGCTGGTCCAGCGCGTTCCATTGGCGAATGGTCAACGAAGATCTAATCATCAACGACCCGGCCGACAAGATCGTCTACGAGGGCCACCTGTATCTGGATCGAGATTTCTCCGGGCGCTACGCCTCGGACGAAACCGTTCGCCCGACAATTGGCGTTGAGCGCGCACAGCCGTTTGTGGAGTGGCTACAGGACCATAACCTCAAGGGTTTTCTTGGCGAGTACGGGGTACCGGCGCAATCCGAATCGATGCTCGTCGCCATGGACAAACTGCTCGGCTATCTCAACGAACATTGCATTCCGAGCGCTTACTGGGCGGGCGGCCCAGGTTGGGGCAAGTACGTTCTCGCAGTAGAGCCGCTCGATGGCAAGGAAAGACCGCAGATGGAAGTTATGCAGAAACACATCGGCAACGATTGCACGGCGTACGGGCCTGAGCCGCGCTGAACCGTTCGCTTGCGTCGGTTGGTGCAGCGAGCGGAACGGGCAGCGCGCCGCACTTTGACGACCGCTCGGAATTTTTCTGGATAAACCCGCAGTTGCCGCGCAACCCAACCCTTTTGCGGTTGTCCAAGCTAGCGCTGACCCACCTCGGCTTAAGGCGAACGAGAGCCGAGCATGGCAAAGAAGCGGTCTCGCAGCCAATGCCTGCGCGGATTGGGTTCGACAAAGCCACGACAGCTCACCGAACAGCAGCGTGTCGAGGACGGCGATAAGGCAAAAAAGCGGCTTGAGCTTAATGCGACGTTGTTGATGGTTAATGGAATAGGTGCCTAAGGACTCAGGTGATGACAAGAATCAGCTCACAAATCGTTTTCCTGCCCTTGGCCGTATTGGCGTTCGTGCTGCATTTCTCTGTGTTCGGCGACAGCACCCACAACCCGGTTGGCTTCAAGTTTCTCAACGAGGGCTGGCTGGCGGTCTGTCTGGGCACTTCCTTCCTGTTGCTGCTGGCGTCGACCGAAGATACGTCCCGCGAATTTCGCATCCTGATGTACTACGCGTTCTACAGCTTCATCGTTTTCACCGTATTGCCTGCAATTTTCTCCTTCTATACCTATGGCCAACCCATCGCCTACGGGCTGATCGAAGAGCGCCGCATCCTCTTCGCCTTTGGCTTCGTTCCGCTGATTCTGCTCGCCAAGCGCATAACAACCGGACAGTTCGAGCATGCACTGCTCTACGCGGCCCTTCTGGCGGCGGTACTGTCCTGGCTCTTCAAGTTCGGCATGCTTCCCGATTTTAGAACGGAGCAGACCGCGTGGGACCGCCCGGACCGCTCGTCCATCGGGCCATATCTGCTCTGCTTCGCTTATTTCTACTGCATCCAGACATGGTCAAAAGGTCAGTCGCCCATCAACGGCGAGAAGCGTGTGCGCAATCTTTATCTGGCCGTTGCGATATTCATCCTGATGACCCTCGTATTTGCGACCCAGACGCGTCAGCTGATCGTCCTTTGCCTGGCGTTCTCGCTGTTCTGTCTCAGATCCAAGGCGATCATCTGGGCCGTGGCGCTCTGCGCATTTCTATCGCCGCTTTTTATCTTTCCGGAACTGCTGAAGACGCTCGGTTTGAACATCGAGTTCTATCAGAACAGCCTGGAAGGTGACGTGGATGACGGCGTGCGCCCATACACCATCGCCGCGATATTCAACCACCTCGATCTGGTGAACTGGCTGCCCAGCGGCTCGCTATCGCTGATGTGGCAAGACGGCTTCATCCCGTACTTCGGCGAGCATTTCTTCCTCTCGGACGTAGGGATAATGGGAACCCTGTTCCGCTTCGGCTTTCTCACTTTCCTCGTAGTACCGCTGTCGCTCTACGTCTACCAGCGCATTGCTCGAAATATCAACGCCGATATGGGTTTCAACTATGCCGTGATGCTGTCGTTGTTCGTGATCTGGCCACTCAGTGGTCTGTTCGAGTACGCCCAGCCGATCGTCGCCATGCTTTTTGTCATACATGCACTTCGCGCGCGCCAACTTCGCAGCAAGGAACGGGTACATGAACGTCGCACTTATTCTCAACTACAAAGCTGCTACTGAAACCATCAGCTGCGCTGAAAGCCTGCTCTCGCATTGCGCGACAATCGATCACATCGTCATTGTCGACAACGATTCGCAGGACGGCTCCGCGCAAGCGTTCGAGCAGTGGCAGGCTCAAAGCCCGTCGGCAAAGGTCACCCTGCTCAACAATCCGGAAAACAACGGATACGCGGGCGGCAACAACTACGGCCTGCGCTGGGCAATGGCGAACCTGAAGCCCCGGTACTTCTGGGTGGTGAACAACGACACCTATGTCGATAGCGACGCGTTCTCGCCCCTGCTCGATGCGCTGCAACGGGACGACCGCCAGTTCGTCGGTTCGCTCGTGCTGAGCGCTGACACCGGACGCCTGGAGTGCTACGGCGGCGGAAAGCTGTATCCGATACTCGGCAAGGCGCGCCTGCTTGGAAAGGATCAGAGTCTGGAAGCTTCGCAGCGTCAGAATCCCGCGCATGCACCCGACTACATTATGGGATGCAGCCTCGCCTTCTCGGCCGCGCTGACCGAAGAAATCGGACTGATGGATGAAAGCTACTTCATGTACTTCGAAGAAGTGGACTGGCAGTACCGCGCCAGACGCCACGGCGTTTCCATCAAGGTAATCCCGCAAAGCCGCCTGTTTCACTATGGCTCGCTGAGCCTGGGAAGCCGTTCGGCGTTCTATCACTACTATCGAAACCGGGCGGCTACGCGCTTCAACAAGCGATTCTATGGGCCGGTCTTCGCGCTTGTGTCCGCGTTCCTGCTGTCGGCGGTCACGACGGTCAAGGAATTCAGGAACCCCAGTCTTGTCTGGTCCGGTATCAAGGGCGCCTTCAAGGGAGTAGCAATGAGTGTCGAGTGATACTAATGCGTTCGGAATAGACTTCTATCCGGGCAACAAGAAAGCGTTATTGTCCTGCATCCGCGAGGGAGTCAAGCAGCCCTATTCGTTCGTGGTGACTCCCAACGTCGACCATCTGGTGCAACTGGAGCATGACGAGCAGCTGCGTGACGCCTACTCCAAGGCCCGCTTGAGACTTTGCGACAGCCGCATCCTGCTGTCGCTGCTCGATCGACTTGGCGTGCACCTTGACGAAGTCATCCCTGGAAGCGACCTGACGCTCGATCTCCTGGAATGGGCGAATCGTGACCGCCTGCGCATCGTTCTGATCGGCTCGCAACACTCGGAAGCCGAGAAGCTTCGCGTGCTCTATCCAGGCATCGACCTTTACCACTACAACCCGCCGATGGGCTTCATCAAGAACCCGGAAGAAGTGCAGCGCTGTCTGCAGTTCGTCCGCGACAACCCGTCGGAACTGGTGTTGTACGCCGTTGGCACGCCGCGTGGCGAAGTCCTTGCCGCAGCAACGCAGCCCTACGAGCGCACCGGCATGGGCTTCAGCATCGGCGCGTCCATTTCCTTCGCCACCGGGACCATCACCCGCGCGCCGAAATGGATGCGTGAATACAAGCTCGAATGGCTTCATCGCATGATGATGGAGCCCCGCAGGTTGGCCAAACGCTACTGGATCGATGCGATCTACATCGTCCCCGCCTACCTTCGCGAGAAGAGCGCCAGACAAAAGGCTGCGAGACAAAAAGCCCGGCCGGCGAAACAGGAGTCCTGATACGCCCTCTGGCCAACCACTGGGCAGTGGGTGTTCGGATCATGGCTGGCTGGCGCCAGTGAACCGGACACGCCCGATCGACGCATGCATCGGTGCCGGACGTCGATGCCTGGCGAACGATTCCACACCCTTCAATCTCAACCTCACCTTCTACAGGGAAGAATATGAAAGCGATCATCACAGGTATCACTGGACAAGACGGCGCCTACCTGGCCGAGCTGTTGCTGGACAAGGGTTACACCGTTTACGGCACCTTTCGCCGCACCAGTTCGGTCAACTTCTGGCGAATAGAAGAACTGGGCATCGACAAGCATCCGAACCTGCATCTGGTCGAGTACGACCTGACCGACCTCTCCTCCAGCATTCGCCTCCTTGAAAGCACCGGTGCAACCGAGGTGTACAACCTCGCCGCGCAAAGTTTCGTTGGCGTGTCCTTCGAACAGCCGCTGACGACGCTGGACATCACCGGAGCGGGCGCCGTCAACCTGCTGGAGGCGATTCGCATCGTCAACCCGAAGATTCGCTTCTACCAGGCGTCGACTTCGGAAATGTTCGGCAAGGTCCAGGCGATTCCACAGCTGGAAACCACACCCTTCTACCCGCGCAGCCCATACGGCGTCGCCAAGCTGTACGCGCACTGGATGACCATCAACTACCGCGAGTCGTATGACATTTTCGGCTGCAGCGGAATCCTCTTCAATCACGAATCCCCGCTGCGCGGTCGCGAATTCGTGACCCGGAAAATCACCGACTCGGTGGCCAAGATCAAACTCGGCCAGCTGGACGTGCTGGAGCTTGGCAACATCGACGCGAAACGCGACTGGGGCTTCGCCAAAGAGTACGTCGAGGGCATGTGGCGCATGCTGCAAGCCGACGAGCCCGACGTTTTCGTGCTGGCTACCAACCGCACCGAAACCGTACGCGACTTCGTCACCCTGGCCTTCAAGGCGGTGGATGTCGAACTTCAGTGGGAAGGCACCGGCGAGCAGGAACAGGCGTTCGATGCGGCGACTGGCAAGGTCGTGATGCGCGTCAATCCCAAGTTCTACCGCCCGGCAGAAGTCGATCTGCTGATCGGCAACCCACAGAAAGCCAAAGAGGTGCTGGGCTGGGAACCGAAGACCTCGCTCGAGCAGCTTTGCCGCATGATGGTCGACGCCGACATGCGCCGAAACCAGCAGGGCTTCTCGTTCTAACCGCGCCCGCCTGACCGAGACGAGCCGCGCCAGCATTGTGCAAAGGCGCGCCTCGTCCGGTTGGCACCCGTGCGAAAGTGCATCGTCGCGCGCAGCCTGGATCGCAGGGCTCAGGGCAACCGGCCCAAACCGCCATTTAGCCGGATGCGCCAATGGCAACCACGCGCTATGCGAAAACGCCCGAATCACTGCCGTACGCCGAGGTTAACCAGGCCGCAACATCTCTACGTTATAGGTAGGGTAAAGCGCTGCCGAAAAACTGGAATTCCACCCTACCGGGAAGATCATGCGCAAAGTGCTGATTACTGGCG
>Ga0209983_1000096_pt1 | contig 14548 bp, 15 predicted proteins | sample InoplaM1SPM_FD_187590 | JGI IMG/M metagenome (GOLD analysis project Ga0209983, IMG submission 187590) | Arabidopsis thaliana rhizosphere microbial communities from the Joint Genome Institute, USA, that affect carbon cycling - Inoculated... | ecosystem: Host-associated > Plants > Roots >...
GGCCACTACTTATCCGCTCGGCTCGCCTTCGGCTGCACCTCGCCAGGCCACTACTTATCCGCTCGGCTCGCCTTCGGCTGCACCTCGCCAGGCCACTACGTATCCGCTCGGTTCGCCTTCGGCTGCACCTCGCCAGGCCACTACTTATCCGCTCGGCTCGCCTTCGGCTGCACCTCGCCAGGCCACTGCCCTGTTGTCGTTCGTCTACTGCTTCGGTTGCTACCCGCCACCCATTGGGTGGACGATCTCGATCTTGTCGCCGTCCTTGATCCGGGTCTCGGCGTACTGCGACCGCTGCGCGACCTCGCGGTTCAAGGCCACCGCGGTGAACTCGCGGCGAATCTTGAGATGGGCGAGCAGCCCGTCGATCGTGATGTCGGGGGGCAGCTCCATCGGCTTGCCGTTCACGGTGACCGTCATGAAAAAAACCGCACGCCTTTCGAGAAAGGGTGCGGTCCAGTGCCGATGCCTCCGCGTCACGTTCCCTTCGCTGGAATTACCCAGTGCAGGTTCGAGGGGTCCCGGGCCGCACCCGGTTCTCAGGAAACCTCCCCCAGCGACGCGGTCCGAATTATACCTCAGCGTCGAGCTGCCGTGCGAGGGCCGCCGGCTCGGTCACCGGAAGCTGACAGACGTAGTGCCGGCACACGTAGGCGGTGGGCCGGCCGCTCTGGGCTCCCCGGTCCGCGAGGAGCGGCAGCCCGGCGGCACCCGGCGAGCCCTCCGCAGCGCCGACCACCACCCGGTTCGGCTGGTAGCGACCGAAGACCGCGTCGACCAGCGGCGCCAGCGCGCGCTCGTGCCCGGCGGGCCACACCAGCGCGATCTCGGCCACCGGCCCCAGGTGGAAGTCGAGCGCGGAGAGGTAGCGGCCGAAGCCCGAGGGGTAGCGCTGCATGAGATCGGCCATCGGACGCAAGGCGCGCAGCGCGAGGGCCTCGTAGCGCTCCTCGCCCAGCACGACCGCCAGGCGCAGCAGCCAGTCGATAGCCACCGAAGTGCCGCTGGGCACCGCGTTGTCGAAGATGTTGCGGGGGCGCACCACCAGGCTCTCCTGATCGTGGCCGGTGTCGAAGAAGGCCTCGCGGTCGGGGCTCCAGAAGAGGCGCAGCGCCTCCTCGGCCAGCCGTCGCGACTCGTCGAGCCAGCGACGATCGAAGGTGGCCTCGTACAGAGTCAGCAGCCCCGCCCCCACCATCGAGTAGTCCTCGAGGTAGCCGGTGATGCGGGCCTGGCCGTCCTTCCACGAGCGCAGCAGGCGGCCGTCGCGGACCATCTGGCTCGTGAGGAACTCGGCGTTGCGCACCGCGGTGGCCAGGTAGTCGGTGCGGCCCAGCACCGCGGCGGCTTCCGCGAACGCCGCGAGCATCAGGCCGTTCCAGGAGGCGAGGACCTTGTCGTCCAGGCCCGGGTGCACGCGCTCCTCCCGCACGCCGTGGAGGATCACCCGCGCCCGCGCCACCGCGTCGGCCAGCGCTGACTCGGTCATGCCGAGCGACGCGGCCACGTCCGCGGGCTCCCGCGGCACGAACAGGATGCTGTGGCCCTCGAAGTTCGGGCCATCCGCGACGCCCCAGTAGCCCAGCGCCACGCGCGCGAGGCCGGGATCGCCCAAGGCGGCCTCGATCTCCTGGGGCGACCAGACGAAGAACTTGCCCTCGACGCCTTCGGAGTCGGCGTCCTGGGCGGAGTAGAAGCCGCCCCCGGGGTGCGTCATCTCGCGCCGCACGTAGTCGAGCGTCTCCTCGGCGATTCGACGGTATTCGGGGTCGCCGGTGGCGAGCCAGCCGTGCAGGTAGAGGGAGGCGAGCTGGGCGTTGTCGTAGAGCATCTTCTCGAAGTGCGGCACCAGCCACTGGCCGTCCACCGAGTAGCGATGGAAGCCGCCGCCCAGCTGGTCGTAGATGCCGCCGCGGGCCATGCGCGTGAGGGTGTGGCGCAGCATCGCGAGCGCGCGCGCATCGCCGGTGCGCCGGCCCATCCGCAGCACCGCCTCCCACGTCATCGGCTGGGGGAACTTCGGGGCCTGGCCGAGGCCGCCGTCGCGCTCGTCGTACTCGGCGCTCAGGCCCAGATAAGCCTGGACGAGCACGTCGCGGCTCAGGAGGCTCGCGGCCCCGCTCAGCCGACCCGACTGCCCCATCGACTCCACGAGCTGGCGCCCCGCCTCGAGTACCTCGCCGCGACGCGAGTGGTACGCGTCGGCGATCGACTGCAGGAGCCGCGGGAAGGCCGGCATGCCGTGGCGGTCCACCGGCGGGAAGTAGGTGCCGCCGTAGAAGGGCACGCCGTCCGGGGTCAGGAACACGGTCATCGGCCAGCCGCCGCGGCCGGTCATGGACTGCACCGCCTGCATGTAGATCTGGTCCACGTCCGGGCGCTCCTCGCGGTCCACCTTGATCGAGACGACGAGGCGATTCATCAGCGCGGCGATCTCGTCGTTCTCGAACGACTCGCGCTCCATGACGTGACACCAGTGGCAGGCCGAGTAGCCGACCGAGAGCAGGACCGGCTTGTCGTCGCGCCGGGCCCGCTCGAAGGCCTCGGGACCCCACGGATACCAGTCCACCGGGTTGTGGGCATGCTGCAGGAGGTAGGGGCTCGTCTCCGAGGCGAGGCGGTTCGCGGGGCGCGACGAGGGCACGGGGCCGGTGCCCGTCAGGAGCCCGGGACGAACGGCAGCGCGACCACGCGGGCCGGCTGCTCGCCGGCGGCATCCGCCACCGTCACCGGGCTACCCGGCTCGAAGTGCTCGCGGCGCACGTAGCCCAGCGCGATCGGCCGGCCCAGTGCGATCGAGCGCACCGCCGAGGTCACGCGGCCGATGTCCTTGCCCTCCGCGGTCACCCGCGCGTCCGCCTCGGGAATGCGATCGCCTTCGATCACGAGGCCGCTCAGCGCCCGGTTCACGTGCCCGCGGTATTTCACCCGCGCGACGGTCTCCTGGCCGATGTAGCACCCCTTCGTGTAGCTGACGAGCGACTCGAGGCGCGTCTCGGGCAGGATCACCGAGTCGTCGACGTCGCGCGGATACCAGGGCTGGCCGGCCTCGACCCGCAGCACGTCGAGCGTCTCGGGGCCCGCTGGCACCGCGCCCGCTCCCACGAGGGCGCCACGCAGCGCCTCCGCCCGCTCCGCGGCCACCCAGCAGTGGAACCCGGGTCCCGGCCCCTCGGCGCGGTTGATCACACGCACCGGCCCGGCGTCCATTCCGACCTCCGCGTGGGCGTACGGAGCCAGGTCGATCGCGCCGCCGCTCAGGCCCTCCAGCAGCGCGCGGGCGGCCGGACCCTGCAACGACAGGATCGCGAAGGCGGTGTCGGCCGCCTCGAAGTAGGCCTTCTCGGAGATGAGGTAGTGATCCAGGGTCTGGAGCGTCTTCTCGGTCATGTCCGCGGGTAATTCGATCAGCACCTGGTCGGTCGCCGCGTAGACCACCAGCAGAGTCATCACCTTGCCGTGAGCGTCGAGGAACGCGGCGGGCGCGCCCTGCCCGGGCTGGAGTCCCTTCACGTCGTTGGTGAGCATGCCCTGCAGGAACGCCAGTCGATCGCGGCCGGTGACGGTCACCTTCCCCAGGCTCGAGCGGTCGAAGAGCACGACCGCTTCGCGGGCGGCACGATATTCGCGGGCGACGTCGGACATGGTGAACGTATTGTTGACGCGCGGGAGAGCGCTGTCAACTTGCGGGGCGCCCGGCACCTCGTACACAATGGCGCCCGTGTCGCCGACCGGATTGCCCGCCCCGCCCGCCCGCTCGCGATTTCGCCGCCGTCTGCTCGCCTGGTACGGGCGGCATCGCCGCGACCTGCCGTGGCGGCGCACCGAGGATCCGTACCGCATCCTCGTCTCCGAGATCATGCTTCAGCAGACCCAGGTCGATCGGGTGATCCCGAAGTATCACGAGTTCCTGGACCGGTATCCGACGCTCCAGAGCCTCGCCGGCTCGACTCCGGAGGAGGTCGCGCGCCTCTGGTACCCGCTCGGCTACAACATCCGCCCGATCAACCTGCGCGGCATCGCCTGCGAGGCGGTCGCGAGCTACGGCGGCCGTCTCCCCGACGACGACGCCCTGCTGCGCGGCATGCGCGGCATCGGCCGCTACACCGCGGGGGCGGTGCGATGCTTCGCGTACGGCCGCGCGGTGCCCATCGTGGACACCAACGTGCGGCGCGTCCTCGGCCGGGTGTTCCTCGGGCCGCGGCGTCTCGGACGCCTGCGGGGCCAGAAGACGATCTGGGATCTCGCCGGCGCCCTCGTGCCGCCGCGGAAGGCGTACGACTACAACCAGGCCCTGATGGACTTCGGGGCCACGTGGTGCACCGCCCGGGCGCCGCGCTGCCGCCGCTGCCCCATGAACCGCTTCTGCGCGACGTACCGGACGACGCGCGGCCGCGGGCGAGGCGCTCGTGCGCACGCTTGAGGGCAAGACCGCGATCGTGGCCGGCGGCGGCACCGGCATCGGGCGCGCCATCGCGCTGGCCTTCGCGCGCGAGGGCGCGCGGGTCGCGGTGTTCGGCCGCCGGGCCGAGCCGCTGCGCGAGGCGGTAGAGGCGATCACCGCGACCGGCGGGATCGCGCGCGCGGTCGCGGGCGACGCCGGCGTGGAGGGAGACGTGGCCCGCCTGGTGGACGACGCATGCGGCCGGTGGGGCGGCGTGGAGGTGCTGGTCAACTCCGCGGCGGTCCGCCTCAACGCCCCGCTCGGCGAGATATCGGCCGCCGACTTCGCGGAGGTGCTGCGCATCAACCTGGTCGGGGCCTTCGTCCTGACCCGCATGGTGATCGCTCCCATGCGCGCGCGGGGCGGCGGGTCGATCATCCACATCGGCTCCGCGCTGGGCGAGGCGGCCGCGCCGTTCTTCTCCCCCTACGTCGCCTCCAAGGGCGGGCTCAACGCGCTGGCCCGCGCCGCGGCGGTCGAGCTGGTGAAGGACGGCATCCGGGTGAACGTGGTCGCGCCCGGCACGATCGACACCGTCATCAGCCAGGGCGTGAGCGACTTCCGCCGCGGGATGCTCGAGCGCCGTATCCCGATCGGCCGCGCCGGTCACGTCGACGACATCGCCGCCGCGTGTCTCTACCTGGCCTCCGACGGGGCGCGGTACGTGACCGGCGCGACGCTCGCGGTGGACGGGGGGTGGACCGCGTCGTGAGCGGGGATCCCCTCACCCTGCCCTCTCCCCGGAGGGGAGAGGGCTTCGTGTGCGTCGTGGCTGGGGTGATCGAGCGGGACGGGTTGATCCTGATCGCCCGGCGGCCGGCGGCGCTGCATCTCGGCGGCCTGTGGGAGTTCCCGGGCGGCAAGCAGAACGCCAACGAGAGCCCGGAGGCGGCGCTCGCGCGGGAGATCGCCGAGGAGCTGGGCGTGCGCGTGACGGTGGGGCCGCTCCTGGAGCGGGTGGACTGGAGCTATCCCGAGAAGCGGGTGCGCCTGTCGTTCTTCCGCTGCGCGATCGAGGGCGAGGCGCGGCCGCTCGAGGGGCAGGAGCTGGCGTGGGTGCGTCCCGCCGACCTCCGTCGTTACGAGTTCCCGCCCGCGGACGCGACCCTGCTGGACCGCCTCAGCCGCGGCTGACCGCGAGCTCGGCGCGCCGTCGGGCGCTGAGCACCAGGATCCCGGCGTACAGGGCCAGCCCCAGCGCCTGCACCGGGCCACGGCGCGAGATCATGAGCGCGGCCGCGGCCAGGCACAGCCAGCGGAGCCAGCCGGAGACCGGCCCCCACGCATGCCCCACCACGCACGAGGCCAGCGCGATCGCGGAGAGCGCGGCCATGGCCGACACCAGGATGATCTGCGGCCACTCGCCCTTGAGCAGCAGCTCCTGGTGGTACACGAACGCGAACGGCACGAAGAAGCCGGCGACCCCCAGGCGGAAGGCCTCGATGCCGGTGGCGAACATGTCGGCGCCCGCGATGTTCGCGGCCGCGAAGGCGGTGACCGCGTCGGGCGGGGTGAGGTCCGACAGCACCGCGTAGTAGAAGACGAAGAGATGCGCGGCGAGCAGGCCCACGCCCAGGTTGCCCATGGCGGCGGCGCCGACGGTGACCGAGATGACGTACGCCGCGGTGGTGGGGATGCCGGTGCCGAGCACGGACACCACCACGAAGACCAGCAGCATCGCGACGAAGAGCACCCCGCCGGCGGCCTGCACCACCACGCCGCTGAAGGCGAGCGCAGCCCCGGTACGGGTCAGCACCCCGACGATCATGCCCGAGCCGGCCAGCGCCACCGCGATGGTGGCCGCCGAGTACGACGCCTCGGTGAGGGCCTCCCAGCACTTTCGCGGCGTCATCCAGGTCTGGCGGTCGAGGAACGAGAGCACGAACGTCACCACGATGGTGTAGAAGGCCGCGCCGGTCGGCGAGTAGCCCTCGGCCAGCAGGTAGACGATGAGCGCGAACGGGATCGCGAAGTAGGCGTGCCGCAGCACCGGCTTCCAGGAGGGCAGCTCGGAGCGCGGCACCGGCCGCATGCCGTAGCGGAGGGCCAGGAAGTGCACCATGGCCATGAGGCCGACGTAGTAGAGGATGGCCGGGATGGCCGCCGCCTTGATGATGTCGAAGTAGGAGATGCCGGTGACCTCCGACATGATGAACACGCCGGCGCCCATGACCGGCGGCATGATCTGCCCGCCGGTGCCCGCGATGGCCTCGATGGCGGCGGCGTTCTTGGCGCTGTAGCCGCCCTTCTTCATGAGCGGGATCGTGAAGGAGCCGGTAGCGTACACGTTGGCCACCGTGGAGCCGGAGATGGTGCCGAAGAGGGCCGAGGCGATGACCGCGATCTTGGCCGGGCCTCCCCGGGCCCAGCCGGCCAGGCGCACCGCCACGTCGATGACGAACTCGCCGACGCCCGCCTTCATCATGACCGCGGCGAAGAGCACGTAGATGAACAGGATGTTGGAGGAGATGCCGGTGAGGAAGCCGTACATGCCCTCGTCGCCCGCCAGGTAGACGAACTCGACCATGCGCGGGAACGAGTAGCCCTTGAAGTTGAACAGGCCCGGGATCCACTGACTGGTGGCCAGGTAGAGGAGCGAGACCGAGATGGTGACCGCCATCCACGGCGAGAGCGATCGGCGGCACGCCTCGATGACCAGGACGGCCATGACGCTGCCGATGATCACCTCGATGGGCAGCACGGGGGAGGCGCCCTCCCAGCGGTGATTCAGCCGGTCCGCGTTCCATATGTGATAGAGGCTCGCCACCGCGGTGATGGCGGCCCAGAGCCAGTCGAAGGCGCTCGGCCGCGTCTTCGGCGAGCGGGAGTTGAACGGGAACGCGAGGAACGCGAGCGGGATGAGGAACAGCAGGTGGACCGCGCGCTGGAGGCGGGGCTCGAGCGTGCCGTATCCCGCGGTGTAGAAATGGAAGAGGGCGGCCGCCACCGCGTAGGCGCCGGCCGCCCAGTAGACCCACCCGTCGAGCTTTCTGATCCTCCCGCCTCCGACGCGTCAGGCCCCGACGGGCGCGGCTACTTGAGCCATCCCTTCTCGCGGTAGTACTTCTCCGCACCGGGGTGCAGGGCCACGCCCAGGAAGAGATAGCCCTTCGACGGATCGTAGTCGGCGAGGCTGCCGTGGATCTTCCGCACGCGGTCCGCGTTGTCGTTCAGCGCCTTGGTGATCTTGTAGGCCAGGTCGTTCGACATCGCGCTCGAGACCGTGATGGTGGTGCCCATGGTGGCGGAGACCACCGGCTCGTTGCCGTTGACCGCCTTGGGATAGGTGCCGGGCGGGATCACCCCCTCGCCCATGCCGAACTTGCCCAGGTATTCCAGCAGCGGCTTCGGGAAGGCGAGGATCTTCAGCTCGCGGCCCACCGAGGCCTCGGTGATCGAGGCGCCGGGCAGCGCCAGGAAGGTGAAGGTCCCGTCCACGTTGCGGTCCTTGAACGCGCCCGCCTGCTCCGAGTACGAGCCGCGGAAGAACTTGGTCCCGGCCGCCTCCCAGGTCTTGTAGCAGTCCGCGCTCTTGCCGGGCTGGCAGTAGCCGTAGAACTCCATGATCTTCTCGAAGACCCAGACGTCGGAGGAGCCGGGCTTGGAGATGGCCAGGCGCATCGGCTTCTTGGTCTTGAAGATCTCCTCCATGGTCATCTTGGCGAACGGCGAGTCGGCCGCGACGTAGAAATGGAAGGTGTTCAGGCTCATGTTGCCGGCGAGCGCGCGCAGCTTCTCCATCTTCTGGCCGGGATACGGATCCTCGCCGCGGTAGGCCGCGCCCAGCAGCGGCGGCAGCCCCATGCCGAGCTCGGCGTCGCCTTTCTCCACCAGCAGAGGATTCTGGGTGCCGCCGCCCGGGATCACCTTGACGTTGAGCCCGGCCTTCTCGCGCAGCAGCTCGGCCATGCCGCCCGAGATCGTGTACCAGCCGCCGCCCACCGCCCCCGCGGTCCAGGTCAGCGACTGCTGGGCGGTCGCGCTACCGGCCAGCGCGGCCACGAGGGCCAGAGTCATCACCACGAGCCCCAAACGCTTCAGCATCGGCACCGCCTCCTGTGAGAGCTCAGAACATGTTGGCTTCGGCGCGCAGTCTTCCCGCGGCGAAGCGGTCGAGGGACAATGCGTCAATATCCATGCTGCCGGCGCGGCCGTCAAGCAGGATCTCGGTCATGAGGATCCCGATCGCGGGCGCGTGCATGAAGCCGTGGCCGGAGAATCCGCAGGCCACGTAGAGGCCGGGCGCTTCGCGCGCCGGCCCGAGGATGCCGTGGTAGTCGGGGGTGAGATCGCGCACGCCCGCGTAGGCGCGCATCACCTGGGCCTCCGCGAGCGGCGGCACGCGGCGCGCGGCCGCGCGGAAGACCGCGTCGAAGGCCCCCCAGTCCACCGTGGTGTCGTGTCCCGGCTGGAGGTCCTTGTCCGTCCCGCCCATCAGCACCGCGCTCAGCCCCTGCCGGTGGACGTAGAAGCCGGTGTCCAGGTCGACGATCAGCGGAAAGACCGCGGGCAGGCTCGGCAGTGGCTCGGTGACCATCACCTGCCGACGGTACGGCCGCGACGGGATGTCGACGCCCGCCATCGCGCCGATCTCGTCGGCGTGTGGCCCCGCGCAGTCGATCACGACCGGCGCGCTCCAGTCGCCCCGGCGCGTGCGCACGCCGGTGACGCGCTCGCCGTTCAGCACGAGGCCGGTGACCGCGTGATCGGTCAGCAGCCGAAGGCCCCGACCCTTCGCGACCGAGAGGAAGCCCTGGAGCATCGAGTACGGATCGGCCGAGCCGTCGTCGGCGCAGAACGTCCCACCCACCAGATCGTCGGTGATCAGCGGGGCCAGGTGCGTCTGGATCTGGGCCGGGGTGAGCACCTCGCTCGGCACGCCGAGGCCGCGCTGCAGGCCCACGCTGCGCCGCCCCTGCTCGAGGGTATCCTCGGAGGTCGTGACGAAGAGGTAGCCATGGCGGATGAAGTCCACCGAGCAGCCGAGGATCTCGCGGTCGTGCGTGAAGTAGCGATAGGAGAGCTGCGTGAGACGCACGTTGGCCTCGGTGGAGAACTGGAAGCGCACGCCCCCGGTGGCCTTCGAGGTGGCGCCGGTTCCCGGTAGGGCCTCCTTCTCCAGCATCACCACCCGCAGCCGGGGATCGCGCTCGAGCAGGTGAAACGCCACCGACCCGCCGATGATGCCGGCTCCGACGATGATGACGTCGGCGGTCTGGGTCACGCGGGCCGCGTGCTCACTCGGGACGCGGCGACAAGCCGTGCCGCAGCGACTCGTGCACCATGCGGACCAGCGTGGTGATGTCGAAGACGGGCAGGCCGGTGGCGGCCTGGATGTCGGCTCGGTAGGGCGGCATGTTGGTGCACTCGAGCACGATCGCGCCGACCTCGGGGTTCCGGGCGACCATCCGCCGGGCCACCGTGAGGTGCTCCTGGCGCGCGGCCTCCACGTCCAGTGAGAGGAGATCGTCGAGCAGCACGCGGGTGAACTCCTTCTCACCCTCGAGTCCCGCGACGACCAGCGGCGTGTCCGGGGATATGCCCGCGCCCGCCAGGTGCTCGCTCCCGAGCGACGTGGAGTCGACGGTGAGCACGCCGACCGCGCGGCCGGGGGGCAGCATGCGCTGCACCAGCGGCACCAGCATCAGGCTCGACGTGAACACCGGGATCGCCACCGCCGCCGCCATCTCGGGCTGGAACTTGGCCAGAAAACCGCAGTTGGTCGTCACCGCCCGCACGCCCTCGCGCTCGAGGAAGCGCGCGCCCTCGATGAAGGCGGGCAGCAGCTCGCGCTGGCCCTGGCGCACCACCCGATCGGGCGAGGCGCCGGTCACGCGGTGGTAGCGCACCGGGAAGTCGAACGTGCCCGCGTTGCCCATGTCCCCCGGGATCCGCGGGAAGCGGGTGTCGAGCATGAGGATGCCGACCGAGAAGCCGTAGAGGTTGGTGCCGCCCTGCACTCGCATGGGGCTAGTTCAGCCGGGCCAGCTTCTGGCGCACGCGGCGAAGCTGGCTGCGCACCTGCTCGTGGTCGCCCGCGTCGGGGAACTCGGTGAGATAGCGCTCCCAGTCGGCCACCCCGCGCTCGAGCCGGCCCATGCTGCTCCACGCGGTGCCACGGTCGCGCCGCTCGCCCGCCGCGGTGGGATCGAGCGCGAGGAGCCGGTCGATGACCCGCACCACCTTGTCCCACGCCTCCTGCCGCCAGTAGATGCCCTTGAGATTGGCCAGCATGCGCGCGAGGAAGTGGCGGTTGTCCACCGGCGCGAAGTGAGCCGGCGTGAGACGCACCGGCCGGCCGAGCGCGCGATTCACCACCTGGCCGCAGGTCTCCACGGTGAGGATCGCGCCGCGATTGAAGGGGTCGAGCAGCACGTGCTCCCCCGCGATGCGCGCGCCGGTGATGAAGTGGCCGGGCAGCCCGATGCCCTCCATCTCGAGGCCGAGCCGCCGACCCGTCTCGATCAGCACGAGCGAGAGCGTGATGGGGATGCCGACGCGGCGATCCAGCACCTCGTTGAGGTGGCTGTTGCGCGGGTCGTAGTAGTCGGCGCGGTCGCCCGCGAACCCCATCTCCTCGAACAGGAACTCGCGCAGCCGATGCAGGCGCGACAGGGCGTCGCCCGCGCGTCGGGCGGGCTCGGCCGCGTCGGCCAGCCCATTCAAGTGGCTCAGGTACCCGTCCACGTCGAGGCCGGGCTGCTCGGCCGCCGCGATGAGCAGTGCGGCTCGGGCCAGCGGAACCTCCGGATCGGGACGTCGGACCGCGGCGGTGAACTCGGCCAGCGAGGGGTCTGGATCCATCAACAGCCGGGGGCGTGGTGGATGCCCGCGGTGCGCAGCGCCGCCCCCTGCAGCTCCTCGGCGAGCGTCAGCGTGCGAACCGCCGCGCGCCGCGCCGCCTCCTGCGCCCCCGGTGTCGTCGCCAGCTTGAGGAGGAGCGACCGGCCGAGCTGGTGATGGAAGCGCTCGTCGGGCTCGATGATTTCGCGGTAGAGGGTCGCCGTCATGGCGTCGCCCGCGCGATCGCAGAACTCGATGAACTGGCGGTTCTTCACCACCGCGATGGCCTCCCGGGTGAACTGCCCCGCCGCCACGCGCTCCACGGTGGTCTCGAGCGCGTCGAGATAGTTGAACAGGGGCCCGAAGCCCTGAGCGAGCGGATCGAAGCCGCGCGCGTCGAAGCCCAGCTCGCCCAGGCGGTCGGCGATCATCCGGTAGTGCTTGGCCTCGTCGCCGGCCTGGCGCGCGAAGGCCATCTTCACCTCGACGTCGCTCGTGCCGACCAGCCAGCGGGCCGCGATCTCGGTGGCCTCGATCTCGTTCTTCAGGGCGACCTTCAGGAGATTGGTCACGGTCAACGCGCCGGAGACCTCCGGCTTGAGCGTCGCGTCCGGCTCCAGCCGGCGCAGCACCGCCTGGTTGGCCTCGTCGAGCCGGGCGACGAATTCCTCGGCGGTCATGCGGCGAGCCCGCGCTGCAGGAGATCGGGCAGCTCCCGGGTCAAGGCTTCCTTGGTGACCACTCGGCGGCAGCGCGCGTGCAACGGCTGGGTTGCGCGGGCGAGGGCGTGGGTGGTGAACCCCAGCACCGCGACCGCGGGGGCCGCATCGAGGGCCGCGAAGATGGCGTCGTAGTCCCAATCATTCATCGTAAGATCCACGATAGCTAAATCGGCGGACCCCGGCGACGACGGGCCGAGAATCGCGTCGAGCTCCTCGGGCGTGCGGGCGAAGCTGAGCGGGGTGCCCACGAGGCGCGCGGTCTCGCGGATGCGGGCGACGAAGAAGAGATCCCGGACGACGGCGACCACCTTCATCGCCCGGCTGCTCCTAGTCGTCCTGCTCCTCGGCGCCGAGCCAGTACTTGTTCCACTCGGCGAGATGGGTCAGGGTCGTGAAGTCGCGCATGCGATCGAGGTAGACCACGCCGTTCAGGTGATCGGTCTCGTGCTGGATGACCCGGGCGAAGAACTCCTTGGCCACCACCTCGATCTTGCCGCCGTCGCGGTCGCGCGCCTCCAGCCGCACGCTGCCGAAGCGCGGGACCACGCCCCGCATGTCGGGCACCGAGAGGCAGCCCTCCCAGCCGTCTTCCTTCTCCTCGGTCAGGGGGGTCACCACCGGATTGATCAGCACCGTGAGGGGAATGGCGGGAGCGTCGGGATAGCGCGGGTTGCCGTGCACCTCGATCACGCAGATCTGCTTGAGCGCGTGCACCTGGTTGCCGGCGAGCCCGGCCCCGTTGTACTCGCGCATGGTCTCCACCATGTCGTCGATCAGGCGCTGGGTCTCGGCGGCGCGGATCTCGCCGATCGGCACCGGGAGCGCGCGCTGCCGGAGCACCGGATGTCCAAGACGGGCGACCTTCAGGATGGCCATGCCTCTCTCCTCTCGCGGTCGGATTGTAGCATAGCCCCTCCGGCGCGCTCGAAGGCGGCCAGCACCTTCGGCCATCGGGGATCGTCGAGCGGCGGCTGGAACGACGGGTAGAGCTGGGTGCGGTCGTAGAGGCCGCGATAGCGCTCGCGGATGCGATCGCCGATCTCCTCGAAGGGCCCGGTCACCGCGAAGAGGTCCAGCGTCTCGTCGGAGATGAGGTCGGTCATGCCGGCCCAGTCCCCCGCGAGCGATTTCTGGTGCAGCCGGGGGACGAGGTCCTCGAGGCCGTGCGCGGCCAGCACCGGTTGGTACGTTCGCGTGGACGCGTAGAAGGCGATCTGCTGCTTCACCGCGCCCGCGTTGCGTCGCCGCTCCTCCTCCGTGTCGCCCAGCACCACCATGGTGGAAGCACGGAAGGTGAAGTCGGCGCGCGAGCGGCCGCCGCGCGCGAGGCCCTCGGCCACCGCGGGGTGCACGCACTCGCGCAGGTAGCGCGCGCTGTGGAAGGAGTGCACGTGCAGGCCGTCTCCCACCTCGCCCGCGATGCGGCACATCCGCGGGTTCACCCCGGCCAGGTACACCGGGATGCGTGGATGGTCGATCGGCCCCGGGTCGAAGAATGGCGTCATGAGGTCGAATCGGTAGGAGCGGCCCTCGAAGCGCAGTGGGGTGCGATGCTGCCAGCGATCCCAGATAGCCCGCAGGGCTCCCACGACCTCACGCATGCGCGGGCCCGGTGCCTCCCACGGGACCGAGAAGCGCCGCTCGTTGTGCGCCTTCACCTGAGAGCCGAGACCCATGACGAAGCGGCCGCCCGAAGCCTTCTGCAGGTCCCAGCCGGTGTGAGCCAGGATCATCGGGCTGCGCGGAAACGCCAGCGCGATGGCGGTGCCGAGGCCGATCCGTGTGGTTGCGCTGGCCGCGACCGCCAGCGGCAGAAACGGGTCGTGCCGCGTCTCGGCCGACCAGATCGCGCCGAAGCCCAGGTCCTCGGCGCGGCGCGCGTACTCGGCCACGGCCGGCAGGTCGAACGTCATCAATCCGATGTCGAGCCTCACGTGCCGTTCTCCAGATAGATCGAAGCGTTGCGCCGCAGCCCCGAAGGCTTCGCTCGAAGCAGGGCGGTGCCGCGGAAGCGCTGGCGGATGGCCTCGTCGTCCATGCTCGCGAGCGCGGCCGCCTCGGGGTAATGCTCCCGCGGTCTGAATTCGGTCTCGCGGCTGACCGGCGCCTTGCGATTCCACGGGCACACGTCCTGGCAGACGTCGCAGCCGAACTGCCAGCCTGCCATTCCCGCGTGGAGCCCCGGTTCGATCTCGCCGCGATGCTCGATGGTGAGATAGGAGATGCAGCGCCGGGCGTCCAGCACGTAGGGAGCCACGAAGGCCCCCGTTGGACAGGCGTCGAGGCAGGCCCGGCACGAGCCGCAGCGGTCGGCCAGCCGCTCGTCGAAGTCGAGATCGGCGGTGGTCAGCAGCACGCCGATGAAGAACCAGGAGCCGAGCGCCGGGTGGAGCAGCATGGTGTTCTTGCCGATCCAGCCGAGGCCGGCGCGCGCGGCCAGATCGCGCTCGAGCACGGGGCCCGTGTCCACGTAGCCGCGGCTGCGGGCGCCGGCGGCGTCGGCGAGATGGGCGGCCAGGCGGGTGAGACGCGGGCCGATGACGTCGTGGTAGTCGCGGCCCCACGCGTAGCGGGCCACCGGCGTCCACGAGTCATCGGG
>Ga0209983_1000099_pt1 | contig 14519 bp, 8 predicted proteins | sample InoplaM1SPM_FD_187590 | JGI IMG/M metagenome (GOLD analysis project Ga0209983, IMG submission 187590) | Arabidopsis thaliana rhizosphere microbial communities from the Joint Genome Institute, USA, that affect carbon cycling - Inoculated... | ecosystem: Host-associated > Plants > Roots >...
CGACCACGTCCGCGCCGATCATGCGCAGGAAGCGGTACTCGGCGCGCGTCTCGAGATTGGGCCCTGCGACCGCGACGTAGACTCCCACGTGGAGCCGGATCCCCGCCTCGAGAGCCACCCGGTCGGCGAGCGCGCCGAGGCCCCGGTCGTAGGGCTCGCTCATGTCGGGGAAGCGCGGCCCCAGCTCGTCGAGGTTCGGCCCGCGGAGCGGATTGTCTCCGATCATGTTGATGTGATCGTCGATCCGCATGAGGTCCCCGCGCCGATAGCTCGGGTGCATCCCGCCGCACGCGTTGGAGACGACCAGCGTGTCCACCCCCATCCGCTGCATGACCCGGATCGGAAAGGTCACCTGCTCCATCGAGTATCCCTCGTAGTAGTGGAACCTCCCCTGCATCGCCATGACCTGGCGGCCCTCGAGCCGCCCGACGACGAGACGGCCGCTGTGGCTCTCCACCGTCGAGACCGGGAAGTGCGGGATCTCGGAGTACTCGACCGTGTCGTCGACCTCGATGTCCCGGATGAGTGCGCCGAGTCCGGTGCCGAGGACGACTCCCACCTCCGGTCTGCGCTCCGTGCGGCCGCGGATCACCGCGACGGCCTCGTCGATCCGCTCCATCGGACTATCGCTCACGGGCCCCTTCTTTCTTTCGTTTTCCGGTCTCGCTCTCGGCGAGCAGCGGATGCGCCTCGAGGGTCCGGCGGTGCTCGTCTAGGAACGACTTCAGGCGATTCAGGAACGCGCGCTCGCCCGCCTGCAGCTCCTCGATCCGCTGCTCGAGCGAGGCCCGCCGGTGCTCGGCCTCGGCCACCATCCGCTCCGACTCCATCTTCGCCTCGCGCTTCAGGAGCTCCCCCTCCCGCGACGCGGCCTCCTTCGCCTCCTCGGCTTGGCGCTGGGCGCCCGCCATCGTCTCCTTGAGCGCCTGCTCCATCTGGCGGTAATCCGCGACCGTCGACTGAACGGCCTCGAGCCTCTCTTCGAGCCCGTTGATCCTCAGAACGAGGGCCGCCATCTCCTCCGAGACCAGCTCGAGGAACGCGTCCACGGCCACGGGGTCGTATCCGCGGAACACCTTCTCGAACTCCTGCTTCTTCACTTCCAGCGGCGTAAGCGACACGCTCAGCCTTTCTCCCGGGGTCCGAAAAGAACCGTTCCCAGCCGAACCATCGTCGAGCCCTCCTCGATCGCCGGGCCGAAATCCCCCGACATCCCCATGGACAGCGTGTCCGGCGCCAGACCCTCGCCGTCCCCGAGCTCCGCTACACGCTCGAACAACGCGCGGGCGCGGCGGAAGGTGTCCCGGACGATGCGCTCGTCGCTCGTGAAGGGAGCCATCGTCATGAGGCCCCGGACCGTGAGCCCGGGCAGCTCGGCGATCCTCGCGGCTTCCTCGAGAGCCTGCTCCGGCGGGAAGCCGTGCTTCTGATCTTCCCCGCCGGCGTTCACCTCGATCAGCACGGGCATCCGTTCGGGCCGGTCCTGGACTCGCCGGGACAGCTCCTCGGCGAGCCGCAGCGAATCGACGGACTGGATCCAGTCGAACGCGCGCACGGCGAGCCGGGCCTTGTTGCGCTGCAGGTGGCCCACCATGTGACGGACGGCGCCGTGACGCTCGAGGGGCTCGGCCGCCGCGGAGAACTTCTCCACCGCCTCGTCCACGCGGTTCTCGCCGATCCGGTGGAGGCCCGCCTCCAGCGCGGCGACGAGCGTGCTAGCCGGATGACCCTTGGTGATCGCGACGATGTGGATCTCCGACGGATCGCGCCCGCACCTCGCGCATGCTCGGGCGATCCGGTCCTCGACCCGGCGGAGACCGTCCATCACCCCGTCGCGAAGCATAATAGCAAGGGAATCTACCCCGCCTGCCGGGACGGTTCAACAAATCACGAAACGGGGGTCGGTGGGCGACCGCGCCGCCGCCGCAACCGGCGATTTCTTCGAGCTCGACGTTAAACCCCGCCGTCCGGAGACCGGTTTTGCTGGAAGAAGGGCGCCCTCTCGGACATATTCCCGGAGCCTATATGAAACGCCTGCTGCTCCTTGCCGCCATGCTCGCGCCGGCCCTCCTGGCACCGGCGGCCCCCGTCTCCGCCCAGTTCGTCGACGCGTACTTCTCCCCCGTGCCCGCTGCCCCGCCAGCCGGCGCGTATGCCCCGGAGGTCCAGGCGTTGATCGAAGAGGGATATGCGCAGCTCGCGGCGGTCACCGCGCCGGACGACGACGTGCACCTCGACGCCGCCGAGACGGCGTTCGAGAGCGCCCTGGAGGCCGCGCCCGGCGCGGTGCACGCGCTGAACGGGCTGGGCATGTACGAGCTGGCCAAGGACGAGCAGTGGCTCGTCCTCCTCGAGAGCCTGAAGAAGCTCTTCAACCGGGATCACATCTCGATGGCGATCGGTTTCTTCGAGGACGCGCTGGAAGCCGACCCCGATTTCCTCCCCGCCCGCTACAACCTGGGGCTCGCCTACCGGCAGGCCCGGGGGGCCGACAACTACCGCAAGGCCGCCGACCAGTTCCTGCGGGTGATCCAGGCCGATCCCGCCTACAACGGCGTCATGAAGCTGCTCGTCCTGACCTATCGGGACGCGGGCGACCTCGCGTCCATGCGCTCGACGATCCAGGAGGCCGCGGACAGCACGCTGGCCGGACGGCCTTCCATGGAGCTGCTGCTGGCGTACTCGCTGATCAACGCGCCGGAGGCCACGTCGGACATGGTCCAGGAAGGAGTCAAGGCGTACTGGGAGGGTCTCACGGCGATCGAGAGCGAGCAGGACGCGAACCTCTACTGGCACGACCTGCGGGCGATCGCCTCGGCGGAAACGGACGCGGAGTTCCAGCGGCTGCCTCTGGACCAGAAGCCGGAATACATCCGCGCCTACTGGCAGCGCATGGCCGACCAGTCCTTCGTCAACGCGGACGAGCGGTTGGCCGAGCATTACCGGCGCCTCCACTACGTCCTCACGAACTTTCGCCTGGAGCTTCCAGAGCGGCGTCATTACTCGGCGATCGACGCCTACGTCCCCGATTGGCAGTCGGGCTTCGACGACCGCGGCGTGATCTACCTTCGACACGGGCCTCCCGACGAGACGGCGACGTTCTCGGGGCCGGAGTTCGAGCGCAACCTGTCCTGGAAATACGAGGCGGCCGACGCCGAGCCGATGCTGTTCCACTTCGTCAGCAACGAAGACGTCACCGACTACAAGCTCGTGCGGCGGCTGAGCGACGCGGTCATCTCGACCAACACCTCGATGGCCGGCCAGACGCTGCTCGACGAGAGCGCGGGGACCTCGTCGGTCATCAATCCGGGCACGGTCGATGCCTACGACGCGCGGATCCTCGCCACGCAGCGCGTGGCCCTCCAGGACCTGTATCGCTCGCGCGGCCACCTGGACCCCGACTACGACCGGGTCGCCATGGGCCTCGACACGCAGATCCTCCAGGAGGAGGAAGCCCGGCTCGCGCAGGACATCCAGATCGGGACCCGCACGCAGAGCTACGAGCCCGAGCCCTCCGATCCGCTCCTGTATCCGGTGTATGCGGTCCCGTTCAAGTCCCCGTCCGGAGGGACGGAGGTGGCATTCTATTACGCTCTGCCGACGACGGGCGTGACGATCCTGCCGCGCGGCGCGGGGAGCGAGGTCGACTACCGCTACCAGCTCCAGGTGACGTCGATGGACGATCCGGACGCCATCCAGGGGCGGGCCGACGAAGAGGTCCGGATCGCGACCCCGCAGGAGATCCCCCAGGGGCCGGGAGTCATGTTGCCCGGAATCGAACGCGTCGCGGTCGAGCCCGGACAGTATCACTACGGGCTGAAGGTCACGGACCTGAACTCCGGCCGCTTCGGCGTACTGCAGGGGAGCGTGTCGGTGAGCGCGCTCGACGGCCCCGGGCTGGCGATGAGCGGGGTCGTGCTGGCGACGCGGGTCGAGCCGGCGGTCGATCCCGGAAACCCCTTCGTCCGCTGGGGCCAGACCAAGGTCCTGGCGCTCCCCTCGCGCCTGTTCCGCCGCGAGCAGCCGATCTACGTGTACTACGAGCTATACGGGCTGGACGCCTCGGCCGGCGAGGCGCGCTACCGCACGACCTACACCCTGAGCGCGCGCGAGCCGAACCGCAACGTCGTGGCCCGGTTCTTCTCGTCGATCGGGGAGCTCCTGTCGGGCGAGGAGGACCGGGGCGAGATCACCTACTCGTTCGAGCGCAGCCAGGCGGCTCCGGCGGATCCGCTGCTCGAATACGTGTCGCTGGACGTCTCTGAGTCCGGGGCCGGCAACTACACGCTGAGCGTGGAGGTCGAAGACCTCGCCACGGGCCAGACGCAGCGGCGCGAGGTCCCGCTCTCGTTGACGGAGTAAAGCTCTCGTTCACGGCGTAGGGCGGCTCGCTCGCCGACGGCGGCTTCCGCTCCTCGCGGAAGCCCAGAGCGCTTCAGCTTCCCGCGGGCTGGCGTTCCATCGGCTCGGAAGGCTCCGCCGCGGCGCTCCCGAACGTGACGTCGTAGCCCACGATCGCGGGCCTGGCCGGATCCGTTTCGTCGATCACGTAGAGGCGCCCCGCCGGAGAGAAGGCGGTCTTGCGGACCGTGGCCGGCACCGCCACCCACGAGATCAGCTGTCCCTGCTCGTTGAACACGTCGTATACCGTGCCCGACGCGCGCTCGGGACGGTGGGTCCGCACCCACAGCCTCCCCGCGGGGTCCACGGCGAGCTCCTCGACGAGCGGGAACAGGGAGTCCGGCCGCGCCGCATCCTGAAGAAGCGAGTCCGAAACGTCCCCCACCTGCGCCTGGAGGCGAGCCAGGAGCCGCTGCCGCTCGTCCTCCATCTCGCGCGGGCTCTTCGCCACCGCCGGACCCGACGATTGGATCAGCCGCACCGTGGCTCCCGTCCGGTCCAGCACCCGCACCTGATAGACGTCGGAGAACGCGACGTAGAGCCGCCCCGCCTGGTCGACGGCCGTCCGGAACGAGGCGTCACGAGCGTCCTCGCGAACGCTCTGCCCGGGCGGGAGCCGCACCTCGTAGACCATCGCGACCGAATCGACGGGGAGCTGCATGTGAAGCACGTAAGCGCGCCGTCGAGCAGGATCCCACTTCTTCAGGTAGAACTGGCCGTATTCCGGGAGCGACAGGACCGCCATGCCGACCCCGCTCAGCCCCGCCGACGAGACGTAGGTCCCCATCGTCAGGAACGACGTCAGCGCGTTGTCGAGCTTGTCGACGAACATCACGTAGTTCCAGGGAGTGATCGTCAGCTGGTCGGAGGGCCCGACGCGATCGGCCCGGTCGTCGCGCTCGCCGAAGCGGTAGGCGAACGTCCCGGCGGGGTCGAAGGCGAGGAGCTGCTGGTGATCTGGCGCCTCGAAGTCGAGCACGTAGAGCTGCCCGGCCGCGTCAAAGGCGATGTCGCGGGGTTGCCGGAGTCGAGCGCGAGAGGCCTCCGCGGGAGGAAGCACGAACGCCTCCTGCACGGTGATGGCGGCCGGGTCGATCAGGGGGGCGACGGCAGCGACCCCTTCGGCCCCGGGACCCTCCGCCGCCTCGGGAGCGGGTGCCGGCTCCCCGCAGGATTGAAGGGCCAGGAGCGCGACCCAGGACGGGAGCGTGACCCGGGACGCGCGCGTGACCCAGGCCGGGAGCGCCGACAGTGCGAAGGGCCGCGTTCGCCGGCTCACGGGGCCTCTGCGGGGTCTTCCGGCTGTCGCTCCCGCCAGGCCCGGTCGAGGGCCGACCTCAGCCCGCGGATGGCCTCCGCCGGGTCGGGAGCGCCTTGGATGGCCTCGCTGACCGCGATCCCCGTGACGGCCGGAAGGGCCATTACCTCCGGCACCCGGCCGGCCGCGATCCCGCCGATGGCAACTACAGGTATGGTGAGCTCCGGGACCGGCATCCGCCACGCGGCATCGCCGGAAGCGAGGACCGCGGCACCCGCCTTGGTGCGGGTCGGGTAGAAGGCGCCGAGGCCCGCATAGTCCGCTTCGGATCGCTGCGCGAGCCCCAGCTCCGGGCGATCGTGCGCGCTCACCCCGATCAGGAAGTCCCGCGGCGCGAGACTGCGCGCCTCGGCGGGGGGAAGATCCGCCCGGCCCAGGTGGACGCCGTCCGCCCCGGCGGCCAGCGCAACGTCCAGGCGGTCGTTGACCACGACCAGCGTCGAGCGAGGCCGCCCGAGAGCATCGATCCACACGCGGGCCAGCGCCTCCAGCTCGGCGGCCGGCAGATCCTTGCCGCGTACCTGCACGAGATCGACCATGCCCCACTCCTCGCCGCCCGCTTCGATCAGCGACCGGGCGGCGGCCAGCATCTCCGGCGGGCCGCCCCGGATCGAGTGAATGAAGCAGAGCAACGGGCGGTCGCGCGCGATTCTCATGCGTCTCCGTCGAGCGGATTCCAGGGGGCCATGCGAAGAGGACGCCGCGAGGCGTCCTCTTCGTACGGGAGGTGTCGGGATCTCAATCTAGCCGCGAGCGGGTGTCGAGACACCGCCTCCGCAGGGACGGGCGCGCGGTTCGTTCGCGGCCCCGTCGGCGTTACTGCTGGTAGCCGGTCCCCGTGCGGTACTGGCGGATGTCCAGGATGATGCTCTCGTACCCCCGGCCCGTCCGCAGGAACGACGGGGAGGACGTGCTCGTGTCGGTGTCGACCAGGTTCTGGATCGACGGATCGCCGGGGAACCGCTCGTCGGTCGAGTAGATGATCTGGTACGAGCCGTCCTTGCGGAAGTCGCCGAACGCGAACGTCTCTCCCTGATTGCTGTACGTCCAGATCACGTATGGACCGACGGTGGCCTCCACGGGCTTGTCGATCGTTTCCGTGGGCGGTCCGTAGAGCAGGTAGATCCGCCCCCGGTCCGTCTTGTAGCCCGGGTTCTGGCTCGAAGTGAAGAACTGGTTGGCGTAGGCGAGACGCTGCTCGACGGCCTGCTTGAACTCGTTCTCCGGCGATTCGGGTTCCGGGTCGGCGCTGTCCATGAACCGGTTGAGGAACTGCTTCTTGCCGGTCTCGTTCAGCGTTCCCAGCAGCTCCTTCTGCGCCGGCGTCAGGAAGATGTCGAGCACCTGGATGACGCTGTCGACCTGCGCCAGGCTGAGATCCGCGTAGTACTCGAGGTCCGTCGCCTGGGCGGCGGGGGTCGCGGGCTCGAGGAACGCCAGCCGCTCGGCGGGCGCCAGAACCTCGAAATCGCTTGCCGCGCTCATGCCGCCGCCGCAGTCGGCGCACGCGACCTCGAGCTGGTACGCGCCGGGAGCCAGCCCGGCGATGCTGAAGGCTCCGACGTCGAAGTTGCGGTCCTCGGTGACCGTGATCGTGCGCTTGCCGAGGTCCTTAACCACCGTGCCGGTGGCGTCCTTGACGCGCATGTCGAGCGCCACGCTATCGTGGGCCTCGGGCAGCGCTTCGGGGTTGACCTCGTAGTAGAAGTAGAGCATCGGGCTGTCGCGATAGAAGGCGCGGCGGGGATTCGGGTTGAACATCGTCGTGCCGATCAGGTAGGGCAGGTACGCACCCTCCTGGAGCCGTACGTCTTTCCGCACTTGATTGGCCATCAGCATGTCGCTGATGAGAGGCGGACTCTCCGGCACCATGAGCGGGCGGGAGACCTCGAACGACTTGCCGCTGCCGATATCCGTGACTCGCGCCTTGGTCGTGTATTCCCCGGCCGGGGCGTAGATCGCGAACGTCTCGATCGTCGACACGCGACTCGAACCGGCCATCGCCTCGTTGAACGCCTCGGCCGTGATCTCGTGGGACGTGTTGTACACGGATTCGCCTCCCGCTTTCTCGACCATCACCTCCACGTTCGCCCGCGCCTGGAGGGTCTCGCCCGCCCGCTCGAACGTCATGAGCGTGTAGGGGATCTCGACGGCCCCTTCGATCAGGGTCCTACCCGCTTCGGAGTAGAAGCGGTTGGTCTCCAGCGCCAGGCTCGCGTCCTGGGCCAGACCTGTCGCGGGAAGCGCCAGCAGGGCCAGCGGTAGCCAGAGAAGACGGCGACGATCCGACATCAGATGTTCACTCCTTGTTTCGACGGACGGACGGCGAATCCCCGCCCACGGGCGGGGGCGAATGCTGCCGTATAAAGATCTCGGGAAAGGGGCCGGTTTAAGTTGCGCGGTCTGCCCTCCGAGGGCAACCTCCGCTCCATTTTGACTGCGGCCGGACGCCGCGCCGCCATCGAAAGCGAAGAGGCGCCCGAGCCGAAACCCGGGCGCCTCTCGTGATGTTTGCGGGGCGGACCCCGCCTTCGGCGTCGCTCTAGAAGAGCATGCTGACGCTGAAGTTGTTGGTGCCACCCAGGCGGCCCCAGTCGCGGTACGCGTAGTCGAACCCCGAGCCGAACGCGCCGAAGTCGAACTGCAGCCCGGCGCCGAAGCCCAGCCCGCGGAACACGTCGTTGTCGTTCGGGCTGTCGCCCAGGTCCTCTTCATCCTGCTGGTAGGTGTACCCCGCGCGCGCCGCCACCGTGGTGGCCACGCCCCCGTTGTTGGCCGGGATCAAGGTCTGCTGCCACTCCCCGCCCACCGAGTACGTCGTCTCCAGCTGTCGCGGCGCGGCGAACTCCGCGTTCACGATGAAGCTCGACGACTCGCTCTCCAGCAGGTAGTACGCCAGCGCCGTCTTCAACGTCGTCGGCGGCCGGAAGTCCTCCGTCCGGAACTCCAGCGGCAGCTCCCCGCTGTTGGGGAACGTCGGGAAGTCCGGAGGCCGCGCCTCCAGCTCCAGACGGCTCCCGTTGGCGTTGAAGTTCGTCCCCAGGTTCTGCACCACGAACGCCAGCCGGATCCCACGGCCCGCGAACGTCGTGTGGTAGTTCGTCCCGAAGTCGAACTGGTACGCGTCGCTCGACACCCCGAAGATGTTCTCGTGCGCCCACTTCACGCTGGCGCCCGCCATGAAGCGGTCCGAGATGTTGTGCGCGTACGTGCCCTGCACGCTCGTCGAGTACGTGTCGAACTGCTGTCCGTTGCCCAGCGGCTCCTCGATGGTCGTGACCTCCATCTTGTCGAACGACAAGACCGTGATCGCCGCACCCACCGTGCCGTTGCCGCCGAACACCGGCGCGCCCACGCCCACGAAGTTGATCTGCGCGTCCAACGGCATGTTCACGTTCGTGAACAGCGCCGACGGACTCCTGAGGAACCCCAACCCCGCCGGGTTCCACCACAACGCGCTGATGTCGTCCACCACCGCCGTGAACGCCTGACCCATCGCCACTCCGCGGGCGCCCACCGGGATCGTCAGGAACTCCCCACCGGCGTTGCCGATGAACGAGAACCCCTCCACCCGCCCTTCCAGGAGCTGCAGCTGGTCGGCGTTCTGGCCCTTGACCGGAGAGAACGCAGCGAGCAAAAGCGCCACCGCGAAGCTCCCCTGAACGGCCTGCTTCCAGAGCTTCCTCATAGGACTCGCCTCCCTCGCCACGTCAGTTGATCACCGCGAAGCGGCCCAGATGCGTGCGGCCGTCCGGTGTCGTCACGTGGTAGTAGTAGTTCCCGCTCGCAACCAAGAGGTCGAAGCGGGTCCGAACATCCCATTCCTCCGTGCCGCTTCCGTCCCCGTGCTCCAGGATCCGTACCAGGTTCCCGCTGATCGTGTAGATCCGGATCGTGGCCTGCGGCGGAAGGTTCGTGAACAGGATCCGCTGACGGCCCTCGCCGCGCGTGATCTCGTTGGCCGCGATGAACGGGTTCGGCACCACCCGGATCTGCTGCAGGTCCGCGTTCGCCAGCTCGTTCGAGCCGCCCGACAGGGACAGACGCCACTTCGCACCCGGATACCCGTCCACGATGCCACGGAAGATGTCCACCGGGCCCGGGTCGGTACCCTCCTCGAATGCCGTGTTGATGTCCTCGAACGTGAACGGACCGGGATGCGCGAACGTCTTCGGCGAACGGCCGAAGTCCAGGCTCGCTGCCACCCCGCGGTCCCAACCCGACACCAGGATGATCTGCCATACGTCCCCGTCCTCGGGAAGGTCCGTGATCCCTTCCACGTAGACCGCCTGGCCGGGGACCAGGATCGCGAACGTCGTCCCCGACGTCAGCGAGATCGTGTTCGTCATCGGACCCGCCGGGAAGTCCCCGATCCCGATCGTCGCCCGCACCGTGGCGGGGTCACCGGGCGGGATGAACCCCCAGTTGTACCCCAGGATGAAGTCCTCGGGCGTCGACGGGTTGGCCGGACCCTTGGGCTGGCCACCCTCGGGGATCACGTTGCCGCTCACCAGGCTCCGCATGGTGCCCGTGTACGTACCCCCGCTCACCGACCACGTCAGCTCGTAGCTCTCGCCGCCCATCGCGTACGGACCCGCCAGCGCGTAGGCCCGCGAGTTCGTGATGCCGCGCGGGTTCCCTACGATCACCCGCGTACCCAGCGAGGAGCCGTCCACCACCAGCGCGCGGCCGTTCGGACCGCCATCCGCACCGCCCGTGCCGGTGCCGCCCAGATCGCCCAGCGCCAGCGACGACCCGTTCACCACCAGGTCCTCCGCCGCGCTGAAGTCCGTGGCGATGATCAGGTCGACCGAGGCGTCCGGACCCACGTCCGAAGCGTCCGTGTCGACCGCGAACGACACCACGTCCTCACAGAACACCGTGAAGTCGTAGCACGCGTCGTAGAAGCCCACGTTGGGCTGGATCAGCGACGACAGGTTCCCGCTCGCGTCCTCCCAGTGGAACCACACCCGGCGATGCCCCAGGGCCAGCGTGTACGCCCCGCCGTAGGGATGCGCCGGCGATTCCTCCAGGGAGTCGACCACGAAGAAGACCTCGGCCTCCGGGATGTTCACGTCGCGGAACTTCGCCACGTTCGCGCCCACCACCGCGTTCGAGCAGTTCATCCAGTCCAGATACTCGCCCGTCGCCAGGTCGATCGTCGCCGTGGGCTCGCTCACGTCGCACACCGAGCCGTCCGACTGCAAGGCGTTCAGCTGCGCCTCGCCGGCCGCCACGAACGACGACGCGTTCGACCGCGGAGTCGCCGGGTTGAGGTTCTTTCCGCTCTCCAGCGTCAGGCACGCGCCGGGAACGTCCAGCCCGCCCAGGAACTCCTCCGGGATCGTCGGCACCGACACCACGCCGCAGTTGACGCTGAATGACGTCACCGCGTAGTAGACCGGGATCCCGTTGATCAGACCCGGGCCGTTCGACGGATCGGGGAACACCCCGCCACGGTCCGTGACGCCGAACGCCAGGCCCGTGTTCGTCCCGATCGGGAAGAACTGCGTCTCCGTGCACAGCACCGCCACCGGCTCCTCGCCCGGCTCCAGCACCGCCGGCACCGTCGTGCCCTCGATGCAGAACTCGCCCTCCGTGATGTCGTTGTTCAGGTCGAACTGGGCGATCAGCTCGGCGTCGTCCACGTTCCCCGTCTCCGAGCGGTACACCCGGAACCCCTCGAAGTCCTGGATCACGAAGTCGGGGTCGAAGAGGGGGTTGGTCACCTCGGCGCCCGTCAGGCCCGCTTCGGCCGCCGTCACGAAACCCTGCGTCGTGTTCGGCACATCCAGCGCGGGCACGAAGACGATCTGACCCTCCTCCAGGAACACCCCGAGACCCGGGGCGTCCGGGTTCGGAGTTCCACTCTCGTCGCGCAGGAACGGATCCAGCGCCACCTTGGCGAACGGGTTGACGGCCGTCACCGGGGCGGCGTCCCACACGATCGTCACCTGATGGTCGCCGGGGATCAGCTCGACCTGCGGGCTCGGCGGCGCCGTCGGCACCAGGAACCCCGCGTCGAACACGCCCTGAACGGCGGCCCGCACGGCCACGAAGTTGTTGAAGAGGGGGATAGGCTCGCCGTTGATGATCGCATTGTTCGTCGTCAGCTCTGCCGGCGGAGAGCCGAACACCTCGGCGAAGAAGTACGCCGCGTAGATCTCCACGAACCCGCCCGCCGGCAGCGGGAACTGGCCCGAAGAGGCCATCCCCCGGATGTCCTGCGGGATCACGTCGAACACCACGAAGTCGGGGTCGCCCGTCATCCCCTGGTACCACTCCTGACGGGAGCTGGGATCGGGACGCGAGCCGCCGTTGGTGAACACCGTGAAGTTCTGAAGTCCCACTTCCTCACCGGTGTCGGGATCCTTCGGCGTTCTCAGGTAGCTGACGCCGCCGAAGCCCGGAGGCTGGAACTGGAACTCCGGCTCGTCGAAGTCGGAGTCCCACCACACCATCGTGTTGATCGGCGCCGGCAGGAACCCGATCTGGTCATCGGTGGCGGCCCCGAGGTCGGGGTCGATGGCGATGGCCACCACCGTGTCGTTGAAGTCGTACGGGCCGAACACGTTGTTGCCCGGCGTGTTCAGCGGCGTCACGAAGTCGGATCGGTTGAAGATCCGCATCGCCACGAAGAAGAAGTCCTGCACCGCCGGGATCGAGAACGCGAAGTACGTCTGGTTCGTCTCCGCCCCCAGACGCGTCCCGCCGCACGCCGAGCACGTGGAACCATCCACGTCGTTGGCCGCGAAGCACGCCGTCAGGTCCGCGAACCCCGGGAACGGCTGGCCCGTGAACGGGGACAGGGACGGAAACTGGCTCACACGGAACTCGTCGACCGTGCAGACCAGCGGGAAGTTGGCGAAATCCGCCGGATCGCTGCTCAGCCAGAACACGCCCAGGTCACTGCCCGGAAGCGTCGCCCCGCTGCGCGTCTCGAACGGCTCCAGACGGCCCGGACGCAACTCGGAGAACGGACCGCCGATCATGACCAGCGTATCCAGGCCACCGCCCGGAAGCGCCACCGTGGCGCCGATGTTCACGCCGGAGCTGAAGATGTACTGGTCGGTGATCGCCCTCCAGGCGCCACCGCCCGACACCGACGAGGATGCCGCGCCGATCTCTGCCTTGTCCGTCAGCGACATCAGCACCCGGTTCACGTCCATCAGGAACCCGAGCGGTACCGTCGACGGAGCCAGGCCCCGGCCGCTGGGAGCCGGACGATCCTTGGGAAGATCGCCCGCCGCCCCGGCCACAAGGCCTAGGACAAGAACGACGCCGAACAGGCCCGCGAACCACCCGCGCGACCTTCTGGCATCGAACCCGAATCCCAAATTCATAGAGCCTCCTGAGGAATGCGTGAGTCGCATGGGATCTTCGGCTTCCGAGGATCCGGGGGTCGCCGGCGCTTTCGCGCCGGCGACCCCGTTCTCCTCATGGATCCCTGCGATCAGAACCGGATCTCCGCTCCGAACCGGATCTCGCGCGGTTCGCCGTAATTGAGTGGCGAATTGCTGAGAGCGATGTTGCCGCGGAAGAACGTCTCCTGGCTCTCCGCCAGCGTGATCGTCCCGTCGCCGTTCAGGTCCTGCAGCGAGAACTCGTCCTGCCACTCAGGCAGGATGTCGCTCACCTCGAGCGGGAACCCTACCGTTGCGCCTTCCACTAGGAAGTTGCCCGGGATCTGCGGGTTGCGGCTGTCCTCGAACTCCGTGCCACCCACGTCCGGAAGGCCCGTGATCGTGTTGACCACCACGATGTTCTCGTGGTTCAGGAAGTTCTGGACGAGCCCGAACACGCTCAGGTCCAGCGCGTCACCGATCGTGAAGCCCTTCTGCAACCGGATGTCACCCGAATGGAACCAGGGGAGCCGGCTGGCCCCGAAGTCCTCGACCGGGAAGCCCTGGCCGTCGGGATCCGTCCGCGTGAACGGCGTGCCCGACTGCGCGTTGTAGGTCAGGAAGGCGCCGAAGTTCTTGAACACCGTCCCCAGCGTCGTCCCCTCCCGGAAGTCCTCCGGGAACTGCAGCGTCAGCTGCCAGTTGATGTTGTGCAGACGGTCGAAGTCCTCCGGCTGCAGCTGGGTCGGCGGCGTCAGCAGCACGCCCTGGCCCTCCAGCGGATCGAACAGCCGGCCGAACCCGCCCGTGCCCGCCCAGTCCAGCGGCGAGGACGACGTGCCGCGCGCCCACTGCAGCGACCACGCCAGGTTCGTCGACCAGTAGTTCGAGTACCGCTTGTTCAGCGAGATGTCGAACCCCTTGACGTTCCCGTTGTCGCCGTTGACGTACACACGCCGCTCATCGAGCTGCGGGTCGATCGAGCGCGCCTGGAACACGTCCAGACGAATGGCGCCCTTGCGGTCCCGGTTGTAGCCCACCACGTCCAGCACCAGGTTGTCGCTGATCAGGTGCGTGATGCCCGCTTCGAACGCCGTCGTCTCGATGAAGTCGAGGTTCGGGTTGCCGTACTGGATGTTGTTGTTGCCGCCCGACGCCGCGATGTCCGTCAGGAAGCTCGAGAAGAAGTGCTGCAGCTGCGGCAGCTGGTAGAACTTGCCGTAGCTCAGCCGGACCTGCGTGTCGTCCGTGATCGGATGCGCCACGCCGAGCCGCGGAGCGAACTCGTCCTTGGTCTTCGCCTCCTGGACCTCGGCCTCGCGACACTGCGTAGAGCCGAGCGTCGTGATCGAGCAGTCGACGAAGCCGGGCAGCGCCGGGAAGACGGTGTTCGGATCCCAGTGATCCCAGCGCAGGCCCAGGTCGATGACCAGGTCGCCGTAGTCGAGACGATCCTG
>Ga0209983_1000100_pt1 | contig 14518 bp, 17 predicted proteins | sample InoplaM1SPM_FD_187590 | JGI IMG/M metagenome (GOLD analysis project Ga0209983, IMG submission 187590) | Arabidopsis thaliana rhizosphere microbial communities from the Joint Genome Institute, USA, that affect carbon cycling - Inoculated... | ecosystem: Host-associated > Plants > Roots >...
AGACCTCAACGGGAGCCGAATATGACTTATCTGATAGATGCCTGGCTGGACCGCCCGCAACCCTACCTGCGCATTCTCGATCGCAGTACCGGCGCAGTTTGCATTTCGCTGGAAGGCGAGGCTCTGGATGAACTCCGCGATCAGGGCGACCTGGATCTGCAGGAACTGAGCACCAGCGAACCCTGTGTGCTCAAGGAACAGGTACGCAACCTGTTCCTGTTCTCCTACGCCCGGGCGTTGCGCCCTTAGCGGATGCCTTTACAGAACGGCCAGCAACTCGACATCGAACACCAACACGCTGTGTGGCGGGATGCTGCCAACACCCTGAGCGCCGTAGGCAAGTTCGCTCGGAACATAAAGTCGCCACTTGCTTCCGGCAGGCATGAGCTGAAGCGCTTCGGTCCAGCCTGCAATCACGCCGCCGACCGGAAATTCGGCCGGCTGCCCGCGCTGGTAGGAACTGTCGAAAACGGTGCCGTCAATCAGCGTGCCGTGATAATGGGTCCGTACATGATCGTTGACGCCGGGTTTGGCACCGTCGCCTACCGTCAGCACCTCGTATTGCAAGCCTGAAGCCAGAGTAGTGACGCCATCGCGCTGGCCATTCTCAGCGAGAAATGCCGCGCCTTCGCCGGCGGCGGCTTCAGCCTTGCGCTGGGCCTCGGCCTGCATGCGCTCGCGGATCACAGCGAAACTGGCGTTCAACGCCTGCGCATCGACACGCGTCTCGGCCCCAGTGAACGAATCTCGAATGCCGGCGATGACGGCATCCAGGCTAATTCCGGGCGGCGGGTTTTCACGCAATTGATCACCCAGCTGGCGGCCAATGCCATAGCTGACACGTGCCTCGTCGGTCGAAAGGTTCAGATCGGTCATGCCGAAACTCCGGTGAAAAAAGGGCGCACAGCCTAGCACAGCGCTGCAGGATTGGACCCGGCGAGCGTGAGCTACCAGGCCGAGCGCAGGCTGATCGGCACTCGAAGCGGCTCACGTTTTCCATCGGCAAGACCGCACATCTCGTCATGCGCCGAGTCATGCAACAGAAAGAACGGGACGTCCGATATTTCACTGAGCATCTGGCGGGCATGCTCGACAGAGCGCAGACGAACGGCAGCTCCGTGCTCATCGCGCAGAAGCTGGGATTGCCCTCGATGCTGGATGCTCAGCAGATAGAACCCACCTTCGAGCGAAACCAGATCGAGCGACTCAACGCGGCTTGCCTGCACCTCTTTGCCCAAAGCCAAAAGATCCAACGGGCCGACCCCTCTATACCATCCGAAAGCGAACCTGCTGTGGATAATCGCCTGCGCCGTTCCAGTCTTGCCAATGACAGCGGCCGATCAGTGCTTCGCTCAGGAGCGCACACCCCAGCCGCTTAGGTAGCGCGCCTGGTTAGCATTGACCTTGCGCAGTTCCGCCTGCAAATGAAGCTGCCATATCGAGGGCGAATCCGAGGCCAGATAGCCTTGTCCGTACAGGTTATCGGCGATCGCCTGCAGTACCGACTCAGCCTCGCGAGGCCCGTGGAACGGACCTTGCGCCTTGATGGCAGTGGGCTGCCCGTCAGCCAGACCTGCGGCGCAGAGCAGTGTCCACAGCCCGTTGCCTCCGGCAAGCGGGCGAATGACGCATTCGATGCGGGTTACCAAACCAAGGCAATGGCGGTTCAGGCAGACGGTATGTGACATGACGGCGGTCCTCGCACTCGGCTTCGCACCACCACCGAAACGATGGCAGGCGCAAGCCCTTTTTACCCACCGGGAGCTGTGGATAACCATGTGGATAGAGAGCGGAGACTCTCTTCCATTGCAGACCCGCCGCCGGCCGTATCGTTCCGTCCTGTCATTCGTGAAGCGAAACGGTCAGCCCTATGCCGAACCCTTCACCTGAGCTGCCAACACCTCCTCTGGCGAGGCCGCGTCGCTGCGCTGATCATCTTCGGTTTCGATTTCCGCGATATCACGCAAGCGCTCCACGACTCGTGCGTTGACGCTGCCCTTGGGAAACTGGCCGTCTTCGTCAGGCCCGCCGACGGGCTCGCCCACCAGCAGCGACAGCGCCTCGTCCACATGGCGCACGGCATAGACATGGAAGCGCTCCTGACGAACAGCCTCGAGTACCCGCTCGTCGAGCATCAGCGTGGTGACGTTGGCGAAAGGAATGATCGCACCCTGCTCGCCGGTCAAGCCTCGGGCCTCGCAGAGCCTGAAGAAGCCTTCGATCTTCTCGTTCACGCCGCCCACCGCCTGAACTTCACCGAACTGGTTGATCGAACCGGTAATGGCGAAGCACTGCTTGAGCGGCGTGCGCGAAATGGCCGAGATCAACGCGCAGCATTCGCCCAGTGACGCGCTGTCGCCATCGACGTAACCGTACGACTGCTCCAGCGCGATGCTGGCCGAGATCTCCAGCGGAAATTCCTGCGCGTAGCGGCTGCCGAGAAACCCGGTCAGGATCATCACGCCCTTGGAATGGATCGGCTGACCAAGGTTGACCTCGCGCTCGATATCGACGATCCCGGACCCGCCCGGGTAAACCGTGGCGGAAATGCGCGCCGGCATGCCGAACGCCGAATCGCCCACCTCAAGCACGGTCAGACCATTGCACTTGCCGATGGCCGCGCCTTCGCTGTCGATCAGAATGACGCCAGCCAGAATATCTTCCAGGATGCGCGCCGAAACACGCCCGGTGCGGGTCGCCTTGGCCTTCAGGGCGCGCTCGATGTGGCCGACATCGGTGACCTCGTCCTTGGCCAGCTGCCGAATGAAATCCGCCTCGCTGACCAGCTGAAAAATATCGCCGATGCGGGCCGACAGCCGTCCCTGATGCTCGGCCAGCCGCGCGCTGTAGGTGGCCAGACGTGCGACCGCCGCGGCAGTGAGCGGCGCCATTCCCTCTTCGGAGGTACGCGTCTTCATCAATTGCGCGAACTGTTCGAGGCTGTCCTCGGCCAGCGGAATCTCCTCGTCGAAGTCCACCAGCACACGAAACATCTCCTGAAAATCCGGATCGAGGTCCTGCAGCGTGTAGTACAGCTGCCGCGACCCGATGATCACGACCTTCACGTTCAACGGGATGAACGCCGGGTTCAGCGTGACGGTAGCCAGGCGCCCCAGCTCGGCGAGCGGCGACTCCATCTTCAGCTTGCGCGACTGCAGGGCGCGCTTGAGCGCTTCCCAGACGAAAGGCTCGCTGAGCATCTTCTCGGCTTCGAGCATGAGGAAGCCGCCATTGGCGCGATGCAGCGCTCCGGGGCGCAACTGGCGATAGCTGGTGTAGAGCGCGCCCTGGTCGGTGCTGTATTCGATGCGGCCGAACAGGTTGTCGTAGGTCGGGTGCGGCTCGAACACCACCGGCGCGCCGCCATCGAGCGGATGGCCGACCACCAGGCTCGGGCTGTATTGCTCTTCGAGCAGCTGGCGGGTCTGGGCGTCCGGACGGTTTTCATCGACCAGCTGCTCGACCACCGTTTTCAGCAGATTGACCTGTACCGCCTGCAGGTAGGCCTCGATCCCGGCGTTCTCGCCGTACTTTTCCGACAGCGGTGCCAGCAAGGGTTGTAGCGCCTGGCTGATGGTCTCGTCATTGAGCTGGCGCAGCTGATTGCTCGACTCGCGTTTCCACTGCGGCAGGCTGGCGAGGCCTTCGTTCAGATGCACTTCCAGCGCGGATATGTCTTCGTGATAACGCTCGCGCTCGGCTTCGGGCAGCTGCGCGAACTCCGCCTCGTCCATCGACTTGCCGTCTTTCATCGGCGTAAAGGCGATGTTGCTGCTGTCGCGGTAAAGCGCAATTTCCTTTTCCAGCGCGAGCTTTTCGATCACGTCCAGGGCCTTGTCGTAGCGCTGGTTGAAAGCGCGGTCGATGGCGCTTTTCTTCTGCTGGAAGCTTGGGTGCTCGAACACCGCCGGGAAGGTTGCCATCAGGTTGTCGATCAGCTGGCCGATGTCGGCGATGAATTCGCCCGCGCCGCCTTGGGGTAGCTCCACCACGCGCGGCTCGCGTGAGTCGTCGAAATTGTTGACGTAGATCCAGTCCGACGGCGTTTCCAGACGCTTGCCTTCGGCTTTAAGGTAGCGACGCACGAAGGAAAAACGACCGGTACCCGGCTCGCCCATCACATAGACGTTGTAACCGGGGCGCGGCATGGCGACCCCGAATTGCAGGGCTTCGACGGCACGTTCCTGCCCAAGCACGCCGAGAAAAGGCTCAAGTTCATCGGTCGTGGAAAAGGCGAACTGGCTGGGTTCGAAGGGACGGGTCAGCGCATCGGGCGCCAGGCGCAGGCCGGCAGCGACAGGTTCGGGCATTGGTGATCCTTGCTGGGGTGGCCAGATGGCCACGTTGGATGCCGTCATTCTGGCGGCGGCTCAGGCCGGCCGCAAGGCATGCCTGCCCGGCGTTGCGCAACGAACTGCCGCCGTGAATACCCCGGCGCGCCGCCACCCACTCATGACATTGTGCCGCCATTGCCGCGTCCCGATAGTTGGCTAGGCTTGCAATGCCCACTCGAAAAAAAAGGGATACACCTATGGCTCTGAAGCACGCCATATCCGGAGAAATCGTCAATCTGCTCACCCCCGGCGAATCCCCAACAGCCATATCGCAGGCTTTGGTCAGCACGCCCGAAATCGAACTCATGCGTCTGGTACTCAAGGCGGGCAAGCACGTTCCGGTCCACGCCGTCGCCGGGCCGATCACGCTGTACTGTCACGAAGGCGCGGTCGAAGTGCTGGTAGAAAACAGCACGAAGACGATGAATGCGAACGACCTGATGTATCTCGAAGGACGCTCAGACCACGCGCTGCATGCCGTCACCGATTCCATCGTGCTGGTGACGATCTTTCGCGTGCCAGGTTCGGTGAGGTAGCACCGGGACAGAAATCAGGCGGCACCGATGCCGGATGACGCCGAGTACGCCTGCAGCGACCGGCACACAAGGAGACAGACCTTGGAAAAGACCCTGCGGATCATCAGTTTCGTGGTTCTAGCGCTCATGTTCGTAGCGGCCGTCTATGCCGGGGCCATCGGCATCCATTATTGGACCGGGATCGGCGTGTAGATCCGTCTGCGAGGAGCCTTCGATGAACAAGCGCCAGACCCGTCTGTTTGCAATCATCTCCACGGCAGTTTCGGCCGTCGTCTTTCTTGGGATGACGCTCGACACGCACCGGCAAATTCCCGAGCTCACCCGGTCGGAGAACATCACGCCGGCGGTCAGCCGTGGCACCGACGTCTGGCATGCGAACAACTGCATCAACTGCCACACCATCTTTGGCGAAGGCGCCTATTACGCGCCGGACCTCACCAAGATCGCGGAGCATCGCGGCGCTGCGTATCTCAAGGCATTTCTGAAAGACCCCTCCAAGTTCTATGACGAGCAGCGGCATCGGCGCCTGATGCCGCAACCGAATCTGACCGACGATGAAATCTCGGACCTGATCGCCTTCTTCGACTGGGTGGCCAAAGTCGACAATCAGGGCTGGCCGCCGCGCCCGATTCTCGTCGCCGGCTCGTCCATTCCCGGCACGTCACTGACCGTCGCTCAGCAGGACGCGTCCGGTCCCGGCAAGACCGCCGAGCAAATGCCGCCGGGCGCACGACCGGTCGAAGCCAGCGACAGCCCGATCGCGCTGGGCGAAGCGCTGTTTCGCACGGTCTCGCCGGCCTGCAACGCCTGCCACTCGATCGCACCCGGCGTGAATCTGGCCGGCCCGACACTGGCCGGGATCGCCACGCGTGCCGAGCAGACGATCGCCTCGCCCGAGTACAAGGGCAGCGCCGACAGCGTCGAATCGTATATCCGCGAGTCGATCAGAAAACCCAGCGCGTACCTGCACCCAGGCGACATGTATTCGGCCGACGGCACGTCCTTCATGCCCAACACCTATGGTGAAACCCTGACGGACGAGCAGATAGATCAATTGGCCGCCTATCTGGCGACGTTCAAATAACAGGAGGTAGGCCATGCGCTACAGATCACAATCGGTCGCTTACTGGTACTTCGCCATCGCGATGGTGCTCTTCGGCCTCCAACTGGTATTCGGCCTGCTGTCGGCTGCCAAATACCTGGGCCCCGACCCGCTGCTCGATATCCTGCCGTTCGACAACACCAAGACCATCCACACCAACCTGCTGATCGTCTGGGTCCTGACCGGCTTCATGGGCGCAACGTACTGGATGGTCCCGGATGAATCGCGCACTGAGCTGTACAGCACCCGGCTCGCCTATATCCAGCTCGGCCTCTGGACGCTGATGGGCGTCACCGCCGTGATCGGGTATCTGTTCGGCTACGGCACCGGCAACAAGCTGTTGGAACAGCCGTTGCCACACAAGATCGTGATCGTCATCTGCATGCTGATATTCCTCTACAACATCGCCATGACCATCAAACGATCCGGCCGGTTCACCACCACCGAAGGCGTGTTGCTGCTCGGTCTCGGCAGCGCGGCGGTGCTCTACCTGCCGGCGCTGCTGCACTATGAAAACTACGTGGTCTCGATTTTCTACCGCTGGTGGACGATTCACCTATGGGTCGAAGGCGTCTGGGAAATGATCCAGGGAAGCTTTCTCGCCTATCTGCTGATCCGCCTTTCCGGCGCCGATCGCGAGGTGATGGAGAAATGGCTGTACGTGATCGTCGGCCTGGTGTTCATAGCCGGCATCATCGGCACCGCGCACCATTATTACTGGGTCGGCGTGCCGAGCTACTGGCTGCCCATCGGCGGCTTCTTCAGTGCGCTGGAGCCGGTCGCCCTGCTGGGAATGGCGATCTACGCCTACTACGCCATGCGCCGCTCCGGCCTCGCGCACCCGAACAAGCTCGCCCTGCACTGGACCATCGGCAGCGCGCTTTTCACCATGTTCGGCGCCGGCCTGCTCGGTCTGGCGCACACCTTCCCGAGCGTCAACAAGTGGACCCACGGCACCCTGGTCACCGCCATGCACGGCCATGCCGCCTTCTATGGCGCGTACGCGATGATCGTGTTGGCGATGATCACCTACGCGCTGCCATCGTTCACCCGCCGCGAACATGTCGATGGCAGCAACATCGGCTACTGGGCGTTCTGGCTGCAACTGGCCGGGATGTTCGGCATGACGCTGTCGTTCGCCACCGCGGGCATCGGCCAGGTCTACCTGGAGCGAATTCTGGGCATGGGTTATCTGGATACGCAGCTGAAGATCCAGGTTCACTTCCTGATGCTGATCGCCACGGCTTCGCTATTCTCGCTGGGTGTCGGCCTGTTCATCTATGACTTCTTCCGCTTCGCTCCGCGCCTGGAGGTGGATCAGCCTGAGCGAATGCCCGACGCCGGCACCGTGCGAGCGGGCCTGTGACCGACCTGCAACTGGCCGGCCGCGCGCCGGACCGCGGGACTGCCGACAACGCACCCTGGTACGAGCCCAGCGGCGATGAAGTGGCGGTGTTCGAGCAATGCCACGCGCGGCAGCTGGCCGTGATGCTCAAGGGCCCGACGGGGTGCGGCAAGACCCGCTTCGTCGAGCACATGGCCTGGCGCCTGGGTCGCCCGCTGATCACCATCGCCTGTCACGACGACATGACCGCCAGCGATCTGATCGGCCGGTTTCTTATCGGCAACGATGGCACCCGCTGGGTCGACGGCCCGCTGACGCGCGCCGTTCGGGAAGGCGCGATCTGCTACCTCGATGAGGTGGTCGAAGCCCGGCAGGACACCATCGTCGTGCTGCATCCGCTGACCGACTACCGCCGCATCCTGCCGCTGGACAAGACCGGCGAAACGCTCGAAGCGGCCGCCGGGTTCCAGTTGGTGGTTTCCTATAACCCCGGCTACCAGCGGATGATGAAAGACCTCAAGCCAAGCACCCGGCAGCGCTTCGTCGCGCTGGATTTCGACTTCCCCTCGGCGGAGCGCGAGGCCCGCATCGTGATGCGCGAAAGTGGCGCCGATCACCCCACCGCTCATGCACTCGTCTCGCTGTGCCAGCGGCTGCGGGCATTACATGATCGCGGGCTGGCCGAGGTGCCCAGCACTCGTTTGCTGATTGCCACCGCGCGGCTGATCGCCAGCGGTATTGCGGTACGTACCGCCTGCAAGGTCGCGCTGATTTCACCCTTGTCGGACGATGCCGCGCTGCTCGGCGCCATGCATGATCTGGTCGATATGACATTTGTCTGATGGCCGAAGCCGAAGACGTCATCAGCGATGTCGCCCGCCACGCCACTGTCTACGTTCAGCGGCTCTGGCAACGCCGCCGCAGTGCGCTCGACACGCCGAGGCCCATCGCTGTACAGGATGTCGCCGAGCGCCTCGACCTGCTGATTCACGCCGTATTCGGTCGCAGTTATCCGCTGCGTATCGCCCAGCCACCCGCGCCGCCAACGCTGCTGTCGAAGGTATTGCGCCGCATCGAGCGTCCCTATCGACAGGCCGCCGTCCCGGCGACCGACGGGGTGAATATCTGGCTGCCGGTCTGTCTGGATACGACCAGCCTGCCACTGGCGCTTGAACGTTACCGGGCGCTGTCGCTGCGACAAGCCATGCGCGCCGAACGCGGCAGCGCGACGCTCTTGGAGACGATCGAGACCGCCACCGAACGCAGCCTCTACCTGTTGCTCGAGGCGTGGGCGGCCGATGTGCAGCTCGCTGAACGCCTGCCGGGCCTGGCCGACGCGCTGGCAGCGTTGCGCTTGCACAGCGTGCGGACGAGGCCGCCGCTGGAGCGATTCTCCCCGTCCCGCCGGCCGCTGGAGCTATTTCTTCGCCGGCTCCTGGAGCAAACCGGTGACAGGCCGATCGATGGTTTTTCTCCACCAATCACGCCGGGGGATTCCCGGATACAGGCGCGCCAACTCGCGGCCGAACTGTTCACCGGAGCGCCATCGGCTCGCCTCGAATCGCAACCGCTACTGCTCGATCAATGGACCGGCGAACTTCGTCCGTGCCCGCAAAAACCAACCGAGACTGGTGAGCCTGCCAGCGCGCCGGAGCCCACCGCTGAGCAGCCACACAGCGCGCGACTGCCGCGACGGCCCGATGTGCGTGACGCGCTGGACGGCGAGGATGAAGAGAAGGCGGACGGCATCTGGATGGTTCAGCCATCACCTCCGCTGGAGCAAGCCGAGGACCCGATGGGCATGCAGCGCCCCACCGACCGCGACGAAGCCACTCCGGCGGAGGAGTTTGCCGACTCGTTGTCAGAACTCAACGAAGCACGGCTCGTAACTGCCCCGGGCAGCCCGAAGGAAATCCTGATTTCCGATGACCCGCCAGACGCCCGCGCGCTGCATTCTGGCAACGAGCCCGACCACAGGGAGGTTCAGCTCAGCTATCCGGAGTGGGATTACAAGCGCGGCAGCTATCGAAACCCCGGCGCCGTCGTGCATGTCTTGCAGACGCCGCTCGGCCCCGCGCAATGGGTGACTCAGACGCTGGACCGCCATCGCGCCATGCTCGACACCATCCGTCGCCAGTTTGAAATGCTGCGCGCGCAGCGCTTGCGCCTGCGCCGTCAACTCGACGGCGACGAGGTGGATCTGGATGCCTACATCGATGCGCTCGGCGAGGCTCGCGCCGGCCTGGACATGCCACAGGCGGTCTACCAAACGCAGCGCGCCGCGCGCCTCGACATGGCGATCATGCTGCTCATCGATGCCAGCGGCTCCACCGACGGCTGGCTGTCGAGCAATCGCCGGATCATCGACGTCGAGCGCGAGGCGCTATTGCTGGTCTGCATGGCGCTGGAGGGGCTCGGCGAACCCTACAGCGTGCAGACCTTTTCGGGCGAAGGACCGGCAAGGGTGACATTGCGCAGCGTCAAATCCTTCGATGAACCCTACAGCGACAGGATCGGCCTGCGTATCGCCGGGCTAGAACCGGAACGCTATACCCGTGCCGGCGCTGCGATCCGCCACGCCAGTTGCCTGCTGATGCGCGAACCGGCTGCGCACCGGTTGCTGTTGTTGCTCTCGGATGGCAAACCCAACGACGTCGATGAATACGAAGGTCGCTACGGCGTCGAAGACATGCGCCAGGCCGTCAACGAAGCCAGGCTGCAAGGCGTTCAGCCCTTCTGCCTGACCATCGACCGCCAGGCAGCCAGCTACCTGCCGCAGGTATTCGGGCCCCGCCAATACGCTCTGCTACCCAAACCCGAATTGCTGCCAACCGTGTTGCTCGACTGGCTGCGGCGGCTGATCGTGCGTTAGCCAGAGCCGGCCGGGCATTCGCGTCCGTCAAAAGCGGCATGGGTGCGTCTCGAAAGAGCGGGCGCTTCGCCGGGCGCGGCGCTCAACAGACCCGCAGCAGGCGAGCCGTCTCAAGCGCTGGGCCGGTTTTGCTCACGCAACGCATCGCGGATTTCGGTCAGCAGCACCTCCTCCTTGGTCGGCGCGGGTGGCGCCGACGGCGCGGCGGCTTCCTTGCGTTTCAAGTGATTGATGCCTTTCACAGCCAGGAAGATCGCGAACGCCACGATGGTGAAATCGAACACCGTCTGGATGAACTGCCCGTAGTTCAAGGTGACAGCCGGCGATTCAGCTGTGGCCGCTTTGAGCACGACGGCCAGATTCGAAAAATCCACGCCCCCGATCAGCAACCCGAGCGGAGGCGTGACCACATCGGCGACGAACGAAGACACAATCTTGGTAAAGGCGGCGCCAATGATGATGCCAACAGCCATGTCGATCACATTGCCGCGAACCGCGAACGCCTTGAATTCGTTGAGCATGCCCATCTGATTTTTCCTTTGGTCGATAAAAGGTTTGCAAGCGAACGGCTACCGCATCGCTTCGACAACCGGTAGCGTAGGTTGAGTTCAAAGCATGAGCCAGAGCGGCCACAACGATAGGCGGCCAGCAGCGATGCGCCCCGCTTGATCGCCGTCAAAAGCAATCGGCAGGCGCGACGCTAAGGTACCGCTCTCCCATTCGCAATCCATCTGGAGCGGCACCATGCACGTTGAACATCATCCATTGCTCAAGGATTTTCCGGAAAAGCTCCAGCAGTTGCAGCAGCTTCGCCAGCAGGACCCGAACTTCGCCCGCAAGGCTGACGTATACGAGGCGTTGGACAAGCGGATCTGCCGCGTCGAAGACGGCGTCGAAACCCTGGATAACGAAGCGCTCAGCGCGCTCAAGCTGGAACGCGTAACGCTGAAGGACGACATCGCCCGCGATCTCAAGCGTGCCGGCGGAAGTTGCTGTGGCGGCTGCTGCGGCTAAAGTCACCTCCCGCGACCCGTCATTCAGATTTCTGAAGTGACGGGTCGTCCTGTTTCGCTTGCTCATCCTCGATAGGGGCCGCACCCATCGATTCGCGTGATGGTTTTTTCGCCAACCCAGCCCCGTCTCGCCAATCCTACGCTAAAACTCAGCGCAGCAGAACAGCACACGGCCGATCAGAACAATCCGCCGTATCTGAAGCCTGAACCGACCCAGACAAAACTCACGGCCGTCAGCGTGATCAGCACGATGTGCACGCCCAGCTGCGGTAGACGCTGCGCGTCGAGCTTCGGGATGATCGCCAGCCGCGCGTGTACGCCCAGTATCGCGGTGAAGCCCAGCAGCACCAGCTTGGCCTGGACCAGATGCGCAACAGGCGAGCCGCTCAGCCACTGCGAAAAGGGCAACCACTGCCCTGCCAGCCAGATGCCGGTGACGATCTGCAGCAACAAGGCCGGAATACCGACCCGCTCGTAGAGTTGTTCGAATGCGCGCACGGGTTGTACGTCACGACGACGCAGCGCGCCCGGCAGCACGCTGAACAGCAGCACCAGATGGCCGCCCACCCAGACGCTGGCGCCTAGCAGATGCAAAAACAACAAATGCCGCATGGAGTGACTCCTGTTCGGTTTGTTTACAGTCTGGCGGCTCCAGGGGCGCTTGTGGCTGATGGCGATCAAGCCAGCCGCTATCATGCGACCTCCTCTATTCGACCCGGAGTTCCCCATGGCCAAGGCCAAGCGCATGTACGGCTGCACCGAATGCGGCTCGACCTTTCCCAAGTGGGCGGGCCAGTGCGGCGATTGTGGCGCCTGGAACACATTCGTGGAAACGGTCATCGACGGCGCCGCACCGCCTCCCGGTCGCGCCGGCTGGGCCGGTGACGCGGCCAATATCAAGACGCTGGCTGAGGTCAGCGTCGAGGAAGTGCCGCGTTTTTCCACTGCGTCCGGTGAGCTGGACCGCGTTCTGGGCGGCGGGCTGGTCGATGGCTCGGTGGTGTTGATCGGCGGTGATCCGGGCATCGGCAAGTCGACGATTTTGCTGCAGACGCTGTGCAACGTAGCCCGCCAGTTTCCCGCGCTTTACGTCACAGGCGAGGAATCGCAGCAGCAGGTGGCCATGCGCGCGCGTCGCCTGGATCTGCCGCAGGACCGGCTCAAGGTGATGACCGAAACCTGCATCGAAACCATCATCGCCACCGCGCGACTGGAAAAGCCCAAGGTAATGGTGATCGACTCGATCCAGACCATCTTCACCGAACAGCTGCAATCGGCGCCGGGCGGCGTCGCTCAGGTGCGCGAGAGCGCGGCGCTGCTGGTGCGCTTCGCCAAGCAGAGCGGCACGGCGATCTTCCTGGTCGGCCACGTTACCAAGGAGGGCGCGCTCGCCGGCCCGCGCGTGCTCGAGCACATGGTCGATACCGTGCTGTATTTCGAGGGTGAATCCGACGGCCGCCTGCGCCTGTTGCGGGCCGTGAAGAATCGCTTCGGCGCAATCAACGAGCTGGGCGTGTTCGGCATGACCGACAAGGGCCTGAAGGAAGTGACCAACCCCTCGGCGATCTTCCTTACCCGCGCGCAGGAAGCGGTGCCCGGCAGCGTGGTGATGGCGACGTGGGAGGGCACTCGGCCAATGCTGGTGGAAGTCCAGGCATTGGTGGACACCAGCCACATGGCAAACCCGCGCCGCGTCACCCTGGGCCTGGATCAGAATCGCCTGGCCATGTTGCTCGCCGTGCTGCACCGCCACGGCGGCATTCCCACCTACGATCAGGATGTGTTCATCAACGTGGTCGGCGGGGTGAAGGTGCTGGAGACGGCTTCGGACCTGGCGCTGATGGCCGCGGTCATTTCCAGCCTGCGCAACCGGCCGCTGGACACCGATCTGCTGGTATTCGGCGAGGTCGGTCTTTCCGGCGAAATCCGCCCGGTGCCGAGCGGCCAGGAACGCCTGAAGGAAGCGGCCAAACACGGGTTCAAGCGCGCCATCGTGCCCAAGGGCAACGCCCCGAAGGAGGCGCCCGCCGGGCTGCAAGTAATAGCGGTGACCCGACTCGAACAGGCGCTCGATGCGTTGTTCGAGTAGAGCTGGAGGTGGGCTTCAAGCTGCAAGCCTCAAGCCTCAAGCCTTGGGTGCAGGCCGGGCAGTTTTCTCAAGCGCCCCGCTACTCTTGGCGCTGTGGCTTTGGCTTTTGGCTTGTAGCTCGCAGCTTGCAGCTTGCAGCCTGCAGCCGCTTCAACCCCCCAACGCCGCCAGCTCGCGTTCGAGCAGCGCTTCGTCGCCGAGGTTGAGTTCGACCAGCCGGCGCAGATGGCTGATGGATTCGACATCGATATGCCGGCAGACCAGCCCGAGGTATTCGCCTTCGCCGTGGCTCATCTCGACCTGCATGCGCACTTGGGCGTCGTCGGACAGCCTGATGAGCGCCTCGAAGGGCTGCGCCGGGTCGGCGTCCCATTGCGCCGGGCGATGCACCAGCAGGCCATTGAGCGACAGATCATGGAGCTGAACCGGCCAGCGCCGCTGACCTTGCGACAGCTCTGTTGCGGCATCGAAATCAAAGCGCTGGAAGCGGCGGCGGTCACTGCTCGAATCGTTCATCGTTCCACTCCCGGTGGGTTTATTTTCGTATCGCGGGCTGCGTGTTACAGCCAACGCCGCACGCGACGTCGATAGGTTCGGTAGTCGTCGCCGAACAAACGCGTCAACAGATGCTCTTCACGGATGATCACCATGCGCTGCATGCAGAGGATCAGCAAGGGCAGAAGTAACCAGGGCCAGAGGCTTTCGAGCAACAACCCGACGCCGCAGTAGACAAAGGTGTCGGCCAGGTAAATCGGGTTGCGCGAGAGGCGGAACGGGCCGTTTTGCAGCAAACGGGTCGGCTTGCCGTAGGGGTTGATCGTGGTGCGGTAACGGAACATCACCAACGCCGACCACAGCATCAGCACCACGCCAATCCCGATCATGACCCAGCCACCGAAACGCGCCAGCTCATGAGTCGGAAGATCGATCGGCAGCGAACGTCCAAGCGACCAGGCGCAGCCGATAAAGACCAGGTACACCAGGGGCGGCGGCGGGACGAGCTTGTGCGTCATGGTGCTTTCCGTCATTTCGATGCACCTATCCTACGTGCCGCAATCAAGCCGGCGCCAGACTCTGCCGCGGCCGTTCGGCTGGACGGGCCACGGCTGCGTTTCGGCCAAGCGATCACGGGTAGGAACCGCTTCCCTGTCACGATGCCCCCGTGCGGCCCGCTGTGGCTGCGGAGTCTCGGTACGGTCGATGGCCCAATACTCGCGGCCGTCGCAG
>Ga0209983_1000104_pt1 | contig 14432 bp, 12 predicted proteins | sample InoplaM1SPM_FD_187590 | JGI IMG/M metagenome (GOLD analysis project Ga0209983, IMG submission 187590) | Arabidopsis thaliana rhizosphere microbial communities from the Joint Genome Institute, USA, that affect carbon cycling - Inoculated... | ecosystem: Host-associated > Plants > Roots >...
GAATCCCTTCAAGTCCGCGCCAAGCACCGCGCCTGGCTTGGTTGCGTCCAATGACGCGACTCGCGTGGCAGCGACGCTTCCTCTTCCGCCCGCATCGCCTCTGCTCTCCGCGCCGGCTCCCGCCGAATCCGTCATCCCGGTTGACGTCGTGCCGACGCTGCCTGAAGTCATCACGCTCGCGCCGCTCAACGAGCCGCGGCCTGAGCTGTTCTACGCCAAAGGCGCCAAAGGCTATACCGATTATCCGTCGCTCTAGCTCCTTGCGATGGAAAGGCCCGACCGGGTGACCGGCCGGGCCTTTTTTCTGTCTGGCTGTTTTCCCCGACCTCGCCGAACGTTCGGGAAGCCGTTAGCAGGAGCGCAGCAAGACAGTTGCGCCCCCTTCGCGAGCAAGCTCGCTCCTACGAAAGGCAAAGGCATCCAAGTGCCGCCGCCTGCCGCCACGGTTGAAGCGGGCATGCTCGAGAAACGCTCTACAGTTTCGCGAGCAAGCTCGCCCTAGCCGTGAATCGGCGCTTTCAGCCCTTCAGCGCCTGCGCATGATGGCGCAGGTGATCGTCGATAAAACTCGCGATGAAGTAATAGCTATGGTCGTAGCCCGCCTGGAGACGCAACGTCAACGGATGGTTTGCCGCGGCTGCAGCCGACTCCAGTGCCTCTGGCTTCAACTGATTGGCCATGAAGTCGTCGCGATCACCCTGGTCGACCAGTATCGGCAGTTTCTCCTGCGCCTTGGCGATCAGGGCGCAGGCGTCCCACTCACGCCAGCGCGAGCGGTCCTCGCCGAGGTAATGGGTGAATGCCTTTTCACCCCAGGGGCAATCGGCCGGATTGGCGATCGGCGCAAAAGCCGACAGCGACCGGTAGCGACCCGGGTTTTTCAGCGCACACACCAGCGCACCGTGACCACCCATTGAATGGCCGCTGATGCCACGCCTGTCCGATACCGGAAAGTTCGCCTCGATCAGCGCCGGCAACTCGTCGACCACGTAGTCATGCATGCGGTAGTGCTCGGCCCACGGCTCCTGCGTCGCGTTCAGGTAGAAGCCCGCGCCAAGACCGAAGTCATAAGCAGCTTGCGGATCATCCGGGACATCCGGCCCGCGCGGGCTGGTATCTGGCGCGACGATGATCAGGCCAAGCTCGGCAGCAAGCCGATGCGCACCCGCTTTCTGCATGAAGTTTTCGTCGGTACAGGTCAGACCCGACAACCAGTACAACACTGGCAGCTTTTCGCCCTGCTCCGCCTGCGGCGGCAAGTACACGGCAAACACCATGTCGCAGTTCAACGTGGACGAACGGTGCCGATACCGTTTGTGCCAGCCGCCGAAGCTTTTCTGACAAGAAATGTTTTCCATTAAAGACCCCTAGAGCCGAAAAACGCCGGAGGCTGGAAGCCGTACGACTTGCTTCTTCGTTCAGCCTCCAGCCTTCAGCGCTCTTGTCGGCTTTTAATAGTGAATGACGGTCCGGATGCTCTTACCTTCGTGCATCAGGTCGAACGCCTGGTTGATCTCATCCAGCCCCATGTTGTGGGTGATAAAGGTGTCGAGCGGAATTTCGCCGGTCTGGGCTTTTTGCACGTAACTCGGCAGCTCGGTGCGGCCTTTGACGCCACCGAAGGCGCTGCCACGCCAGACGCGGCCGGTCACCAATTGGAACGGGCGGGTGCTGATTTCCTGACCGGCGCCAGCCACGCCGATGATCACCGACTCGCCCCAGCCCTTGTGCGCGCATTCCAGCGCGGCGCGCATCAACTGGACGTTGCCGACGCATTCGAACGAATAATCGACGCCGCCGTCAGTCATCTCGACGACGACTTCCTGGATCGGCCTGTCGTGGTCCTTCGGATTAACGAAGTCGGTCGCGCCCAGCTCCTCGGCGATGGCGAATTTCGACGGATTGATATCGATCGCGATGATCCGGCTGGCGCCCGCCATCTTCGCGCCGATGATGGCGGCAAGACCGATGCCGCCAAGGCCGAAAATGGCTACGGTCGCGCCCTTTTCCACCTTGGCCGTGTTGATCACCGCGCCGATGCCGGTGGTGACGCCGCAACCGAGCAGGCAGACCTTGTCCAGCGGCGCTTCTTTGGGGATCTTCGCCACGGAGACTTCCGGCAATACCGTGTATTCGGAGAACGTCGAAGTGCCCATGTAGTGATAGATCGGCTCGCCGTTGTAGGAAAAGCGCGTGGTGCCGTCCGGCATCAAGCCCTTGCCCTGAGTGGCGCGCACCGAGCTGCAGAGATTGGTCTTGCCGGATTTGCAGAATTTGCACTGGCGGCATTCGGCGGTGTACAGCGGAATGACGTGATCGCCCACCGCAACCGAGGTAACGCCCTCGCCGATGGCTTCGACGACGCCGCCGCCTTCATGGCCGAGGATGCACGGAAAGACGCCTTCGGAATCTTCGCCGGAAAGCGTGTACGCGTCGGTATGGCAGACGCCGGTGGCGACGATACGCACCAGCACTTCGCCGGCCTTGGGCGGCTCGACGTCGACTTCGACGATCCGAAGTGGCTGGTTCGGGGCAAAGGCGACCGCGGCGCGGGATTTGATGGTCATGGCAGATACTCATGCGTGATGGGTGGCGGCAGTCTAGTTTCGTTCGCGGCCTGGGTTAATCGGCCGAACGTGGAAACATTATTGTCAGCCAGGGATAATCGCGGCTGCGCCCGACCTGGGCTGACACCGGAGCGGGTCATGAATCGCTGGGAAGGGCTGGATGAGTTCGTGGCCGTGGCGGAAAGCGGAAGCTTCATGCGCGCTGCCGAACAGTTGCGTGTGTCGTCTTCGCATGTCAGCCGACAGGTCGCGCGCCTGGAAGAACGATTGCAGGCGCGGCTGCTCTACCGCACCACAAGGCGTGTCTCGTTGACCGAAGCCGGGCATACCTTTCTTGCGCGCTGCCAGCGGCTGATCGAGGAGCGCGACGACGCTTTTCACGCGATCAGCGATTTGCATGCGGCGCCGACGGGCCTGCTACGCATGACCGCGGCGGTAGCCTATGGCGAGCGCTTCATCGTGCCGCTGGTGAACGAGTTCATGGCGCAGCATCCGCAGCTGCGGGTGGAAATCGAACTGTCGAACCGGACGTTGGATCTGGTGCAGGAAGGCTATGACCTGGCGATACGCCTGGGGCGCCTCAGCGAGTCTCGGCTGGTAGCGACCCGCATCGCTCCGCGCGCCATGTATCTATGCGCGGCGCCCAGCTATCTCGAGCGCTACGGCCGGCCACACACGGTATCGGAGCTGGCTCGCCACAACTGTCTCATCGGAACAGGCGACAGCTGGATGTTGCAGATCGACGGCCGCGAGCACCCGTTCAAGCCCAGCGGAAACTGGCGCTGCAACAGTGGCCAGGCGGTTCTGGACGCCGCGCTGCGGGGTTTCGGGTTGTGCCAGCTTCCCGATTACTACGTCCTCGAGCCCCTGCGCCGCGGGAAGCTGGTTTCGTTGCTCGAAGCCAACCAGCCACCCGACACCGCCGTGTGGGCGGTGTATCCGCAGCGCCGTTATCCGCTGCCAAAGGTTCGCCTGCTGATCGAGGCGCTGAAGCAGGGCCTTGCGCTGCGCCCGGAATACCGCAACGGACTGCGGTGAGGCGTACCAGAGCCGCGCGTCTGACTGCCGATTTCAGGCGGAACCCGCCTCTGCCGGTCACGTCGATATTCCTGTAGCCGGCACTCCGGCCCTCTGCTTGAGCTGCCCGGCAACCAATCAGGAGGACATCATGCAGATTCTGGTGAACAGCAATCACAGCGTTGACATGACCAGCCGCTTCGAGGAGCAGGTCAAGGCAACAGTCGAGAGCGAACTCGAACGTTTCGACGATCAGCTGACCCGAGTCGAAGTGCATCTGAATGACGAGAACAGCGGAAAAAGCGGGCCCCAGGACAAGCGCTGCCAGATGGAAGCCAGGGTCAAGGGCCACGAGCCGATCTCAGCGAGCCACAAGGCGGACTCGTTGACGCTGGCCGTCGATGGCGCTGCGCAAAAGCTCAATCACGCACTCGCCCACGCGCTGGACAAAAAGCTCAATCACCACTGAAGCGGCGCCGCGCCAGATGCGGCGTCGAGCTATCGACGAGGAAACGAACCACCTGACGACGAGAGACCCTTCATGAACAGATTGCTCGATCGTGAAACCATGTCCCTGTTACTGGCAAAGCGTGAAGCGCCCTGCCTGTCGCTCTACCAACCCACCCACCGCAGCTTTCCCGAACGCCAGCAAGACCCGATTCGCTTCAAGCATCTGGTACGCCAGCTGGAGGACTCGCTCAAGCAGCAAGGCCACGCCGACCAGGCCAAATCGCTGCTCGCGCCCTTCCATGATCTGATCGACGATGTCGAATTCTGGAATTCGAACCGGGATGGCCTCGCCGTGTTCGCGGCCGCCGACTATTTCGAGGTGTTCCGCCTGCAACGCAGCGTCCCCGAGCTTGCGGTGGCCAACGATCGCATGCACCTCAAGCCGCTGTTGCGCATTGCCCAGTCGGCTGACCGTTATCAGATTCTGGCGATCAATCTCGACTCGATTCGCCTGTTCGAGGGAAATCGCGACGGCATCGATGAGGTAAAGCTCGGCGATAACGTACCGAAAACGATTGAAGAAGCGCTTGGCCGCGAACTGACCGAAAAAGGCCAGACGGGATTTCCGCAGGGTTACGGCCGCGCCAGCGAGCGGGGCGACCCGATGCAGGTGGAAAGCGGCGGCGCCGGGCGGCAGGACGAGATCGACCGGGACCGGGAACGTTTCTTCCGCGAAGTTGACCGCGCAATACTCGAGCATCACAGCCGCAAATCGGGGTTGCCGCTAATCCTTGCAGCGCTGCCGGAACATCAGTTCCATTTTCGCAAGCTAAGCCACAACCAGAACCTGCTGCCGGACGGCATCGAGCACGACGTGTCGCTGTTGAGCCACGACGCCCTGCGAGAAAAAAGCTGGAGGGTGATGCAGCCGCGTTACATCAAGCGGCTCGAGGGCTTTATCAACCAGTACGGGGCATCGCACGGTCAGGGCCTGGCAACCGATCAGATCGATCAGATCGGGCGAGCCACCATCGAAGGCCGTGTCGCGACGCTGCTGGTCGAGGCCGATCGGCAGATTCCGGGCGTCACGGACAGAGAACAAGGCAAGGCCGTCGCGGTAGAGGACGATTCGGCCACGACTCCCGACCTGCTGGACGAACTGACCATCTGGACGCTGGAACAGGGCGGCGAAGTGATCGCGGTGCCGACCGAACGAATGCCGACTGAAAGCGGCGCCGCGGCGATTTACCGTTATTAGTCGAAACGCGGCTAAGCACCTGGATGGCGGGAGCGCGCTTTTCCTGCCATCCAGATACTGCGGAAGAATAGGCAAAACTCAGCGCTGCAGATGTTGCTCCAGCCATCGCAAATCTTCGGGTCGGGTCACTTTCAGGTTGTCCGCCCGCCCCTCGACCAGCTTCGGACGATGACCTGCCCATTCGAGTGCCGACGCCTCATCGGTAATCGCCACGCCTGCCTCAAGCGCACCGGCCAGTGCATGCTGGAGCATGCCAAGACGGAACATCTGCGGAGTGAATGCCTGCCAGATCACGCTGCGATCGATCGTTTCCTCCACTCGCCCATCGGCACCCGCTCGCTTGAGGGTATCGCGCGCCGGTACTGCCAGCAGCCCACCGACGGGGTCGCCCTGCACTTGCGCGAGCAGCCTGTCCAGATCCTGACGCGACAGATTCGGCCGCGCCGCATCGTGTACCAACACCCAATCTTCATCGCTCGCGCCCAGCTCGAACAGGCGATGCAAACCGGCAAGGACCGAATCGGCGCGTTCGCCGCCTCCGTCAGCGCGACAGATCCGAGGATCGCTGGCGCAGCTCAATTTCGGCCAATACGGATCATCGACCGCAAGACTGACCACGAGCTGCCGCAGCCTTGAATGGCCGAGAAAGCAATCGAGGGTATGTTCGATGATGGTCCGACCGGCAACCTGCAGATACTGCTTGGGTCGATCGGCGCGCATGCGGCTGCCGACACCGGCCGCCGGGATGACAACCCAGAACTGCTCGAACATGCGCGGCGTCACTCGGCAAGCTGGTAAAGAGTTTCGCCCTCTTTGACCATGCCCAGTTCATGGCGCGCACGCTCCTCCACCGTTTCCATGCCCTTTTTGAGCTCCCTGACCTCTGCCTCGAGAATCCTGTTTCGCTCGAGCAGGCGCTGATTCTCCCCCTGCTGTTCGGCAATCTGCTTGTTGAGTCCGCTGACCTGCGCGAGGCTTCCCTCGCCCACCCAAAGGCGGTACTGCAGGCCACCGAGCAGTAGGATCAGAACAACGAACAACCAGTAAGGGCTACGCATGGACGGCATGGAACGGCTTCGATTGGTTTCGGATGGCGTAATGGAGACGGCGGCTAACGACATGCCTGGCATTCCTTCGCTCATGGATGCATCGCCTTCAGGCGGCGACCTTAACAGTGCTGAACGTCAACCACAAAAAAGGGCGACTAACGCCGCCCTCTTTCTAGCATGCCTCGGCTTTTCCAGCGATTGCCGGATCAGCCACGAAACTCGGCACGTCCCTTGTACGGGGCTTTCGCGCCAAGCTGCTCTTCGATACGCAGCAGCTGGTTGTATTTGGAAACGCGGTCCGAACGGCACAGCGAGCCAGTCTTGATCTGGCCCGCAGCCGTGCCGACGGCCAGGTCGGCAATGGTGTGGTCTTCGGTCTCACCGGAGCGGTGGGAGATCACAGCCGTGTAACCAGCGGCCTTGGCCATCTGGATGGCTTCCAGGGTTTCGGTCAGCGAGCCGATCTGGTTGAACTTGATCAGGATCGAGTTACCGATGCCCTTCTCGATACCTTCCTTGAGGATCTTGGTATTGGTCACGAACAGGTCGTCGCCGACCAGCTGGACTTTCTGGCCGATCTTGTCGGTCAGTACCTTCCAGCCGTCCCAGTCGGACTCGTCCATGCCGTCTTCGATGGAAATGATCGGATAACGCTCGGACAGACCGGCGAGATAATCCGCAAAACCGGCTGCGTCGAACACCTTGCCTTCACCGGCCAGGTCGTACTTGCCATTCTCGAAGAACTCGCTGGAGGCGCAGTCGAGCGCCAGGGTGACGTCGTCGCCGAGCTTGTAGCCGGCATTGGCAACGGCTTCGGCAATGGCTGCCAGTGCATCTTCGTTGGATGCCAAGTTCGGTGCGAAACCGCCTTCGTCTCCGACTGAAGTGCTCAGGCCACGCGCCTTCAACACGGCCTTGAGGTTGTGGAAAATTTCGGCGCCCATGCGCAGCGCGTCGGCGAAGGTCTTGGCACCGACCGGTTGGACCATGAATTCCTGGATGTCGACGTTGTTGTCGGCATGCTCGCCGCCGTTGATGATGTTCATCATCGGCACCGGCATGGAGTACTGGCCCGGCGTACCGTTGAGGTTGGCGATGTGTGCGTAGAGAGGAAGATCCTGATCCTGCGCGGCCGCCTTGGCGTTGGCCAGCGACACGGCAAGAATCGCATTGGCGCCCAGCGATGCCTTGTTCTCGGTGCCGTCCAGCTCGATCATCGCGCGATCCAGCGCCTTTTGGTCCAGCGGGTCCTTGCCCAGCAGCAGATCGCGAATCGGACCGTTGATGTTGCTGACGGCCTTCAGCACGCCTTTGCCCATATAGCGGCTCTTGTCGCCATCGCGCAGTTCCAGCGCCTCGCGGGAACCGGTGGAAGCTCCGGACGGCGCGCAGGCGCTGCCGACAATACCGTTATCCAGGATAACGTCCGCTTCTACAGTCGGATTGCCACGGGAGTCGAGAACCTCACGCCCTTTGATGTCGACGATCTTTGCCATTTTTATTAACACTCCGTAGATAGCTTCAAGGCTTCAAGGCTTCAAGCAGTTTCGATTGGCGCAAAATTCTTGATCAGGTCATCCAGCTGCTTGAGCTGGGTGAGGAAGGGTTCGAGCTTGTCCAGCCGCAGCGCGCACGGTCCGTCGCACTTAGCATTTTCCGGATCCGGGTGCGCTTCGAGGAACAGCCCGGCAAGCCCTTGGCTGAGACCAGCCTTCGCCAGATCGGTCACCTGCGCGCGGCGACCGCCGGCCGAGTCGGCACGCCCACCCGGCATTTGCAGCGCATGTGTGACATCGAAGATCACCGGATATTGCATCCGCTTCATGATGTCGAAGCCGAGCATGTCGACCACCAGGTTGTTGTAGCCGAACGACGAGCCGCGCTCGCACAGGATCAGCTGGTCGTTACCGGCCTCTTCGCACTTGGTGAGGATGTGCTTCATTTCCTGCGGTGCGAGGAATTGCGCCTTCTTAATGTTGATAACCGCACCGGTCTTGGCCATCGCCACCACCAGATCGGTCTGGCGCGACAGGAAGGCTGGCAGCTGGATGATGTCGCAGACCTCGGCAACCGGCTGCGCCTGCTGCGGCTCGTGGACATCGGTGATCACCGGAACGCCGAAGGTCTTTTTCACCTCTTCGAAGATGCGCATCCCCTCTTCTAGGCCCGGGCCACGGAACGAATTGATGGAGGAGCGATTGGCCTTGTCGAAGCTGGCCTTGAAGATATAGGGGATACCGAGCTTCTCGGTGACCTTCACGTAGGTTTCGCAGATTTGCAGCGCGAGGTCGCGAGACTCCAGGACGTTCATCCCACCGAACAGCACGAAGGGTTTGTCGTTGGCAATTTCGATATTGCCGACGCGAATGGTCTTCTGGGTCATGCCTTGCCTGCCTTGTAATCCAGCGCCGCCTTGACGAAGCCGCTGAACAGCGGATGGCCGTCGCGCGGCGTGGAAGTGAATTCAGGGTGGAACTGGCACGCTACGAACCACGGATGGTCCGGTGCTTCGACCACTTCGACCAGCGCGCCATCGCCGGAACGGCCGGTAATCTTCAGGCCCGCCGCCTGCAGTTGCGGCAGCAGATTGTTGTTCACTTCGTACCGGTGACGGTGACGCTCTACGATGCGCTCCTTGCCATAGCACCCGTGAACGTTGGAGCCGGCCTCCAGGCCACACTCCTGTGCGCCAAGGCGCATGGTGCCGCCCAGATCGGAAGCGTCGGTACGGGTTTCCACTGCGCCCGTGGCGTCTGCCCATTCGGTGATCAGGCCGACCACCGGATGAGTCGAATCCTTGTCGAACTCGGTGGAGTTGGCGTCGGTCCAGCCCAGCACGTCGCGCGCGAATTCGATCACCGCGACCTGCATGCCGAGGCAGATACCGAGGTAGGGGATCTTGTTCTCACGGGCGTACCTGACGGTGGTGATCTTGCCTTCAACGCCGCGCAAGCCGAAACCGCCAGGCACCAGGATCGCGTCCATGCCTTCGAGCAGGCCGGTGCCCTGATTCTCGATATCCTCGGAATCGATGTAGCGAATGTTCACCTTGGTACGGCTCTGGATGCCGGCGTGGCTCATGGCCTCGATCAGCGACTTGTAGGCATCCAGGAGCTCCATGTACTTGCCGACCATGGCGATGGTGACTTCCTTCTCGGGGTTCAGCTTGGCGTCGACGACGCGGTCCCACTCGGACAGATCGGCGCCGCCGCATTCCAGCCCAAAGCGCTCGACGACGAAGTCATCCAGACCCTGCGCATGCAGCACGCCCGGGATCTTGTAGATGGTGTCGACGTCTTCCAGGCTGATGACCGCACGCTCTTCGACGTTGGTGAACAGTGCGATCTTGCGGCGCGAGGAAACATCGATCGGGTGATCCGAGCGGCAGACCAGCACATCCGGCTGCAGGCCGATGGAGCGCAGCTCTTTTACCGAATGCTGGGTCGGCTTGGTTTTGGTCTCGCCAGCAGTGGCGATGTAGGGCACCAGCGTCAGGTGCATCAGCATTGCGCGCTTGGCGCCGACTTCGACGCGCAGTTGGCGGATCGCTTCGAGGAAAGGCTGCGATTCGATATCGCCGACGGTTCCGCCGACTTCAACCAGTGCGACGTCAGCGTCACCGGCGCCCTTGATGACGCGGCGCTTGATCTCGTCGGTGATATGCGGAATGACCTGGATGGTTGCGCCCAGGTAGTCGCCACGGCGCTCGCGGCGCAGCACATCTTCGTAGACGCGGCCGGTGGTGAAGTTGTTGGCCTTGGTCATCGTCGTGCGAATGAAGCGCTCGTAATGGCCAAGGTCAAGGTCGGTTTCGGCGCCGTCGTGCGTGACGAACACCTCACCGTGCTGGAACGGGCTCATGGTGCCCGGGTCGACGTTGATGTAAGGGTCCAGCTTGAGCATCGTGACCTTCAGGCCCCGCGCCTCCAGGATGGCCGCCAATGAAGCCGAGGCGATGCCTTTCCCCAATGAAGAAACAACACCACCCGTGACGAAGATGTAGCGCGTCATGAAAAACCCTAGAAGTCTGCGTTAAGCGGCTAGCGCCGCCGGGGAGAAGCGAAGGTGCCACTGCGCCGATGGCGGCAATAGCCAGACTGCCGCGGTTTTCGAAGAAAGCCGCAGAAGCTGTATTGGGACGGGAGCGTAGTCTACTGGAAAAAGCTGTCAGCTCAAACCTGGGATCTGCGGCGGGGACCAGACCAGCGACAGGCCGGAGACATCGAATTGCGGCAGATTCGCCACCGCCACCAGTTCGTCGTCGCGGTAAAGCAGGGGCAATCGCGAGCGGACGAAGCCGGGAACGCCCGCCTCGTTGAGCAGGCGTTTCAGGTCGCGGCGGCCGCGTTCCGGCAGCCTCAGCGCTTCACCGCCCACTCGGTAACGCACCGCCAGTACGCCGGAATCCACACGGCCTTGGATGCGTACGGCACCGTTTCCCGACAAGCGCACATCCTGCCCATGGATCAACGTCGCAGCTGCGGCAGGTGGCTGCTCCAGCCAGGGACCGGACAACCACCAGAGACGACCGTCGCCGCGGTGCAGCTCTCCGGCCCCCAGCCGCCAGACTGGCGATGCATCGCTCGCAGCGTCGCGCAATGTCTGCCAGCCTGCCCAGTGATCGCTGTCGGGAAGCTCGGTAAACCCTCGCAGCCAATATCTCAGTGCGTTGCGCTGGCGTGGCGGGCTGAGCGAGCCGACACGCTCAAGATCAAGACTTGGAAGCGTCAGCCAGTCATGGCGAGGCCGGGTGCATGCCTCTTTCAGGTCGAGCTCCGCCAACTCGTCGAGCAGCAGCTGCGCTTCACGACAGTGCAACGCAGCCCTCGCGATGCTTTCCGATGCCCTCGGCCACCGTTGCCTGATCACCGGCATGACTTGATGACGCAGAAAATTGCGCGAATGAACAAGACTGGCGTTGCTTGGATCTTCGATCCAGCAAAGACGCTGGGCACGTGCATATTCTTCCAGCTCGTCCCGCCCACAGCCCAGCAGCGGCCTGACCAAGCGCCCGGCACCAAGCTGGCGGTCAGCCGGCATACCCGCCAGACCGTTTACACCTGCGCCACGGAACAGCCGGAACAGCAGCGTTTCGGCCTGATCGTCCAGATGTTGCCCGGTGAACAACACGCCGCCAGACGGAATCCGATCACCCAGCGCTCGATAGCGGGCCTCGCGCGCTCTGCCCTCGAGGCTTGGACCCGTTTCATCTACTTGTACGCAAAGCAGTTCAAGCGTGACACCAAGCTGCTCGCAGACCTTGCCGCAATGCGCCGGCCAATCATCTGCCACATCTTGCAGCCCGTGATGAACATGGACAGCGATGATCGGTGGTAACTGTCGCGAACGCCGTAGCGAGGCCAACAAATGCAGCAGAACGGTCGAGTCCAGCCCGCCGGAAAACGCCACGATCCAAAGCGGCGCGGTGAGCCAGGGTTCGGCAGCGGCGAGAATACGGGCGTGAAGAGACATGAGAGGCGGTTCGACCTGCGACCGGTTGAGGATAACGCGTTGGAAAAAGCCACTGGCCACGCCATGAAAAACGGCGGGACAAGCCCGCCGTCATCAAGGCAGCAATCGAATCAGGCGATACCGTAGCTCATCAGCCGCTCGTACCGCCGCTTGAGCAGTGCTTCGGTATCCATGCTCTTGAGCATGTCGAGTTGCTTGGTCAGCTCGTCGCCAAGCGAAGCAGCAGTGACGGTCGGATTGCGATGCGCGCCACCGAGCGGTTCCGGAATCACCTTGTCGACGATACCCAGATCCTTCAGGCGCTCGGCCGTCACGCCCATGGCCTCGGCGGCTTCCGGTGCCTTCTCGGCGGTGCGCCAGAGAATCGAGGCACAGCCTTCCGGCGAGATCACCGCATAGGTCGAGTACTGCAGCATGTTCAGCTGATCGCAGACGCCGATCGCCAGCGCTCCACCAGAGCCGCCTTCGCCGATAACCGTGGCGATGATCGGCGTCTTCAAGCGCGCCATGACGCGCAGGTTCCAGGCGATCGCTTCGCTCTGGTTGCGCTCCTCGGCATCGATACCCGGATAGGCGCCGGGCGTATCGATAAAGGTCAGGATCGGCATCTTGAAGCGCTCGGCCATTTCCATCAGACGACAGGCCTTGCGATAGCCCTCGGGACGCGGCATGCCGAAGTTGCGGCGGACCTTTTCACGAACTTCGCGGCCTTTCTGATGACCGATGACCATCACCGGCTCGCCATTCAGGCGCGCAGTCCCGCCTACGATCGCGGCGTCGTCGGAGAAATGACGGTCGCCGTGCAACTCTTCGAATTCGGTGAACAGGTGGCGAATGTAATCGAGCGTATAGGGGCGCTGCGGGTGGCGGGCCAGACGGGCGATCTGCCAGCTGGTCAGGTTGCCGAAAATGCTCTCGGTGAGCGATTCGCTCTTGTCCTGCAGGCGGGCAATTTCATCGCTGATGTTCAGGGAATTATCGTTGCCAACCAGGCGCAGCTCTTCGATCTTGGCTTGCAGGTCGGCGATCGGCTGTTCGAAATCGAGAAAATTCGGGTTCATAGTCATCCGTCATGCGTCGACGGCCAGGCGGCCGGGAGGCTGTTTTTTGCGCCTTACCTTACGGGACGGGCGCATTCAGGTCGAACAAAAAGTTCATACAAGCCCAATCAGTGATCGGGCCGGGCGGCAGTCCGCGATCCTGGCATCTGGAAATGCCGGATCGGAACGCCCGCTATCGGTATTGCAGAAAGACGTTGTCGCGTCCGAACTGGTCACGCAATGCCTGGATCAAGTTGTCGGCCGGGTCGATTCGCCAGCTTTCGCCAAACTGCAAAAGGGCCCGGGCGTCGCTACTGGTGTACTCAACGGTGATTGGACAAGCACCACGATGACGGCCGCACACATCGGCCAGCCAGCGTACCCGGTCACCCTTGAGCGCGTCGCCAGCGACCTTCACACGAAGACTTTCGGCAAGACCGGTACGCGCTTCCTCGAGGCTCATGACGCGTTTGGCACGCAGACGCAGGCCGCCGGAAAAGTCATCGTTGCTCACCTCACCCTCGACAACCACCAGCGCATCGGTCTGCAGCAACGCCTGAGCGCTGTTGAACGCCTCGGCAAACAGCGAAGCTTCGATACGACCCGAACGGTCGTCCAGGGTGATAAAGCCCATCTTGTCGCCTTTTTTGTTCTTCATGACCCGCAGGTTGACGATCAGCCCAGCGATGGTCTGCTCCCCCCGCGCCGGCCGGAGATCGACGATGCGCTGGCGAGCGAAACGCCGCACCTCACCCTCGTACTCATCGATGGGATGGCCGGTGAGGTACAGGCCGAGCGTGTCCTTTTCACCCTTGAGACGCTCTTTGAGCGACAACTCGCGGGCCTTTCGGTGGTTGGCGTAAACGTCGGCCTCGGGCTCGGCGAACAGCCCGCCGAACAGGTCCATGTGACCGCTGTCGAGGCTGCGGGCAGTCTGCTCTGCGGCCTGAATCGCTTCCTCCATGGCCGAGAGCAGCACTGCACGGTTGCGATCGATATTGGCCTGGTACGTTTTGGGTTCGTCGGAGAAATACGGACCGAGACGGTCCAGCGCACCACCGCGAATCAGCGCTTCCAGGGTGCGCTTGTTGATACGTTTCAGATCCACGCGGCTGCAGAAGTCGAACAGATCCTCGAACGGTCCGCCCTCGTTGCGACATTCGCAGATCGCCTCCACCGGCCCTTCGCCGACGCCCTTGATCGCACCCAGGCCGTAGATGATCCGGCCGTCTTCGCTGACGGTGAACTTGAACTCTGAGTTGTTCACATCCGGCGCATCGATGCGCAGCTTCATGCTGCGGCATTCCTCGATCAGCGTGACCACCTTGTCGGTGTTGTGCATATCCGCCGATAGCACCGCAGCCATGAACGGCGACGGGTGATGCGCCTTGAGCCAGGCGGTCTGGTAGGAAACCAGACCGTAGGCGGCCGAGTGCGATTTGTTGAAACCGTAGCCCGCGAACTTTTCCACCAGATCGAAGATGTTGCCCGCCAGATCACCATCGATGCCGTTGTTGGCACAGCCCTCGATAAAGCCGCCGCGCTGCTTGGCCATCTCCTCGGGCTTCTTCTTGCCCAT
>Ga0209983_1000111_pt1 | contig 14146 bp, 9 predicted proteins | sample InoplaM1SPM_FD_187590 | JGI IMG/M metagenome (GOLD analysis project Ga0209983, IMG submission 187590) | Arabidopsis thaliana rhizosphere microbial communities from the Joint Genome Institute, USA, that affect carbon cycling - Inoculated... | ecosystem: Host-associated > Plants > Roots >...
AGGAGGTCAGACACGATGCCGAAGGCCGGCAGCGCGACGATGTACACCTCCGGATGCCCGAAGAACCAGAAGAGGTGCTGCCACAGGAGCGGCTGCCCGCCGCCCGCGTTGGTGAGCGGCTGCCCCGAGATGATCAGGCCCTTCGGCAGGAAGAAGGTCGTCCCGAGCACCCGGTCGAAGAGCAGCATGATCATCGCGCCCGAGAGAACGGGCAGCGCGAGCAGTAGAAGGACCGCCGTGATGAAGAGCGCCCAGACCGTCAGCGGCAGCCGGAAGAAGGTCATCCCCGGCGCGCGCAGGTTGATGACCGTGGTGATGAAGTTGACCGCGGTCAGGAGCGACGAGATCCCCAGGACGAGCAGCGAGATCAGCCAGAGCGTCTGACCCTTCGGCATCACGGCCGACAGGGGCGCGTAGGACGTCCACCCTCCCTGGGCCGCCCCCCCCGTCACGAAGAACGACCAGATGATGAGGATCGCGCCGGGCACCGCCGTCCAGAACGAGAGCATGTTGAGGGTTGGGAACGCCATGTCGCGGGCGCCGATCTGGAGCGGGACGACGAAGTTGCCGAACGCTCCGATCAGGATCGGCATGATCGCGAAAAAGATCATGATCGTCGCGTGCATGGTGAACATCGAGTTGTAGAACTCGGGCAGCATCACTCCGTTCGGCATCCCTTCCGGAGCGAGCTTGCCCATGAACCCGATCGGCCGGCCGGGCCACGCGAGCTGCCAGCGGACGAGCGTCGCGAGCAATCCGCCGATGACCAGCATGAAGAGCGCGTAGAAGAGGTACTGCTTTCCGATCACCTTGTGATCGAGGGAGAAGATGTACTTGCGCCAGAACGAGGTCGGTTCCGGATGGACGCCGGGCGGGAGCTCTCGTGCAACGGCGGTCGAACTCATGAAGCTGCCTCCCTGGCGGTTTCCGCCAGCCACCGCTCGAACTCTTCGGGGGTTTCCACCGTGACGAACCCTTTCATCCGGTAGTGGCCGAGGCCGCACAGCTCGGCGCACGCGATCTCCCAGTTGCCGACCCGCGTGGCCTCGAACCAGATGCGGGTCGTCATCCCGGGAACGGCGTCCTGCTTCACCCGGAACTCCGGAAGGAAGAACGAGTGGATCACGTCCTTTGAGTGGAGCGTCACGATCACGGGACGTCCGACCGGCATGTGGAGCTGGTTCAAGCTGACGATGTCGTCAGGCGTCTCGAGCTTGCCGTCGGGCCCCGGGTAGCGGATGTTCCACGCGAACTGTTCCGCGGTGATCTCGACGTTCATCGCCTGCTGGGGCATGTTCTGCTTGATCTCCGCCCAGCTCCTCCGGGACAGCAGGGCGAGCACGACGCAGATGATCGCCGGCACGATCGTCCAGATGACCTCGAGCCGGTTCGACCCGTGCGTGTACCGGGCGGTCCTCCCCTCCCGATGGCGATAACGAAAGAGGAAGTACAGCAGCAGCAGCTCGACGACCACGAAGATGACCCCGGTGATCCAGAGGATCAGCCGGAAGAGGTCGTCGATCTGGCCGCCGTAGGTGGAGACGTTTTCCGGCAGCTTCAACCAGAAGGGCAGCGCCGACGCGAGCGAGGGGGCTGCCGCTCCGACGAGCGCGGCGAGCCCGATTCGGATTCCCCGGCCCGGCGGCGGGACGCTCACGCTAACCCTTGAAGGCGAAGTCGACCGTCTTGGACTCCGATCCGGAGACCGACACGTTCTGCGTCTGAGCGCCGTACTTCTCGTGCCACGCCTCGATGACGTAGTTACCCGGAGGAAGATTCTTGATCTCGAACGTCCCCTGGTCGCTCGTCACCGCGAAGAACGGGTGGTTGACGACGCCGGCGTACGCGCCCATCCACTTGTGGACGTCGCACTTGAAGTGGACGGGCACCTCGGCCACGTCGAACTTCTTGACCGTCTCCATCCCCTTGAACGGCTGGCCGATGTTGAACTCGGGGTTCTTCTTCGGGAGCGCGTGGATGTTGTGCAGGGTGCCGTCGCTGTTCAGGATCTTCAGCGACTGGCCGGCCTGGATCCCGAAGACGTGGGGATGGTACTGGCAACCCTCCTGGTCGATCGTGATCGGGGTCGCCGGCGGCGGATACGAGCCGGACACGCCTTCCTTGACGTAGACGAAGACCCACTGCAGCGTGTTGTTCGGGTTGACCACGACCTCCTGCGAGTAGACCGGCTGGGCGTGGGCGGACTTGCAGAAGGCGTCCGCGTCCATCTTGATCTTCTCGAGCGTGGGAGCGGTCCCTTCGAAGGCGACCTTCCCCGTGACCGTGGCGCTGCCCGCGGCGGGAGCGGCGGCGGGAGCGGCCGCGGCCGGCGCCGCGGCGGCGGGGGTTTCCTCTTCTTCGAGCAGAGCGTCCTCGTCCTTCCCTCCTCCGCAAGCGGCGAACGAAAGCGGAACGAGAAGAGCGAGGAGCAGAACGAGAAAGCGCTTCGGCATTGGTACTCCTTCGAGAAGCGTGTTAGTCAACCTGCTGCTCGGTGCGCATTTCAGCGCTGGACCGAGTCAGCGAAGAGGGGTCAGGATAAATCCTGACCCCGCAAAGATCTCAATCCTGACCCCGCAAAGATCTCGATCCTGACCCCGCAAAGATCTCAGGATCTGTCCCCAAAAGCCGGGCGGATCATAAGGAACGGCGGAACGCATTTCAAGCGAACTCACCGCCCGACGAGACGCGGCGAGGCGCGGGAGTCTCCCAAGCTGATCGAGGGAGGAGCCTGGCTTCCCACGCGAGCGAGCGAGGGATCAGGCGTTCGGTCGAGGCCGCCCGCCGAGCCGAACGCCGGTGGCGTCAGCCAGATCCCGAGCGACGCGAGTGCGACGAGTGTTATCTTGCCGGGCGCGTGGGATCTGCGCGAATCGAAGCGGTCGGTCTCTCGAAGTCCTTCTCGGGGCCGCCGCTCTTCGCCGACGTGTCGTTCGTGCTCGAGCGCGGCGTGCTCGCCGTGACCGGACCCAACGGAACCGGCAAGACGACTCTGCTCAAGATACTCGCCGCGTTGAGCCGTCCCACGTCGGGGACAGTGCGCGTCGAGGTGGACGGACGCGAGCTCTCGATCGACGAGCGCCGGTCGGGGGTCGGCTGGTCGGGGCCGGACCTCTTCTTCTATCCGGAGCTCACCGCCCTGGAAAACCTGGCCTTCTTCCGGCGGGCGGCCGGCTTCACGCCGGAAAGCGCCGACCTGGAGGCGCGCCTGGAGGCGGTCGGGCTCTCCGGGGCGCGCGGGGTCGTCGAGCACTTCTCGACCGGCATGAAGCAGAGGCTGCGCATCGCTTTCGCCCTTCTTCTGGACCCCCCTGTCGTCCTCCTGGACGAGCCGCTCTCCGGGCTGGACGCCCAGGGACGCGGCGCCGTCGCACGCTTTGTCGCCGACGCCGGCCAGCGCGGTCCCGTCGTCCTCGCCGCGACGGATCTGACCGAGCTGCCGCCACCGGACCAGGTGCTCGAGATCCGAAGACGAGTGAACGGTGAACCGTGAGCGTTAGAGATGGCCGGCTCGGATTCGTGGCGCGCGCCCTCGCGGTGTGCGGCAAGGATGCGGCGCAGGAGCTGCGGCGGCGCGTGGCGATCGCGTCGGTCTTCTTCTTCGCGGCCACGGCGATCGCACTCGTCTCCTACGCTGTCGGGCCCTTCGGGCTTCCGCAGGAGGCGCGCGCCGGCCTGGATGCGGCCCTCCTCTGGATCCTCCTCTTCTTCTCGGCGGCGACGGGCCTCCCGAGGGCATTCGTCCGGGAAGAGGAGACGGGCACGGGGCTCGCGCTGCGAAAGCTCGCTCCGGGGGTCGTCGTCCTCGCCGGCAAGTCCCTCTTCAACTTCGTCCTGTTCCTGGCGATCGCCACTCTTTCCGTGCCCGCGTTTGCCGTCCTGCTCGAATGGCACATCGGTTCCCTTCCCGCGCTCGCCGCCGTAATCTTCCTCGGCGGCTGGGGCCTGTCGATCGTCTCGACGTTCCTTTCCGCGCTCGTCGCGCGCGCCGGGCAACGCAACGTGCTCTTCGTCGTCGTGTCGTTCCCGCTCCTCGTGCCGCTCCTCCTTCCGGCGATCGCGGCGACGATGGAGGCCTCGCAGGGGACGCTCGCCGTCACCCCTCTGAGGGTTCTCATCGCATACGACGGCGCGGCGACTTCGGCGGCCTACCTGCTGGCTTCCGCGGCGTGGGAGGATTGATGTATGAGAGTCGCGGGGACAGGCTCTGCGAGCCTGCACCCGCCGCAGTCCATCGCGGGGACAGGTTCCACGAACCTGCACCCGCCGCAGTCCAGAGACGATGAGCGAGGACCGATGAAAATATTGAAGCTGCTGCTGCTCCCCTACATGGCCGCGATCATCGCGGGCGCGTACCTCTGGGTCGAGCCGGCGAAAGGGTTCATCGGCGAGTCGTCGCGGATCGTCTTCTTTCACGTGCCGTGCGCGTGGACCGCGGCCCTCGCGTTTCTCGTCGCCGCGGCTTACTCGCTCGCCTACCTCGTCCGGCGCAACCCGCGGCACGACCAGGTCGCGGAGGCATCCGTCCGGCTCGGTCTGCTCTTCGCGATCCTGACCCTCATCACGGGATCGCTCTTCGCGAAGATCATGTGGGGGTCGTACTGGAACTGGGACCCGCGCGAGTCCTCGTACCTGCTGCTCGTCTTCCTCTACGGCGCCTATCTCTTCCTGCGCGCCGCGATCGACGATCCCGAACGCCGCGCCCGCATCGGCGCGGCCTATGCGCTCTTCGCCGCGGTCCTGATGCCGTTTCTCGTCTTCGTCGCACCGAGGATCACCGAGTCGCTCCATCCGCAGACGGTCATCAACCCGCAGGGGAAGATCCTCATGGACACCCCGACGCGGGTGACCTTCTTCGCGGGATTGGTCGGGTTCACGGGTCTCTTCCTCTGGCTCCTGCAGATCGAGAGTCGTGTCCGGACGGGACGAGGCCTCAAGAGATAACGGAGAGGGCGGCCCTACTCGCAGGGAACGATTCGGAAGCCGGTCCTCCACGAGTCGCCCTTCGGGTCGCTCACGACGAACTGCTTGATGTAGGGCTCTCCGCCCGAGAGGGTCAGTGGATATCGGTGGATCTCCTTCACGCCTCCCGGACTGACCGAAACGGGAACGGCCGCTCCGCCGACGACCCGCAGGCCTCCGCGGCTGGCCGACTCCTCCAGTTTCGCCACTTCCACCCGCGCGTCTCCGCCGTTCTCGAACCGCACGGCCACGACGAACGGTTCGTCGTCCATCGGGTGCTCCTTCGAGAGCGAAACGGCGACGCGCATCAGGCCGGAGTCCGGGCGCGGCGCCTTCGCGGCCATGCCTTCGAAGCCGGCCGGGACGTCCTTCGTGACTCCCTGCTTGTAGACCGTGTCGTCGAGTTGCGCGCAGTACCTCATCTTGGGCCCCGGAGGCACGACGGCGCCGGCTCTTTCGCCGGCGGAGGTTTCGGATGATCGATCCGCCGAGCTCGCGGCCTTCGTCGGGAGCACCTGGGCGAGCCGCGTCGGCGGGGTCGGCCGTGGACGGGTGGTCGGTTTCGCCTGCGCCGCGCGCGACGGAGGCGTGACTTCGGGTGCGGCGCCGCTGGCGGTCGGCTCCGCGGCAGCGGCCGGCAGCGGGGACGGCTCGGCTTCGATCCGGGCGGGAAGCGGCGCCTGTCCTTCGCCCGCGCGCGTTTCGGGCGCAGCGGCCGGACCAGCAGGAACGCCGGCCAGCGACGACGCCGGGGTCGGCCGTTCGACCGCGCCCGTCTCGGCCGGCCGTTCGCGCCGCGAGATCCAGACGCCGAAGCCGACGAGCAGAGCGGCCGCGAACGCGACCGCGGCATAGCGCGCGAGCGGCGTGCCACGCTCGCGGACTCCGGCGCGCTCGACGGATCCGGGAAGCGCGACGCCCGCGGTCACCGTCGCCTCCGCGGCGAACCGATCGGTCTCCGGCGGAGAGCCGGTGTAGACCTCCTCGGCCCGCCTCGACTCCGAGGCGGGGGTCGCGTCTGCCCACCGGGCGATCGTGCTGCGGAACTTCCGGTCGCGCGCCGCCGTGATCCCGCCCGCGTCCGCGGCGGGAAGACCGGCCTTGACCGTGGGGCCGAGGTCTCCGGCGCCCGAACGCGCGCCGGTGGCGGCGTGGCTCAGGGCCCGTTCGACGTACTGTTCCGCGGCCGCGCCGTCGGCCCCCGCCACGGCGAACGGGGCGAGCGCCTTGTCGAAGTCGGAGGCGGTCGCGTAGCGCTCGTCCGGCGCGGTCTGAAGGGCCTTCATCACCGCCTCTTTCAGGGCGGGCGGCAGGAGCCCCTTCGGGTCGCTGACGTCGAAGGAGAGGGGCGGGTTCTGGAGACGGTTGCCGATGATCTCGTGGATGCTCTCGCCGCCGTAAGGACAGATCCCCGTCAGGATCTCGTAGACGACGATCCCGAACGAGAAGAGGTCGCTCCGCCCGTCGATCTGCGGGGAGGCCGCGCTCTTGGTGAGCTGCTCGGGGGAGGAGTACCGCAGCTTCCCGATGAACTCGTCGGCGGCCGTCAGCTCCTCGGTCGCCTGCGCGATCTTCGCGATTCCGAGGTCGATGAGTTTCGCGCGCAGGGTTCCGTCCTCTTCGCGCGTCAGCATGATGTTGTCGGGGGAGACGTCGCGATGGACGATCTTCCGCCGGTGCAGGTAATCGAACGCCGCCAGGCACTGGCGGGAGACCTCGATCGCGAGCGGCACGGGGAACGCTCCGCAGGCTCGCAGCGCGTCGCGGAAGTTGATCCCCTCGATGTACTCCATGACCATGTACGCGGTGTCTTCCTCGTCGACGAAGAAGTCGTAGAAGGCCACGATGTTCGGGTGCCGCAGCCGCGTGGCCGTCTGTGCTTCCCGGAGAAAGCGCTTCCGCTGCTCCGGACTCTGGGCCACGTCGGGGCGCATCACCTTGATGACCCGCAGCTCGTTCAGCAGGCGGTGGCGGACCTTGTAGATCGCACCCATCCCGCCCTCGCGGATCTTCGCGATGACCTCGTACTTGCCTTCGAGGGATCCGGGAGGCGTGCTCATGGACGGCGAGGGCTCAAGATATCTCTGATCCGAGTTTCTTCAATGGGTCGAGGTCCCGGCGGAGGGAGGGGATTCCGGCGACGGCGAGCACAAAATCCCTGTTGCCGGTGCGCCGAACCAGTTAGAGAATCCGTTCCACGCCCGGCGGAAGGAGCCCGACCTGCTTCGGACGCGTTGCCGCCGGCAGAGGTGGGGTCGCGGTGTTCTCGAAAAAACGGAGTCTGCACGTCCGCCTCGCACCCCGCGGCCCCCTCGCGGAGTCACGGCGCGCGGCCGGATTTCAGGAGCCACTCATGCACAAGAGAGCGGTCGTCCTCGTCTCGTCGCTTCTGCTCTTCCTGGCGGCGCGCCCTTCCCTGTCGGTCACGACCGTGGACCTCAACTCGACGACCCCGCAGCAGCTCGCCCAGCTCCTTGCCGGTCCGGGCGTCGTCGTCAGCAACGTGACGTTCACCGGGGCAAACGTGGCGGGCGGATCGTTCACCGGGGGCGTCGCCGACGGCCTGGGAATCGAGAGCGGCGTGATCCTGAGCTCGGGGAACATCGCGAGCGCCGCCGGTCCGAACCTGGACGACGGCGTGACCGGCATCAACAAGACTCCGGGGGACCCGAACCTGAACGCGATCGTCGGCGAACCGCACACCACGTTCGACGCGGCGGTGCTGGAGTTCGACTTCGTTCCGTCATCGAACACGGTCAGCTTCCGCTACGTTTTCGCCTCCGACGAGTACAACGAGTTCGTCGGCCAGTTCAACGACGTCTTCGCGTTCTTCATCGACGGGCAGAACGTGGCGCTGATCCCCTCGACGAGCACGCCCGTGGCGATCAACACGGTCAACCTCCAGACCAACTCCGCCTTCTACAGGAACAACGACCCGTCGGATCTCGGGATCCCCACGCCGTTCGGAACGCAGTTCGACGGCTTCACGACAGTCCTTACGGCAACGGCGACGCTCACCCCCAACGTCAGCCACCACATCAAGCTCGCCATCGCCGACACCGACGACGACGTCCTCGACTCCGCCGTGTTCCTGCAGGCAGCCAGCTTCGTCTCACAGAACCTGACGATCTCCAAGTCCGCTCCCTCCACCGTCGCCTCCGGTTCGAACCTGACCTACACGATCACCTACGGGAACTCGGGAAACGCCGGAGCGAACAGCGTGGTCATCCGGGATACCGTGCCGGCGGGCACCACGTTCGTGTCGGCCACGAACGGAGGCGTCTTCTCGGGGGGTGTCGTCACCTGGAACATCGGGACGGTCGCGGCCGGGACGACGGGGCAGACCGTCTCGTTCACCGTGCAGGTCACCGCCACAGCGGGGACCGTCACCAACTCCAACTACACCATCGAGGCGACGAGCGTTCCCCCGGTCGCCGGCTCACCCGTCTCGACCACCGTGACCGGCGTGAGCTGTCCGACGATCACGCTCTCGCCGGCGACCCTTCCGAACGCAGTGCTCGGCTCTCCGTACTCGCGAACGATCACCGCGTCGGGAGGGACCGGGCCGTACTCGTTCCTGATCACGAGCGGCTCGCCCCCGCCCGGCGTCCTGCTCTCGTCCGGCGGCGTGCTTTCCGGGACTCCGACGGCCACCGGCGAGTTCTCCTTCACGGTGACGGCGACAGATTCCAACGAGTGCACGGGTGCCCGGACCTATTCGATCGTCGTGACCACGTGCGCCGCGATCACGATCTCCCCCTCCACGCTCGCCAACGCGACGATCGGCGGGCCGTTCCGGAGAACGCTGCAGGCGTCGGGAGGAAGAGCCCCGTACACGTTCCAGCGCACGGCGGGCTCGCTGCCGCCGGGAGCGACGCTCTCGCCGGAAGGAGTGCTCACCGGAACCCTCACCACGTCGGGCACCTACAACTTCACGGTGACCGCGACCGACGCCAACGGGTGCACCGGCAGCGTGGCGTATACCCTGAGGGTCGTTTGCGCGTCGGTGATGGTCCTGCCGGCGACGCTCCCGGCCGGAGCTCTGGGCCTTCCCTACGACCAGACCCTGACGGCCGAGGGTGGCCGCGAGCCGCACTCGTTCTCCGTGACCGCGGGGTCGCTTCCCGCCGGAGTCACGCTCTCGCGGGAAGGCGTCCTGTCAGGGACTCCGACCGCGCAGGGCAACTTCTCCTTCACGGTGACGGCGACCGACGCCAGCGGCTGTTCGGGAGCGAGGGCCTACACGATCAGCGTCTGCGTTTCGCAGGTGACGCTCTCCCCGGCGGGCCTGCCCGCGGGATCGCTCGGCTCACCATATTCGCAGACCATCACGGCGTCGGGCGGCACCGCCCCGTATGCGTTCGCGGTCTCTTCCGGGGCGCTCCCGGAGGGAGTGACCCTGTCGCCTTCCGGAGTGCTGTCGGGTACCCCGACTGCCTCCGGCGATTTCTCCTTCACGATCACCGCGACGGATTCCAGCGGATGCCCGGGCGCCCGGGACTACACGCTTCTCGTCTGCACGGCTCTCGCGCTCTCCCCTGCGACTCTGCCGGCGGGGTCCGTCGGGACCGCGTACAGCGCGACGTTCTCTTCCAGCGGCGGCGTGGGACCCTCCGCTTTCACGGTGACCGGGGGCGCGCTGCCTCCCGGGTTGACGCTCTCTTCCGCCACGGGTGCGCTCTCGGGGACGCCGACGCAGAGCGGAGTCTTTTCCTTCACGGTGACCGCGACCGACGCCCGCGGCTGTTTCGGCACGCGCGGATACTCGATCACGCTCACCGACGCTCCTCCGGTGATCTCGGGCCTGACTCTCACTCCGGCCGCGCCCGGGACGTTCACTCTTTCGATCGCGGGCTCGGGCTTCGCGGCCGGCGCGGTGGTCGTGATCGACGGCGTGACCTATCCGACGACCTTCGTCTCGCCGAACCTGCTCACGGTGACCATTCCGGCGTCCGCGGTTCCGACCACGGGACTGATCACGGTTCTCGTGGTCAACCCGGGCACGAGCGGAGGCACTTCCAACCCGGCGACGCTCGAGTTCTGTGACCCCCCCGCCGCCCCGGTCACTCCGACGATCGAGCCCTTCGGAAATCCGACCGGCCCGCTGACCGCGACGGATTTCCTCGTCGTCCGCTGGCTGCCGCCGACGACCGGCGCGGCTCCGTCGGCCTACGAGTTCCGCATCAACGGCGATCCCTACACGACGGTCGTGGGAGCGACGAGCGCCGTCGCGCCGCCGCGCGGGTCGAACGATCCGATCACCCTCCACGTCCGGGCGAAGTGCAACGCCAGCGTGGCCGGCCCCGAGGCGGCGAGCCCGACGTACTCTCTCGCCCCCCCGGTGGCCGACTTCACCTTCTCGGCGGCCCGCGTCGGTAGTCCCGTCGTTTTCACCGACACGAGCTCTCCGCAGGCCACGAGCTGGTTCTGGATCTTCGACGACGGCGCGACGTCGACCGCGCAGTCGCCGACGCACACCTTCACGACGGCGGGCACCCACCGGGTCGCGCTGATCGCGTCGAACGGTTCGGGCTCGAGCCAGCGCATCAAGGACGTGTCGGTCAGCGCGTCGACCTCGGGTGGCGCCGCGGCAGCGACCTCGACGCGGCCGTTCGAGACTTCCGACGGGTCGCGGTGGGTGCTCCGAGGAATCAAGATTTCGGCGGATCGGCCGGCGTGGCTCGAGCTCTCGGCTTCCGGCACGGGAGAGGCGGTCGTCTATCTGCGCTTCGTCGACGGCGACGGCCGGGTGGCCCTGGAGCGGCGGCTGGCGATCCCGCCCGGGGAAACGTCGGTCAACGACGTGGGTTCCTACGGGCTGGAGGGGCGCTACACGCTCGAGGTGGTGGCGGACCGGACGATCGCGGCGACTCTGGCACAGCCGAACAAGCGCCTGGAAATCGAGGAGAACCCATGACCACTCGCACGGGCTCTTTCTGCCGGGCGGTCGCTCTGTTCACCGCGGTGGCGCTCGTCGTCACGTGTCTTCCGCTGCCGGCGCGGGCGCAGGTGAGCGTCCCGGCCGGACCCGAATCGCCCATCGACATCTCGCACGACCCCCTCGCCTGCATGACCCCCGTCCTCGCCCCGGAGGTCGACGCGGGAGTGGCGCCGGGCCAGGACTACGACCGGGGATACGTCTATTTCCGCGCGGCGGGCACGGAGGACTACTACTACGCGAGGATGGAGGGCCAGCCGGCGACGCTCGCCGCGGTCCTCCCCCGCCCGCTGCCCGAGACGCGCGCGGTCGACTACTTCCTGCGCGCCTACGACGTGAACCAGGCCTCGCGCCGGAAGGGGGACTGGACGCCGCCGGTCGTCCCGGGCACGACGTGCAAGGCCAAGGGCGTTCCCGTCGGACCGGCGGGCGCCGGGCTCACCATCGGCTTGACGCGCGAGGGGCAGCAACCCTATCCGTCCGGATTCAACCGGAAGGACATCGCGAAGATCATCCTCGTCTCGGGCGCCATCGTCACGATCGCCGAAGCGTTGAAGGCCGCGCGCGCCGGGGGCGCGTCGAGCGGCGGAGGCGGAGGCATCAGCACGGGCGCCGCCGTGGCGGGGGGAGCGGCTCTCGCCGCGGTCGCGGTCGCGGTCGCCGCCGCCTCCGGCAACGACGACAACCCGACGAGGACGCCGACGCCTAATCCCACGGCGACGCCCACGCCCACGATCCCGCCGCTGCGCTTCGTGCAGGCGGAGGCGAGCTGGAGCGGGTCGGGAGACGTCGACGTGCAGCTGCTCAATCCGAGCGGCCAGTCGGTCGGCCAGAGAGTTCCCGCCGGCTGCGAGTCGACCGCGAACCGGACCGAGCGGGTCGTCTTGCAGGGCGCGATACCGGCCGGAACGTACCGGGTCGTCCTGACCGGCGTCTCGTGCGGCGCCGGGACTCCCTCCATGATCTCGGCGGTGGTGTCGGTCCAGTCCGACACGGGCCAGAAGTGTGCGAGCACGTTCGTCGGCGTGCCCGTCGGAAGCTCCATCGACGGGTGCACCTTCACCGTTCCGTAACCTCCCGTCCGGCGTGAGACCTCTCGTCACCTCGGCCGAGGTCGCGCGGGCCTTCGAAGCCGCCCGCGACGCGCTGCGCACGGATCGAACGCGGACGCGAGCCGCGCTGGTCGCCCTGGCGATCGCGATGGCGATCGTGGTCTGCCTGACGGCGCTCGTGGAGCGGGGGCGCGCCGCGACGATTCGCGCGCTCGAGCGGGCCGGCCTCTCGAACCTGTACCTGATCGACCGCGGCCTCTCCACCGCCGCCGCCGGGGGGCCGGCGGCCGCCGACCGCCTGACGGCGGCGGACGCGGAGAGGATCTCCCGTCTCACGCGGGCGCAGTCCTCGCTCGTAGTGCGCATGGATCGCCGGAGCGTGACGGCGCAGGGCCGTCCGCTGACGACGCCGATCTACGCGGTGGCCGGTCCTTCCGCCCGCGTGTTCGGCATGCGCGCTCGCGCGGGGAGGGTCCTCGGAGACCTCGACGTCGCCCGGAAGTCCCCGTACGCCGTCCTCGGAAGCGACCTGTCGCGGCAGATCGCGAACGCGGGCCCGGGAAGCATCCTCACCGTCGCGGGGCGCGGATACGAAGTCGTCGGGCACCTCGCCGCGTGCGAAGTCGAAAGCGCCTCGGTCGGCGAGATCCCGTCGCTCGACTGGAACGGCGCGATCGTGCTCCCCCTCGGGGCCGAGCCCGGCTCGGTCGCGGAGCCGGAGGCGCGCTATCCCGTGGACGTGGCGGTCCTCTCGTACTCCAGCACGGGGAGGGCGGAGGCCGCGATGGACGCGGCCCTCTCCTCCGACCCGGGGCGATACCGCGACGGGCCGGTCCGCATCGCCTCGCCGTCTCAGACGCTGCGGCAGTACCGGCAGACCCGCCGGACGTTCGACCGTTTGATCTGGCTCGTCGCTCTCTTGACCGGAGCCTCCGCGGTCTTCGGCATCTCGAACCTCCTTTCCGCATCGGTCATCGCCCGCACGCGGGAGATCGGCGTGCGCCGCGCCGTCGGCGCGCGGACGAAGGACATCGTTCTGCAGTTTCAGCTCGAAGGCGTTCTCCTGGGCGTCCTGGGGGGAGGCGCAGGGCTCGTCCTCGGAGTCGGGATCACTCTCCTCGCGATGGATCGGGCCGAGGGGGGTTCCGCCGTCTCGATCGCGTCCTTCGCGCTCCTCGCCGCGGCCTGCATCGCCATCGGTGTCCTGACGGGGATCCGTCCCTCCCAGCGGGCGGCCCGCATCGATCCGGCCGCAGCGCTGCGCGACGGCTAGCCGTGTCGCGAAGAGGCGCAACGATGGCCGCGATCGTCCTCGCCGGCTTCTCGATTCGGGGGACGGCGCCGGCTCAGACCGCGCCGGCGGTCTCCGTTCCCCCGCCGGAGGCGCCGGCGACGTCCGCACCGCTCCTGACGATCGGGACCGCTCTTCGCCTGGCCATCGCGCGCAATCCGGAGCTGCAGAACACGGCGGACTCGTTTCTCTCCGCGCGCTGGAACGAGCGCGCCGTCCGATCCACCTTCCTCCCGCAATTCACCCCCTTCTTCGCGTTCGAGAAGAACGACGAGACCGGCCGTCGGATCGACACGTATGGACTGCTCGTCTCGGAGCAGTTCCTGTTCGGGACGGCCCTCGAAGCGCAGGCGGTCATCGACCGGCAGCCCGAGGCCGTCGAAGAAGAGCCGTACGTCGGGGACTTCCGCCTGACGCTGCGCCAGCCGCTCCTTCGCGGCGCGGATCCGGCGGTGACCGCCGAGCCTCTGCGTCTCGCGAAAAGGTCCACGAGCGCCCAGTCGCGCGCGGTCGAGATCGCGAGGCGGAGGACGGTCCTGCTCGTCTATCAGGCGTACCTCGGCGTCGCCCGCCAGCAGGAGGCCCTCCAGCTCGCGAACGACCGCGTCGAGAAGGCAAGGGAGCTCACGACCTTCTCGCGCGCCCGTTTCTCCGCCGGGAGCGTGTCGCGCCTCGACGTGCTCCGCGCCGAGCAGCAGGAGGCGTCGACGGTCGTCGCGCGCAATGACGCGGAGAACGCGCTCGAGGACTTCCGGGACCTTCTGAGGCGCACGGCCGGGCTCGTCGAGAACGAGGCGTTCTCGATCGCGATGCCCGTCGAGCTCCCGGTCGAGGAGCCGGACATCGAGGCCGCTCTCGAGGAGCGTCTGTCGCGGCGGCCGGAAGCCGTCGAGGCCCGGGACC
>Ga0209983_1000113_pt1 | contig 14107 bp, 11 predicted proteins | sample InoplaM1SPM_FD_187590 | JGI IMG/M metagenome (GOLD analysis project Ga0209983, IMG submission 187590) | Arabidopsis thaliana rhizosphere microbial communities from the Joint Genome Institute, USA, that affect carbon cycling - Inoculated... | ecosystem: Host-associated > Plants > Roots >...
AGCGCTCGACACGGTCCGCGAGGAGGTCAACGGCTTCCTCCACGCCGAGCAGACCGCGGAGGCTCTCGCCGCCGCCGTGGACAGGATCGGCCGCACGCGCTTCGACTACACTGCCGTGCGAGCGACGGCCGCGCCTTTCGCGGTCGATCGCTTCGTCCGGGAGTTCCGCCGGGCGATCTCGGAAGTCATGGACCAGACGACGCCTAACGAACGGGAGCCCCTCCGGTGAGACCCGGCGACATCCACCGCTCGAACCGCCGGCTCGCCGCGCTCTTCCTCTTCTCCGATCTCGCGGCGACGTTCGTCGCGCTCGCCGGCGCGTACTGGCTCCGCTTCGAGGCGGAGATCATCCCCGTCACCAAGGGCGTGCCGCCCGCCTCCGACTATCTCGGGCTCTTTCCCTACATCGCGGTCCTCTGGCCGCTCGTCTACTACTTCCACGGCCTCTACCAGGTGCGGCGCAATCGTTCCAGCGTGGAGGAGGGGTTCGCGGTCCTCGTCGCAACCGCGCTCTCCACGCTGCTCCTCATCGGAATCACGACTTTCTCGGGGGGCTTCGCGTACTCGCGCGCGGTGCTCCTCCTCTTCTTCGCTTCGGACGTTCTCCTGGTCTTCGCGGGCCGAACGGCGATCCGCCGCTACCTCCAGGAGGCCTGGCGTCACGGCTACGGCGTGCGCCGGGTGCTCGTCGTCGGGGCCGGACGGCTCGGCCGCGCGGTCGTCGACAAGCTCGCCGAGCACCCGGAGGCGGGACTGCGGGCCATCGGGTTCGTCGACGACGACCCGGGCAAACAGGGACTCGCGTATCGGGGGGTCCCGGTCGTCGGAGAGAGCGCGGACGCGGCGCGCGTCGTCGAGGAGCGCCGCGTGGACGCCGTCTTCCTCGCGCTGCCGCTCGAGGCGCACCGGGCGATGCTTGCCGTACTGAAGGACGTCGCCCGGACCGTCGCCGACGTCCGGGTGGTGCCGGACCTCCTCCAATACATCACCTTCCGGGCGGGCGTGGAGGACCTGGACGGCCTGCCCGTCGTCCACCTGACGCAGGTGCCGCTCACCGGCTGGATGAGCCTCGTCAAGCGCACGCTCGACCTCGGGATTGCCGCGACGGCGCTCCTCTTCCTTTCTCCTCTCTTCGCCGTCATCGCCTTCGCGATCCGCCTCTCGGACGGCCGCCCCGTCTTCTACCGGCAGCGCCGGATGGGGCTCGACGGCCGTCCTTTCGAGATCGTCAAGTTCCGCTCGATGCGCCTGAACGCGGAGGACGAGCTCGGGCCGACGTGGGCGGCGCCGGATGATCCCCGGCGTACGCGGGTCGGACGCTTCCTGCGCCGTTGGAGCCTGGACGAGCTCCCCCAGCTCGTCAACGTCGTAAAGGGGGAGATGTCGCTCGTCGGCCCGCGGCCCGAGCGCCCCGAGTTCGTGCGGGAGTTCAAGGAGAAATTCCCGCAGTACATGGTGCGCCACCGGGTGCGCGCCGGCATGACCGGCTGGGCGCAGGTCCACGGGTGGCGGGGCGCGACCGATCTCGCGAAGAGGATCGAGTACGACCTCTACTACATCGAAAACTGGTCGCTCGCTCTCGACCTCAAGATCCTCTGGCTCACCGTGCGCTTCGGCCTGCGCCACCGCAATGCGTACTAGCGCCGCGCTCCTCGTCGCGAGCCTCCTCTTCCCCGCGAAGCCGGCCTCGCTCCTGGTGTCAATGGATCCCCCGGCGAAGCCCGGTTCGATGGCGCCGAATCTCTCCGCCGATGGAAGCTCCGTTCTCCTGTCATGGCTCGAGCCGCCGAATCCGCGCGTCAAGCCGCAGGAGGGCAACTACGCGCTGCGAATGTCCCGCTTCGAAGGAGGGCGCTGGAGCGAGCCGGTGACGATCGCGTCGGGCACGGATTTCTTCGCGAACTGGGCGGACTTTCCTTCCGTCACCGCGGGCGCGAAAGGACTCCTCCTTGCGCACTGGGCCGCGAAGTCGGCCGCCGACACGTACGCGTACGACGTCCGGCTCGCACGCTCCGAGAACGGCGGACGGACCTGGATCCCCATGGGAATCGCTCACGACGATCGGACGCCGACCGAGCACGGCTTCGTGTCCGCCGTGGCCGAAGGGGATCGGATCCGGATCTTCTGGCTCGACGGCCGCGAAACGGGCGGCGGCCACGGCGACGGCCATGGAGGCGGAGCGATGGCGTTGCGAACCGCGCTCGTGGGCCGCCGCGTCGAAGGAAGCGAGCTTCTGGACTCCCGCGTCTGTGACTGCTGCCAGACCGCGGCGGCCGCGACGTCGCGCGGTCCGATCGTTGCCTACCGGGACCGCTCGGCCGACGAAGTCCGCGACATCGCCGTCGTGGGGCGCGACGCCGGACGCTGGAAAGCGCCGAAAACCGCTCATGACGACGGCTGGGAAATCGCCGGATGCCCGGTGAACGGACCTGCGGTCGCGGCCGACCGCCGCCGCGTCGCGGTCGCCTGGTACACGCAGGGAGCGAACCGCCCCCGCGTCCAGGTCGCCTTCTCCGACGACGCCGGCGCTTCGTTCCGTGCTCCCGTGACCGTGGACGCCCGCGGGCCGCTCGGACGGGTCGACGCGATCCTCGACGGCAACGGTGACGCGATCGTCGCGTGGGTGGCGGCCGAGGGAAAGGGAGCGGCGATCCGCCTCGCCCGCGTGAACCGGGCCGGCCGGGTGGGTCCCGCCCTGACGGTCGCACGGACCGAGACCGGCCGCTCGAGCGGGTTTCCAAGGCTCGAGCGGACGGGCGGAACACTCGTCGTCGCCTGGGTGGAGCCGAGCGATCCCTTCCGGCTCCGCGCGGCGACGGTCGCGGCCTCCGCGGTGAGGTGAACCCGGGTCAGCCCGTCATCGCGGCTCTCTTCAACCGCCGGATCCGCTCCTTCAACTCTCGCGCGGTGGCAGGATCGGTGGGCCGGCCGCCGAACGCGCTCTCGCAGTAGGCCTCCACGACCGCGCGCGCGTCCTCCGACGACGACGGAGCCGACGCCTCGAAGAGCCTCGCGACCTGCGCCGGCGGTATGCCGGGTCCGACCGCGCGACCCCGCTGACCGAGCAGCCGCCGCAGCGCCAGGTAGGCGCGCGTTGCAGGAGGCACGGCCGGCCGCCCCGAGATGCTCTTCCACGCGATCAAGCCGAGCACCACGAGCCCGAGGAGCGTCACCGCGACCTTCGTGCTGCCCGGCATGACGCCGCCCGGAGAGCCCTTCCAGAACTTGAGCGACCGCGTCGCGCCGTCGAACGAATCGCGGAACGCCTCGGTCAACTGGAGCTGATCGCTCGAGTCGAAACCGAGGATCCGCCGGTCGTAGAAGAACTCGATCTCCCGGCCCACGGTGAGCAACCGCCTCCACCAGGACGCCCGCGAGGTGGCGGGCGGCACGCCGGAGGGCGGCGTCGGCTCGACGACCTGGAACCCGGTGCCGTCCAGGTCCGCCTCGACCCAGGCGTGGAGGTTCGTTCCGCGCACCACGATCGAGTCGCGAAGCGTGCCGATCTCGCCGCCGTAGGAGCCCGTGACGAGCCGCGCAGCAACGCCGCGCGACGCCAGCATCATCGCGGCGGCGGACGCGAAGTACTCGCAGTGACCCGCCTTCGAACGGAGGAGGAAGTTCTCGATCGGGTCGCCCGTCCCCTTCGGCGGATCGAGGGTGTAGATGAAGCCTTCGCGGAAGTGACCGACGATTCGATTCGCGATTGCCGTCGGGTCCGTCATTCCCTCCGTGAGCTTCCAGGCGTAGTCCCGGACGGACTCGGAGACAGCGCCGGGATCGATGGCGGTCTGGCCCGCGCCCCGCGCCTGCTGCTTCCCCACGGAGACCTCGTAACGCACGGTCGAGCGGCTCGAGGCGACCTGCACGGTTCCGTCCGCGAGCGACAGCGCTCTTCCCCGCTCCACGCGGACGTGAGCGCTGCGGTAAGGCAGGAAGAGAAACCCGCTGCCGAAGATGTTCTGGTCGACGGAGAGCCGGGCCAGCCGGTCCTCTTCGGGCAGGGCATCGCCGGCCACGAGCTGGACGCCCCCGTGGGAGCGCACTTCCCGGCCGGCCCGCACGCTGCGGGTCCACACTCCGTTGCGGTACTGCGTGAACACCGCCTCGCGGAGGCGGAGCAGCTCCGGAAAAGCCAGGGGGGGATCGACCGTGAGGCGCAACACGACCCGATCGTTGCGCTTCGCCGCTCCGAAAGAGTCGAGGTCGACGCGGTCGGTCGCGACGGCGGTCGAGGGATTCTCCTCGAAGCGGACCGGCGACAGCGCGAACGGGCCGTGCAGCCGGGGCAGCGCGAAGAAGAGCGGCGCCGCGACGATCGCGCCCGCCGCGAGGGCCGCGGCCGAAAGGCCGGGCGTCGGAATCGCCTTCAGGACCCGGAGCGGCGGGCCCTCTTCGAAGTCGGCGAGGACCGCGAGCTTGCCGAGCGTGCGGAAGGCGAGAACGGCCATCACCGCGCAGTACAGGAGCGAGACCACGTGCGTGGACGAGGACACGGCGGCGAGCACGATGAGAAAGATGACGAGCAGGGCCGTGCGCGCCTCCGACGGCCGCTTGAGCGACGCGAGCTTCGCGATCGCGGTGAAGAGCAGCAGGTGGGAGACGGACCGAAGGAGGCCCGGCCGGAGGAGTGCCGTCTCGACGCCGAGCCAGAAAAAATAGGAGAGCCCGATCGTGTTCAGGATGGCGTCGGACAGCCGGATCGGCCGGCCGCCGCGCGCCCGCACGAACAGGAGGATGAGCGCGGCCTCGTAGAGGAAGATCGCGACCGCCGACGCGCCCCGGGTCCAGAAGAGCGGCAGCGGGGCGATCAGCGCGGGAGGCCCGAGCACGAGCAGATACGCGCGCGCGAGCTCCGACGGAATGACCTTGCTCACGTGATCACCAGGCGGTGGTCGCCGCGGCGCATCGGGGGAAACGGAGGGGCGCCGGCTGGCGCGACGGGCTGGAGGCGCGCGAGGGCTTCGAGGATCGGGACCCGCTGCCCCCGGCCGGCTCTCGGCGGGACCTTGACGCCCCGGGACGCGAAGCCCACCTCCGCGCCGCGCGAAAGGAGCATCAGCGCCTGCCCGGCGCAGTGCGAGATCGCGCGCTCGAATCTCTCGAGCGCCGCGGGATCGTCCCGGTCTTCGAGCGCCGTGTCGACCACCAGGAAGACCGCCCGGTCGCGCTCGGCCTCCCGCTCGCGGACGATCCAGCGCCGCATGCGCGCGGACTGCTTCCAGTGGAGATCGCGGGGGTCGTCACCCGGTACGAAGTCCCGCAGCGTGCGGATCTCCGCGCCGCCGCCGCGGCGGTGCGGGTGGGGGCGGCGACCGCGCGCGTCTTCCGCCGGGACGTCCAGCACGGTCGTCGCCTCGGGTTTCGGGAACACGACGATCTCGCTCGCGACGGTCGCCCGGCGGTACTTGCGAAAGAGGCCGATCGGGAATCGGGAGAGCAGACCCGCGTCCGCTTCCCGGAAGACGCCGCGCCGCGGGAAGACGGCCTCGACGACCACCTCGCGCGACTCGCCCGGCTTCAAGGGATCGATCCACAGCGGACCCGGCAGTGAGTCGTGGAGGAAGAAGAGGGCCTGCGCGGTGCCGGCTCGAAGCTCGTTGACGAGCCGGACTTTGAGGAGCGACGGCCGCGTCGCGACGATCTCCCCCAGAGCCTCGATCTCGCACCGGACGCCCCGGACGTTCCGCCGCGAGAGCATCCCCGAGATCGCCATCCCCGCCAGTAGTCCCGCGAGGACGAGGTAGAGGCCGTTGTTGCCCGTGTTGGTCGCCGCGATCGCGACCACGAGACACATGAGGATGTAGCCGAGGCCGAAGTTCGTGACCCGGATGCCCCAATCGGGGATGAGGCGCGTCATCGCGTGGGCAATCGGCTAAACGGGCACCGCTGTCTGCGTCAGCACCCTCCGGATGAACTCCTTCTCGCGCCCGCCGGCGCCGAAGCCGTCCGACGACAGCGAGAGGATCCGGTGCGCGAGCACCGGCTCCGCGACCGCCTGCGCGTCGTCGGGAATCGCGTAGTCGCGCCCCTGCACCAGCGCGTAAGCCTGCGTCGCGCGATAGAGCGCCTGGGCTCCGCGCGTGGAGACCGGAAGGCGCAGGTCTCCGGACTTGCGGGTCGCGAGCACGAGGGCGTGCAGGTAGTCGAGCAACCGGTCGGCCACCCGGATGTTCTCGGTCGCGTCCTGGAGCTCGAGAACCGCCGAGCGCTCGAGCACCGCGGGAAGCGACGCGAGCTCTCGCTCCGTACCGCCGCTCTTGAGCAGCGTCTTCTCCTCTTCCGCGGTCGGGTAGCCGAGCGCAAGACGCAGGAAAAACCGGTCCATCTGCGATTCCGGCAGCGGATACGTGCCGAGGTACTCGACGGGGTTCTGGGTCGCGACGACCATGAAGGGCTGCGGCAGCTCCCGGCGCTCCGATTCGACCGTGACGGCGCCCTCGTTCATGGCCTCGAGCAGCGCGGACTGGGTCTTGGGCGTCGCCCGGTTGATCTCGTCGGCCAGCACGATGTTGGCGAAGAGCGGGCCCGCGTGGAACTCGAACCGGTCGCTCGCCGCGTGGAAGACGGTGATCCCGAGGACGTCGGCCGGAAGCGTGTCGCTCGTGAACTGGATCCGCCGGAAGTCGAGCGACAGGCTCCGCCCGAGCGCGCGGGCGAGCGTCGTCTTCCCGACTCCGGGTACGTCCTCGATCAGGATGTGGCCGCGGGAAAGGAGCGCGGTCAACACCAGGTCGATCGTCCGGCGCTCCCCGCGGTAGACCCGGCCGACGTTCTCGCGCAGGCGAGCGATGTCCTTGTCGTTGGCGAGCGTCACTCGCGCTTTCCCCGCTCGAGGTTTTCGACGTGCGACCGGAGATCGCCCTCCCGGTCGAACGGCAGGACGAGCACACCCTCTTCCCCGACGACGATCGCGGTGTTCCGGACGCCCGGGGCGAGGACCGGCCGATCGGAGACGATCAGGTTCCCGGAGGCGTCGGAGGGGCCCCGCATCTCGCGGACGGACCTCCAGGTGCCGACGTCGCTCCAACCCGCGTCGAGCTCGATCGCCCGGACCCCCCGGGCCTTCTCCATGACGGCGTAGTCGATCGAGATCGCCGGGAGCGACTCCCACGCGTCGCGCGCTTCTTTCGCGCCGGCCGCGGCCTTGTCGAGGAAGCGCTCGACTCCCTTCACGAGGTCGGGCGCCACCCGCCGCGCCTCGGCCAGGAACCGCGACGGTCGGAAGACGAAGATGCCCGCGTTCCAGTAGTGGCGCCCGGACTCGACGAGGTCCTGGGCCTCCACGAGGCCGGGCTTCTCCACGAAACGCACGACTTCACGTCCATTGACAGCCTCCGGGTCCGCGACTTCAAGATAACCGAAGTCCGTGTCGGGGCGGGCCGGCCGGACCCCGAGGACCACGACCGCGGCGGAGTCGCAGGCCTTCCCCGCCCGTTCGAGAGCCCGTCGGAACGCACCGGCGTCGGTGACGGCGTGGTCCGAGGGGACGGCCGCGGTCACCGGGTCGCCGTCCCGCTCGAAGTCGAGCGCGGCCCGCAGGATGGCGGGACCCGAGTTCCGCCGGGCCGGCTCGGCCAAGATGCGATCCGCGGGAACGCCCGGGAGCTCGCGGCGGACCAGATCCGCGTGCGCTTCTCCCGTCGCGACGAAGACGTCCCGCGCAATCGGCGCAATGCGCTCGAACGTATCCGCCAGCAGGCTCTTCTCGGAGACGAGCGGCAGGAACTGCTTGGGACGGGTCGGAGTCGACAGCGGCCAGAGGCGGGTGCCGCCTCCCCCGGCGAGGAGCAGCACTCTCAAGAGGTCACTTCCACTCGAGCCCCAGGAACTCCACTTCGGGAGCGAGGGTAACGCCGAACCGGTCGCGGACCGAGTCGCGCATGAGCGTCATGAGCTCGAGCACGTCGGCCGCCCGGGCCCCGCCGAGGTTGACGATCACGTTCGCGTGCCGCGTCGAGATCTCCGCCCCGCCCCGGCGCTCCCCCTTCAAGCCGCACGCCTCGATCAGCCGGCCGGCGTACTCTCCCGGGGGGTTCTTGAAGATGCTCCCGGCGTTGGGCTCCCCCGGCAGCGCCCCGCGGCGTTTCTCGCGGACGACCCGCGTTCTCTCCTCGATCACCTCGCGCGACGCCGGCGCGAGCCGAAGGGTCACCTGCGCGACGATCTCCCCCGTCTCGCAAAGCTTCGTCCAGCGGTACCCGTGCGGGATCTCGGCGGCGGACGCGACCCGTCGGCTTCCGTCGCGCGCGACGAGCCGGACGCTCTCGAGGACCTGGAAGATCTCTCCTCCGTAGGCTCCCGCGTTGATCCGCACGGCGCCACCCATCGACGACGGGATCCCGGAGATCGACTCGAGGCCCGACAGCCCCGCGCGGGCCGCCGCGGCGCAGGCCCCGCCGAGCGCCGCTCCGCCGCCGGCCACGAGCCTTTCGCCTTCGACGGCGAGCTCGAGGAAATCCCCCTCGAGCCGCACGACCCAGCCCGGGAACCCCTCGTCTGCCGCGAGCACGTTCGAGCCCATTCCGAGGAGAGCCAGGGGCTCGGCCGCCCCGCGCGCCGCCGCCAGGACCTGCGAGAGGCCTTCCTCCGTCCGGACCCGGCAGTAGCGCCGGGCCGGGCCGCCGATCCGGAGCGTCGTGTGCCGGGCGAGGGGCTCGTCCGGCAGGACCGCCCCGTCGCGCTCGGCGAGCTCGAGGTTCACAGGCCCGACACGCCCGCGGCGAGCGCCGCCGTGAAGCCGGCCGCGCACAGGCCGGCGGCGACGTCGTCGATGACGATTCCCCAGCCGCCGGGGAGGTCCTGCCACCTCCGGATGGGGCCGGGCTTCCACACGTCGAAGAGCCGGAACGCGAAGAAGGACGCCAGCCACAGCCCCGCGGCGGTCGCCGGGGAGGAGTACGCGAAAAGAGGCACGACGGCCGACGCGATGAGCTGGCCGGCCATCTCATCGAGCACGATGCAGCCGGGGTCGCTCGCTCCGAGAGCCGCGGCGACTTTTCCCGTCAAAGGGACCGCCAGGGCGGCCACGACGAGCCCGGACGTCAAGAGTCCAACCCCCGCGACAACACTGGGCATGTGAGAAGAAAAAGTCGCGACGGCGATCCAGCCGGCCGCGAGCGCGAGAAAGGAGCCGGCGGTGCCGGGCGCGATCGGAGCAAACCCGGAGCCGAACCCGGTGGCGAGAACGGTCGCGAGCGGATGCTCGCGCATCGCTCGGCCGACGTCGGCCCGCGAGGCGGCGGATTCTGGTGAGGTCGCTTTCATCGGATTCGAAAGGCGCTCCGGCGGAAGGTCCGCGGGCGGCCGATCGCGGCGCGGTCCGCGTTTTTCCGGAGTCTATAATCGCCCAAATTCCAAGAGGTCGAGGAGAACCCCCCGGTGAAAAAGGTGAACACATGTCGAGCGTGAAATCGAACGAGAAGTGGCGGGCAGTCGAAACGGCGCTGACGCAGATCGAGCGACAGTTCGGAAAGGGCTCGATCATGCGCCTGGGGGACCGCCCGGAGGTGCCGGTCTCGGTCATCCCCACCGGATCGCTCGCCGTGGACGCCGCGCTCGGCATCGGCGGCATCCCCCGGGGCCGCGTCGTCGAGATCTTCGGCCCGGAATCGTCCGGCAAGACGACGCTCTCCCTCCAGATCATCGCCCAGGCTCAGAAGACCGGCGGGCTCGCCGGTTTCATCGACGCGGAGCACGCGCTCGACGCCGACTACGCGAAAAAGCTCGGCGTGGACACGGACAACCTCCTCGTGTCGCAGCCCGACAACGGCGAGCAGGCGCTCGAGATCGCGGAGATGCTGATCCGCTCCGGCGCGCTCGACGTGATCGTCGTCGACTCGGTCGCGGCGCTCGTCCCGAAGGCGGAGATCGAGGGCGAGATGGGCGAGGCGCAGATGGGCCTCCAGGCCCGCCTCATGTCGCAGGCGCTGCGCAAGCTGACGGCGATCGTCTCCAAGTCCCGGACGAGCCTCATCTTCATCAACCAGATCCGCGAGAAGATCGGGGTCATGTTCGGGAACCCCGAGACGACGACGGGGGGCCGGGCGCTCAAGTTCTACTCGTCGATCCGCATCGACATCCGGCGCATCGCGTCGCTGAAGGACGGCGACGTCGTCGTCGGCTCCCGCACCAAGGTGAAGATCGTCAAGAACAAGGTCGCGTCTCCCTTCCGCCAGGCCGAGTTCGACATCAACTACGGCGAGGGGATCTCGCGCGCCGGAGAGCTCATCGACCTCGGCCTCGACGCGAAGATCGTGGAGAAGTCGGGAGCCTGGCTCTCGTACGGCGATCTCCGCATCGGCCAGGGCCGCGAAAACGCGAAGCAGTTCCTGAAGGAAAACCCGGAGCTCGCGAACGAGATCGAGACGAAGCTGCGCAAGACACTCGGGCTCGTGCCGGCCGAGGCGGCGCCGAAGCCGCCCGTCGCGTCGGTCGTCGCCGAGGCGCCGCGCGAGAAGGAGAAGGCGCGCCGGGCTTGAGGCTCCGGGGGACTTCCCGGATCTCCTGAGGGATCCGTGGGAACAACTCCCCCGACGCCGCCGTTGTCCGAACTCTGATGAGAACCTTCCGCCGCGATGGATACGCCCGCGCTCTCGCGGGCGTTTTTCTTTTTCTCGCCGGAGCGGCCGCCGCCGCCGCGGAGCGCTCGACGATCGCGGCCGAGCGACCGGATCGAACCTGCCCGGCGGGTCCACCGTTCGGGATCGTCCAGGTCACTTCGAAAGACGAGATCCCGGAGTCGCTCGAGCGGTGCGTCGTCCTCTTCGAGGTGGCGGATCTGTCCGAGGACGGCGTGCTTCGGGATGCATCCCGCCTCGCGCGCACGGCGGGCGCGGTCGCGGTCGTCCTCGACTTCACCCGTTTCTCCCAGACCTCGGACGAGCCGTCCCGGGCCCGGCTGCCGTTCGCGATCAAGACGCTTTCGTCGGCCGTGCGGGCGGCATCCCCCGCGGCCCGCGTCGGGGTCGACTTCTCGCGCGGCCCCGGAGAGCCCTTTTCGCTCGACCTCGAGGAGGGGCTCTCCGCGTACTACGACGCGATCGCGGCGTTCGCGGGCCGCCAGCCGCCCGCGACCTCCGAGGAGGGAAAGGGCCGCTGGCTCTTCCTCCTCCGCACGCCCGGCCGGAGCGCGGCCGGCGAGATCGTGGACGCGGTCCGAAACGCCGGTGCGGTGCCGCAGATCGTCGGCCTCTTCTCGACGCCGGAACGCGCCGTCGACGCGCCGGACCTCGAGTCGCTCGCGCGCCTCCAGCGGTACTGGACCGAGGACGTGTCGCGGGACCCGACGGAGACGACGGCGACCCGCGCCGACGGGACGACGTTCTCGGTCCTGCGCTTCTTCGAGGGGAAGAAGTTCACGCCGATCCTGCTCCTCTCCGAGGACCCGGCCGGACGCGCCACGATCGGGCTCTCCGGCGGAACATACGCGAAGGCGTCGGTCGAGAACCTCGCCTCCGGCGCAAAACGCGAATTCGAACTTCGGGGCGCGAAGACGCTGGAGCTCGACCTGTCGCGCGGTCCGCTCGCGGTCGTCCTCGAGCCGGCCCGGCGGCCCGACGAGCGAACGGCGGTGGACGTGGGAGCGACGCGGGGCCTGACCGCCGACGAAATCGTCGCGCGCGAGCGCGCGTGGGAGGCCGGTCAGAGGGAAAGGGTCACCACATTCGTCGCGAACATGGAAGCCTCGCTGCGTTTCCGGGTCGCCGAGGTGAACGAGACTTTCGATCTCACGATCCGCGGACCGTATTTCCTGCGTCGCGGCGAGGCGGGTGACTGGGTCTGGCAGGAGTTCTTCCTGAACGGGGTCAAGTGGAAGGGCAAGACGCTCCCGAAGATCCCCATCCTGCAGCCGGAGAAGGTCACCACGCTGCCGCTCGACATCCGGCTGACGGAGGACTACCGGTACGAGCTCGCCGGTGAGTCCACGGTCGAGGGCCGCCGCGCCTACGAGATCAACTTCACGCCGAAGGCGGCGGTGGGAGACCGGCCGGTCTACCGGGGCAAGGTCTGGATCGATGCCGCGACTTTCGCGCTCCTGCGGCGCGATTCCGTTCAGCTCAACCTGAAGGGCGACACCCTCTCGAACGTCCAGTCGGAGCTCTTCCGGCCCGTGCCGGAACGCGCGGACGTCTCCCTCCCGCTCGAGATCAAGGGCCAGCAGGTGTTTTCCACGGCGGGCCGAACCACCGCCATCGAGGGGCTCGTCCGGTTGACGAAGGTCGAGATCGACCCGCCCGACTTCGACCCGCGGCGCAAGGCCGCGTACGCGTCGGACCTCCAGATGATCCGCGATACCGATCACGGCATGCGGTACCTCGTTCCCGACCCGGCGCGGCCGGGCGAGCGCATCGTCGAGGAGAAGGTCTCGAAGAAGAGCACGTTCGCGCTCGGCGGCGCTTTCTATGACGACTCCCTCGACTACCCGATCCCGCTTCTCGGCGTCCAGCACTTCAACTTCGACCTCTGGGGCCGGGGCAAGCAGCTTTCGGTCTTCTTCGGCGGCGCGCTGCTCACGGCGAACTACACCGACCCGTCGCTCGGTGGAGGGCGGTTCGACCTCGGCGCCGACCTCTTCGCGGTCGCGTTTCCGTTCGGGGATACGGCCTACCGCGACGGCCGGGAGATCCTCGACGAAAAGATCAAGCACCTCCCGGCGGTCTTCCAGGTCAACGTCGGACGACCCATCGGGCCCTACGTCAAGACGTCTCTCGGCGTTTTCACGCGCTGGGACAACTACCAGCGCGACGAGGAGACCGGCCCGCTCTTCGTCACGCCCGTCGACACGTTCACCGACGGCGCGGAGCTGCGGCTGGTCGGCAACTACAAGGGCTTCAACGCGACCGCTGTCGGCGGGTACTACCGGCGGCGCGAGTGGGACCTCTGGGGCAACCCCGCGACGACCGAGTTCGACGCGCGCCACCGCGACTACGTGAAGTACCAGCTGTCGCTCTCGAAGGACCAGTACTTTCCGGGTTTCCGGAAGCTGCACGTCGCGCTGACTTATCTCGACGGGCAGGACCTCGACCGGTTCTCGAAGTACGAATTCGGAGCGTTCTCGGGGGCGCCTCTCCACGGATTCAAGAGCGGGAGCGTCCGGACCGAGACGGCCCTGGTGGGCAGCGTCTCTTACGGCCTCAACATCGAAGACATCATCCGCTTCGAGGCGATCTTCGACCAGGCGATCGTGCGCGACAAAAGGTCCGGATTCGACAACACGTACTTCGCGGGCGCCGGTCTCCTGGGCTCGTTGAACGGGCCGTGGGAGAACTCGCTCCTCCGCTTCGAGGTGGGGGTGCCGGTCGTCCGCCACGGGGTGAAGGGCTTCGTCGTCAACGTCATCCTGCTGAAACTGTTTTAGCGACGCGAAACTTCAGCACCTCTCCGTCCCGCTCCTCCGACAGGAGCTCGTGACCGCGCTCCCGGCAGAAAATCGCGACGTCCTCCGCGGCCGCCGGATCGGTCGCGAGCAGGATCGCCACCGTTGCCGGGGGCGCGGAGCGAAGGGCTCGCGCGAGCCGCAGCACCGGCAGCGGGCACAGCAGACCGCGCGCGTCGACTTCGAGGTCGTGCACCTTTCTATTGTCATCCCGAGCGAAGCGAGGGATCTCTCCGAATCTCGCGAGAGATTCCTCGCGCCTCCGGCGCTCGGAATGACAAAATGAACACGATGCCCGAGCCCATCCCTTTCCCCAAGTCGGTCACCCCCGTAAGGCGGGCGCTCGTCTCGGTGCACGACAAGACGGGGGTCGACGACCTCGCCCGCGGCCTGGCGGAGGCGGGTATCCGCGTCGTCTCGACCGGCGGCACCGCCGCGCACCTGAAGAAGGTTGGTGTCGACGTGGCCTTGGTCGAGGAGGAAACGGGCTTCCCCGAGATCCTCGGCGGCCGCGTGAAGACGCTCCACCCGAAGATCTTCGGCGGCGTCCTGGCCGACTCGACGCGCGACGATCATGCCCGGGACATGGAGGCCGCGGCCATCGAGGCCTTCGACCTCGTCGTCGTGAACCTGTACCCGTTCGAGGAGACCGTCGCGCGGGGCGCCGGCCGCGGCGACACGATCGAGATGATCGACATCGGCGGGACCGCTCTCATCCGCGCCGCGGCG
>Ga0209983_1000117_pt1 | contig 13917 bp, 10 predicted proteins | sample InoplaM1SPM_FD_187590 | JGI IMG/M metagenome (GOLD analysis project Ga0209983, IMG submission 187590) | Arabidopsis thaliana rhizosphere microbial communities from the Joint Genome Institute, USA, that affect carbon cycling - Inoculated... | ecosystem: Host-associated > Plants > Roots >...
GTGCGGCGCGGGCGCTGGGCATGCGTAACGGCGCCATCATGTTTCGCCATATCCTGCCCAACGCGATGGTCTCGACCATGACCTTCATGCCGTTCATTCTGACCGGGGCCATCGGCACCCTCACCGCTCTGGACTTCCTGGGCTTCGGCCTGCCTCCCGGCGCACCCTCGCTAGGCGAGCTCGTCGCGCAGGGCAAAGCCAATCTGCAGGCACCCTGGCTGGGCATCAGCGCATTCATGGTGCTGGCCGTCATGCTGACGCTGTTGGTATTCATCGGCGAGGCTGCACGCGATGCCTTCGACCCAAGGAAATAGCATGGCCGACAATCTCATCGAGGTGCGCGATCTGGCCGTTGAGTTCGTTTCCGGCGATCGGGCGCAGCGCGTTGTCGAAGGCGTCAGCTTCGATATCCTAAAAGGGCGAACCCTGGCGCTTGTAGGCGAAAGTGGTTCAGGCAAGTCGGTCACTGCGCATTCGATCCTGCGCTTGCTGCCCTACCCGCTTGCTCGGCATCCAGCGGGCGAGATCCGTTATGCCGGCGAAGACCTGCTCAAAGCCAACGAGCGGCGCATGCGCGGCATCCGGGGCGACCGCATCGCGATGGTTTTCCAGGAGCCGATGACGTCGCTCAACCCGCTGCACACGATCGGCAAACAGATCAATGAGGTGTTGCAGATCCACAAGGGGCTCAATGGCAAGGCAGCCACGGCGCGCACCCTGGAACTGCTCGAACTCGTCGGTATCCCTGACCCGGCAAAACGCATTCGCGCTTATCCTCACGAACTCTCCGGCGGGCAACGTCAGCGCGTGGTCATTGCCATGGCGCTGGCCAACGAACCCGAACTGCTGATCGCCGACGAACCAACCACCGCGTTGGATGTAACGGTGCAGCTCAAGATTCTGGAGCTGCTCAAGGAACTGCAGGCAAAACTCGGCATGGCGTTGCTCCTGATCAGCCATGACCTGAACCTCGTTCGACGCATTGCACACCATGTATGTGTCATGCAGAGCGGTCGGATCGTCGAACAAGCAACTTGCGAAGAGCTGTTCAACGCACCGCAGCATCCGTACACGCGGGAGCTGCTTGCGGCGGAGCCCAGCGGTGGGCCAGTGCCGAGCGAGGCATCGTCGCCTACGCTGCTGGAAGTGAAGGATCTGAAGGTCTGGTTCCCGGTCAAAAAAGGCATGTTTCGGCATACCGTCGATCACATCAAAGCGGTCGATGGCGTTTCGTTCAGATTGCCCAAGGGACAAACGCTGGGAATCGTCGGCGAGAGCGGCTCGGGGAAGTCCACGCTCGGGCTGGCTATTCTTCGATTGATTGCCAGCACCGGCGAGATCCGCTTCGGGGATCAGGCGCTGGAAAACATGTCGCAGCGGGCCGTACGCCCGCTGCGTCGACAAATGCAGGTGGTTTTTCAGGACCCCTTTGGCAGTCTCAGCCCCCGTATGTCGGTTGGTCAGATCGTCGGCGAGGGCCTTGGAATTCACGGCCTGGGATCACCTGTAGAACAGGCACAGGCCATCAAGGATGCACTCGTCGAGGTAGGCCTCGACCCGGAGAGTCGCCATCGCTATCCCCATGAGTTTTCCGGGGGCCAGCGGCAGCGGATCGCCATTGCCAGGGCTCTGGTGCTCAAGCCTGATCTGATCCTGCTTGACGAGCCCACATCGGCGCTGGATCGCACCGTACAGCGGCAAGTGGTTGAGCTATTACGCTCGCTGCAGGCCAAGTACAACCTGACCTACCTTTTCATCAGCCATGATCTGGCGGTGGTTCGGGCGCTAAGCCACCAGATGATGGTGGTCAAGCAGGGCAAGGTCGTTGAACAGGGAATGGCGGAGACCATCTTTGCCGCTCCCCAACATCCGTACACACAGCAGTTGCTGGAATCGGCCTTCATGGCGCCAACAACTTGATGAACAACCAGAAGAGGGACAAGCACATGGGTTTTCTTACCGGTAAACGCGTATTGATCGTTGGCGTCGCAAGCAAATTGTCGATCGCCTCCGGCATCGCGGCCGCCATGCACCGCGAAGGCGCCGAGCTGGCGTTCACCTATCAGAACGAAAAGCTGAAGGGTCGCGTCGAGGAGTTCGCTGCAGGCTGGGGTTCTGGCCCGGAGTTGTGCTTCCCGTGCGACGTCGCCAACGACGAGGAGATCGTCAGCGTTTTCGAACAACTGGGCAAGAAGTGGGATGGCCTGGATGGCATTGTCCACTCAGTAGGTTTCGCGCCTGGGGATCAGCTGGACGGCGATTTTACGGACGTCACCACCCGTGACGGCTTCCGCATCGCGCATGACATCAGCGCCTACAGCCTGGTGGCTCTGGCCAAGGCCGGTCGCCCGATGATGAAAGGCCGCAATGGCAGCATCCTGACGCTCTCCTACCTCGGCGCAGAGCGCACCATGCCCAACTACAACGTAATGGGCATGGCCAAGGCCAGCCTCGAGGCAGGCGTTCGCTACCTGGCCGGCAGCCTTGGCCCGGAAGGCACGCGAGTCAATGCCGTTTCTGCCGGTCCGATCCGCACGCTGGCGGCTTCGGGCATCAAGAGTTTCCGCAAGATGCTGGCAGCCAATGAAAAGCAGACTCCGCTACGCCGCAACGTCACCATCGAAGAAGTCGGCAACGCTGGCGCCTTCCTCTGCTCGGATCTGGCATCAGGCATCAGCGGCGAAATTCTCTATGTCGACGGTGGATTCAACACGACCGCGATGGGCAACTTAGAAGACTGATCAGGCTTCGACAAAAAACCCGCATCTGGATGCGGGTTTTTTATTTCCGGCCGGCAATCAGTACGTTTCGATTTCCGCGTCAGCGTGCAGCATCTGCCGGTAAGCTGCGAAATCCTGTTGACCGCTACGCGAGGCGAGGAAGCGTCGGTAATTCTGCTTTTCCTCCTCGGAGAGTTCGGTCTTAGGCTCGCTCACTCCATTCAGACGAATCACTACGGAGTCTCCGTTGGCCAGCTGGACGCTGTCATAGCTAGGCTTGTCGCCCGCAGTCGGCTTCGGCATACGGAACACCTGCTGCAGTACGGCTGGATCGACGCCTTCCTGATTGCGCGACGCAGCTTCCACTGGCTGCCATGGCTGCTCGGCTTGCCCACCGTCACGTAGCGAAGCGATGAGCTTCTCAGCCGCTTCGCGTGCTTTGACCGCTGCCTTGTTCTGTTGCAGTTGCGCAACGATATCGGCACGCACCTGTTCGAAGGGCAGCAACTCCGGCTCACGGTGTTCTTTCGCACGAACCGCGACGACGGTATCGGGATCGAGTTCGATAATGCCGCTGTTGGCACCGTCGACCAGCACCTCATCACTGAACGCGGCCTGGATGACTTGCCGGTTGGCCGCAACGCCGTTGCCACCGTCTCGTCCAAAAGCCTCGGTGGTCTGTACTGACAGACCTAGTTCCTGAGCGGGCTGAGCGAGATCAGACGACTCGAACGCGCTATCTTCCAACCGCTTGCTCGCTTCGACGAATCGCTGCTCGACCTGCTGGGTCTTGAGTTCCCGTACCAGCTCCGGCTTCAAGCTATCCAGCGTCGGAATCTCAGGTGATTGAACGTCCAGCAGCTTGATCAAATGCCATCCGAACTCAGAACGCACCGGCTTCGAAACCTGCCCTTCCTGCAGTGCATAAAGCGCCTTTTCGAAGGCCGGATCGTAAACACCAGGACCAGCAAAGCCGAGATCCCCGCCGTTATTGGCAGAACCAGGATCCTGAGACACCTCCTTGGCCAAGGCGGTAAAGTCCTCCCCGGCTGCGAGGCGCTCGGCAACCTTGTCGATCTTGGCCTTCGCTTCGGCATCGCTCGACTCATCGGCTTCGATCAGGATGTGCGCGGCGCGACGCTGCTCGGCCAGGTTGGCGATCCGCTGCTGATAAGCTTCCTTGATCGCAGCATCATCCACCTCGACCTGATCGAAGAACGATTCCTTGTCGAGTTGCACATACTCGAGCACTACCTGCTCAGGTGAGCGGAAGCGATCCGGATTCTGGTCGTAATACAGGCGGGCCTCATCTTCGCTTACTTCGACACCAGCCTGGTCGGCTGGCAACGTGACGGTAGCGAAATCGCGGGTCTGCTGTTCCAGCCGGGCGAAGGCCTGGATCTGCTCGTCGGTGACAAAACCCGATCCTGCAATACCGGCGCGGAGCTGGCCGATTAGCATTTCCTGCTTCAACAACTCGCGAAACTGCAATCGCGTGTAGCCCATTTGCTGAATCACCTGATCGAATCGGGCTGCGTTGAACGCGCCGTCCACGGTGAACTCTGGAGTCTGCAAGATCAACTGATCCAGCGCAGCCTCCGAAAAAGCGAAATCCGCATCCCGAGCGCCATGCAGCAACAGTGCACGGTCGATCAGCGCACGCAGTGACGACTCACGGACTAACTTGTCGTCGAGCATCGAGGGATCGAAATTGCTCCCAAGCTGCTGAGCCAGCTGGCGGCGCTGCATGTTCATCGCCTGGTTGAGCTCGTCCTGCGAGATTTCCTCACCGTTGACCTCAGCGGCATTTCGGCTGTTGCTTGCAGCATTGAAGATCGCATCGAAGCCGGTCAACCCAAGCAACACCACGATGACGCCGATGATGGTTTTGGCAATCCAGCCTTGTGAATTGTCCCTGATGTTCTGAAGCATGCGTCCCCCAGGAGTCAGCTGCGCGGTGTCCGCTACAGCACGGGTGGAATCCGGATAAAAAGAAAGGCGCATCCAGGGATGCGCCTTCTCGGAGCTTTTGGAGCGGCGGGCCTTATCCCCAAACCCGACAAGAACAAGCAACGCCTATTCGATGGACCGCTCCAAGCAGGGCCAGTGCAAACTTACGGCCGATCGGATCGAGGCGCTTAGTTGACAGCGTCCTTCAGGGCCTTACCAGCTTTGAAGCCCGGAATCTTGGCCGCTGCGATATTGATCGGTTTGCCGGTTTGTGGATTGCGACCAGTACGAGCGGCGCGTTCCTTGACAGCAAAAGTACCGAAACCAACCAGGACCACGGAGTCGCCAGCCTTCAGCGCACCGGTAACAGATTCAATCACTGCATCCAGCGCACGGCCAGCAACAGCTTTCGGGATATCAGCAGATGCAGCGATGGCATCGATCAGTTCCGACTTGTTCACTCTAAGTCCCCTTAATTTCTGTTGAGTCGTATCTTTGATTTTTTTGGGTGTAAGCAAAGCGATGCCCAACAGCAACAACGCAACGCGTTGGCTTTATGTCAAGGCACCGAAAATATTTCGATAAAGCTCGTCAGACTAATGCGTACTGATCCGCTCCTTGGTGTCAGTCTCGCGCTTGTCGTCCTTTGCAACGATATCCGAAGCCGCATCGGGCAAGGGCTCCGGCGCGTATTGCAGCGCAATTTGCAGGACTTCGTCAATCCACTTAACCGGTTTAATCTGCAGGTCCTGCTTAATATTCTCAGGAATTTCTTTCAGATCACGCTGGTTCTCTTCAGGAATGATTACGGTCTTTATGCCGCCGCGATGGGCCGCCAGCAACTTCTCTTTCAACCCACCGATAGCCAATACCTGGCCACGCAAAGTGATCTCACCGGTCATGGCGACTTCCGCACGAACCGGTATCTGGGTCAGTGCCGATACGAGCGCAGTACACATACCGATGCCGGCGCTCGGGCCGTCTTTAGGGGTTGCACCTTCCGGAACGTGTATGTGGATGTCCTGCTTTTCATGAAAGTCCACGGCGATGCCCAAACTCTTAGCCCGACTGCGAACGACCGTAAGCGCGGCGGTAATCGATTCACCCATCACGTCGCCCAACGACCCGGTCTTTGTCAGCCGACCCTTGCCTGGGACCACCGCCGCCTCGATTGTGAGCAGCTCGCCACCCACCTGTGTCCAGGCCAAACCGGTGACTTGTCCAACTTGGTCCTGCTGCTCGGCAAGCCCGTAACGGAATTTGCGTACGCCGAGGAAGTGCTCCAGCGACTCGGCGGTCACGGTTACCTGGAAATTTTTTTCCGCGGCGTGCTCCTTCACCACCTTGCGGCAGACCTTTGCTACCTGCCGCTCCAGTCCGCGAACGCCCGCTTCACGCGTGTAATAACGAATGATGTCGCGGATCGCATCCTCGTCGAACGCCAGCTCGGTCTTTCTCAGCCCGTTGGCCTGGACCTGCTTTGGCACTAGGTAGCGAATCGCAATATTGATTTTTTCGTCTTCCGTGTAGCCCGGCAGGCGAATGATCTCCATACGATCTAGCAGCGGCGCCGGAATATTCATCGAGTTCGCTGTACACAGAAACATCACGTCCAACAGATCGTAATCGACCTCAAGATAATGATCGTTGAAATTGTGGTTTTGCTCGGGATCGAGCACCTCGAGTAGAGCGGAGGCTGGATCGCCGCGCATGTCATTGCCCATCTTGTCGATTTCATCCAGGAGGAACAGCGGGTTGCGCACCCCTACCTTGCTCATCTTCTGGATCAAGCGGCCGGGCATTGAGCCGATGTAAGTCCGACGGTGTCCGCGAATTTCGGCTTCGTCCCGCACGCCACCCAACGCCATCCGTACGAACTTGCGGTTCGTCGAGCGGGCTATGGATTCAGCAAGCGATGTCTTACCTACGCCAGGTGGTCCGACCAGGCACAGCACCGGACCCTTGAGTTTTTTGACTCGTTTCTGAACGGCGAGGTATTCGAGAATACGGTCCTTGACCTCTTCCAGACCGTAATGATCAGCATCGAGCACATCCTCGGCCTTCGCCAGATCCAACCGCACCTTGCTTGCAGCCTTCCAGGGTACATTTACCAGCCAATCGATATAGGTACGCACTACCGTAGCTTCGGCAGACATAGGTGACATCTGCTTGAGCTTGTTCAGCTCGGTGGTCGCTTTGGCATGAGCGTCTTTGCTCAGACCAGCGTTTTCGATGCGCTTTTTAAGGTCATCAATCTCGTTATGACCTTCGTCGATGTCGCCGAGCTCCTTCTGAATCGCCTTCATCTGCTCGTTCAGGTAGTACTCGCGCTGGCTGCGCTCCATCTGCTTCTTCACACGTCCGCGAATACGCTTTTCTACCTGCAGCAAATCAATTTCCGCGTCGAGCAGCGCGAGAACATGCTCAACTCGGGCAGGCAGATCGGTGATTTCAAGAATGTCCTGCTTTTGCTCGATCTTCAGCGCCATGTGAGCGGCCATGGTATCGACCAGTCGCGCTGGCTCATCAATGCTGGCGAGCGACGAGAGTACCTCCGATGGCACCTTTTTTCCCAGCTGGACATATTGCTCGAATTGGCTAAGCAGACTCCGCACAAAAACTTCGGCTTCACGCTCCTCGATGTCCTGCTCATCAATCAGTGACACATCGGCGCGGCTATGCTGGTCAGCCTCGATGAAACGATCAATTACCCCGCGTTGCTCGCCTTCGACCAGCACTTTAACGGTACCGTCTGGCAATTTGAGCAGCTGCAGAACGGTCGCAACCGTACCGACGCGGTACAGTCCTTCTTCGGTGGGATCGTCGTCGGCCGGATTTTTCTGTGCCAACAGGAGAATCTGCTTGTCACCAGCCATCGCCGACTCGAGGGCCTCAATGGACTTGTCTCGCCCAACGAACAGCGGAATCACCATGTGCGGATAAACCACGACGTCGCGCAGCGGCAAGAGGGGCAATTCGATGGTTGTCTTCATAAATTCAGCTCTACGACGGCCATACGGCGTGAACGGGGAACACCTTGGCAATCAAGATGAGGGCACACAGGGTGAAAAACAAGGACGACATGGAAATGCAAAGGGGCCCGGAGGCCCCTTTTATGTATCACGCGTCAGGCGCTGCCTTCGCTGGCGGTTCGCTGTTTTCGTATATCAAAAGCGGCTGAGAGCTACCCTCGATCACGCTCTCGTCGATAACCACCTTGCTAACGTCCTTCTGAGAAGGAATCTCGTACATGGTATCGAGCAAAACACCTTCCAGGATCGATCGCAGACCGCGAGCGCCAGTCTTGCGCTCCAGCGCTCGGCTGGCGACGGCTTTGAGCGCGTCGGTACGGAACTCAAGATCGACCCCTTCGAGTTCGAACAGCTTTGCATACTGCTTCGTCAGGGCATTCTTCGGCTCGGTCAGTATCTGGATGAGGGCCGCTTCGTCGAGCTCGTCCAGCGTTGCGATTACGGGAAGGCGACCGACAAACTCTGGAATCAGGCCAAACTTGACCAGATCATCGGGCTCGACTGCACGCAGCGACTCGCCGATCTTCTTGCCTGGATCCTTGCTGCGCACTTCCGCGTTGAAACCGATGCCGCCCTGCGTCGACCTGCCCTGAATCACCTTTTCCAACCCGGCAAACGCACCGCCGCAGATAAAGAGAATGTTGCGGGTATCGACCTGCAGGAATTCCTGCTGAGGGTGCTTGCGACCACCTTGTGGGGGAACGGAAGCCACAGTCCCTTCGATCAGTTTGAGCAGCGCCTGCTGCACGCCCTCACCCGAAACATCACGCGTGATGGACGGGTTATCCGACTTGCGAGAAATCTTGTCGATTTCATCGATGTAGACAATGCCCATCTGGGCTTTCTCGACATCGTAATCGCACTTCTGCAAGAGCTTCTGGATGATGTTCTCGACATCCTCGCCGACATAACCGGCTTCGGTCAGCGTCGTTGCGTCAGCGATAGTGAACGGCACATTCAGCAACCTGGCCAGCGTCTCGGCCAGCAGCGTTTTGCCCGAGCCGGTCGGTCCGATCAGCAGAATGTTGCTCTTGCCCAGTTCGACCTCTTCTTTCTTGTCGCGCTGGTTGAGCCGCTTGTAGTGGTTGTAAACAGCCACAGCCAGAATCTTTTTAGCGCGCTCCTGACCGATAACGTACTGGTCGAGGATGCCGCTGATCTCCTTGGGAGCAGGCAGCTTTTGCGAACTGCTCTCGGCCTGCGCTTCTTGCACCTCCTCACGGATGATGTCGTTGCACAGGTCGACGCACTCGTCGCAGATAAAAACCGAGGGGCCGGCAATCAATTTGCGTACTTCGTGCTGGCTTTTGCCGCAGAAGGAGCAATAAAGCAGCTTGCCGGAATCCTCGCCGTTGCGGGTGTCAGTCATTCGATCGATCCAATCGGGAAAGGCTTGAAATACAAGATGAAGGCAAACGCGGGCATTTTCAAGGGCGCGCAAAGCGCACATGACGGATGCCCGCTAGCTGAGCCCTCCGGGACCTGCGTCAGACCGGCAGCTGCCGCTTTTCGTGGACAGCATCGACAAGCCCGTACTCCAGCGCGCGCGATGCGCTCATGAAGTTGTCGCGGTTGGTGTCACGTTCGATCGTTTCCAGATCCTGACCGGTGTGGTGCGCCAACAACGCATTCAGGCGCTCACGGATATAAAGAATCTCACGCGCATGAATGTCGATGTCCGACGCCTGGCCCTGGAACCCGCCGAGCGGCTGATGGATCATCACACGGGCATTGGGGAGGCAGAAGCGCTTGCCCTTCGCACCGCCGGCGAGCAGGAACGCACCCATGCTGCAGGCTTGGCCGATACAGGTAGTGGAAACGTCTGCCTTGATGAATTGCATGGTGTCGTAAATAGCCATGCCGGCGGTAACGGACCCACCCGGAGAGTTAATGTACAGATGGATGTCTTTCTCTGGGTTCTCGGCCTCGAGGAACAACATTTGCGCCACGATCAGGTTGGCCATGTAGTCCTCGACCTGACCCACCATGAAAATTACTCGTTCCTTTAGCAGGCGCGAATAAATGTCATATGCCCGTTCACCACGAGCGGACTGCTCGATGACCATCGGTACCAAGCCGCCAGCGGCCTGGATTTCAGATGCTTGCATAAACGAATTGCCGGACATTTCCAACGATGCTCCCTATGTCACGCCGCAAAGACATAAGCCAGCGCGAGGCTGGCTTATGAATGTGCATTAAACGGTTGAAGAAAATCAGGCGGCTTGCGGAGCTTCCGCAGGCTTCACTGCTTCTTCGTAGGAGACCGATTTGTCGGTCACTTTTGCCTGCTTCAAAACAGTATCTACAACTTGCTCTTCGAGCACAACCGAACGGACTTCGTTCAACTGCTCGTCGTTCTTGTAGTACCAGGACACCACCTGCTCGGGCTCCTGATAGGCCGAAGCCATCTCCTCGATCAGCTCGCGGACGCGCGCGTCGTCGGGCTTGAGCTCATACTGCTTGACCACCTCGGCGACGATCAGACCCAACACCACACGGCGCTTGGCCTGCTCTTCGAACAGCTCCGCCGGCAATTGGTCGGGCTTGATGTTGCCACCGAATTGCTGAACAGCCTGAACACGCAGACGGTTCACTTCGTTGTCAATGAGTGCCTTCGGTGCATCGATGGGGTTGGCGCTGACCAGACCTTCCATGACCTGATTCTTTACCTTGGTCTTGGTCGCCTGACGCAGTTCGCGCTCCATGTTCTTCTTGACCTCGGCACGGAACCCTTCGAGACCGCCTTCCTGGACACCGAACTGGCCGAAGAATTCATCGTTCAGTTCTGGCAGCTGAGGCGCCTCGACGCTGTTGACGGTAACGGTGAACTCGGCAGTCTTACCCGCCAGATCGAGGTTCTGGTAATCCTCGGGGAAAGTCGGGGTGATGACGCGTTCTTCGCCAGCTTTTGCGCCAACCAACGCAGACTCGAAGCCAGGAATCATACGACCGGAACCCAACACGAGCTGCGTGCCCTGCGCCGAACCGCCGGAAAAGACTTCGCCATCGATCTTGCCAACGAAATCGATATTCACCTGATCGCCTTCCTCGGCGGCACGATCAGCCTTTTCGAAGCGAGTGTTTTGCTTGCGCAGGATCTCGAGCATGTTGTCGACATCCGAGTCAGCCACTTCAGCCTGCAGGCGCTCAACTTCAATGGCCTCGAGCCCAGCCACCTTGAATTCGGGAAACACTTCGAACGTCGCGACGTATTCGAGATCCTTGCCCTTTTCGAACACCTTCGGCTCAACGGCCGGAGCACCGGCGGGGTTCAGCTTCTCGGCGACCACGGCCTCATAAAAGGTCGCTTGGATCAGATCACCCAACGCTTCCTGGCGCGCGGCTGCTTCGTAACGCTGACGAATCACGCTCATCGGCACTTTGCCGGGGCGAAAACCTGGAATCTTTGCACGGCTGGCGGTCTGTTGCAGACGCTTGTTGACTTCGGTCTCGATGCGCTCGACCGGCACGCCAATGGTCATGCGGCGCTCAAGAGCGGAGGTGCTTTCAACAGAAACTTGCATGGATTTTCCTCGTTGCACAGACATAAGCCGGCGTTCCGGCCCCAGAATGGGCAAGCATTCTAGTGGCTCGTATCGGAGAAGTCACCCCGCCTGTCAAGCGCCTTGCACGCGCTGCGTAGCGTTTTGAGGAAGCTTCGGTGCCATAGCGATACCGACCGATGGCCCGCTTCCATGCGTTTTGTTCTGGCAGATTGACCTAACCATAAGCGGCAGGCATCCGCCTCTGGGTTGGTCTATTGTGTTGGAGACGTGGTTTCAGAGCCGACAAGACCGGAGACACGCAATGACTGACGACATCGGAAAACTTGTTCTGAGGGTATCGCTGGGCGTCCTTGTCCTTTTGCACGGCATTGCCAAGCTGCAGAACGGTGTCGACGGGATCGCCGGAATGCTGGCTGGGCATGGGTTGCCGTCCGTACTGGCCTATGGTGCCTATCTTGGTGAAGTCGTCGGGCCGATACTCGTGGTGATTGGCTTGTTTACTCGAATCGGCGCGTTGCTGATTGTCTGCAACATGCTCGTGGCATTTGGCCTGGCGCACATGCAGCAGCTGTTTTCAATCGCTAGCACGGGTGGCTGGGCGCTAGAGCTTCAAGGGATGTACCTGTTTGGCGCCATTGCCGTTGCGCTCCTCGGCGCTGGCGCTTACAGCGTTGGCGGCAGAAATGGTCGCTATAACTGACGAGCAATATGGCGCGGCTATCCATCAACCCGCGCCTTGATCCGTTACCTTTCTATGCAACAACAAACAACGCCACACGAAACTCACCATGACCGCCTCAGTTCCTATTCGCCAGCCCTGCCCACCGGCCGCGTGCACGTGCGGTCGCGATGAGTTGCAGCACGCCCCAGACAGTGACCTACGCGTTCTTCGCCTGACTAGACAGGAGGAAAGTCGTCTTCTGCAGCGGCTCGAAAACCTGGCCAGCCTTGACGATCTTCAGCGCATGCAACAAAGCATGTACCGGCAGCTTGGTATTTCCCTAAGCCTCGGCCCGGGCGCAAGCGAGGTCCGCAGCATGCGCGGTATCCGTATCGAACTGAGCGAGCAACCGGGACTCTGCCGCAAGACGCGACAATCAATTCCCGCGGCAATCCGGCGATCACTCGAGAAACGGCCCGAGATAGCGTACAGCCTGCTCAACGCTCACGACTTGTTGCGCGATGCCTGATCGCCGCATCTGCGGCGCAGCCCATCCGCCAATGGCGCTTATCGATGCCTTCTGCGATAGTTGTCCGACCAGTTAAAACCTGCCCTGGTATCGCTGCGTCCCAAAAGGATGTCAGCGCGTCTGACGCCTTGCGATTCGCTGCTCTACCTCCGCAGCTTGCCGCGTCCTCCTCGCGCTATCCGCGCGTTTTGATGGCTTTTCTGCCGTCGCTTAGCCCGCTCCCTTGCGTGCCGGGCCGTTCGCAAAACAACAACCAGAAGACCCGATCCGAACAAGGACGCCTCATGAAACTGACCCGTTATTTGGCTGCATTGACTGCCGCTGCTGCCCTTTCCGCCACGTTCGCGGCTAGTGCTCGCGAGTACTCCGTATCAACCGTGTTATCCGATGCGTTCCCCTGGGGCCAGGCGGCACAGAAATGGGCCGACCTGGTGAAGGAACGCTCCAACGGCGAGATCACGTTGCGCGTCTATCCCAACGCACAGCTGGTTACCGGAGACCAGACCAAGGAGTTTTCCGCTATGCGCTCCGGGCTGATCGACATGGCTGTAGGCTCGACCATCAATTGGTCGCCACAAGTGCCTGAGCTGAACCTGTTCTCGCTGCCTTTCTTGATGGCAGACAGCGCCGACCTCGATGCCATTACTCATGGCGAAGCCGGAAAACAGGCATTCGCTGCGATAGAGGAGCGCGGCATCGTTCCGCTGGCTTGGGGCGAGAATGGCTTTCGCGAAATATCCAATTCGGTCAAGCCGGTCAGGACACCAGCCGACCTGAGCGGGCTGAAGATCCGAGTCGTCGGCTCGCCTCTCTTCCAGGACACCTTCACCGCGCTGGGGGCGAACCCCACTCAGATGAGCTGGGCCGATGCCAAGCCGGCGCTGACCACAGGCGCAGTGGATGGTCAGGAAAATCCCCTGTCTGTGTTCGACGTCGCGCGGGTCGATCAGGTCGGACAGAAGTACCTAACCTTGTGGCACTACATGGCCGACCCGTTGATCTTTGCGGTCAACCAGCGCGTCTGGAAACAACTGCCTGAAGCCGACCGCGAGCTCCTGCGCCAAGCGGCCATCGATGCTGGCAAGTGGGAAATCGAGCTTTCGCGCAACAGCGAAGCCAAGCGCCTTGAGGACATTCGCACCCGTGGCGTTGAAGTCACCGAGCTTAGCGATGCCGAACATCAGGCATTCGTCGAAGCGACCCGCAGCGTGCACGAAACATGGACGCCGAAAATCGGCGCAAGCCTGGTCGAAGCGGCCCGCGCGGACATGACAAAGTAATAACCGTGCCCGGCGGCGCGACGCCGCCGGGATTCGAGGAAACCCATGAACAATCGACAGGACGCACGCATCGAGCGCGTGCTGGCCACCCTTGCGCTGATAATCATCAGCCTGATCAGCCTGGCCAACGTAGTGGTGCGCTATTTCACGGATGCATCCTTTGCCTTCACCGAAGAAATCTCCGTCTTTCTCCTGGTCGTGCTGACCTTCGCCGGCGCGTCGGTAGGCATGCGCAGCAA